>Ga0307979_1000192_pt1 | contig 40240 bp, 40 predicted proteins | sample OrgLakmetage1058_FD_201833 | JGI IMG/M metagenome (GOLD analysis project Ga0307979, IMG submission 201833) | Saline water microbial communities from Organic Lake, Antarctica - #1058 | ecosystem: Environmental > Aquatic > Non-marine Saline and Alkaline > Saline | place: Antarctica: Organic Lake...
CACGGGGTGGCCTCCTACGGTTGGATCGATGGCTGTGGTGGGCTTTGGGTGGGGGTTGATCTTTTGTAGGAGGCCAGCCCTCTGGGCGACAGGACACATCCCCGCCATTGCAGGATGCCGCGCAGTCATCGATGGCCATATGAAAAGTGCCGCCGGGTGTCAGCTGTTGGTGCAGCAAAGCTGCAAAAAGCGGGTTGTTTTCGAACACAAAAAAGGCGACCCGTAGGTCGCCTGAACGGTGCCGATAATAAACTTAGCGGAACACACGCTGCCGGATACGTTCCAGGTTGGCTAGAATGGCATCCAGGCGATCCGGGTTAACCATGAACTCCTGAAATCCTTTCATGCCTTCTGCTGCCATGGCCGGATCGGTATCGCGGTCATAAAACTGAGCCGTACCATCAGCGGCTGACAGCATATCCAGACCTTGTACCAGGAACTTGTTGTCGCCTGATTGAGCACTGGCATTGGGCGGTAATTGATTGAGACCAATGTTGAGCTTGGTTTGCACGTCTGCCTGAGCTACATAAGCCAGGAAGCGTTTGGCGTCTTCCTTGTTTTTGGCACGGGCGGGAATGTGCACAGTATCCGTTGGAGCATCTTCATACATGCCGATGCTCGGATCGATTTGCGGAAACTGGAAAAAGTCGAAATTGGAACCTTCTGGGAAACTTGGCGTCAGAAAGTTACCCATCAGATACATGGCGGCCTCACCATTCAGCAAAGGAGCTTGCGCTTCCTGCCAGCTATAGGAAGCGTGGTTTGCCAGGAAGACATCGGCATCAATCAACTGCCGCCAATTTTCAAAGGTGGCACGAACCCGCTCATCGGTGTAAGGGATCTTGCCATCCATCAGGTCTATGTGGAAATCAAGACCATTGGTCCGCATGTTGAGGTAGTCAAACCAGCCAGCGGCCGTCCATAAGAACTTGGTGCCGATGGTGATAGGAGTGTAGTCATTGTCCTTGAGGGTCTGATTGACCGTCATGAACTCTTCCCAGGTTTGGGGTTCGCTGAGTCCCAGCTCATTAAAGATATCGGCGTTGTAGTAGATACCCCATTGATAATAAGTGGCCGGAACCCCGTACTGTTCGCCGTCGACGGTCATTGATGCCCGGGTTGAGGAGAAGTCCCTTTCCATATTGTTGTCGGACCAGACATCCGAGACGGGTTCGAACAGACCTCGTTCGACAAAATATTTCATTCGGTTGCCAGCGAACCAGAACACGATATCCGGTGGTGACGTCACCAGCCAGTTACGAATAGCACTCTTATACCCTTCGTGGTCGTATTCATTAAGACGCACTTCTATGTCCGGGTTGGCGGCTTCGAAATCGGAAATGAGTTCTGCCCAAGTGGCCTTGGGTGCCGGGTCAGACTGGTTTGAGTTAATGACAAGCGTTCCAGCATTGGCCTGAGCCATCAATAAGGCTCCGATAGCACTGGCTGTTAGTAAGGTTTTCAGTTTCATAGCCTCGTCCTTCTTTCTTGTTGTGATACATCTGGGGCGAGCCCCATTTTAGTGTGTGACCGGGAATCCGGTCACACGGTTCTTCGCGCTTAGGCACTTTCTTTTGCGTCGCTGGCACAGGCCAGCGCATTGACCTTTGCCGGTTACTATTCTGTTAGTGCAAAAAGCAACAGGCTGTCTGGGTCCATTACTGGCAGTGGCAAGCCAAGGGACATAAGGCTTTCTCCCGATATCACCAGGTTCTCCTGCGTCATCCAGGCTGGGCTGGATTTCATCAGATGGCCGGTGTTTTCAGGTTGCTGGATAATTAGGATTCGATACTGTTTGCCTGGCTGAAACCCCACCAAACGCAACGAGCCAGATACGGACAGTTCGGGCATGTCCTGTTGAAACACACTGACCAAGTGCTGCTTTGTCGCGGTTATTTGAAAGGCGATCTGATTCGGGTCCGCAGGTCGCAAAGCACGACGAATACCACTGTGGATAACTGCGCGCCACCGTTTGTGCAGCGCAATGGCATCGGTCAGTGCCAGACGGTCGTGATCATTCAGGCTGCGCAGGTCCCATTCGATACCCATATGTCCGAACATTGCCGTCCCGGCGCGCACGGCTGTTGTGTGCTGGCGACCGGTGGTGTGGCTATGCGGGGGACCGATGTGACTGCCGAGGACCTCTGCCGGAAAGAACAAGGCAGCCCATTGTTGCATACGCTGGCGCTCGTGAGCATCGTTGCAGTCGCTGAGCCAGAAGCGATGGGTATGACGAAGAATGCCATAGTCCATGCGGGCACCGCCCGATGCACAGGATTCAATTTCGACACGAGGGTGCGACTGACGCAGCCGGGCGAGCAAGTCGTAGAGTGCCTGGGTCTGACGAAAGGTTGCTGCCCGGCCATGGGCATCGGCAGCCTGCACCAGGTCGCGGTTCATGTCCCATTTCAGGTAAGTGATTGGGTATTCATCCAGTAAGGCGACGAGGTGCTCAAACAAGTAGGTCTGAACATCGGTGCGGGTCAGATCAAGCACGCATTGTTGGCGTCCGAGCGGTTGCTGCTGACCCGCAATGGCCAGTACCCATTCGGGATGATCGCGATACAGATTGGAATCTGGATTAACCATTTCTGGCTCTACCCAGAGGCCAAATTCGAGACCGGTGCGCTTCAGCGTTGCCGCAAGCGGGTGCAGCTTTTCTGGATAAAGGTCTTCATCGACAATCCAGTCGCCAAGGCCCGATGTGTCGTCACGGCGTCCCTGAAACCAGCCGTCGTCAAGTACATATCGCTCGGCGCCAACAGCGGCCGCCGCATTCGCCAGGTCATCCAGTGCCTGCTGGGTATGATCGAAATAAATGGCCTCCCAGGTATTAACATGTACCGGTCGCGGACCTTCGTCAGCCCAGGTCAGCAGGTGGTCGCGGACAAATTGCTGAAAGTTAGCCGCTGTGCCATTAAAGCCTGACGAAGAACGAGTTGCATAAAGCACCGGTGCGTCGAAGCTTGTGGCGGGTGCCAGGCTAACCTCACCGGGTAACAGGTGGGCACCAGCCTGGTATTGAGTCAGACCTTGCTGATTTCGTTCAACCCGCTGTCGGTGATTGCCGCTCCAGCCCAGATGGAAGGCACAGACATCACCTTGTTCGGCGCTAAATCCTTCGGTGCCTGTTAACAGACCCGGGAAATGGTCGTGCGAAGTACGCCCTTTCAGGTTAGTCAGTTCCAGAGCTCCGATGGGGAGCGCCTGTCGACAGGGCTGAAATTCATTGACCCAGCGGCCGGTGAACGTTAATACCTCGCTGTGCTCACGCGGCAGCGGCAGAGTCGTCAGCCACTGTTCCAGTGCTACTTCGGCCTCGCTTTGGTTGGTTAGGGTGGCGTGAATGGACAGCACATCGTTCGCGGGATCGAGAGTGACTCGCCAACTCAACCTGATCAGACCCGACCGGCTGACCAGTTCAAAGGCAAGTTCCGATTCAGTTGCCTGGGTGGTTTCAAGTTGCCATTGCTCGGCCCAGCCCTTGCCGTTCTGGTGAGAGCGTAGTGCCGGTTCCAGAAAGGTACCGTCGGCCAGTGTTGGAGCAATATTCAGTAGGCGACGTTCGTCCAGCCCTGCCTGAGGTAGCGCCAAATGCCACATTATCGGGTCCGGTAACTGCTGCAGGCGACTTCCCCAGTAACGGATTACCGGGGCATCGTCGACCAGGGTTTCGACCAGCAGAGTAGAGCGTGCTGAGTGCAATGCGTAGACCGTCATAATTATCCTTTGGTTGCACCCAGCGTCAGACCGGCAATGAAGTGACGCTGCATCGCAAAGAACAGGATAACCGGTGGCAGGGCGGCCACAATGGACCCGGCTGAAATCAGTTGCCAGGAAGCCAGCCATTGACCGCGCAACGCACTGAGGCCGGCCGTTACAGGCCTGACTTCATCACTTTGCACCAACACCAGCGCCCAGAAATAGTCATTCCAGATGAATGTAAAAATCAACACGGACAAAGCCGCCAGTGCAGGACGCACCAGAGGTAGCACGATTTTAGTAAAAATCTGCCATTCAGTAGCTCCTTCCAGGCGGCAGGATTCAAACAGTTCATCCGGTAGACCGATGATGAAGTTGCGCATAAATAGCGTGCAAAAGCCAGTCTGGAAGGCTGTATGGAAGATGATCAGCGCCCAAATGGTGTCATACAGGCCGGTTTGAATGGTCAGGTCTCGAACGGGGATCATCAGAATCTGAAAGGGAACAAAATTACCCCCGATAAAGGCAGCGAAAATAGCAACCCGTCCCCGGAATTTGAATTTGGCCAGAGCAAAACCGGCCATCGTTGCCAGACCGACCGAAAAAACCATAACCGGCAAAGTGATCATTACACTGTTAAGCAGATAGCGGCCCATATTGGTCCGGGTGAATACTTCAGTGTAGTTCTCGATAATCATCCACTGCTCGGGCCAACCCCAGTAATTACCGGCATTGATGTCAGCAATAGAGCGCACGGACGTCATCATAATGGCGGCCAGTGGCAACAGCCATATCAGGATGGACAGGGGCAGAGCAACTTTGTAGCTGATCTGGGTAAAGCGGGACGTTTGTTGTATGGGAGTCGGAAACATGTCTTATCCTCGTTCCGCACGCAGCATGCGCCACAGGAAAAATGCAATGTACACCAACATTAGCAGGAACAGGACGGTCGCGATGGCAGCGCCGTAACCCATACGATAGCTAAAAATGGCCTGTTCATACATAAAGAAAGCAAGCACGGTGCTGCTGCCATAAGGGCCACCTCCCGTCATGGTTGCGACCAGATCAAATGAGCGTAGTGCTCCAATGACTGTTACGACTATTGCGATGAAGGTGGCCGGACGCAATTGCGGAATAATGACTTTCCACAGCATGCTCCAGCCATGAGCGCCATCCATTCGAGCTGCTTCAATCTGATCCTGGCTCAAGTTGTTAAGACCCGTCAGGTAGAGAATCATGGTATAGGCGATTTGCGGCCACAGACCGGCGACGATAATGCCGTAAGTAGCCATGGTCTCACTGGCAAGGATTGGCAGCGGTTCGAATCCGAATACACCGATGATGTCTTGTAACAGACCGGAGGTAGGGTGGTAAAACCAGGAAAAAACAACCCCGACAATGACCTGTGATATGACAAAAGGAAAAAAGAACAATGATTTAACCGCACGAATGCCGAGTACCTGCTGGTTCAGAAACAGCGCAACGCCCAGGCCAATGGGCACTGCAAGCATGTAAAAGATCAACCATAAAATATTATTCCACAGGGCTGTCCAGAACTGGGGGTCTTCCATCAACTCGGCGTAGTTGCCGAAGCCAATAAAGACTTTGTCGCCAATCCCGTCCCAGTCGAAAAAACTGATCCAGATGCTTTGAAAAATCGGCATGATGACATAGACAGCAAACAGCAGCATGGCGGGCAACATAAATAGCCATGGTGTCAGTGCATGCCATCTGCTGTGAACAGATGTCTCCTGCACGTGCGGTACCTCGCTTACTTTTTATGATTATTATTACGTCTGTAGTCGACATTTATTGTTTTTCAATAATCAAGATTATGATCACGCTTGGTAACGTTTTCAAGGAAATTTCCAAAGAAAGTGTTCTGATCGTGATGACAGGTCGCAAAAGCAGCTATAGAGCGGACCTGCTAGCGAATGGCTCAGTTTGAAATCGTTTTCTTAATGTCGATTTTTGAAGCCTTAGTCGTCGAGCTTGGATCGATCGTCAGCAGCAGAGTGCCAACCCTCTGTTTGTCAGTGCCGGGTTTGGTCAAGTGGCAGCATTGAAACCGCGTAGATAGGACGCTGGTACCAAGTGCACCACGGGGTTATGCATTGTAATGCAGTTATTCCGGTGGCGCTCCTCGTATAAGCCAGAGCCCAGGGGCATTATTCAGGGTCTCCCCGGGCCAGGCAGAGCATCCTTAACCCAGTGAACCTGAACACCCGCTTCCTGGAGCATAGACTCACTGATCGTAATTTTCTCCCCCCATCGGGACAAAAAGTCGTCAGACTGAGCCGGGCAATGCACAACAGCGATGCCTGTCTGGATGATTTTCGCTGCGCAATTAGGGCAGGGGAAGTGAGTGACCCAAATCTCACAATCAACCAGGTCACTCTTGGCGAATAGAATGGCATTTTCTTCGGCGTGAATGGTTTTGGCGTATTTCATCTCGCGGTCGTCAGTGTCTGCTCGGTCCGAGACTCCGTGCGGGTAGCCATTGAAACCCAGCGATACCACCCGGTTACCCTGAGTGATGACAGCGCCAACCTGGGTTGAGGGGTCCTTGCTCCAGGAGCCGACCAGTTCTGCCATCTGGAAAAATCGTTGTGCCCACTTGCTTGCCATGAATGACTCCTGATAACTGCGTGCGATCTGCAGTCAGTTTACCGGTATGCCAGGGTACTGTCCTGTCTGAACCGTCAACAACATACTCTGGGTAACCGTAATTTGTTATCGTGGCAGTCCTTAATGAGTCAATTACCGGAGTAGTCAACAATGTCTGCCAACCCTGTCCTGGTTGAAGTGGTTCGTGGTGATGCCGTGGAGAGTGTTCACCGGGGGCGTGCGGTGATCGTGCGCAGTAGTGGCGAAACACTCTGGTCGGTGGGTGATGTTAACGCGCTGACCTACCCCCGTTCCTCTATCAAGGCGTTTCAGGCGTTGCCAATGGTCTCCAGTGGTGCCGCCAAAGCATTTGCGTTTACTCCCGAAGAATTGGCCCTGACCTGTGCTTCCCATAATGGTGAGCGCCGCCATACGGAGACGGCCATGGCCATGCTGTCGCGAATGGGGTTGGACGAGCCTGCTCTGGAGTGTGGTGATCACTGGCCCATGGGTCAGCAGGCACTGATTGATCTGGCCTGGGAGCATCAACAGCCTGACGCCTGTCATAATAACTGCTCGGGCAAGCATGTTGGGATGCTGGCAATGGCCCGCCATATGGGCTGGGATACAGAGGGCTATATCAATGTTGATCATCCGGTTCAGATTGCCATCCGTGAATGCATCGAAACGTGCTGTGATACCCGCTTGGATGGCGCGCCCGTATCACCGGATGGCTGCAGTGCACCTACCTGGGCAATGCCACTGAAGAATCTGGCGCTGGGATTTGCCCGCTTTGGCGATCCCGATCAGTTGCCTGCTATCTATCAGCAGGCAGCCTTGCAACTCTACGATGCCGCCGTCAGTGAACCCTATATGGTCGCTGGGACCGGGCGCTATTGCAGTGAGTTGATGGCTGAATTAAAGGGGCGTGTCTTTCTCAAGGTGGGTGCTGAGGGTGTCTACGTAGCCTCTATTCCCGAATGCAACATTGGTGTGGCATTGAAGATGGACACCGGTTCCTCACCGGCTGCTGAAATAGCCATGACGGCAATACTGGGGCAACTTGGTCTGCCTGTTGAAGCGGTGCGCAAGTCACCGGAAATTCGTAACTGGAATAAGCTCCTGACCGGTCACTGGCAAGCCGTGGATGCCAGTTTTGCCAGCTTGTCACCAATAGCCGGGCGCTGATAACTCAATTGCCGAGAAAATAGTCGTTAATAAAGTGAAATTCGGTTCGTACATCCACGGCTGTCATGCCAGCCGCTTGCGCAGCGTCAAGTCCGAGGTCGGCGTCTTCGAATACCACGCAGTCAGTGGGTGGGCAGTCCAGATACCGGGCACATGCCAGAAAGGTGTCGGGGGCTGGCTTCGGATTGGCAACTTGATCGGCCCCAATCACCACATCAAACAACGACAGAAGCCCACAGTGTTCAAGGATTTCTCGTGCTTCCTGGGTGCAGGCCCCGGTGCCAACAGCCATCGGCATATGGCCATGATGTTGGCGGGCGAGATCGGCAAGTGCGGTCGCTTTGACATATCGGGGGGCAAGTTCTGACACCAGTGCTTCCTTGAAGGCATTTATTTCATCCACTGGCGCGGTAAGCTTTTTTCCGGTTGTGGCCGCTACGGTTAAAAGAGTTTCCCGCGTTGGTACGCCAGCCAAGCTGCGCATTAGCTGGGAATCGATGGGTAATTTGAACCGTGACAGCGTTTCTCGCCAGGCTAATTCATGGAGAGGGCCACTTTCGACCAGGGTCCCGTCCATATCAAAAACCAGGCAATGAAACGGTGTAACATCAAACATACACTTTTCCCATAAAGAACATAAACGGCTTCTTGACTGTCCATTCATGCGGCGAAGAAGGGTGGGCATTATAGAGCCTTTCAGTACACTGTTCAGCTCAATAAATCGGTCAATGCCGTGTCGAGATCTGGAAAATCAAAGTTGAAACCAGCCTCCTTGAGCCGGTGCGGGACAACCCACTGGCCTTCCAGGACCAGGCCTGCCAGTTCGCCCATTCCCCAGCGCAAAGGCGGCCCGGGGACGCGCAGCCAGTATGGGCGTTTGAGCTGCCGGGCCAGAGTTTGGCTAAACACATCCTGGGAGACGGGTCCTGGCGCGGTCAGGTTGACGGCGCCTTCGATGCCCTTTTGGTGGAGCCAGTCAACCGCTCGTAACCAGTCGGACTGATGAATCCAGGATTGGCCCTGACGGCCCTTGCCCAGTCTTGCTGCCAGGCCAAGCCGTGCAGGCAGTGCCAGTTGTTGCAGCAAGCCACCCTGTCGACTTAAGACTAGGCCGGTTCGAACCAGAGTAATTTTGCCGATATGATCGCTGGCGGCCACTGCTGCGGCTTCCCAGTCGGCGACCATGTGGGCGGCAAAATCGGAGCCGGCCGATGCGGTTTCGGTAACCGTCTCACTGGTGGAACCGTAATAACCGATAGCGGAACCGCTGATCAGATGCTTAATATTGTATTGTTGGTCTGCCAGTGGTCCCAGCAGGTCATTGGTAAAGGCGATTCGTGAGTCGCGTAATGTCTGTTTGCGCTGTTTACTCCAGCGGCCGCCAGCAATACTGGCCCCGGCCAGATTGATCGCTAAATCAAACTCACCGGTAAGCTCGCGAGGCGAGTGTACCGTAGTGATTAGCCGGTCCAGATCGGAGGAGAGTTTTGTTCGATGAACCATGCCCCAGACCTCGTTACCCTGCAGGGCATAATGCCGGGCAAGCTGTGAACCCAGTAAACCGGTTACACCGGTGATCAGGACTTTCATGACGACTCCATTGAAATAATGACTTTAGTAACCATTTATACGCACCGGGTTTGCTGATGGGTTATCGATGAATGCAGCTTCGCATCACTGGTTGCCTGGCCGATGTTAACCACCCAATTTTGCTAACGTTTCCGGGCAAGATAGGAACACACCACATTAACAGGACTTTCATGACCAAAGCGCTCGAAATTAAACAACTTCGTAAGGTCTTTGACAACGGTTTTGTCGCTCTCAAGGGTATTGATCTTAATGTCGAAGAAGGCGATTTTTTCGCCCTTCTGGGCCCTAATGGGGCCGGGAAGTCGACTATTCTGGGTATAGTGTCATCACTGGTCAATAAGGGTGAAGGCAAGGTTATAGTCCGCGGGCACGACCTTGATACCGATCGGGAAGGTGTAAAGCGCAGTCTGGGTGTGGTTCCCCAGGAATTTAATTTCAATTCTTTCGAGAAAGTGCAGGACATCATTGTTCAGCAAGCGGGCTACTACGGTTTGAAGCGTAAACTGGCGCTGGCACGCTCTGAAACCTATCTGAAGCAACTTGATCTCTGGGACAAGCGTGACGTACCAGCGCGACTGTTATCCGGCGGTATGAAGCGTCGTCTGATGATCGCAAGGGCGCTGGTACACGAACCACGCATGTTGATCCTCGATGAGCCGACCGCCGGTGTGGACATAGAGATCCGCCGTTCGATGTGGACATTTCTGAAGCAGCTGAACCGGCAAGGTACGACCATCATTCTGACCACTCACTATTTGGAAGAGGCAGAGAGTCTGTGCCGGAACATTGCCATTATCGACAATGGCGAAATCGTCACTCAGGCACCGACAAAAGAATTGCTCAAAGGCAAGCAACGCTCTACCTACGTCGTAGATGTGCGCGGTACCCTGACAACGACACCGGAACTGGAGGGCTTTCACAGCCGACTGGTCGATGATCACAGCCTGGAATTTGATCTGACCAGTGAACAAACCCTTAACGAAGTCTTTTCCCAATTGCAGGCCAAAGAACTGGAGGTTGTCAGTATTCGTCCAAAGACCAATCGGCTTGAAGAACTTTTTGTTGATCTGACCACCCATAGCAAACAGGAGGTCGGTGCGTGAATCATCCATATTGGGTTGCATTTTCGACCATTGTTTATAAAGAAATCCGCCGTTTTACACGCATATGGGTGCAAACCCTGCTGCCACCGGGCATTACCATGGTGTTGTATTTTATTATTTTCGGTAATCTCATCGGCAGTCGCATTGGCACCATGGACGGCTACGATTATATGCAGTTTATCGTTCCCGGTCTGATCATGATGTCGGTGATTACCAACAGCTATGGCAACGTCAGTTCGAGTTTCTTTTCGAACAAGTTTCAGAAATCCATTGAAGAGCTAATGGTTGCGCCAGTACCAAACTGGGTCATCATGCTGGGCTTTGTCACAGGCGGTGCTGCACGCGGGCTAGCTTGTGGTCTTATCGTAACCATTTTAAGTCTGTGGTTTACCGATCTGCAAGTTCACAACATTCTGATTACTCTCAGCGTTATCGTGCTGACCGCCATCGTGTTTGCAACAGCGGGTCTGATCAATGCTATTTTTGCCACTAAATTTGATGACGTTACCATTGTACCTACCTTTATCCTGACACCACTGACTTATCTGGGCGGTGTGTTCTATTCAGTGTCACTGCTGCCCGAGGTCTGGCAATGGGTGAGTAAGTTGAATCCTATTTTTTACATGGTAAATACCTTCCGTTATGGGATCATCGGCCACAGCGATATTCCGGTGCTTGGCGCCTATGCGATGCTACTGATGTTTACGGCTTTGCTGATGAGTTGGGCTCTGTATCTGTTGCATACCGGGCGTGGTCTGCGCAGTTAACCGGCTCTTTTCAAGGAGTTTGACAATGGCGACACCCGAAGCTTCACCACTGGGTAAGACCAGCGGGTATAAAGATCAATACGATGCCAGTCTGTTGTTCCCGCTTGAACGCCAGGGCAAGCGAGATGAGATTGGCATTGACAGCGGATCGCTGCCTTTTCACGGTATGGATGTGTGGAACGCCTATGAATTATCCTGGCTGAACACCCGAGGCAAACCAGTGGTCGCCATGGGGGAGATTTTTATACCGGCGGACTCACCTTGCCTGATCGAGTCCAAGTCATTCAAATTGTACCTGAACTCATTTAATCAGACCCGTTTTGAAAGTTTACGGGCCGTCGTTGAGCTGATGGAGCGGGATCTTTCAGCTGCAGCCGGTGCACAGATTCGGGTTACCCTGGTGCCGCTCAACCAGATGGGCCACAGTGCCGACATCTCGTCACTGCCGGGTGAAAGCCTGGATGAGCTGGACATCGAGGTCGAATATTATCAGACCCGACCGGATCTGTTGCAGGCGGATGCCGACCGGGAAGTCAGCGAGGTACTGCACAGCCATCTGCTTAAATCGAATTGCCTGGTAACAGGGCAACCTGACTGGGGCAGCGTAGTGATTGACTACAGCGGGCCATGCATCGATCGCGAAGCCTTGTTGAAGTACCTGATATCCTTTCGTCAGCATAACGAGTTTCATGAACAGTGCGTCGAACGGATATTTCAGGATGTGAGTCGCTACTGCGGTGCAAAGCGACTCACCGTGTATGCACGTTATGTGCGGCGCGGCGGACTGGATATCAATCCATACCGGACGAACGATGACACCTTCATTGTGGAGAATCGGCGCCTGGTTCGTCAGTAGGGTAATCGGCAGGGAGCAGGTCAATGTGTGGGGCTATCTATAATATTAACGATCATCCCGGATTGCCCGGCCTGTTGTCTGAGTTGGGTTATAGCCGGGAGGAGATAGAGCGAATCACGGGCACTCTGGTAGATGCCCGTCCGGAATTGCGGCCGACAGACCCGGTGCTGAGCCTGATTCCCACAAAGTCAGGTGCGAAAGTCATGGCGGCAACCTGGTGGCTTAAACTTGATCAGGCCACACTTCAGCCCGATACCCGGTGGGCAACGTTCAATTGTCAGTCCCGGCGTATCCTTAACTCAAAGCTTCACAGTATCCCGCCTCGAAGCTATCGGTCTGTTGTTTTTGCGCGCGGTTTTTTTGAGTGGCAGCCAGTTTATTCCGGTGGCCGATACTTTTCGTCACTGTCAGACGAAGAGCAACAGCGACCTCCCAGACCCATCAGCAAACAGCGCTACCTGATTCATAACTCAGGTGACATTATGCTGCTGGCAGCGATGTGCAAGCACTGGCTTGATGCTCAGGGGCAACCAGTGGTTTCTACTGGTATCATAACGCTGCCTCCACATCCTGATTTTCAGGATATTCACCACAAGTCATTCCCGCTGATTCTCACTAAAGACGAGTTGAGTCGGTGGCTGGATCCGGCTATTCCCAGCGACGGTTATAGAGAATTGTTCAACACCATAGGCTACCGGCAAACGCTTGAAGCAGTGGCGGTCTCTGATAACAACTTCGCGCCAGTAGGGGAGTCATTGTTGTTAAACGCTGCCGGGTGAATCGAAGCCAAGCTGAACGGACGATGCGAAACCGGTGGAAATGAACCGGAGGGTTCGTCCACACCGCTCGCACAACCAGGACTCCACAAAAAAGCCCCCGATCCTTGCGGAGCGGGGGCTTTTTTGTGGAGTCTGGCGGTGAGAGAGGGATTCGAACCCTCGATACGTTGCCGTATACACGCTTTCCAGGCGTGCGCCTTCAGCCACTCGGCCACCTCACCAATACAGGCCGTCCGCACAGTGGCGAACAACGGGCGCGAAGGTTATAGGATGCTTGGGTGTTTTGCAAGTTATTGAGGCAAAACAAACAGTTAGAGGGCCTCGCACGCGTCATTCACCGACTGTTCCTTGTCTGGTTACGGGCTTAGCGAGCGCACAAAATCAGCCGGGTTCAGCTCCGGTATGGGTTTGTTGGCACCAGATGGTGTTCCCAGATAGATGAAGCCAACCAGTTGGTCTCTATCTGCCATGCCCAATCGTCGTTTCAGTGTGGGGCTGTAGGCAGGTGCTCCGGTCCGCCAGACGGCACCCAGCCCGAGTGCATGAGCGGCATTCAGCAGGTTTGTTGTGGCGGCACCGGTTGCCAGGATCTGCTCGATATCGGGAACTTTGGGGTGGTCGATGATCTGTGCCCAGATGATCAGTACCAACGGTGCTCGCAGCGGGCTGTTTAACAGCTTCTGGATTTGCTTGTCGTTGATATCAGGGTTGTCTTCCCGGGCGCTGTTGGCGAGGTGCTCGCCTAACTGGGCCCGGTCGTCGCCTGCCACTTCAATGAATCGCCAGGGTCTTAGCCAGGCGTGATCAGGCGCGCGAAGAGCTGCCTTATAGAGTTTGGTCAGTTGGTCACGGCTTGGACCGGGTTCGGTCAGGCGTGGATGAGAGACTCTCTGTTGCAGCAAAGTCAGGGCAGGATGTTCGTCGCTCCGGGTATCGTTGATTCGGGTCATGGCTAACTCAGTGATTTAACGCGCAGTTTCAGTTATCGTACCTGCATGATTGGTTTAACATAAGTCCCTGTTCAAACTGGGGCTACTAAGGGATGCATAAACGGCCCATGCCTACTGACAATAAAAAGAGCGGTACAACGAAAGCCGCACACTCAATACTCAGACGAACGGTTTCCAACCCCAAAGACAAAGCGCCCGAACAGCTTGCCAATGCTGCGTCGGACGCTGAGTTAACGGATGACTTTACCGTTTTACCCATCTCAGCTGAATTCAATTCTCGCTCACTGATCTATCTGACCCTGGCCGGTACGCTAGTCAGTATCCTGTACGCGGGCCAGATATCGAATCAGTTTTCAATTATCGTCGCGTTTTGCCTACTCTATCCGACATTGATTCGATTTCTGAGTATGCCGCTGCGCCAGCGTCATCCCAAGCAGGTCGGCTACACCCTGATGTTGTTTGATGCCTTCTTTATCGGCGCTATTCTGGTGGCCATGGGGTCGCCACTGGTACCCTCAATGCTGTTGCTGATCATGGCCAATGCCAGCTTTATTTGCGTGGTCCGAACGTCTTCCTACGTATTGTGTTTGCTGTTTGTGGCTCTGGGTGCCGGGGTCATGTATGTCATCGAACCTATGCCGTTTTTTACCGAAACAGGGGTGCTAACAAACATGATTGCTGCTTTTGGTGCCGGTCTTCATGTCAGTATCAACGCCTACTACACTGCTCAACAGGCGCGTTATCTGAAAATCACCCGTCAGGAGTTACAGCGCCAGAGTAAACAGTACCGTGGGCTGTCTCAGAAGCTATCGAAGTATTTGTCACCCCAAGTATGGGAAACTATTTTTCGCGGCAAGCGAGATGTGAAGCTGGAAACCCAGCGTAAGCGACTGGTGGTTTTCTTCTCCGACATTAAAGGATTCTCGGAAATTTCTGAAATGATGGAAGCCGAGGCGTTGACCGAGCTGATCAATACCTATCTGACCGAAATGAGCCGGGTGGTCATGAAGTACGGCGGCACCATCGACAAGTTTATCGGTGATGCGATTATGGTATTTTTCGGCGATCCTGAATCCAAAGGCGTTCGTAAGGACGCACTGGCCTGTGTATCCATGGCCATTGAAATGCGCAAGCTAATGCGTATTCTGCGCCAGCGCTGGCGAGCCCAGGGTATTCAGCACCCGTTGGAAATTCGAATGGGCATTAACAGCGGCTACTGCACCGTGGGCAATTTCGGCGCCGAGACACGGATGGATTACACCATTCTTGGTAAAGAAGTTAACCTCGCTTCAAGGCTTGAATCCTCGGCGGAACCCGGCGAAATACTGGTGTCATATGAAACCTATGCATTGATTAAAGACACCATTCTTTGCCGGGAGAAAGGCAAGATTAACGCCAAGGGCTTTTCCAAGCCAGTGCCGGTATACCAGGTAGTCGATTTTCGCAGAGATTTGGGCGCTCGGCACAGCTACACCGAGGTTGACCTGGAAGGGTTTTCCTTGTCGATGGACGTGGAAATGGTTCGCAATTACGACCGGGACCGCATCATGGATGCAATCGACAAGGTTAAGCAGTCACTCAATAACCTGTCGCCCTGACCGGATTTGTTATGCTGGGTACCCATAGTCTCTGATCCTGGAATACTGTTATGACGATTCAGTTCCCTACTGCTTTGCAACTGGGCGAGGCCATCGCTCGCGGTGAGTCTGATCCCGTTGAACTGACCGAGCAGGCGCTTGGTCAGGCTGAACAACAACCGACTGTCTTCATTACTGTGCTTCATGACCGTGCCCGACGCGATGCTGAACACGCCCAATGGCGGCGTGATCATGGCTGTCGTCTGGGTCCGTTAGACGGGGTGCCCTTGGCATGGAAAGATTTGTTTGATGTGGTGGGTGAGGTAACAACCGCGGGTGGTCGGGTGTTTAACCAGCCCGCCAGCCGTGATGCCGAAATGCTCAGGCACGCCGGGCAAGCTGGCCTTGTTTGTCTGGGTAAAACGAATCTGACTGAGCTTGCTTTTTCCGGCCTGGGAATGAACCCGCATTACGGCACTCCTAATGCAACACCCGGAAACGGTCCGCAACGGGTACCCGGCGGATCCAGCAGCGGTTCGGCAGTTGCCGTTGCGACCGGCCTGGTGGCGGCAGCAACAGGGACGGATACTGCCGGGTCATTGCGTATTCCGGCCGCGTTCAATGGGCTTGTATCGTACCGGCCGAGCACTGGGCAACACTCAGTTCGCGGCGTTATGCCACTGGGGCGTAGTCTGGATACTCCGGGGGTGATTGCGCAAACACTGGACGATTGTCTGGCAATTGACGACGCCCTGCGTGGCGAGGTCGTGGAGCCACTGTCACCGCTTGCTGAAGGTGAGTTGACGGTGCTACTTGATGAGCAGGCGCTCGATGATCCGGCGATATCCGAGCCGGTGCGTGCTGCAACATTAGCCTATGCAGACCGATTGACAGCCATGGGTATTCGGGTATCCCGACGATCGGTATCGGCGGTTGAACGGTGTCATCAGTTAATCGCCAAATACGGTTGGCTTGGTGGTTATGAGGCGCTGGCGGAGTACCGGTTACTGTTGGAGCAGGTTCCCGCTGAACGCTTTGATCCGCGAGTGCGTGACCGTATTCTGGCCTTTGCTCAACGTTCACCGGCCGATGTTGTTATGCTGTACAGGGAACGGCTTTCATTGCAGTAATTGCTTGCTCGGCAGCTTGGGTCAGCGCTGTTGTTAACGCCTACTGTGGCGCAAACGGCCCCTTTGCTGGCACCTTTATTGTCTGATGATGAGGCCTATCGAACAGCAAATACGGCCTGTCTCAAGTTGAGCATGGTGGCCAGCCTGCTCGACAGCCCGGCCATTACACTGCCCGCAGGCTGCGATTCGCAGGGCCAGTTCATCGGTGTTCAGCTGATGGGGCTGGTGGGCCAGGATCAGCAGGTTAAGCGGGCTGCATTAGCCTGCTCAGGTTATGTCTGCGCTTGATATCACCTGGTTACGCCCATTGTCTTTGGCCTGATAAACCCGATTATCGGCCTGTTTGAGAGCATTTTTGAAACCGGACTCTCCGCTGAGCGCTGCAATACCTGCACTGAATTGCACCCTGATACTGTGGTTATCGAAATTGAATGTGCGAGCTGCAATCAGTTCGCGCAGCTCATCAACAATGCGCCGGGCCTCGATTTCCGGTACATCGGTAAACACCAGCACGAACTCCTCTCCACCCCAGCGACAGACGTTGTCGCTTTCCTTGAGGTTGCTGCGAATGACCCTGGCAAAGGTCGACAATACGTTGTCACCGACGTCGTGGCCGTAGCGATCATTGATGGCTTTGAAATGATCAATATCTATCAGCGCCACACTGGCTGGCTGGTCAGGTCTGGCCCATTTCAGTATTTGGCGCTCCAGTCCGAGTCGGTTCATCATCCCGGTTAGCGGGTCAGTCAGTGAATTACGCTGGTGAGTTTCAGCGGTGTGTTTTATGGCCAGATACGCTTGAACATGGGTCCATTCGATCAGTAGGCTCAGTAGAACGATAAACACCGTCGCTGCGATCAGTCGGGGAAGTGCCTGCTCAGAGTAAGCGTGGATAGACGGCGAGTCGGTCATCAGGGCAATGATCAGTAGCGTCGAGTAAAGACCCCCGAGCAACTGGCCGATGCGCAAGCCGGCGATGACAATCATCATCGGAATCAGCGTGAAGGAAAAATAGGCGCCAGTGCCATCAGTACCACCGTCGAGCGTCAGATACAAAGCGAAGATACACAGTACACTGGCCAGTGCTATACTGGTTCCGCGTGTATGATTACGAAGTTGTGCGACGCCCACCAGGATGGTGACTATACTGATCATTGTGATCAGGATCCAAAAGTTGTACCAGTTGCCTTGCCACGCTGCCGGCAGTGCAAAGGAAACCATAATAATGTTTCCCATTACAGCTAAAAAGCGCATTAACACCATTTTGCGTTTCAGCTCTATCTGCTCGGTACTGCTGACTAGCTTCACCTTTGGCGCACTCGACCTGTGTGTTTGGTGAACCATAGCATTTTCTATGCTGTTTAATAGCTGTTTTGCGTCAATAGATCGCCAATTCATGGCGTCTGTTAAAGGCCGCCCTCTTTGGGTAAAAGACCGCTGCAGATGGGCAGCCGCTTTGATGCAGATGGGTGTATCATTGCTGTTTTGGTGTTCATTGAGTTAACTGTGCGCAGTCGTTACCCACTATTCACTCGTCGTGAATGACGGGTCCGTTTTGCCAGTGACTTTAGTGGACCCGGTCGTTCAACGATTAGGTTCGTTCAGTTATTCACGGGAGCCGCTCAAGGTATGGATTTCAAGGACTACTACAAGGTTCTGGGCGTGGCTGACAAAGCTACGGCTGCGGAAATCAAACAGTCTTATCGTAAGCTGGCCCGCAAATATCATCCCGATGTAAGTAAAGAAAAAGATGCCGAGGCCCAGTTCAAGGAAGTTGGAGAAGCGTACGAGATACTAAGCGATACCGAAAAACGAGCTGAATACGATCAGATCAAAGCGTTGCGCGCTGCTGGCGGTGGTAGGCATGCAGCTGGATCTGGCGCAGGTAGTAACATGGGTGACGACGATGTCAGCCAGCAATTCAGTGATTTTTTTGAATCGGTATTTGGTGGTGGTATGGGTAGTGGTCGTGGTGGTTTCCGACAGGCTGGAGGCAATAGCAGGGGAGCTTCCTTTAGCCATCGCGGCCAGGACATGCATCATAGAATGGCACTGTTTCTGGAGGAAACTGTGCAGGGCGTTCAACGTACCCTGAAATTGGAGATGCCCTCAGTAGATGCCAGCGGGCGTATGCAGCCTAAGACTAAAACGTTGAATGTGAAGATCCCCGCCGGCGTGACAGCCGGGCAACGCATTCGCCTCGCCGGTCAGGGTGGCCCAGGGCATGCTGGGGGGGCTGCCGGTGATCTGTTTCTTGAAATAGAGCTGGCTCCCCATCCAGTGTTTGCGGTTGAAGGTCTCGACGTGATTCTTAACGTGCCAGTGGCCCCATGGGAAGCGGCGTTGGGTGCTAAAATTGAAGTGCCGACATTGACAGGACCGGTAAATCTCACCCTTCCCGCAGGATCGGTGAGTGGCAAAAAGCTCCGGCTGAAAGGTCGCGGCCTGGGGAATAAACCAGCAGGGGATCTGATCGTCAGCATTCAAGTAACACTTCCGGATCGCCATTCGGCCAAAGCGGAAGCCTTGTACCGAGAGTTGGCCGAACTTGAGCAGGATTTTAACCCGCGTAAATCGCTGGAGAAAGGCTTATGAAGGCAGATATTACGACGGTCGTTATTGACCAACAGCAACTGTATGAGGCTGATGTCTGGTTTGATCTGAGCGAGCTGTGCGAACGTTGTGCTCTTCAAAAAGCTCAGGTTATCGAGCTGGTAGGTCTGGGACTGATCATGCCACAGACGTTGGCATCCGAGCGGTGGCAGTTTCAAGCAGCCGCGGTGTTGACACTGAGAAAAGCCGTGCGCCTCAGGTACGAGCTGGACCTTGACTGGCAGGGAGTAGCCCTGGCGATGGAGCTGATGGCTGAAGTTCGTCAATTGCGCCAGCAGGTCACGTCACTTGAGCGACAACTGGCCATTCGGTAAAGCGACTCTGTGTGGTTCAGAGCCTTGTTAGCCCGACCGGACTCCATCGAAGCGTCGACGCTGTCGGGTCAGATTGAGACTGAACAGCAGTGCCAGGGCAGACAGAATTCCCAGCGTTGGAATCAGACCGATCAGTTCAGATATGGCCCCCACGACCAGGGCACCGATAGCCGGACTGCCCATACTAACAACGGTCCAGATGCTCATTACCCGGCCGCGGAACTGATCGTCAATCATCATCTGGATCAGCGCCTGGCAGCCGGTACCGATGATGGTCATCGCCAAACTGCACAGAGTGATAATACCGATCAGCCACAATAGAGTGTGTAATCCGGTCAGTGGTAACAGCGACGCCGCACTGAGCACCAACGCCAGCATCACCAGGCGGCTGATGCGCGCTAGGTCGCCGCGCTGGCGTGAAACGATGACCCCTCCGACAATCGAGCCCGCGCCAGCAACACCCGACAGAATGGCGAGATTTCCGGCACTGCCGCCGGTTAGCTGACCTGAAATGGCGGGCAGCAGCTCCAGTACAGTTCGACCTATCAGTCCGTTAGCCAGAGTCATCAGCAGAACCAGCCTCACCAGTGGGGCCTGGCGAATAAAGCGGAACCCTTCAATCAGATCGCCGAACAGGCTGATGCTGCGATCGCGCGCCACGGGAACCACTTTTGGCACTCTGAGCAGGAAAAACAGCGTGCCACAAAAACAAAAAGCCGCCAGTGCAAACGCTACGCCTAGATTAGCCACGCTGATGATACCAGCACCGATCGCCGGGCCAATGATGCGAGATACATTGAACACAATCGCTGTCATGCCGATACCGCTGGGCAGCAGGTGACGGCTGAGAATCCTGGGCACGAGCGCCAGTCTCATGGGATGATGCGCGGCTGTTACACAACCGAAAGCCAAGGCTGACAGCAACAGGGTCAGCAAACCCATGACGTCGAAAAAGAATAGCAACGCAATACCGACGCAAATAAGCGTATTGAGCAGAGCGGTCGTCACAACGCCGCCGCGTGGGTCAATGCGATCTGAAATAACACCGAAAATGGGGGATAGCAGAAAGGTTGGTGCCAGCAAAATAGCGCTAGTCACACCCACCCATAGCGCCGACTGAGTCAGATCCCAAACGCTCCAGCCGATCAGGAACCGGGCGATCCATACACCCATCGTTGCGAAGCTGGTGGCAATAAAGTAATTCCGGAAGATCGGTTCGGACAATGCCGAGCGAGATTGCGGGCGTGATGCCGGTGCTTCGGGCATGTCAGCTGGCATACAGAGTCATTTTCCAGTGCACAAAGGTTCCTTGGTTTTGGTTACGGCAACAGCTTGTCTGACTGTTGACTCAATTGAAATGCACGGACCACAGAGTCAATGGCGAATAATAGCGCAAAGCACGTATCGCCTGGTGCAACAGAGTGTCTTGTCTCTGTTCGGGCAACGCCCGGCATGGCTCGTCGATGACGTCCCTTATTCGACTTTTATTGGGTGTGTATTGGCTATCGATGAACATTGCCTATTCCAGTTTCAGATGAGAAACATCCGGTGCAGTTGGCGGCTCTGATCGGTTAGGCTCAATCAGGTTGGCGCCAGGCTCGTCCAAAGAGAGGGCCGAAATATCAATCTTTACCGGGGTCGGCGCTTCCGGACTGTCAACCAGTGACACCCCGACCTCCGCCAGACTTAGGCTGCTGATGTCTACCAATACCACTGTCTGATCACGTTGCTCTCCAATATTGCTGCCCGGTGGCAGCAGTGTCCAGTTGCTCGTTTCAGTCGTCACTGGCGGCTGGCTATTGTCCGGTTCCGGGACCTGCTGAGTCGTCAGTGCAGCGTCGTTCGGCACTGATGCTGGTCTTACCGGTTCCGCGACCGGAACCTGTCCTGCAGGCAGTATGATCGGCCTGGCGCCAATCTTTTCCAGTGCTTGCTTGTATTTGGTCACTGTCGGTTTGTCGACGTTCAGTTTGATAGGTTGAGGACTGCCCGAGAAAAAAGAGGCTAGGCGGGTTTCATCTGTCTTGAACAGTTGCGCCATATCGGCTTTGACGAAGTCGAGGAAAAAACCATCGAGCAGATCGCCTTTAAAATAAATGTCGAAACGCGCCTCGCTCATTGAGCACCTCCAGTACGTCAATTAGTGGAACCAGTATAGAGGATTGCCCCCCGGTTCCGACAGACACCCGATTCGATCAACAGCCAGGGGGTCCCCATAGAACCCTTGCAAGTCCGTATCTCAACTCCCACTTTAGTCTTATTGTTTACAATGGTCTTGTAAAAACCGAATCTAACCCGTTTAATTGACTTTAATTGAAGGTGTTGTAGACAATATATGGAAGCACGCACTCAGGTTGACCGAATTTACCAGCATTTGCTGGAAGCCATCGTGCGCGGTGATATTGCGCCCAACGAACGCTTGCGCGAATCAGAAATATCGACTGAGCTGGGTATCAGTCGTGGGCCACTGCGTGAGGCGTTGCATCGGTTGGAAAGTCGTCGCCTGGTGCGTAAGGTGCCGCATGTTGGAGCACAAGTGGTCGGGTTTGATCGTCAGGAACTGATTGAGCTGTATCAGATACGTGAAAATCTGGAATCGCTTGCCTGTGAACTGGCCGCCCGAAACATGACGGATGAGGCCCTGGCGGAGTTGGGCGCGGTGCTGACACGCCACGAGCAATATTTGGAAGATCAGGACGGTCAATTTTACATACAGCAGGAGGGTGATCTGGATTTTCACTTCAACATCATCCAGGCCAGTGGCAACCGCTGGTTAATCAACCTGCTGTGCGATGAGTTGTACCAGCGTGTGCGGATGTTTCGGTTCCAGTCCGCGCATCGGCCGGGAAGACCCCGTCAGGCGCTGGAAGAACACCAGCGTATTTTTGAAGCGTTGCGACAACGGGATGGTGAACTGGCCTCCCTGTTGATGAAGCGCCACATACGCTCGGCACGAAATGTGCTCGAGCAAGCGACTGAGGAGACCTTGTCATGAAGGCTGCAACGAGCGCCGGCCGTCGATTCCGCGATGCCCTGGCTGCACATAACCCCTTGCCGATTGTCGGCACTATTAATGCTTTTACCGCCATGCTGGCCGAAAGGGCGGATCACTCTGCCATCTACCTGTCAGGTGCTGGCGTGGCCAATGCCTCATTCGGCTTGCCTGATCTGGGCGTAACCACGCTGAACGATGTGCTGGAAGATGCTCGCCGGATAACCGGGGCCAGCGAGTTGCCGCTGTTGGTGGATATTGATACTGGTTTTGGTGGTGCTTTTAACATAGCTCGCTGTATTCGCGATATGGAACGCGCCGGTGTGGCAGCCATTCACATCGAAGATCAGGTGATGCAAAAACGCTGCGGTCACCGGCCGAATAAATCGATCGTTAGTCAGTCAGAAATGGCTGACCGGATAAAAGCCAGTGTGGACGCTCGCCAGGACGATGATTTCTTTGTGATGGCACGGACTGATGCGTTCGCCCAAGAAGGCCTGCAAGCGGCCATTGAACGGGCAAGGGCCTGTGTTGATGCTGGAGCCGACGGTATTTTTGCCGAAGCGGTGCATACACTGGATGACTATAAGGCGTTTGCCGATGCAATGGACGTCCCGATTCTGGCCAACATAACCGAGTTTGGTCAGACTCCGCTTTTTAACCAGTCTGAACTGGCCCAGACGGGTGTAGCCATGGTGCTGTATCCATTGAGCGCGTTCCGTGCGATGAGCCTGGTGGCTATGGAGGTTTATCAGAGCATTAAGGTCGAAGGTGATCAGAAGGCCGTTGTCGATATGATGCAGACCCGCATGGATCTGTACGATGTGCTCAATTATCACGACTTTGAAGCCAAACTGGACGCGTTGTTTAGCGAGGCCGGATCACGCTGATGCGATGCCTGCTCGGGTTTATTCAGTAAATACGACCTGTCCAATACTATCGAAGGAGGTTCATTATGGTGGAAAAAGCAGTGTCCGGTGCCGGACTGCGTGGCCAGGTTGCGGGAGAAACGCGACTGTGCACTGTTGGTAAAGAAGGCAGTGGACTGACGTATATCGGCTATGACATTCAAACGCTGGCCGACAAGGCCAGTTTCGAAGAAGTCGCCTATCTGTTGCAATTTGGCGAGCTGCCAGTGTCCAACCAACTGAACGAATACACCCGGCGTCTGAGCCAAAAACGTCAGTTACCGCAAGCCCTGCTCGAAACGCTGGAGCGCATTCCGGCCACAGCCCACCCGATGGACGTCATGCGTACAGGCTGTTCAATGCTGGGAGTGCTTGAACCGGAAGTCAGTTTCGATGATCAGGATACCCATATCGAGCGTATGCTGGCTGCCTTTCCCGGGATTATTTGTTACTGGTATTACTATTCTCATTTTAACCGTCGCATTGAAACGATCAGTGACGCAGGGAGCATTGCAGAGCATTTCCTGGCATTGCTTCACCAGTCAGCACCTGAACAGCTTCACATTGATGTCATGCACGCCTCGTTGATACTGTATGCGGAGCATGAGTTTAATGCGTCAACCTTTGCTGCGCGGGTAGCCGCCAGCACGCTGACGGATATGTATAGCGCAGTCACCGCTGCTATTGGTACCTTGCGCGGCCCCTTGCATGGCGGTGCGAATGAAGCGGCAATGGCGATGCTTGAAGGCTTCAAAGATCCCGACGACGCCGAACAGGCGTTGCTCGGAATGCTGTCTCGTAAAGACAAGATTATGGGCTTCGGTCATGCAGTTTATCGCACCAGCGATCCGCGCAACGCCATTATCAAAGCCTGGGCGCTGCGACTGGCAGAGCGGTCCGGTGACCGCCGCCTTTACGACATCGCCGAGCGCTGTGAATCGGTTATGTGGCGCGAGAAGAAACTGTTTCCCAATGCTGACTTTTTTCATGCACCGGCTTATCACGCCCTGTGTATTCCGACGCATCTATTTACCCCAATATTTGTCATCGCGCGAGTCAGTGGCTGGACTGCTCATATAAAAGAGCAGCGTGGCAACAATCGTATAATAAGGCCCAATGCAGAGTATATCGGGCCGGACTTACGGGACTTTGTGCCACTGGCACAGCGCCAGGCTGTGAAATAGAACAATGAACATTTAATGGAAACCCGACACAGGAATCGACCATGAGTTCGAATGTAGACCTGAACAATCGCCCTGAATACGATGATGTATTGCAGGCGATTGCCGATTACGTGCTCGACTACAAAATCGACAGCAACGAAGCATGGGACACCGCGCGTAATTGCCTGATTGATACTCTCGGCTGCGGCCTGCTGGCTTTGCGCTTCCCTGAATGCACCAAACATCTGGGTCCCATCGTTGACGGTACGATAGTGCCCAATGGCGCGCGCGTACCGGGCACCCAGTTGCGACTGGATCCGGTCAAGGCGGCGTTTGATATTGGTGCCATTATTCGCTGGCTTGACTACAACGATACCTGGCTTGCGGCCGAATGGGGCCACCCATCGGATAACCTGGGCGGCATTCTGGCGGTGGCCGATCACCTGTCGCAGGTGCTAGTCAGTCAGGGAGACGCACCGCTGACGATGGACGCGGTGCTTGAAGCCATGATCAAGGCGCATGAAATCCAGGGCGTGTTGGCCCTGGAAAACTCGTTCAACCGGGTTGGGCTTGATCACGTGGTGCTGGTGAAGGTTGCCTCAACCGCTGTTGTTGGCAAATTGATGGGTGCTAATCGCGAGCAATTGCTCAGTGCGCTGTCACACGCCTGGGTTGATGGTCAGGCACTGCGCACTTATCGCCATGCCCCCAATGCCGGATCGCGCAAAAGCTGGGCGGCGGGCGATGCCACCAGCCGCGCCGTTCGTCTGGTCGACATGGCCATGCGCGGTGAAATGGGCATTCCCGGTGCACTGACCGCTCCACAGTGGGGGTTCTACGATGTCTTGTTCAGTAAGACCAACAAGGATCAACAAGTGAAACCCGAGGCCGACCGGGCGTTCAAATTCCAGCGTGATTATGGCAGCTATTTCATGGAACAGATTTTGTTCAAAATCAGCTTTCCAGCCGAGTTTCATGCCCAAACCGCAGCTGAGGCAGCCGTGACTCTGCACCCCCAGGTGAAGGACCGTATCGATGAAATTGATCGCATTGTCATTACCACTCATGAATCTGCGATCCGCATTATCAGCAAGGTAGGGCCGCTGGCTAATGCGGCCGACCGGGACCATTGTTTGCAATACATGACAGCGGTGCCCTTGTTGTTTGGCAACCTGGTTGCCGAACAGTATGAAGACGACTTCCACACAGCCCACCCCCAAATCGATGTACTCCGCGACCGAATGGAGATCGTTGAAGACAAAGGTTACAGCGCTGACTACCATGCACCGGACAAGCGTTCCATAGCCAATGCGATTCAGGTGTTTTTCAAGGATGGCTCTAGCACCGACCAGGTTGCGGTTGAATATCCTATTGGCCATCGTCGTCGTCGAGCTGAAGGCATCCCTTTGTTAGAGCAAAAGTTCAAAGCAAATTTGGCGACGCGCTTTCCTGTAGGCCGGGTGTCAGAAATTTTTGCATTGTGTAAGGATGCCGATCGCCTGAAGAAGACTCCGGTTCATCGTTTTATGGATTTGATGATGATTTGATCGACTGCGGAAGGCCTTGAATAAATGGCCCGGCGTGCATCCAGTTTCATCCCGGATCCGTATTTTTGCCGTTTGAACGTAATTGCAGGTTCACCTTTGATGGCAGTTCTCTCGTTGGTCGGTGTCGGACGGCACCGACGTTTTTTCTCCTTGTTGTCCGTTCTATTCCTGTTAAGTGGCTGTGCACTGCCAGCCCTTGATCTGATCACTCCGCGTGCTGGCTATGAGCGGTCAGTTGGCCTTAGCTATGGCGAGGATCCGCGCCAGACGCTGGATGTGTACCTCCCAGTCGAGCCCAGAGACGGAGCACCAACGGTGGTCTTTTTTTACGGAGGTTCCTGGCAAGAAGGGTATAAAGACGGATACCGGTTTCTGGCTCAGGCTCTGACGGATATCGGGTATCGGGTAGTCGTTCCGGACTACCGCCTCTACCCCCAGGTCCGCTTCCCGGCTTTTGTCGAAGATGGCGCAGCCGCAGTGGGCTGGGTTGTCAATGAAGGTCTGGCGCAAGATGGATTGGTATTGATAGGACATTCAGCCGGTGCTCATATTGCGGCCATGCTGGCGTTGGATGATCGGTTTCTGACGGCGGCTGGTGTTAGCCGGTCAAATATCACAGCCTGGGTCGGGCTGTCCGGCCCCTACGATTTTCTGCCGCTCAGGTCACTGGATCTGATTGATATTTTTGGTGGGGCCGAGGGCATTCCCGGAACCCAGCCGGTTAACTTTGTCAGTCCCGACGATCCCCCTGCATTGCTGATAGACGGGCTTGAAGACCGTATTGTGCGGCCGAACAATCTTCCGAGTCTGGCAGAAGCCTATAGCCGGGCAGGTGTGTCTGTGCAAACGCGTCGCTATGAGGGTGTTAACCATAACGATACGGTGGCGTCTTTCTCAGTGCGACTGCGTAGCCGCTCACCGGCTTTCGATGATACGGTAGCGTTCTTGCAGCATTGGCAGCGCTGAGCGCAAAGCGATGACTCGCCTACTGGCGAGATTGCAGAGTGTTATAACCAAATAGCGGCGGCGCTTGCTGCCACTGTCATGATCAGCAAAAACCATTTCATGGTGCGCTGACTCACGTTTATGGCCAAATGAACCCCAAGCTGAGCGCCGATCATGGTACCCACAGCGAGCACCATCCCAGGCACCCAGGCAACCTGTCCGCGTGAGACGAAAATCACCAGAGAGATGCTGGTGAATGCCAGAGTACCGAGCAGCTTGTAAGCATTGGCCTTTACCAAATCATAGCGTAAAGCACCGGCAACGGCCGCAATCAGCAGAAATCCTACGCCGGCCTGAACAAACCCCCCATAAACACCGGTTAAAAATAAACCCCAGCGTGCCTTGGGCCGTTGTTTGACGGTATACGGTTGTTCATCCGGGCCTGGAACGACGATGCCCGGTCGCACCAGCATGATGACGGCCAGACTGATCATGGTGATCAGCAGTATCGGTTTGAGCAGAGTGTTGGGTAAAAATGAGGCGCAAGCCGCACCAACAGCACCGCCGATGAACATAGGCAGCAAGATGTCTTTGCTGTCTTCGGTATCCAGTCGGCCTCTGACGTGAAAGCCACGCAGGCCTACGACCCCCTGTAGAAAAACCCCGACCCGATTGGTGGCATTGGCTACATCGGCCGGCATGCCCAGCGCCATCAGTGCAGGCACGGTCAGATTTGAACCGCCGCCAGCCATGACATTGATAATGCCAGCGAGTAAGCCGGTAGACAGTAATAGGGCAATAAAGAATGGAGTGAGTTCGTACATGACCAGTCTTACGCTTAATAGGTGTCTGACAGTGTACTATATTGGTGTATGTTCGCTGCAGCTGAAGTGACAACGCTGTGTTGTTTGAACTGAATTCATCGCCCGTAAGCACAATAAATAACCAGATGTAAAGTTGCGACAGATTGTTGTTTTTCAGTTTGGTAAGCTAGCCGCTCGAACTGATCAAAGACAATGCTTGCACGCCATGGCCATCGCAATTGAATTGAAGCACCTGTACCTGACCCGCGACGATCAAGCGGTGCTGACTGATATCAACCTGAGCCTCACTGAGCGCCGTGTCGGCCTGATTGGCAACAACGGTTCGGGTAAGAGTTCACTGGTGCGACTGCTCAATGGTCTGCTGCAACCCAGTAGTGGGCAGGTCGTTGTGAGCGGCCAGGCTCCGGATGATGGCCCAGAGGCTATGTCTGATCTGGTGGGTTTTATATTCCAGAATCCGGACCACCAACTGATTTTCCCTACGGTGATTGAAGAGTTGATGTTTGGATTGCGCAATCAGGGTCTGAGCAAGGCTGATGCACGCCTGCGCGCCGAACATTGCCTGCGCGAGCATCACCGGCTGGATTGGGCCGAACGTGCAGTGCATTCGCTGTCAGAGGGTCAAAAGCAATGGGTCTGCATTATGGCCGTATTGGTAATGAACCCGGCCGTACTGATTCTCGATGAGCCTTTTTCCGCATTGGATCTACCTACCCGCCAACATCTGACCGGCTGGCTGCTGGGACTGCCCCAGCAACTGATCATGATCAGCCATGATCTTGAGGTACTGGCCAGGTTCGACCGGCTGCTTTGGCTGGATCAGGGGCGGGTTCAGGGCGACGGCTCCCCGGATGCTGTGATTGCTGCTTACAAGGCGGCTTGTGCTGAGGGATTCTTTTTATGATGACCCTGTATATTCACCGAAGGTCCTGGTTGCATCGACTGCCCGCAGGGCTGAAATTGCTGGGTTTGATGGCTGCCAGCATTGCTCTCTATGCGCTGAGCTGGCCGTGGGTGTCAGTCGTTTTCCTAATGCTGGTTATGTTGGCCTATCGAAGCCTTGGTGACCATGGCTGGTCGCGATTGTGGGTTATAAAACCGCTGATTCCCATGTTCATTCTTATTTTCGCTGTGCAGACCTGGAGCCAGTCGATCAGTGCCGCCACCTTGATGTTGTTGCGCATGTTGACGCTGATCTGGCTGGCCAATCTGGTCACCCTAACGACACGAATGGACGCCATGATGGATGCCGTAATGCCTGCACTGTCGCCATTGCGTCTGGTCGGGGTGGCACCGCATCGCATCGCTTTTACCGTGGCATTGTTTGTACGCTTTGTGCCGGTGCTGATGGCCGTCTTGAACAGCTTGTTGGAGGCTTGGAAGTCACGTGGTGGTGGTCGCGCTGTCTGGCGCCTGGCCATTCCCATGCTGATTAACGCCATTCGAATGTCCGATCATGTGTCCGAGGCCCTGGCCGCTCGCGGTGGGATCCATCTGCCTGACACCCCCAATGTGTAGATCAATTCCCGATAGGAGAAGTGTATGAAAGACCAAGCTTTGGTTCAGATTGCGTTGTACGCGGCCCTGGTCGCAGCTCTCGGCCTGATTCCGCCGGTGCCCTTTGTAACCGGTATTCCGATCACCGCCCAGACTCTGGGTGTTATGCTTGCCGGTGTCATGCTGGGCCCTTGGCGTGGCCTGTTGTCGATGCTGCTGTTTGTGTTTGTAGTCGCCCTGGGTGCTCCCCTGTTGTCCGGTGGGCGCGGTGGCCTGGGTGTCTTTGTCGGACCGACGGCGGGGTTTTTCATTGGCTTTCCGGTCGCAGCGCTGGTGACTGGATGGGTCGCGCAGTTGCTCAAGCGCCAGCCATTGCTGCTCGCTACCGGCGTGGGTGCTTTCACCGGCGGCATACTGGTGTTGTATTTATTTGGTATCGCGGGCTTTGCATTGGTTACCGGCAATGACTTGCTGCGTTCGATGCAGGTGATGTCGGTCTATTTGCCCGGCGATTGCGTCAAGGTCGTACTGACTGCCATAGTCGCCCAGGCTGTGCATCGTGGTTTGCCGCGCGCGGTAGCAACCCGACAGGCCTGAGGCTTACTTCAGGCTATGGCATCATCAAACAGCCAGAGGGTGACCGTTTCACCGGCTTTAACCGTGCCTCGGTCCTGTTCCAGCGCAATATAGCAGTTAGCGTCTATCAGGGAGCTCAATTGATGAGAGCCCTGACCGGCGCCAGTGCTGCGTACCTCAACACTCCCCTCCCGGTATTGCCAATGCCCACGTTGAAAATCCATGCGTCCGGGTGACTTACGTAAGTCGTTGGTTGTAACCGCCTCCAGTTGTGCCAGTGGGCGTTGCGTCATGCCCATCAGGCGACGTATTGCTGGCACAGCAACCAGATGAAAGGTCACCAGGGTTGATACCGGATTACCGGGCAAGCCTATAAACCAGGCCTTGCTTAGGCGTCCAAATGCCAGCGGTTTGCCGGGTTTGATTGCCAGTTTCCAGAATTCAATGTCACCTTCCTGGTCTAGAACGTCACGGGTAAAGTCGGCTTCGCCAACACTCACACCACCGCTACTGATAACCAGGTCGCAGTCCTCATTGGCGGTTCTGAAAGCATGTCGCAAGCTATCTGGATCATCGGCAAGGGTGCCAAGATCCACGACCTCGACATCCAGCTTGTTGAGCAGTGCGTGCAAGCCGGGCCGGTTGGAGTCATAGATTTGTCCCGGCGCCAGAGGCGTTCCCGCTGGAACCAGCTCATCACCACTGGCAAAAACGGCTACTCTCAGTCGCCGGTAAACCGGCACTTGTGCCAGGCCAACGCTGGTGAGCAGCGCGACATCAATGGGTCGCAGCCGATGTCCGGCCGCAAGCACGGTTGTGCCGGCAACCAGATCTGCACCGCGAGGACGTATGTTTGCACCGGGCTGCGCCAAAGGGTCAAAGACGACACCTGTTTCGGTCACCCGGGCATTTTCCTGCATGACGACGGTATCACAGCCTTCAGGCAGCGGTGCACCAGTCATAATTCGCACGCAATGACCGGGTAATAGTGGTTCACCCAGTGTTTCACCAGCCAGTACCCGACCCTGGACTGGCAATGGCTGGCCTCGCAGTGCATCCTGATAACGCAAGCCATAGCCATCCATAGCCGAATTATTAAAGGCGGGCACGTCAGTGGCTGCGTGCAGCGACGCGTTCGTCACTCGACCCACGGCATCGGTAATAGCCAGGGTATCGAAGCCCTCACAGGGTGTCAGACGGTCCATCATTCGTTTCAGGGCGTCATCGAATGTCAACAGACCGGGTCGGTCATAACAACTCATAGCAGGCTCCGTGCAAAGGTGAGCACCACCGTCTCAGGATGGTGGCCTATAGTAAGGGCGATATATGGCTAACGGTGCCCTGATTCGGATTCGTCATCAGGCCAGTCATCCAGTTCGCTGTGGTAAACCCAGCGGTTCTTAACCTTGTGAAACTCAGATATTTCATGCAGGTGGTGCGGCACACCGTCAACGTCAGTGTAGTGCGCCCTGAATTCAACCCAACCTTTTTTGAATCCAGCCAGACTGCGTATAACCTCAAGGCCATGCCATTGGGTACCCGAGAGACTCTCCGTGGTCAGCACCGGGCAGGTTCTGGGATGCCAGGTTTTCAATAAATAGGTCAGGTTCTGCATTGCGTAAGCCGAGTATCGACTGCGCATCAGTGTCCGGGGATCACGCGGGTAGGCACCGCCGTCCAGAAAACGACCGCAGCAGTCCCTATAGTGCACCGCCTGCCCACAATAGCAGGGTGTTGGATTTTCAGGTGTGCTGTTGTTTGGGGTCAGTCTTGTCATTGTACAGACCGGCTCGCCTGGATCAGGTCACCAATCGCCTTCGCCAGCGCTTCGGAGCGGTGCGGATGGCGCAATGCTTGCAGAACCAGGCCGGACAGCCCTGGCTGCAATGCTAGCCCTTGGACCACCCGGTTAAAACCATCTGCATCGGCCAGTACCGCCAGTCGGTCCAACGCTACCAGTGCCAATTCGGTGTTGGACAATAACTTGGTATGACGACTCAGTACCGCCAGAACCACATCCAGGTTCTCCGTGAAGCGATCCAGTGTATCGATGACAAAGGCTTCTGTAAGCCCTGCCGACGGACTCTGTGATACAGCTCGCAAGGCTGAAATATGGGTGGTTGAATCCGTGTTACGCCGACACAACTCAATAATCCTGTCGGTCAGTACAACGCCGGGCTGATGATGTTCCAGGGCGCACAGCAGGGGGTGCAATACCACGTCCGGCAAGCGAGTGAGCCCTTTAGCTAGTGCCTGTTCGTCGGCTTGGCTGCGTCGTTCCAGCACATCATAGATGCCTTGAAGACCGATCTGCTCCCAAACCGGCTCCTGTTGCTGATCGATCAGCGCGCGATAGGCGGGTTTGTGGTAAGCACTGGGTGGCCTGCCCAGAGTGCGACTTGCGCGCGCATGCAGAGCGGCCATTTTTTCCTCTGACGGGGTAAACTGATAGGGATGATCGGTCAGCAGCCGCTGGCGTTCCGTGGCGTCTGGCGTGGCGACCGAGCGATGCAGCCGATCCAGCACATCGGACATGACGGCGGCTGGCAAGCAGGCTTGCTCATCCAGTGGCAGTTTCATAAACCAGATGCTGTGCTGTTCGTGCTGATCCGGGTTCCACAACAAGAGGATCAGCCAGGCGTGGTTCAGATAAGGGTAGGGGTAAGCCTGCCCCTGGTCAAAACCGGCAAATTGTTCCCGGCTGAGCTTGCGCAGCTGGCTACCCAGATCAAATGCTCTGTAGTGAGCGCCGCTGCGCTGCAGAAATTGGATAATGCCAGCTGCAGACTGGCTGGATGGCGTGCTCATGCAACGACTCAGGTTATTGGTTGGGAGCGACCATTGTACCGGATTAAAAGCGCCTAATTAAGTCTGGCTCCTGTGCGGTGAACTCGATCATAAGCACGGGAGTACTGGGCAGTCGCTTGCGCTCGGGCGCCAAGCGTTTACACTGCGCGTTTTTGGCTTGTACTCTGTTGTAGGTCAGGTTGTGGAGGACGGCTGTTGTCTGATTTTATCGAATTGTCCCGGCTCCTGGATGATCTGGAATCCGAGCTGCGAACACTGGGTTTTTGGCATGATGTCGCGCCTTCTGGCAAGGCGCTATCCAGTGAGCAACCGTTCGCGGTTGATACTCTGACATTGCCCGAATGGTTGCAGTGGATCTATTTGCAGCGGTTGCGAGCTTTGATAGAAGCCAAAGGGCCGCTTCCCAGAGGCGCAATGGTCAAGCCATACGCCGAAGAGGCTCTTAAGCATGAACAACGTTCTGTCCAGTCGCTGTTATTGGTCATCGATCGGATAGACCAGTATCTGGGACGGCCCTGACTTGTCGGCAACCCTGGCTAAAGCAGTGGGCCTAAATTTACCTTCTCGGTGACCGGGTCCAGAGCGCGCAAGATGCGGTCCTGATTGCCGGGTCGGGATAGATCGACGACGTTGAGCGGTACCGGTTGACGCAATCGACGGTTGTAGAACTGGCGCACCACTGGCGTCATTTGACTGTGCTCATTGATTTCGATAACCACGGCCATTAATCCGCTTTCCAGCAAGACCAGTGAGCCTATCGGGTATATGCCCATGCACTTGATAAAGGTTTCGACCAGATGGCGGTCCAGATGATGATCGCTCCACTCCAGCAATTTCTTCATGGCTGCGGTCGGTGGAATTCCCCGGTGGTAGACCCGGTCAGCGGTTATCGCATCGTACACATCAACAATAGCGGTCATGCGACCGAATTGTGAAATCTCTTCGCCTTTTAACCCAAGCGGATAACCGCTCCCGTCCATTTTTTCATGGTGCTGGGCCGCAACCGTGATGGCCAGCTCGGAAATGCCGGGTGTTTGTTCCAGAATGGCTCTGCTGTATAGGGCGTGCTGTTTGATGATCTCGAACTCGCTGTCATTGAGCCTTCCCGGCTTATGCAGCACTTCGTCAGGGACTTGAGTTTTACCGATATCGTGCAACAGGGCACCGATCATCAGTTGATGCAGTGTCTCGCGAGGCAGTTTGCGATAGCGACCATAAACCGACATCAATACCGAGAGGTTGACCGAATGCTCCATCAGGTAGGAGTCTTTGTGACGGATACGCCCCAGACAGGTCAGCGCATTATGATTGCGGAATACGGAATCAAGCAGATGATCTGCAACCTCGTTTACCGAGTGCACATCAATCGAACGACCCAGTTTTACATCGATCAACAGGGTGTCTACAAGTGTTCTGGCTTCTTTGTGCAAGGCGTCCGCATGGTCTCTTTCGATGGCGATATCGACCTTGGGCCTGTTGTTATGGGCCTGCTCTCCCACACTCTGCAGTTCAACTTCATTTTGCCGGTCGATGTCGACCCAGGGAATAGCATCCGGTGAATCGACGCCTTTGACGGTATCAATGTAGAGTTCATGCACACCCAGAGTCTTGATTTTGGCGATGACCTCGTCTGAGCCAATCTTTCCTTTACGGGAATAATTGTAATGTGGAATCCAGTCGGTATTCATGTCCGAAATGTACATGCCGACTTTGAGGCTGGAAACGGGAATGCGCTTGATCATTGCGTCGGGAATACCAGTTTTGGATACCTTGCAGTGTATTACAAATGTGATCTGTTTCGCACAAAAAAAGGCGGCTTCAGCCACATTTTTTTGGTATGCCGCCTCAACAACCCTGAAGCGGCAAGCAGTCGAACTCGACCTTGCCTTATTTGGCGAAGTTTTCCCCTGCAAAATCCCAATTTGCCAGCTTCCAGAAAGCTGCCAGATACTTGGGACGCGCGTTCCGGTAGTCGATGTAGTAAGCGTGTTCCCAAAGGTCCACGGTGATGATCGGCGTCTGGCCTTCGGTAATCGGCGTACCGGCGTTGCTGGTGTTGACGATCTCGAGCGAGCCGTCGCTGTTTTTAATCAGCCAGGTCCAGCTCGAGCCAAAGTTGCCGACCGCTTTTTCATCGAACTCTTTCTGGAAGGCTTCAAACGAGCCCCATTTGGCGTTGATGGCATCGGCGAGTGCACCGGTTGGAGTGCCGCCGCCATTTGGGCTCAGGCTATGCCAGTAGAACGTGTGGTTCCAAATCTGGGCTGAATTGTTGAAGATGCCGCCTGATGCCGACTTGATGATGTCTTCCAGGCTTTTGCCTTCAAATTCGGTGCCTGGAATCAGGCCATTTAACTTGGTTACGTAGGTGGCATGGTGCTTGCCATGATGGTATTCCAGCGTTTCCTGGGAAATATGGGGTTCCAGTGCGTTGATCGCATACGGTAGTTCAGGTAGTTCAAAAGCCATGGTGTTCTCCCTTTGATGTGTCTATGGGTGTTAAACCTGATTAATTCGTCACTATACCATCAGGTCGCACCGGCCAGGTTTCAAGTGGTAACGGCTGCCTATTTTAATGACATTGGGGACAAATGCCGAGCGTCTCTTGTTCATCGGGGGGCTGTCTCTATAATGGCGGTACTTACTTTCAAACACAGGTTGTAAAAATGTCGGATTCAAAGCCGGGCAGCGAGTTGCCCAAGATGGTCCCGGACCGTGATCAGATCCGCAGTCGCAAGCCGGCCGCAGGTGCTTCCTCCACAGTACGCAACACGCCGTCTCCCGCTTCTGGCAAGCCTTCAAAAGGCGGTAATGCATCTGCCCTGCTATGGATCCTGGTGCTGATGTTGTTTGTTATCAGTATAGGGCTTGGGCTGATCACCTACAGTCAGCAACAGACGCTGGCGATGTTTGATGAACGGTTGCAGCTGGCTGACGACCGCGTCGTGACGATACAACGGTCCATGAACGAGACTGATGAGTCTGTGGTGATGAATGAAACCGCGATCAACAATCAGTTTCGTGCGATCAAGGCCGAAACCGATATGCAAATGAGCGAAATCCGCAAGCTCTGGGATGTCGCCAACAAGCGCAACCGGGAATGGATAGAGACAAATCAGCAAAGCATCGCCCAGTTGCAATCACAGGTACAAACTCAGATCGAGGCTCGCCAGCAAGCGGTGGCCTCCCTGACCAGCCGACTGGACCAACAGACCACAACGAATGAGTCGCAATCTCAATCCTTATCACGGTTACAGGCTGATTTAACCAGCACAGCGACTGATTTTTCTCAATTGCAGACCAGTCTGCGCAGCTTGAATCCGGCCAGCCTGGAAGAGCGCTTACTGTCGCTTACTCTGAATCAGGAGAGTCTGTTGGTTGAGCAGGGCACCCTGTCAATGAATCAGCAACTGTTGGAAGAAGAAACAACCGAATTGAATAACGTCCTGCGCTCCATTGATGCGGGCAGGCTGGAAGCCAATCGTCGCATGGTTGCGATCAGCGACCGTGTGCAGGCCCTCGAAGGCCGGTTATCCGGCCTGACGGGGGCGCAATAAAACCCAATGAGTATGCGTGAAGCCCGACTGGACAAGCCGCTGAATCCAAGACAGACCGCCATTGTTCGGCGAGTGGAAAAAGAAGGCCATGCCACCATCGACGAGCTGGTCGCGGATTTCGGTGTGACGCCTCAGACCATCCGCAGAGACCTGACCATGCTGGAAGATGGGGGCTTGATCATTCGCTTTCATGGCGGTGCGAGCCCGGTTACGTCCACTGAGAATTTGTCCTATTTTGACCGCCAGATACTCAATCAGCCCGCTAAAGCTCGCATTGCCAGAACCCTGGCCGATCAGATTCCGGATCACTCCAGCCTGTTTATTAATATCGGCACCACCAACGAGACCATTGCCCATGCACTGATGCAGCACAAAGGCCTGCAGATTATCACTAATAACCTGAACGTTGCGACGCTGATGAGCAGCAAAGAAGACTTTCGGGTGATTGTCGCCAGTGGTGAGGTGCGCGCCCGCGATGGCGGCATTGTTGGTGAGTCAACACTGGATTTTATTCGTCAGTTCAAGCTCGATTACGGCATCATTGGCATCAGTGGCATAGACAATGATGGCTCTTTGCTGGATTACGACTACCGCGAAGTGCGCGTCGCCCAGACCATTATTGAACACAGCCGCCAGGTATTACTGGCGGCTGATCACAGCAAGTTTGGCCGTCAGGCCATGGTACGTCTGGGCAGTATTACCCAGACCGATGCGTTCTATACTGACAGGCCGCCACCCAAGGTTTTTCAGGACTTGCTCACCGAGCATCAGGTCAGGCTGTTTGTCTGTGAATAAACGCTCGCATCAATTGTTGCTGTGCAGCTCAGTGTTCAATTCAACGGCGGTCTTGTTTGACAGGCATTCCACCCGGCCGGTCTCGGCATTGCGCCAGAACAACAGGTCAGACTGACCGGCCAGATCACGCGCTTTAACCGTTTTGACCAGCTGTTTACCGTTGTCGAGCATGGCAACCTTGGTACCCGCTGTAACGTATAAACCGGCTTCGACGGTGCAGCGGTCGCCCAGTGGAATACCGATGCCTGAGTTTGCTCCCAGCAGACAGTTTTTACCCAGCGAAACCACCACCTTGCCGCCACCAGATAGCGTCCCCATGATCGACGATCCGCCGCCAACATCAGAGCCATCGCCAACCATTACCCCGGCCGTGATGCGACCCTCAACCATAGATACCGCCTCAGTGCCCGCGTTGAAGTTGACGAAGCCTTCATGCATGACGGTAGTGCCTTCGCCAATATGAGCACCGAGCCGAACCCGACTGGCGTCGCCGATACGAATACCCTTGGGCACGACATAGTTGGTCATTTTAGGGAACTTGTCGACGCAGTTGACATCCAGCACGCGTCCGTTAAGACGCGCTTCCATTTGTCGGTCTGCCAGTTCTGGCAGATCGATTGGGCCTTCACTGGTCCAGGCGATGTTATGTAACAGGCCAAACAAACCGTCCAGCGAGCAGCCGTGTGGCTTGACCAGACGGTGCGACAGCAGCTGCAGTTTTAAATAGCCTTCGCCAATCGAGGTCGGTGCGGCGTCGCTTTCAAGAACAGTCAATACAATGGTCTGGTGGCTGCTTTCGGTGGCGCGGCAAAACTGGGCACTGTCACGGTGGCCGGCCTTATTGAAACAGTCAGACAGATCGCTCATCAGCGAATGCTCAATGACCGTTGTCTGGTTGCCGCCGTTAAGCTTGGCAACGCCATTGAGTGCTGCGATCAGGTTGTCTGTCGGATTGAGAATCGGCTGGGGGTACCAGGATTCGATGATCTTGCCATCTTTGTTACGAGTGGCGGTTCCGACCGCGACTGCAAAATAGCCCATGATGATATCCTCTAGGTGAGTGCTTGATGGTTAAAATGGCGCTGACTCAGCGTAGCGTGGCAAAGTAAAGTTCGTCGAATCCGACACTCAGGGTGCCTTCGCTGTCGACGACCGGGCGTTTGATCAGTGACGGGTTGGCAATCATCAATGCGATCGCTCCGGCTTCGGTCAGCCCGTCGCGTTGAACGTCGGGCAGCTTGCGCCAGGTGGTGCCGCGTTTGTTGACCAGTTGTTCCCAGTCCAGTCGGGTTAGCCAGCGTCGCAGCAGTGGCTCGTCGGGCGGTGTTTTCTTGTAATCTATAAAATCAACAATGATATCCCGGGCTGAAAACCAGGCCAGGGTCTTTTTGACAGTATCGCAGTTGCGTATACCGTAAATGTGGATCATGGCAATGGGTCCTTTGCATTAGGGTTGGCCGTTAACAATTCACAGCAAAGCACGCAGGCGCTCGGCAGCGTCAATGCAGGCATCCAGTTCGGCTACCAGGGCAATGCGCACATGGCCATAGCCCGGTGTCAGACCATCGACCGTGCGACACAAATACTGGCCCGGTAGTACCCGGATATTTGCCTTTTCCAGCCACTCGCAAGCGACCTGGGTGTCGTCACGCTCCAGGTTAGGCCAAAGATAGAAGCTGGCTTGTGGTATGCGCACCGGTATTTTGTCGGACAGAATATCGTATACCGCCTGGTACTTCTGATTATAAAGTGATCGGTTTTCGGCTACGTGAGTCTCGTCTTGCCAGGCGGCAATGGACACGTGCTGATGCGGCAATGGCATTGCGCAGCCATGGTAGGTGCGATACCGCAGAAACTCCGCAATCAGCCGGGCGTCACCGGCGACAAATCCGCTGCGCAAACCGGGCAGGTTGCTGCGTTTACTCAGGCTATGAAACACCAGACAGTTGCGAAAATCGCAGTGGCCCATAGCCGCCGCTGCTTGCAGCAGCCCTGGCGGTGGCCGGTTTTCATCCCGATACAATTCGCTGTAACACTCATCGCTGATCAATATGACATCATGGGCAATGGCCTTACGGATCAGTCGTTGCAATTGTTCCAGTGACAACGGCTGGCCTGAAGGGTTGCCCGGGGTGCACAGAAACACCATCTGGCAATTGTCCCAGTCGGCGTCGCTAAGGGCATCAAAATTTGGCTGGTAGTCAGTGTCTGCCAGACAGGGTAGGTAGCGAGGCTCGCCACCGGCAAGAAAGGTCGCGCCTTCGTAAATCTGATAGAACGGATTGGGCATCCATACTTCACGCTTGCTCGATGCCGCATTGAACAGGGCCTGAACAATCGAAAACAGCGCCTCTCGGGTGCCTGTGACCGGGAGCACATGCTGTTCGGCACTGAGGCTGTCAGCGGGCAACTGAAACCTGCGCTGACACCATTGACTGATCGCTGCTCGCAGCGCCAGCAAGCCATTGGTGGCTGGATACTGGGAGAAGCCACCGATATGCTGCGTCAGTGTTCTGCTCAGAAAACTCGGTGCAGCGTGTTTGGGTTCGCCGATAGACCAGGACACTTCAGGTAAATTTGCCGGTGTAATGTGTGCGGTCAGATGTTTGAGTTTCTCAAACGGGTAGGGCATCAGCCGCGTCATAAGCGGGTTCATGGGCGGTGTTCCTGTTCGATGGTCTCAGTCAGTTGTTTTTGCAGTTGTTTGACACGGAGCGGGTCATGCAGCGGCTCATTTTGGTTATCCACAACAAAGAAGACGTCTTCCACTCTCTCCCCCAGCGTTGAAATCCGTGCGCTTTGCATGCGCAGGTCGAGCCGTTTGAAGGCCCGGCCAATGTCGGCCAGCAGCCCGGGGCGATCTGATGTGGCGATTTCTACCACAGTTCGGTGATTGATGGGGTCATTACTCACCATGATCACCGGCGCTATGCTGAAGTGCTTAAGCCTGCGTGACAAACGACGATTGGGTGTTGCTGTGTCTTCCGGGTCCTGTATCGCCAGCAACAGCCGATGCTGAAGGTCACGCAGTCGGGCCGGATTGTTGCCGATGCTGTGACCGTCCTCATCCAATACAATAAAGGTATCCAGGCTGAAGTCCGAGGCCGAAGAGGTCATGATGCGGGCGTCTTGAATGTCCAGTTCACAGCTGTCCAGGCAGGCAGCAATGTCAGCAAACAGGTGAGGCCGGTCGGGTGCATAAATGAATATCTGAGTGGCACCGGCGAAGCTGTGTTCGTCCGTTTCGCGGATCAGTACCAGTGGAACATTAAGACCGTGATTGGCAATGGCACGGGTATGCCAGGCGATGTTTTCCGGACTTTCGCGCAGGAAATAGTCATCACCGGGGTTGTCCCAGAGTTGCAGGATTTCGGTTTCGGTAAAGCCATCACCCAGCAACATCGCCAGCGCGCTTTCCTGCACACAGCGAATGCGCTCTTCTTTGTCAACCG
>Ga0307979_1000194_pt1 | contig 40181 bp, 46 predicted proteins | sample OrgLakmetage1058_FD_201833 | JGI IMG/M metagenome (GOLD analysis project Ga0307979, IMG submission 201833) | Saline water microbial communities from Organic Lake, Antarctica - #1058 | ecosystem: Environmental > Aquatic > Non-marine Saline and Alkaline > Saline | place: Antarctica: Organic Lake...
TTAGTAACTAACCGAAGGGCGAAGGGGTGCCATCCTCAGTATCATAGGTGTTAGCAACGAACTCAGTGCCGTAACTGTTACGAGCTCGAATTCTACTACATCCGTGCAACGCACGTGTGTACGCTTCTGTCCGCAGCATCGGCTTCTGTGTCATCTGGGTCTGAATTAGCCCGAGTTCGAGTTCGAATTCGATTACGTCAACAAATAGCAAAAAGCTGCGTATTGATGGATGACAAGTCTGACTGGGCTGGGTGTCCTTTTTGAGTAATACAATGTTCTTCTTGCTCCCATGAACCCTGTAAGATCAACTTTTGGAAGTAGGCCTAGGCTTCGAGTACGTCTGCAATCTCCACTTCGACCTATCCTCTTCTATGGCGCGCCATCCTCGAAGTTGACCGGAAGCTCTTCGCACTTTAAAGCCTCTTGAGACAGGCCCCAAGGGGCCGGAATTAGGAGCTACCAGGAAGAGATGAAAAGCAAAGCAGCTCATACTCAAATACGGAGCTACTAATCAGGCGCACGTGCACCGAGTGGCCATAGAAGTTATCGTAGCTATTGAATTCCCGGCCATGTCATCTCAGGTTGCCTAGTCGGCATTTAATTCCTGATACTGCACTGCACGGACTTTTGGTTTACTTCTATCCCGTAACCTACAGGACTCAGGCTAGATCTCTCCCTCGGTGATCCCGAAATGAAGTATTCGCTGTCCTCTTGAAATTTTAAATTAAATTGCTAAAAAAGAAAACAGAAAAAAAAATCATTCGGCTCAGAAGAGTGCTGTTTGATCTAATTTACTCTCGGGCTTCCTATCTCTTGCTTTTCTGTCGTGGTCTTTCAGCTCGACTTGCCTCGTGGGCGCGGGAGCAAGCGGCGTTAGTGGAAGAACTTTCGTGGTTGTTGTAACAAGTGGTCTCAGCTCGTCGCCCTGATTGGGCATGTGGCATGTTGAGGAAACCAAGTGTCCGTTCCAACGGACAACAACACTTAGGACTTACGACCAACAACCAAACCAATGTGCACCAAAAGATCGCGTCTGGAGTGATGTCTTGTCTCGCGTCTTCGGCTCTCGGCACAACGGCCAAGTACTAAAAAACGACGGCGCAGGACGAACACCAGAGCACCAGAGGCGCCTTCCTCTTCGAGCTGAGCTCATGTCCGTACCATTCACCTATCCGTCCTGTTTGGCATCCCTTGTCGCTAACTGGTGCATTGTCTCCTGACATTTTCTTATTCTTTCCTCTGTCGCTCGTAAATTGATGCATCAGTTCCTCAGCGCGGTGCTGTGTGTCAGCCCTAGCCAGCTAGTCATCACTTTGGGACTCTTGAGGATCAATGGCTGATACTACTCCCGACTCGGGTGTACTGGCTGCCGTTGAGCTTGCGTTGGCGAAATCGGTGTGTGAGTTTCCCTTGGCGTCTTGCGTTCTTGTCTTGTTATGCGCGAGAAAGGCACATGCTCCTGATATGCATATGCAACGGATGATATGTGCCATGGCGTGAAGAAGTCCGCTCTCTAACTGTTATCGTTCTACTAGCATTCAAAGATTCAATTTTGAGACAACCTGTGTACTCTTCTTGTTTAATGATATTCCGTACTTGCTTGCGTGCATGCATCTACTTCGTGTGCGCGTGCGTGAATGTGCATTGGTTCACCTCCTTACCTGCATTATGCATGCATATGCCTTCGTGCTTGCATTTTTAGACATCGACGCTTCAGAACGCGATCTCTGATCAAGGCCAAGCCCTCTCAGGCCTTCAGAATGCGATTTCTGAACAAGGTCGCGCCCTTGAAAGTCTCACCGATAAGGTATATCTCCCTTAACCGACAGAGCGATGCCATCCTTTCTTTAATCTTTAGATTTTGCTTCTTGGATACTATGCAAAATCATCGTCCGCCATAGTTCTCGCGCAATCCACCACCCATTTGCCCGTCTCTTTCTCTCTTTGTTGATATTCTTCCATGTGTCTGTTCCTTTGAATTGTATGCGCCCAGGTGAGCAAACTTGAACTCTCGTCCGACGGCGGCGGTGGCGCGCGAAGCAGCGTGAGCGGTGACGCAAACCTTACGCGGCGGGGGTCTCGGTCCCGGTCCTTGTCCATAGCGAGCGGGGCGCCTGCTTCTTTGAGCCGCAGCGCGACCATGGCGCAAGAAGACGCTGGCGGCGAGGTCGACACCCTCGACCCGTGCACGGTAAGTGCAGGCATGTAAGAATCCGATTTTTTTTTCCTGAACATCAATAAAATTCCTCATTCTGTGGTACCCACCTTCTTCCGGTCATCTCACGATGCATCAGATTGGAGACCAGCTCGTGTTCAAGGCCTCGGAAGGGGCTGGCTCTGGCGGCTTCCTCATTGGCGATGCTGCAGCCTTCAACCTCGGCGTGCAAGAACCAGCAGACCACACTCATCGCGTCGCCCTCAATTATGACGAATACGCTTTCCGAGTTGTCCCCATGCTCAGGTATGGTTCGAGGAGTGTCTCCGCTCTATATTTCCGGCTTAAGCCTTTCCTTTTGTCGTATAGAAATCAAGCGCAGCATTAATCTTATGAATATTAACATTCCCTCAATGCCACGGTAATATGTCTTTGCACAACCTCCAAATCATGCCCTAAAGCTACCGGCAGCACAGTGAGCTCGAGTCCAAGCATTCTCTCGCCGCAAACGCCGAGGTGGACGAGACGAAAAAGAAAAAGAAGAAGTCAGGTGCACAAACGAGCTACAATACACGTAGTGAGCTTAAGATAATTATAGTGATCTGTGCGAGAGTGGCGCTTCCAAGTTTTCGCATTTGGATTGGCTTCTCTGGCCAAAGTTGTTGCTTCACGAATCCACTGTGTGGTTGTCTCTTTGGGTGTAAAATATTGATGACTTTAAGAACTGGCGGAGGAAGCCAAGGCGCTGGCACTCCAGGAAGAGCGCACCGAGGCTGAAGAGCGCCAGAACCAAGAAATGCTGGTAGCAGTGGCCGAAGGCCGGGTGGCTGCTACTGTCAAGTAAGACGAAAATGACACTTCATTCATTTATCCTGCTGCATCTTTCGTTGCGAAAATTTCCAGCCTTTTTCTCCCCAGTTCGTGCATCTTCTCCCTCGAAGCCTCTAATTGATATATTTGAGTAAACTCGTCACTCCTAATCAGGCTTTTTACCATACTGCGATGTCGTCAACATTTTTAGGTACGGCGACATTGTGCAGTTGCAGCATGTCAAGAGCGGGGCCTTCGTCACGGTCCTTGAGTCAGCTGCTCCAGTGGACCCCGAATGCCGTGCCGTCATTCTCGACAAGAAAGGTTTGTGCAATCAAACGAAGAAACAGGTCGTTTGAGGCTTTGGTGCTTAGTCTTTCTTCGGGCTGTGAAAATGTCGAATGCTTCAAGTCTTTACTGCATGATTTATACTCTTACTCTTGAATCGCTGGTGCAACTTGTCTGCATCAGGCTCTCTGGCTGCACAATTCAAGTTCATGCCTCGTTACAAGGCTCAAACGGAAGGCAGTGTCGTGTACTACTCCCATACAATGGTGCTGGAGTCAGTTCTGCTGCGAGGGATGTCCATTCACGCCTCCAATGCGCCTTATTCGTTGACTCCTGACGCTACTGACGTGTCCCTCCCCAAGTGCCTCCAGGTCTAAATTGCTCGGTCGAGAGAATTGGCTGTTGCACTTCTTTAAGGCTGCCTACTGTATGTCTATCTCTTTGTTGTGCCTATGTACTTCTGCTTGATGCTTCACTTATCGAAGTGTTCTTGACGTTATGCATGTTCAAATTTGTGTCTCTTTCGAATACTTTAGACCGGCAAAATTTTGGAAATCAACCTCTCTCCTACTTCTGCTGCGTTCGTTCTGAACAAGTAAGCTACTTAATTGGTTTGTAGGTGTGATCGAGTTCAGATTGGATAGTCTTAATTAATTTGACGCACACCACCTGAATGATCTTGTTCCTTCTCTCTATCTTGGGTTGGGTTCTTCCTGTGTAATAATTTTCTTCATTGTCTTTCACTTAGATACGTTCGGCCGAATCCAAAGCAACTAGGCGACTTGCATTCGCGCAGTTTGTTCCGTCTCTGGCACTCTCAGTCGGAGTGCTTCATACAGGCGTCATGCAACACGGAAAAAGACCGCGAAAACCCCAAGGGGCGTGCCTCTGGGGAGCCTTCGCACAGCCCTTACCTCAAGAAGTTGCCGGATCTCGGGGATGTACCCGATCCTAGTGACCCAGCCAACCATTACCCCAAGGTATGGAAATGCGTTACGAAGAAAATACAAGGCTAAATCCATGACGGAGACAAATTAATGTGGGCCTAAATCCAAAAGAGAAGAGAAGATAAGTTTTTAGATATGTCTCTTCCGCCCAAACACCTCTTAAAGCACGTTTTACCTGAGCGTGTTCTTATTTCCTTCTATCTGTACATGTATTCATTTCATAGGCAATCTGGTTCTTCGAGCCGTTGCGTCGCGCCGTCGCAGGCCCAGTTGCTTGGGACACTCCAGTGCGCGTGCGCCACGCTCCGAGCGGACGGTAATTTTGTTTTCTGCCGATTCAATAGTGCAAAACTTGATCTCTTTGCGTTCGATGTCCTCATTGAAACCATTGAACAATTCCAGAGGATAAGTGTTCTACAGAGTCTTTTTTTTGTTGCTTGTATGGGTATCTGACCTTCATTGATACCATAGCTTGATAACATCTTGCCTATTTTGCTCGCATAGGTACCTCGCCGTGGACACATCAGTCTCAGAGAAAGCTCATGAGGACGGCTTGATGGAGCGTTGGTTTTCGATACTGCTGGTGGACGACTCAATCGAAGAAGATGACGAACAAAATGCTGGCCAATCTATGCAAACGTAAGTTTTTTCTTGAGAGTTGCACACTTCTATTCTCAGGTTCAAGATCCACGCGCAGTTGTTTCTCCATGTTCTTCTTCCTTCTTCTTATCGTCTAATTTCGAAAGCGATGCCTTCTTCATTGAGCAGTTATGACGTAATGAATAACGAGTTGGGCTTCAAGACTGTGCCTGCTTCGTCGATGGTTTTCACTGTGACGGCAGCGGACGTTACTCAAGGCGCGTTCTTGCCAGACGCAGACTGCAAACTTCGCATTTGTCACACGTTCACAGTGCGTGCTGCTACACGATGGAACATCCAATTCTAGGAATGTATTCGAAAGTGTTGTGAATGAGCAAGCTTGGCATGTACTTGCCGTCGCCTTTCGTAACTTCAGCGACACTTTAGCATCATTGCCATAACTATTCGCCGTCTTCATTTGAGATTTTTCTTTGGTTTGTTGGATAGGATGACGATGGCATCCGCAATCAAGTTTTTCTGCACAATACGGAAGTACAGCGATCAAATTCAGAGGGCAATGATCAAAATAATAAGCACGTGATCATCATGTCATTTCGGCTGGTGTTTTCGTCCGTGCGCTCGGCGCAAGACATTTTCAAGTTGATGCTAGTGCCTGAGGTGGAAGCAGAGGGCTTTTCCTCGGTGCAAGCCTTTTTGAAGCCTGCTCGCCTGTATTCAGCTGAAATAGGGGACAAAACGAAACCGCTCGTGATGGAACAGTTCGAAGAAACCATTCGGTGAGATGAAAGTCTTGCATATTATTGGTGAAGCAAGGGGCTTGAGAATCAGACAGCACAATTATGCTTAATTGGGTTAAGAATCAGGGAAGAAAACCAATCATCATGAGTGCGCTCCAGTAAATTTAAAAAGACATGTTCGTATCTCTTCTGGTCGCTCCCTTTTGTTTCAGGTTTATGCTCAAATTGATCAACTTGCAAATCAAAGGCAGCTTCGAGTGGGATGCTGGTGTAGACTGGGTGGCCAAAGCAAACGACATGATGCCTGCTCCATTTGCAGAACTCTTTGACGGCGAGCCTGACGCAAGCCGTCAGCGCATCTCACGCGACCTCAAGCTTCTAGACGCAGTCTTTGCTATGAGCCTCGCTGCTTACGCTCGCCTGGCGTCACCGTGGAATCTTGAAGCTTCTCACCCCGATGCTCTCGCTCTAACAGGAGCGAAAGCGGTGCAAAAGTTGATCCACGTGGCATTGCAGCGCATGTGTGCCGCAAATCTTGAGTCCCAAGACTACTTTGGTCGGCGCACCTCGAAGCCATTTGGAGTGATAACTGCTTCTGCTGCGAACGCTGAGGTGAAGAAAAATGGAGTTCTTTATTTTAACCTATCAAAAATTCATGCGCAAATGCTCCCTTCGAGGCACTTTTTTTTTACTACTATCCAACATTTTTATATTTCTTTTATCATATCAAATTCTGTCAAACGATGTTTCTTTCCCCTTCATCTTCAATTTTAAAAGAAACCGTGGATGGACTCTATCTTGGATCAACTTGACGATCCCCTCGGGTCGGCAGTGACTCTCTCCAAGCTCATGTCAGCCAACGCCGATCTCATGGAACGCTATGCCAACGCTGCCCTAACTTTGCGCTTCCTTAATATGATCAAGCAGCTCGGGTAGAAAGTATTCTGTCAAAATCAGCACTTTACATTCAACACTTAAAAGACTCATGCTGGACAAAATTGTCTTGTTCTGTCAATTGAATGCATGGCTTCTATATATGTTTGAATTTTAAACTAGTCTCGATTGGTCTCTTGTGCTTATGTTACATTTTCATTCATCGATTATCATTGCAGGCCTCAGTCTCGCCTCATTAACTTCTTCGAAGCCATCTGCACGGTGGGCGGTGTGGCTGTAAAGGCCAACCAAGAAATGATCTTGCGCTTGACTTGGATGAATGAAGAGGCACGCGAGTCCGCCTACTTGGTGACTCGAGAGTGCACTGTTGGTGAAGTGGCCAGCAAGATCGAACCATCGTTGCCTGCGCTTCCTAAAATTAAGCTCCCGTCTGGCGATTTCACCGACGGCAAGATTACGAAGGTAGCTCCATCTGTGTTATCTCCCTTAATCACTCGTCTACTACTCTGATCTTTTTGATCGTCGATATGCTTCTTTCAGATTCAGGGGAATTGGCCCAAGGACTACATTGGCAAAGAAGTGCACGAGCACTCCTCGAAAACTTGGCCGCAAGTGTTTGTGCATTGGTCATGGAGTGACCATTGGACTCCAGGCAATTCTGATGGTGCACTTTTTTGGTCTCCTATTGGGCTCTTTGGAGGTGGCGAAGATGGTATTCCTATTTACGACGTCACGTATGAAGAAGTCAAGAGCGAGGATATCAGCGGCAATAAAGTCAGTAGCGAGAAGGACAGCGGAAGCAGTGAGGATGTCAGCGGCAAGAAAGTCAGTAGCGAGAAGGACAGCGGCGAGAAAGTCAACAGCGAGACAATTAGCGGCGAAAAAAATAGTGGCAAGAATATCGGCAGCGAAAAAGTTACCGTCCACGTCGTTGCGACACGTGTTGAGGTAAGTGCGTAGTATAGAAATATATATTCTGTACTTCAAATTAAGCATATCAGCTTGCGGGATTACTCGATGATTCTACAGTATGCGCCGCACATGCGGTTAGATGCTCGTGAATAGTGAAATCTCCACTTCCTCGGGTTTGCGTATTTGCCTTCAGGACTTGTGCTGGGTTCTAGAACCAGAGCGACTTTGTGAGGCTATCACTGGAAAGAAATGGGTGGAGGTGAAGGCGGACCTCGAAAAGCAGCCAAATATCAAGGAACGATTCAAGAGGCATGAGCAGCTAGCAAGGTATACCAACAAAAATCCTTTGCATGGAGTAGTGGGGATTTTGCAATGACTTAGAGTTGAGTACATAACATTCATGCCTTCTGCTACTTTTTCATGAGAAATAAAGTTGTTAAATTTAAGTTATTTTGAGGTTGTAATTGTGGTTGAAAACTTCATTTTACCCTCTTTTATACTTCATCTTTTCCTTTCATTACAGTTACTACGTTGGCCAGCTATCGCTTCATGCGAAGCAGTGCTTTGGCCGCTCTTATAACTGCATCGCTTGGATGGAGAAAGCCTTTTCGTACACTATGCTATGCAGTCTCTGCTGCAATCCTTACCTCCCACCCAAGATACGGGGTGCGGCTACCAATTTGGTGAAGGCACTCTACCTCGACCGTTTCCCCCAAATGGTGAACTGCGGGCGCCCTTCGTTGCCTGAACAGCTATGGGTGGCCTCAATTGCGGATCCTAATGGAGTAGACGCTCACGCAGTGCCGCTCGTAAGACCTCTCGATTTGAAAAAAGAAGGGTCTTTGCCGGAGTTTTGCCTGACGTCTTCTCACAAGTGGTCTAAAGACTCGAATCGTTTCAACGGATTTCCGGGGCATACGAAGTTTTTCCTGCTAAGGCAATTCGGGAACGAGTACCTGAAAAGTTTTGGGAAAGGCAGCGTAGTGCACGCCGGAATGCAGAATAATGCACTCGCATCAAATGTGGTAAGGATCGTTCAATTAGGCATTCCGTTAGTAGTTGGTTAGTCTTGAAAAAATGATGATATTATGTGTAGATGGCTGAGATCTAAGATCAATGTGTTGAATTTCAGGAAGCGTAAATACTTTCCATCATAATTCATTAGAGAGTATTTGATATTTTACCCCATCATGCATCGTGTTGAAAAAAAAAACCTGGATACTAGGTTGGTCTCATTGCGGCACTCGTAAGCTTTGGTTTTCAGTCTACTCACGAAAAGATCAAAGCCCTTCTTGGTTTCCTCGTTCCTGTCCTCGACGGTCGCTCTGATCTCAAAGACATCGTTGAAGGCATCGCTATACCTTTTAAGCCTCTTAATGCCCGGTACGAACTCACATCCGTGTCCCCAGCAGTCACGTCGCTCAAACTGCAAGTAGTGAAGATTCTGACGGAAGTTTCGAACTTGCGCGCCAATTTCCGGCTGGCTAAGCTGCTCAACACTTTCAAGGCGTATACTACGGATTCAAAGAGCGCACTTTATCTTACAAAATTTCACACTCATGTGGAAGAAAACAAGGTAAACATCGAAAGTCAACAGAAGCATAAGAGTTTTTTCGACTTCGTAAAAAATGCTTAAAATTGTTTCACCTCATTTCTTTAAAAACATTTAGAAAGTAGAGCTTGGTCTCGGGAGTTACTGAATCTTTTCTGTATAAAAGCCATCTTTTTGTGTTCTTCCTTGATATCTTCGGTGAATATATGTCTTATACTGATGACGATGCTCTAGGTTGATTTTTTCGCTGAGAATGTCCAATCAGGCGAAGCTTTCCAGAATAAACTCTTCAGCGAGTTCGAAGACTTGTTCAAATCCAGTGACGGGAAAGCACTCGATTTGACTGTTTTAGCCAACAACCTCCCCGTAGATGTGATTTTGCTCGACTGCCTGTGCTACCAAGATGATGCTCTTTTTGCGGCCGCTCTCGAACTCCTCGAGCGCACTTATAGCCAGCGCAAGAAGCTTCTGCACGCATTAAGTGAAGTAACGCTACTAGAGACAGAAGCTGTGCCGGTGTTCGGGAACGTTGGAGTTATGTCTTCGGAGTTGAATTTCTTACTCTTTTTGGTGCGAAGCTCGGGAGTATGGGGAGTTTGCTCCCGGGTTGCTGGACCATTCCAGAAAGATCAATATGACTTGGTGTTGAAAACTTGCGACCGCATTTCAAAGTACCTGTACCATTCTCCGTTGGAATCGAGGCAACGGCCAAAGCAAAGGCCAAGTATTGCATCTCAAATGGGTAGCGTCGCATCCGACGTCAAGAAATTTTGGTCGAAGACTCGCGGCAACACAAGCGAACCTATTGATAATCCTATGACTGCAATGCATCTTGGTTCTGAAGTTGAAACTTCGATTGACGTCGATGATATCGTCTCAGAACCAACGCCTCTGCACCAGAACGTAATGCGGTCGATGAACTTGCAGACTACGCTCATTACGGCGCTAACCATGGACTACAACTTGTCTTTCAAGGGCAGCATTTGTAGCTCCGAGGACAAGGTAAACTTCCATAATTTTATGCTTTTCAAATTTTGTTTTATCCTGCCATACAGAAAGGTGTCCGTCTCGTTATTGAATTTATACGAATTTTTTATTTGCCTTTCAGATACGAAGCCGGGACATGCTTGCGCATGCACAAAGGGAATTAGTGGCATGCTTGCGCGACTTCGTCAAGGGTAATTCTCGGAATCAAGACGAAGTGATCAAGCATTTGCCGCAGCTCCGTAAGCATCTTGGCAACCTCAAGCTTCCTTCTACTTGGCCTGAGGACTTCACTGAAGCTCACAAGGCAAAGGTCCTCACCGCACCCGGCTTGAACACCGAAGAAGTCATCATCGAATGCTTGCGTAATAATGTTGACGTGTGCGAAATGAAAATTCCTCGCGACTTACTTGAAGAGTTCGGCATCTTGATGAATGCTCAACCTGACCCAAACTCGTGCATGCAGCTTGAACTCTTTCAACTTATGTGCCTTCCTGAAGGGTTTGGCACCAAGGCTGTACCTCGCAACCAAAGTATGGTTCTTGACGTGCTCCTGTCGGACAACCTTCAGCACCTCAAAGTTTGCATCAATGACGTGTTTTTAAGCAACAATCAAGCCGAAAAAATGCCTGAGCGGCTTGTCTTGTTGCTCGCGGCTACCATTTGCGACGGCAATGTCACCACTGCCGCTATGCTGCAGAGCAAGAAAATAAGCATCGATGCAACGGTCTCGAAAATGCACACCTTGCTGGTAACTATCTTGAGAAGTTGCAAGAATCTACCTGATCGAGGTCAAATGGGCATAGATGATGAGATCCTCGCAGTTTCCGATCACAGGCACTTTAACGCACTCGTGATCTTCTTGGCCGAACTTCTCGGCGTTGCCGTGGTAACATTCTAATGCAAGCTCTCTTTGCGCTGAATAGCTGGATTTTTCGTCTTTATCATATAAATACTTCACTACTCTTGATCAGACTTCTGGACCTCAACTTTTTAGGGCTTATACCATCACTTCTTAAGATAATTTTGTCGTCCTTCGATTCATCATTTGTCTATTCTACTCTCAAATTTTGTGCTCTCGAATTGTGTGCTTCGAGCCAGGTGGATCCTAAGACATTTCGTGCAGACACGACTTGGCTTGTCGTATGTGTTGGCTGCTCGCGGATCTTGAGTGCTTGCTTGAAAAACAATACTACTTGCACCGCGGAAATCGCCCACGCTGTCACGGCTGCCTGCCGTGTCGCTACGGCCTTCCTCGAGGGTTCGCGGTCGCTTGGCTTGAAGGCGAAGGAAGCTTCCATGGCTCATGAATTGATATTAGGCAATGCGTCGATGCGTGCTTCTGCGGAAGCGCTCTCGTCGAATGCGCGTCTTGAGGTTTACCCATCACTTCAGGTGGCCGCCACCAAGCTGGCGCAAGTTTTCAACCCTGACTTTCAAGTCCAGTCGGATTCAATTGCTGTAGTCAATCAATCGCCTAAAGACGATGACACTATGAGTGCTGGCCAAAACAACAGCACGGGTATCATTGTAGAAGACGCTGACCCAATGACTGGCTTGCAGGTTCGTACTTTTGGGGAATCCTCCAATCGTTCGGAAGTACTAGTAATATATGCTTCATTCGTTGTGTGTTCATTCGCTTTTGTACTTGCCTTACATTCTGCCAAAATAATTGTCAGGAGGACTATGAAGCCATTGAGATGCAAGCGTTTGAGCAGCAGCCAATTGAAACAATGCGCAATTACTTTCATGAGGCGCTTCACAATAACCCAAAGGTAAGTTTTAGGATTTTTATTGAAACATCGACAACTGTAATAGTATTTTTATTAGAAATAGTAGAAGTTGTAGCAGTTGTGCTGTAAGGAGGTCATTGACTGTTGCTTTGTTAATCTTATCGAAGAATTCACAACTACACGTTCTATTCTCCTGAAGATCAAAGATAAGCTGAAGAGCCGCCAATTTGAGCTGGTGGGCATTCTGGAGCGAGCGGAGCAGTTGACTGGAGAAGGTGGCAAGGTCAAAAAAGTCCCTGGCGGAGAAGGACAGGGCGCCTGCACCATTACCTGGACCGACGTCGTTAACCGCATGGTATCGCTATTTAAGTTTATTTTTTTGAAGAGGTGGTATGCCATGGACAAATCAATTGATTGAGAGATTCATTCACTATTTCGTCAATTGTTCTATAGTGGCATTTTCTCACTTACGTCAAACTTCATTACACCAACTGCTATCCTGGTCCTGTCATGAAAAGGCTATGCGAGTTTAATGACTCTTACCATACATGAATAGGTGAAATTTATCAAAGCACACAACTTCGATAACGACGAAGAACCGAGCTTGCGTTGTTTGAGAATCCTGCACATGCACCTTCTCAAGGCGCGCAGTGACTCGAACGAGCCTGAGCGCGAAACTGCAGATTCGCCAACTGATTTGCGCGCGCAACTTCTCAAGTTGCGCAGCGACTCAAAAGGCGACGCCAAGGGCCATGTCTTTGAAACTCAAGAGTTGTCGAAGGAAGCGCGCAAGGAGTACAAAGCGAAGCAAGCAGCGCTCGTGGACCTGGATGTTGCTGGCGTGGCCCTCATGTGTGTGGCGACTCATGCAGCCAACATCGAAGGCAATTTGGCTGACGAAGGGCTTGAGCTACTCCTCGAAATGTTGAACGATGGCAACAAAGTTGTGCAGGCAAGTTACTTTTTTAATGGCGCTTTCAATAGATGTTTGTAAGAAATTTACACAAGCATTATCTGACCCTAATCTCACATATAAACCCAACCCTAATTTTGCCAGAAACCCTAACCCTAATCCTAGTAACTATATGTCAATTCAAATTGATCTTGTATGATACTGTACGGGTGTTGTACATGCATGGCTAATGGAGAGAACTAATTCTTAAGGGGTCTAAATTGTTATAAGGATAACCTTACAGCAGATGCCTTCTATTATCCTACAAATTGATATTATCCCTATTCACAAGCTGCATCATATGCACATTTTTTAGGACGCGGTTGTAAGCTACATTACCCAGCAAGACCGTGACAACAAGTTCATGACGCATCTTGAACTTCGCATGCGGGGATCTGCGCAGTCAATTGAGCTTCGAAAAGAGCGCACGCAATCAAAATTTGAACACATGACTGAGGACGCGCGAGAAGCATATGAGAATGCCAAGCAAACATTTGAGATCATGAAAATGCTCTGCGAGGGCCACAACGAAGAAGCTCAAAACATCCTCCGTGCCCAACCTGCTTCCACTGACATCAACACGGTGGCGACTGCAGCGAACTTGGTCAGCTTGCTGTGCGACACCTCGAACAGTTTGCGTGCAATGGAAGAGGCTGAAGTCGAGCTCGTTGTGTCCGGACTTGACTGCTTGATTGAATTAGTGCAAGGACCATGCGTAGGAAACCAAGAACTGCTCGCCAATCTGGACGGGTTTATCCCCGCTCTTGATAGGGTACACAATCTTTATGTTGTTTTCGATGTCAATCAATGTCACATGGAATGTAAAATTTGCTAGACTCTACTCGCCTTATGTTTCTGATACCTAGATTTAACTTTAGCCTACGATGTTTGGCTTGCCTTTTTGCGCAGATTTTTCAATCAAACTTTCACCCACGAGTGCGTGTAGAATTGCGGCTAGAAGCAAAAGTGAATGCAGCCAAATTGGTGCAAGCTTTGTTCGAAGCGCGGCAAGATCTCAGCGTCCACAAGTTGCTGGCCAAGGAGTTGGAACCAGCCATGCTTGAAATGGTGCGTAATTACGTGACGGCAGTGCTTAAAAAGACTGAAGCAGAAGGTGATGCGGATGATGACGGCGACCAAGAGAAGTATCAAGAGGTACAGTAGCATTCTTTACTCCTCATACATTTTTATAACTTCAACGAACTTTATTACGCCGTCATTAACATTTTGAGATAGAAACATTCGTGAATCAACCGAAATCTATGGACTGTGTCTGATGTGTGTTAATTTTTATTCTTTCTCCTGATTGGACATATTTTCTTTCAAATACTGTTTGTTCTCACGAAATTCGTCACCGTCCGTTCGCTATCTTAAGGAGTTGGAACCAACCATGCTTGAAATGGTGCGCAATTACATGACGGATATGCTAGAAAAGACCGAAGCAATGGTCAGCTTCGATGATGACGAGGAACAAAAGAACCGTTACGAGGTAGCTTTCCTCATAGAGTATATTTCAACAAAGCTTAGTAAATTCGTGGACAACGAATTTTTTATACTTGCTTATTTCCAGATCGCAGTCAATTTCTTTTATAATCTTGTTTGTTCTCACAAAAACACATGCTTTCTTCTATTTGGGGGCGCGTTTCCGCCAGTTGTCTCTTGAGCTTATGACGTCGATTAAATGCATCTTCAACGAGCTCAACTTGGTTCCCAGTTTCCATGCTAAATTTGAAATCGTGCAAAAAAAGAAAAGAGAAGCAAAAAAGAAGGAAGATCTTTTGGATTCGGACATCAAAGTAGTAGAGTTTCAGTGGCGTGATCGCATTGAACGCATTTCATTTCCAAAGCCTGAGGATGCTGAGTACCTGACAGAGAAAACCAAATCTGAATTCATTCTAAATGCGGATTTGAGTACTGCAGAGAAACGTATGAAGAAGCTATTAGTAGATGCGCCTGTATTCATGGCTGAAATGCAGCAAATTTACTCTTTGAGCAAGTGGTCGAGCACCTACGGCTTCATCCATCACAAGTAAGATACACTGTGTGGTAAAATTCGTTTAAGATGCTCAAGAGCAAAGACCTGTATTTCTTCTCGGGTAAAGTTTTTTTATTGTCTTGTGTCGTAAAATATACAGTTGCTGACCTCGCTTTGCATATATTTTCTTTCCTGTAGCATCGTGAACATCAAGTGGTCCATGTACGCGCTGGTCGTGCTTCTGAACATCAATATTGTCATGGCCTCGGTAAGGAATTATGCCGCAGTATATTATCGTCATGGTTGCTTACACTTGACTTGGTTCATTCCTAGTTGCACCTTCTGCTTCACTAATTTCTCCGTTTGTTTACTACGCGCATACACGAGCAGTACGGCGCCGAACGGACTGAGGGTTACCGCAGCATTGTTGGTGGCCTCAATGGGCTGGAGGACGATCAATACAAGGGAAGCCTTTACATTTCTCTCGTGCTCGCCACGATCAATCTTCTTGGTTATATCATCATCGTCACTTTTCTCGCAATTACGGAAGTGCCGATCATCATCCGACGCCTCGACGGTAACAACTTGATCATCTTCGTTGCGCTCTATAATTGAAGGCCGCATCAAATTATGGGGATCAATGACGATCATAATTGTCAAGTATTGATAAGACATTGATACTCGTAGTTCCTATTTACGTATTCATAACTTACATTTATTCTTTGTATTATATCTCTCGCTTCTTCTTCCAATCCAACTCGCGCATTCAACGTGAAGACTACGTTGGGGATTGTCTTGATTCGCTCACAATGCGTGAAAGTGACTACCGAGATCTAGGTGCATTTACCTGGTGGGGAGTGACTCTGGTCTTCAACGTTTTGTTCATCATCATGCACCTCTACAACTACCCGGAAAACCCCAATTATTCCTTGTACTACGTGATGGTGTTCGGCGTCAATCTGCCATGGACTTTGAGCTGTCTTCGGAACTACATCGTTGTGCCCAACACTCCGGGTAAGGAAGGGGCGCGAGTAATTTTTATCGTGATTTTTCGTGTACGTACGCTCCTGTATATGCATTATTTGTGAAGGTATATTTATCTCTGAGTTTTCATCCCACGAAAGACTTGTTCTATTCATAGCGCTTGATACTCGTAGAGCTTTTTTCCTTAAAATCCTCATTTTCCACTTTTGTGCTTAAGTTATCTCCGTGCTGACTGTACGATAGGCACCCGATTGTTTTGCATCGGGTACGACGTCTTGATCACCAAGCCCTTCTTCCGCAACCACGTCATTCTCATGTTCTTCTCGATCAACGGTTACACCCAAAGTTTTTACTTCCCTCTCATGCTTATGGACATCATGAACAACTCCGACGTGCTCGCCAACATTGCTCGTTCTGTGACCGACAACCTCGGCGCCCTCGGCTGGGTCTTTTACCTCTTCATCTGCACTGTGGTTATTTACGCACAGGTGCAGATTACTCCTGCCCGAATAGAACTTTCGTCATGCACTTCAAGAGTTCACGTCTGTGCTGACTCTGATTTTATTTTCTTCTTTTGTGATTTATCTGCACTTATACTTCACTTTTTCAGTTTGGGCTTCAGTACTTTGAAGACTACTTCCATTACGACAGCATGGCTGACGACGAGGAAGCAATTGGCTGCCACTCTGTCGTAAGCTGCTTCTTTCTCATTTTCTATATGGGTATTCCTCAAGGGGGTATGGGCGAAGTCCTGGACGCAGTCTCCAATCGTGATCAGCCTGACTACTTGATGCGTGTTGCTTTCGACTTGAGTTTTTTCATTTGGGTCGGCGTGCTGCTCTTTAACATCATTACCGGCTTGATGGTCGACGGTTTTGGCTCGTTGCGTGAAGAGGACAACGAACGGAATGACATCTTGGAGAACACATGCTTCGCGTGCGGTTTTACCCGGGAAATCTATGACGACGTGCCCAACTTCCGAGGCCCTAAATTCGATTACCACAAGAGCGAAGAGCATGACCACTGGAGCTACGTGCACCTCTACGTGTACCTCAAGCGCCGCGATGACACCGACTATTCGGGCGCGGAATCGTACATCTGGGACATGATTGACAAGAACGACATGAGCTGGATTCCGCGCCGCAATTCAGCGGCAATTCAGGCGGCCAATGTCTCCATCGAGTCCAAGGAACCTGAAGCAATAGACCCTCTTCGTTTTAATGAGCTCGTCTCGGACGTGTCGGAAATCCGCCAAGGGCTCCTCAAACCGGTGAAGTCAACGGCACCTACTCAAGTGAAGAACACTTGAAGGCTCGAAGTCAATTAGCGAACGATTTGGACTCTCGCCAAAAAGCGCACAATCATTCTTGAGTCCGGCTGTGTCACGCGGCTAACTTTCACGCACAATCACACAAAGATATACTATCATGCACTCTTGGGCATGAAATTCACGCACACACGCATTTAGCCAGAAACAAGCTAGGCATATCTGCCAAATGCCAAACATTTCCCCGAGGTCTTAAGGCCTGAGGCCATCCTGTTCTAGGCGCGAGTCCTCAGCCCTAGGCGCACAATAACTGAACGGTGAATAGGAGCTCACACCCGCCGAACTTGAAGCCGAGGCAGTGGATTGGCGATGTGGTTCTGGTACAGAAGTGCCAGGTAATAGCGCACTGTAACTATACACTATACTTGCCTCGTTTTTTGTTACTTCTTCTTTCTAACGATTACGAACTACAACTTCTCGAGAACGTGGCCAGCCCAATGAAGAATCCGATTGTGATAGCAGCTATCGAGGCCCATAACAGCATAACACTAAGCCTTTGAATAGGAGTGGCTGAACTGATGTGATAACGGAAGGCACGATGAAGACTGAGACGATACGTGCTACGGACACAGCGCCAATGGAAGCTTCAGAGTCGGTTGAATAAGTCTTCTCGTAAGCACCGAACCTCACACCCATAAAGAAAAGTATAGCTCTACCTGTTAGTCTTCTAATTCCGGCCCTTCGGGGCCTGTCTCAAAAGTAGAGAGAACAAGAGCTTGTAAATTTGAGGTTATTATTAGAAACGTGCTGATTTCGAAAAGCATTACTCAAAGCGCCAAAGGCTGCCGAGGCCTTGGAGATCCAATAGTCGACGTCACCATCCGATGTGAGCGAATGGTGGATAATTGAACCCATATACCTAAAACTTTTAGTAAAATTCATTGACCTAGTATTATCAACAGGAAAGTTTGACGCGTTTTCATCCGTATACATCGACGAAGACATGGACAATACATCGCGTCAGTTTGACGGACCCGTATATTGGAAGAGAGCTCTTTTCTGTTCAGTTCCTACAGTCGCACGCCAACGGGAAGAAGGACCACGGGCATGGACACGGGCCATAGACACAACTAGAAGGACGCGCATTAGGACGCTAAGAACAATACCTACTTCTGTAGTGTGCCACAGCGAACTCATTGTGCCCCTGAACTGCGCATAGCAGGGCGCCTGAACTTGTCATTCGTAAACGTACGCATAATGCGCGGAATTGCGTGTGTGTGCTGAAGTGCTGAAACTAAGCTCAGTATGGAGTATAGAGTGTAGAGTATGCAGAGTAGACGAAAAAAGAATTGTACTAGTATTGACTAGTATGGTATAAAAAGAAAAGAAGGGAAAAAACAAATTCAGTAAATCCGAGAGAAGAACTTTGCTGCTACTACCTGTAGCTAGCTTTATCCCGGGTTAATTGGGGGTTCCGATGATTACACGATCGCCGGTTTAGCTCGGGGTCTAGTCTAGTTAATACTCCCAACAAAATGTAACCATCAGAACAAGTCTGACTGGGCTGAGTGTCCTTTTGCGTAATGCAATTGTAATCATTTTCTCTCGAGGTGTCCTTTAGCCATCAGGCATCAGGAAGTTTGGGAATGGAGTGGCCGTAGTTGTAGAAACGAGGATAAGGTGGCGCCTTGGGAATAGAAGGGCCATCTAGCTGAAAAACAGAATCCATCTGCAGACGGCGCCCCCGAACCCCCCCCCCCCCCCGTCAGGGATCAATTTTAGTCTGACCACCCTGCCTCGGTAACGTTTTAGCTCTGCAGAGTAGACGACTACAGGTAGTTCCGGGTAATAAGGGCGGGGGGATTTGGCCTCAGCCCTCGCTCTCTTAGCTTTTTTTAGTACTTCAGTACAAGAAGGAAATCGATTTCTAACAGGTGGAAGTACCGAATTTTAACCCTTATTCCCTTAACTTGACAACTCTGAACACCCGGAACTACAGTACCTGTACAGTACTACAGTACTACAGTACAGAGTAGTGAAGTAGTGAAGTGGAGATCAGCGAGATCAGCGAGATCACAATTCACAATTTCACAATATTATGTACTGTATATAATATACACAGCATTGTATAGGCAAGGGGCAAGGGTACACTTGATATAAGTAAGTTGACCCCTTCGATAATACCATGAACTTGGCTGGCCTTCGCGAAGACGGCAGGAGAGCAGGCGAGTTGCGGCAAATTTCAGCAAAACTAGGCTTAGGTGGCAGTCACGATGGATCGTGTTATTTACAAATGGGCCAAACACGCGTTCTCGCACAAGTGTTTGGCCCGCACGAAGTCGACTCGCGCCGCAATGAGTCGCACGAGCGGTGCTTTATTAACGTTGAATTTTCGCCGGCGCCCTTTGCTGGGCTAGAGCGGAAGCGGCGGCGACCGAACGACCGGAAAGGTGTTGAAATTAGTCTGGCGGTGCAGGAGGCGCTGCTCGCAGTGGTGCGTGGTGAGTCCTACCCTCACACACAAATTGACGTCTTCTTGACCGTGCTGCACGACGACGGTGGCCGACTTCCTGCATGTTTGAATGCAGCGTCTTTGGCACTCGTCGACGCTGGGTACGTGCTTTTTTTTTCATTTCAGACCCTGAAGTTATTCTAAATCTAGGCCCTAACAAACCACTCATATACTGACGACTTGAATAGGATAAGCATGAAAGACCTGCTCTCGGCGTGCTCGGCGGGCTTTCTCGGAGGTGTGCCAGTCGTAGACTTAGGCCACCGAGAACAAACCAGCGGCGGCGCTGTGCTACCGGTGGCGATACTGCCGCGCACTGAAGCTGTTGTGCTGGCTCAGCTTGACGCCAAGCTCCCATTCGACGACCTTGAACCTTGCCTCCAGCTGGCCTTGCAGGGCTGCCACCAGGCATGTTTAACGCGAATAAATGAAAAGCGAAGAAGAATATTTGATAGAGAAGGCTGCATCTCGAACAAGTAGATTTATTGCGCAGCTAGGATGAGCAGATGCATATTGCGTTTTCCTGCATGCTCAGGGGAAACTGCGTGCTAAGCACCCAGTCTCCCCTCCAAATGCACGCCACCACTCACGTCTATTTCAATTCCCCTTCTTCGATATGCCGCCAGGTCCACGACGTGCTGCGCACTGCACTGCGGCGCCACACAGAAACCCTTCTCGCTGCGCGCCACTCAGCCAAAGCAGCCCTGAAGGATTCAGGGCACGACCGCGACGAGGAAAATGTCCTCGAGAATGCTGCTGCTCCTGATGTCGCCGTGGAGGTTGATGGTGATGGAACTGCTCATGGAGAGGACTGAGTGAGATAACTTTGGGATATTTTTGATTTTTTGTTGAGCATTCGAAGCGCGTTCTCCCTGAATTGCCTTCCTTCCCTTAATTGAAGCAAATTTGGGCAATGGGAATAGGGGTGTGGGCTCCTGGCCTTGGACCAATCCGGTATGGGAAATCCACACTTTCAAATGGAATAAATTTTCGTGATTCTTGAGAATTAACTGCCTCGTGAAACCACTTCGCGCCTCAGACGTTATAACGCACTATTCAGATTTCTTTTATGTGATACATGAGGACTGAAGACAGGAGGGGGGCTATTCTCCATTTCTATTAGCTATGGGTATTCGATTTTTATTTTCACTTTTATGTTGGTCTCTTACTTTCTTGTATACTATACTATGTATACTCGAGCTCGAGCACTATAGTCCTTGGTCTTTAGCCGCATGATTCTTACACAAATGATTTATAGAAATATTCGTAAATTATCCACTGGCGGTATCAATAGCAAGCCGAGAGACACATTTTTGACGCCAGCGCTTCACGAAGCACCCATAGAAACGGCTGCGTTGGGGTATAGTTAAGATTTTAACCGTGAAGAGTGAGTGCTTTGCCGAAGACGGTCTGATACGCGAAGCCCCGCGCGATTTCAATGCCGGTGCGCAGGCCGAGGGTCTTGGGGCTTGCCACTGGGTGCCACCATCCTTCTGCTGACATGCGCTGGCAGGCTGCCAACATCTTGGTGCTGTACATGTATGCACATACGCGCAGGCACAGGCAAACGGATGTTTAAAAAGATACTCCAAAATGATAGCTGGACTGAGGAAAGAGGAGACCTGAATTCAACTTTCTAATAGTAGATTGCGTGACGCTATCATGCGTTCAATAACCTGAGGAGGGCTAAGGCGGCGTCATCGAAGTCCAACGAAAAGTTGAGGCGGCCCGTGCCGACCCACGACAATTGCACCCCTTCGTCCCGCAGCAAGTACTGCAAATACCTGATAGAACGCATACACACAAGTGGATAATGTTCAAAACAGAACAAAAAGAAACGCAAGGTCTCTAAGTGAGCCCAGCTTTTTAACCCTACGGGTGCCATAGGGCAAAGTGAGCAGAGCACTATTGACATGCGTGTATTCGAATTGTCAAGTACCAGTGGTAGCGGCCAGGTTGAGTGAAGAGCATAGTCCAGACTGAGGAGTAAGACGCAACACGCAGCGGGTAGCCAGCGGCTTCCAATTGATTGTTCATGGAAACCACCCAGTCACGAACGCGCACGCGCATCTCGTCGTAAGCAGTAGTCGCCTAAAGTAAGGGTTGAAAGATTGGGACAAGTTACGGGCCACATATTGTCATATTAGACCAGAACATGAGTACGAGAAAAAAAAAACGATCCAATTGAATAAATGGAGGGACTGAATGTGAAATTTTTCTGCTCCTTAGGTTTTGTTGATGTCAACGTCCTCATTAGTACCTCTTTGGAAAGGACCCAGGTCAGGAACTGGTGCATGCACGCGACAGTGAGCGGTGCAGCGCTGAAGGTGCCAATCACGTAGGCCACGTTCAGAGGGAGGTTTGGGTTGTTGCGGTTCATGAGTTTGGAGGGGCCGCACACTACCCCGCAAGGCATGCCACCACCGAGGGTTTTACCGTACACCACCTGAAGTGACGTCATTTTCGACATCATGACGTCATCGTTGGGAGACCAAAAACAGTCACACGGAGAGAGGAGTTGAAGTTGAAGAGACGAAATGGTGAGAAAGGCACTCATTGTGGCGAGCGCCATCAGAATTAAGGTCGTGAAGAAGCAAAGCAATAATAAGCAGGTTTCTTTTCTTTTTTTATGCCTAGTAAACAGCACAATTTCGCAGCCATCTAGCTGCATATGAAGGACTAATATAGCTAGTACTCCGTTACATTCAAAGGTGCATACCCACCACGTCAGCTTCGACTTGGTAGTAGTCTTGCGCGCCCCCGGGCGCCAAGCGGAAACCCGTGTAAACCTCGTCGTAGACCAGGGGGACCCCACACGCTTTGCAGGTGGCGGCCAGCTTCACCAGCCACTTCTGGTAGGCGTCTTCCTGGGACCCCGCAGCCCGGGAGTTGGAGAGGAGCACCAGGTCCGACGGAGGCGGCTTGTTGGGGTGAAACGCTTGCAGAGGGTTCACCACCACGCACGCCAGCTCGCCTGGAGAGGAGGGGGCAAAGAAAACGAGACAAATGCACAGGGCATGAACAGTTCGTGAGCTGATCATAGAGAAGCTCTACACACGAAACCAATTAAGGAGAGCGAAGAGAAAAGGGAGCTTGGTATAGAAGAAAGGCACGTAGATTGTCTACTCAGAAGGTCGCCAAGTACGCGAGGGCAAGCGCGGGATCTCAGGCGTAACCCTACCCGCACGGAGGGCAATGGCTTTCAGGGCCCAGGGGTCCAAATCGTTCAACGTGAGCAGATCATAGGCCGCCCTAGCGTTGCCCGCCGAAGGCTGCACGCCGTCCCACCACCCGTGGTAGCTGCCCCCAAACACTGCGACCAGCTTGCGGTTTTGCATGTTGAATCGGCATAGGCGCACCGCTGCCATCACGGCTTCGGTGCCTGACATGTGAAACGACACCTGTATTGCCCGGAGTAGTGGATTCAGCAAGAAAAGCATGAACAAAGAATCAAAGGAATTTAAACGTCCCAAAAAGAATATGCAGAAGTAAAGGATTCAAGGTGAGTTGCCATAACTGATACAAGCATGTATTCAGGAATGGGTGGAAAAAAACATTTCCAACGAACCTCTTGCTTGCGGCTGATGGTCTTCAAAAGCTTGATGTTTTCCGCAAGCAGGGGGTGCACCGGCCCCAGCACTAGACCCAGATCACCTACAGACTCGATGGCGCCCTTGAGAAACTTCTTGTAGCGCTCGGTGCCGCACACGTTCACGCCGTAGGAGCCAGAAATATCCATGAGCCGCTGGTTGTCGATGTCAATCAAATCGATGCCTTCCGAGCGGGACACCTTGTCAAGAAGAAGAGAAAGTGGAAGGAAACATGGAGTAAAGGCGCGCTACCGTCACCACATTGGAAGGGCAATGAAACTCGAGGCAGCGAAGGAAAGATCACGTGCAGGCAAAGAAAAAAAACCGAAAAAATGATCAATAGCGAATGAAGAGGAGTGGCGCACCACAGTGGCCGGATCGAGGGCGTCGTCGAGGAGGCGGTTGAACGGCAGAAAGACCCGATTGCCGCTCGCGAAGCGCAAGTCGCTGAACGACGCCTTGAGCTCCAGCGCCAGGGCCTATCAATGCAGCACCATGTGTTAAGAAAAGTTATTGGTGATGCTCGGGACAAATACCATTCCATGGTTTGTTTGGTAGATTCCTACTTACACAGATGCAGTCACGCCCACTCGGGCTGTGCTCGGTGCGAAAGAAAGAAGAAAGGGAGAAAAAAAAAAGGAACATCGAAGAAAGAAAAGAGTGGAATCAAGAAGACCTTGGATTTGGGCCATTTCATCGCCCAGGTCGAGCAGAGCCGGTCAAAGCCAGCTTTGCGCTTGGCCGCAATGTCAGGAGGGCACCCGTCGGCACGGAAGAAGTAATCGTCGCCGAAAGTAAACGACGGAAACAGGCGGCTCACCTAGCAAGATAATATAAATAGCCACAAGGGCAGAGGAGCACAGAAGAGTAAGCGTTGCTAAGGACAAGATAATCAGAAGCCTAATATTCTTGGAGTGTGTGCTTGTGTGTGTGAGAGATACGACGCGCAGCAAGAGTAAGCACAGCGATGTTAGTTGTTCCTACCAGAGGAAACACCATCGTCAGAGCCATTGTCGCCTTCATGGTGACAGCGAGCGCCCAAAGCCGTGCTAGGCTCGCAACAGCTGCCGCACACGTCAGAAACCCTATCAGCACGCCCTTCCCCAGGATCCCTCCTCCTGAGGTTGCTTCGTAGTGCATGAACGCCGCGAGCGCCAGAGAGCCCAGAGCCACCTGGTCATCAGCACTAATATCAGAGAGGAAATTTCTTTTTGAAGACAACGGCAAAGTGCCTAAAGGCGCATAAATGATGCGTGGGGCACGTAGGTTGCATGAGAGCTTGCAGCGGTTCACGTGATCAATCTTAAGAAAAAAAACACGAACCTTGCGAGGCATCATGGGCAAATGCATGGCGCCAATAGCGTAAAAGATGCTCAGCGCGGCTGAACTTGGATCCAATTCCAACGTGTCCTTGGTGAACACGTAAGCCAGTGTCAGCATAAGCGTCCACCGGAGCGAAGTCTGGTGGGCAACCAGTGAAGAACGAAGGCTCAGAGGCGGCGGTATGTAGAGCGCAAACAAGAAAATTCCGAAAAGAAAGAAGCTTCAATGTTCTCAAGATTTAAATGCCTCAAGAAGAAGCCAAATCCTAACGGACGAGTGGCTTCTAGTCTGTTGGATTTATTTACCGTGCTCATCTTTTGAAGATTTAGAAAGATAACGAGTGTCGTGAGGAGCACTCCATTGGACGAATACAACAGGATGAGCGAAGGCTCCGCGCAAAGAGTTTCCTCTGCCATGGATTCCTCGGGAGGAGTATCACAGTCGGGCGTCATTTGGTTCGGTACAATGGCCGCTTCACGGAGATTGTTAGGTGCTCTACACGGTTAGGTGTTCGACTTCGCAAGCGACGCCGAGGAGAAGCCCAAAAAGATTTTTGGGAATTCTGCGAATCGGATTTTTTTGTGCTCTCTGTCTCTCTGTCTGCCTCATGCGGTCATGCAGCTAGCCTCATTCATCCTTCCGATCCTTCCCCTGGGATTGGGATAGCCTGATAGCGTGTGCATGCGCGCGGTCTTTACGTGATTCTGCATAAGCCTAGAGGACGAGTTCATCAAATGTAGTTCAGGGTAGATATCTGTAAATATAATTTCTCTTGCAGTCCCTGAGTGCTTATCTGTTCAATGCGTAATATTGAGCACCTGCTGGGTGCCGTACTATTGCTTTTAACCCCGCCGCTCCTCCCACGGAAATACACAGTTCCAATGATGACTCACGCGCAGACGCCCACCCCTGTCCCGACTATCAGCGCATGCTCCTTTGATTCCACCCTGTCTTGCGGCGCGACTTCTGCCCTCACCACGCTCGAAGGCCGTGGCAACTTCCTTGATAGCTTCCCTGGTGCTGAAGCGAACTTCCGGCTGTCAGTGCCCACGAGTGCAGGGCTCAGTCTCACGCTCACCACGTGCGCAGACGGCACCACTGCACAAACAGCAGTGCACTTGTATCAAGCTCGTCGCCCCGCGGGCTGCCCCTCACTGGTTAGCAAGAAATTGGGCAACGCTACATTGCTGGCCTCGTCTGGCGGCGACGATACCTTCGTGTGCGGCACCTTGTTTTACGACCTTGACCCCGCAGTAGTGAATGTCAGCTCCCTGGTGGTCGTCGTAGAGGGTTTGCGAGAAGCTGACGATTCGAAAAGCTTTGCGCTGTCGGTTGAGTGTGAAGCCTTCCCCACGCCTCGGCCTACCTCCGTACCGCTGCCGCTGCCCTCACCACTTCCCACTTCTGAGCCAACGGAAAGGCCTACGCCAGCGCCGTCGGTGCTACCGACGAACGTACCGTCGCCTCGGCCAACTCCTGAGCCCACGCCGCAGCCCTCACAAGTACCTACCTCGAGACCCACCTCGCAGCCTGCACCTCTGCCATCCGTGCTTCCAACGCAAGAGCCAACGCACGTGCCTTCGCCCTTGCCGTCGCCCTTGCCCACGAGTAAGCCTACGGTTCTGCCCACCAATGTACCAAGTCCTGCACCTTCAAGCAAACCCTCACCACAGCCGACAGGGGAGCCTACAGGACAGCCCACCGACGTGCCAGTCCCAGTTCCCACATTGAACCCCACGCCGCTGCCGACGAACGTGCCATCGCCGCTGCCTTCAGCACAACCTTCTCCATTGCCCACTCGAAAGCCCACGCCGGAGCCCACTCACGTGCCATCGCCATTGCCTACCGCCAAGCCATCTCCATATCCTACCAACGTGCCGTCTCCACTCCCGACAATTCAGCCTACGCCACTGCCTACCCTGCTCCCGACTCCGAGGCCAACCCAGAGCCCAACCCCACAACCGACCACGAGGCCTACGCCCGAGCCCACGGATGTGCCAACCCCGCTGCCCACCCTAACTCCCACGCCAAAGCCTACAGTCATACCATCGCCAGCACCCACGCACCTGCCTACCATTAAACCCACAACACGCATCCCCACGAACGTGCCCACGCCAGTGCCTTCACCAGTGCCATCTACCTTGCCGTCACAGCTTCCAACGCCGGTGCCTTCACCACGACCCTCCATATTGCCTACGCCGCTGCCAACTCCTCTTCCCACGCCTGTACCTACCATTTTACCGACGTCAGTGCCCTCACCAGCGCCTTCGCAGGTTCCAACTCCACAACCAACCTCACTTCCAACGCCTTTGCCGTCCCCACTGCCTTCGCCGGTGCCGACACCTGTACCCACATCGATACCGTCACCAGTGCCGTCTCCGGTTCCAACTCCCATCCCTACGCCAACTCCCACGGCAATGCCATCGCCACTTCCTACGCCGGTACCGTCGCCCCAGCCGACACCGTTCCCTTCCCCGTTGCCCACGCCTGTGCCCTCACCGCTGCCAACGCCGGTGCCCACACCACTGCCCACGCCTGTGCCCTCACCTTTGCCTACGCCTCTCCCGAGTCCGAGACCATCACAATTGCCTACGCCGGTGCCCTCGCCACTCCCTACACCATCACCTTCGTCCTTGCCCGCGCCACAGCCCACGCCTCCACCCTCGTCGCTCCCAACGTTCCCACCATCGCCACCGCCCACTGTCAATCCCTCGATGGAGCCCACAACAGCGTTCCCTACGCAGCAACCATCCATTGAGCCTACGCCAGGCGGTTGCAACACGGAAGACTTAGCGTGTGGTGCGGACATCGTAGACACCACCGAGGGATACGGCGATTTGATTGGCGGAGGCCCTTTCAGTGGACCGGACCGAGTCTACGCCGTAAACCTGACCGGTTTCTACACAGGCGCCCAAGTGCTGTGGACTACTTGCTCGAGGTACACCAACTTTGAAGTGCGCATGAGCCTGTACCGCGGCGGCTGCCCCTTGAACGACACCACGTCTACGCTGGTGGCCGTGAACGACCCGAAGTTTGCTTGTGCAGTGATCGATTACGACATTGTCAACGACGGCAGCACGTTCGATTCGTGGTATTTGGTGATCGACGGCAAGGACGACAAAGCCGTGGGCAGGTTTGGTTTGACCATGACTTGCAACCACGCGCCGACTCCAAGGCCTTCGCACGCGCCCACGCCATTGCCGACCCTAGCCCCAACGCCTCTGCCCTCGTCGATGCCCACGTCGTTGCCCACGCCAGTCCCTACTTTAGCGCCGACACCACTTCCCAGTTTAGTCCCTACACCGTCGCCCACGCCAGTGCCTACAACTTTGCCTACGCCAGTACCCAGTATCGAACCCACGCCATCGCCATCACCCGTACCAACGATGGAACCCACTCCATCTCCCACGCTGGCACCTACGCCGTCGCCCACTCCAATTCCAACTAGCTTGCCTACACCACTGCCTTCTTCAATGCCAACTTCGTTACCAACCCCCGTGCCATCGCCCGTGCCTTCGTATTTGCCGTCACCTGTACCGACTTCGTCTCCTACACTACAGCCTCTACCAAGGCCATCATCTCAGCCTACTCAATTGCCTTCGCCGCTCCCCACTGCGCGCCCCTCGCAGCTGCCTACGGGTGACCCAACAACGCCACCTGCGCCAGCGCCTACGGTCCTGCCTTCGCAGTTGCCAACCCTCGACCCTTCACCGCTACCGACGCCTTTTCCTACGCCAGAGCCAACCTTGGAACCGCGGCCCGTTCCGTCGCCGTTTCCCACGCCACTCCCGTCTTATGCGCCCACTCCAGTTCCAACCTTCAGGCCTTCGCCATTGCCCTCGCCTCTGCCTACCATGGCACCCACGCCATCGCCGACGGTTGTGCCCACGCCGATCCCCACTTCAGTACCCACTTCAACACCAACAGCAGTGCCCACATTGCCTCCCACGTTGCTGCCTACGCCGCTGCCCTCCTTGGCGCCTACTCCACTGCCCACCCTAGTGCCTACCCCACCCCCGTCCTCACTGCCCTCTTTGCAGCCTACTCCGGGAGACTGTTCTTTTGACCAGTACCTGTACTGTGGCTTAGTCTTGAACGGAACTACCCTTGCTCATGGTTCCTTCAGTGGTTCCCCCGCACCTGAAGTCAATTACTTGTTCCATGCGGATCAAGACACGACGGTGGGGGTTACCACTTGTGCAGAGACCGCTTTTATCACCGAAAAAGACCGCGCTCCCGGCTACGGCCGTACGGATTTCCCGCTCACCATTTCGATTTACACCAAGTGCCCGGTTACCAATTCCACGGAACAATACGAGTCCATCTTCTTGGCGCAGTCTACGGACCCGGATTGCGCTTCTCTGAGCTTTTCGCTTTACCCCGAATTGATGGGCACCACGGACTTTTGGGTGACAATCGAAGGCACAGGCAACGCTACCGGCGTGTTTCAACTTCAAGGTACAGAACAAGAGAATGCGTGAGGTTTTCAAGTGTCCTACCATCTAAGAGTCCCTACCGTAGTAGAAAAACATTTGATTCTCTATTGAAAATGTCCTTTATGTGGCTTGCCTTACTCTTTTGTCATAAAACTTCATTTCTCTCACATGATTCCTTTCTTCCCTTGGCAGTCAACTGTTCGAATGCGCCGTCGCCGGCGCCGACGCCCGTGCCTACGCGGCTACCCACGCCAGTGCCCACGCCTAAACCTACGCCAGTGCCGACGCCCGTACCAAGTCCTTTGCCGTCGCCAGTACCTACTATGGTTCCATCGCCGCTGCCAACACCAGTACCCTCGATCCAGCCTACTCCACTGCCCACGCTAGCGCCGACTCCTCCGCCAACGCCAGTGCCAACTGTCATGCCTACACCGCTCCCAACCATCCTCCCGACACCACTCCCGTCACCGTTGCCCACACCTATACCCACGCCTTTACCTACGCCGCTGCCTACGCCAGCACCCACGCCGCTGCCCTCGGAAATACCCTCCCCTTTTCCAAGTCCAAGACCGTCGGGGCTGCCTACACCCGTGCCGTCGCCATTGCCTACGCCAGCGCCCACTCCGTTGCCCACGCCAATGCCCACGCCGGCACCCACACCGTTGCCATCCTCTTTGCCGACTCCGCTGCCGTCGCCTGTGCCGTCTGGAGTCCCAACGGTTGCACCAACGCCACCTCCTTCTCTCATGCCGATTCCCTTGCCCTCACCAGCTCCTACCCCAGTGCCCACGCCACCGCCCACGCCTCTTCCCTCGCCAGTGCCCTCGCCACAGCCTACCAGTTTGCCGTCCCCACTCCCTACGCCCGTGCCTACACCGCTACCCACGCCCGTGCCCACTCCAGTCCCCACACCTGTGCCAACGCCAGTGCCCACGATCGTACCGACACCAGTGCCAAGTCCCGCACCCACGCCGTTGCCATCTTCAGTGCCCACCATCGAACCCACGCCATTGCCTTCACCCGTGCCAACGATGGAGCCAACTCCTGTGCCTACCATTCGGCCCACTCCACTCCCTACGCTGCCTCCGTCCATCATGCCTACACCACTGCCCACCTTACCTCCATCGCCCGCTCCCACCGCCGTGCCGATTCCGAGCCCTACTGGTTCCCCTTCACTGCCACCCACGCCAGTGCCTCAGGGCACCCCTTCCGAGCTCCCGACAATCATGCCTTCTGGTCTTCCTACCTGGATCCCAACGTCGGCGCCTACGGTGTCACCTTCCCTGCCACCTACTGGTTCTCCGTCCACGTTCCCCAGTCCACTCCCGACGGGATCGCCTTCCGTGCCGCCTACGCCGCTGCCGACGCTGCCACCCTCGCTGCAGCCCACACCGGTGCCGTCCCTGCAACCTACCCCGTTGCCGACCTTGACGCCGTCGCAGCTGCCGTCCGCAGTGCCCACTGCACTGCCCAGCGGTACGCCTACCTCTTTGCCCTCGAGTTCGCCGTCGCCGCTTCCTTCTGAAGCGCCTACGCCCATCCCTACTGCCGTTCCTTCGCCCGGGCCAACGCCTGTGCCTACGTCATTGCCAACGTCTCTGCCTACGCCGGACTTCGTGGCGTTGATTACTACGCAAACCACTCTGGTGCTCATTAACACTAGTCTCACTGTAGACAACTTCGGGGAAGACGAAGAAGCTGCGATCGTGGCGGCCTTGTGTGCGCTGGCTTTCCCTGCAGACCCCCAGTATTCTCGGGTCCTCAACGTGGTGCCCCGGATTTCGGCGTTTGCAAACCGGCGCCGCAAACTCGCAGCTGCCAAATTAGCGCAACAGCAACCGCAGCCTTTGGGTGTAGCATTGTCGTCGAGTGGCCGCGTGTTGCTAGAGTCAACGACTAATGACGATGACGGTGGATTGATCATCACCGTTGAGCTAGGAGCGCTTTGGGACCTGAGAGGCCGCACTGACGCGAGCCAAAACAACTTAACGAGCACCGACGCCGTCTGCGATTCCATGGCCGAGAGCACTTTAGCAGAAGACCTTGGCAGCGGTGGTGATGCGGTGGTTGCCGCGATGCGAGCCACGGCCGAGGCATTTGGCATCCCCGAGCTCAAGTATTTGAGCGTGAATACCACAGCGTCCAGCCCGCCGTTGGCTGACAATTGTGCCACGCCGCACGTGCCCTTGCCGACCCCCGTGCCAACCTCATTGCCAACCCTGGCGCCCACTCCAATCCCCTCGCCGCAACCCACGGATGCGCCCACTCCATTACCTACCCTCGTGCCTTCCCTGAGCCCTACGCCCGACCCTAGTTCTAGCCCTACGCCCGTGCCTACCGTGCCCCCTACCGACAGCCCCACTCCAGTCCCCACTTCAAGCCCTACCCCGCTGCCCACTCTGCCACCGACGCCCAGCCCCACTGGAGTTCTGCGGGGCTACAAGGAATGCTTTTGCTTGAGCGCCCAGTGGGTATCCGACCTCAACACCTACTGCCCCAGCATTGCGGACAATTTCGCGGAAGGCTGCGACAACAGTTTGACGGTGGAAACCATGAAGTCGTACTTCAGCGCGTGCCCTGCCCTCAAGAGTGGCTTCTTCACAGAGGGCCATGAGCGCGAGGGCTAGGCTGGTTATCTCTCGGTGGTGTAATACAAATGAAAACGGATTCCCTGTAACACCCACTGTAGCAAGAAGCGCTTTGGTGCTAGGGCGAGGGTGCCACGATCTTCACCCAAAACAGTACACATCTCGCTCTTCGTTATACTGCTACGTGTTTTTTTATCTCCATGTTTACGTGTGTTGGAAATTCTAGACCCTCATGCTTCATGACCAAGATATCGGTTTTAGCTATAACACATAACATACTTCAATACCATTATGAACTATAAACCCCTAAACTAAACTTCTTAGGCCTATACTTTGAAAGTGGAATCAAATAGCAATAAGAATATTTAAGGATTTGTGGCTTTGTAAGGGTTGTAACTTCCAGCTGGTTGCTGGTTGTGGTGTATTTGTAGTATACATGTAGTATACATGTAGTATACATGTAGTATACATACCTAGGTAGGAAAAGGCATAAAGCCAAGGCCGTTGCCTTTTAACTGCTAACTAACGACACAGGCACGTGCCAAACCGTTGACCACCGCACTGTTGCCCGGCGGGTCCCGCAGCTGGTGCGGCTCGATCCAATAAAACTCGAGCTCAGGTAATTTTTCAGTAGGCTCCGTGTACTTGCGTTTCTCTTTTTTCGCTTTTCGGCGCTCGGTGCGAATGCGGTTCTTGTAGCGGCGCGTGCGGTCTCGGATAGCTCTTCCAAAGAGCGCAGTAGCTTCTCGGGAATTGATGTTTTCGCGCACGTCTATGAACGCAATCGTTTCTGAGCCAACAACACCTTCTGCCAGCACCTGTTGAGGCGATAAATTATAGAAACGCAGATACTTCAGTCTCATTTATACACGATGATTAGACCAGCATTCACGCATCGTTGTATCTCCACATTTACTATTGATCTCATCTATCTCTCTCGATCTGTTGTTCACTTCCGGAACAGATGGCGCACTTAACTCTTTCTTCTAAAGCAATAAATTAAACTAGAGCTTACCCGTGCGGCGCGGTCGTCGATCTGATTCCCGCGCAAGTCAAGACTTCGAAGATTCCCCAGCTTCACCTGATAGACCGTGACAACCGTCCAAGAAATGAGAGAGAGAACGAGCGCCCATGTACACACAAGAAAAAGAAACAGTGGCTAGCCATTGGCCTCTAAGCCCAGAAGCACAACTAGGAACACCAGCGCATACTGCAGACTAATACACAATACCTCAGCGAGAGGGCGCAGCCCACTGTGGCACAACGAATTGAAACTCAAGCCCAGCACCGTGAGGTGAGCGGCTTCCGGTAAGCGAGACGCAATGCTCGCCACGCCAGCCACGCTGATCTTGTTGCCGCCCAAATCCAAATGCACGAGGCAGCCCTGAGGGTGCAGCAACCCTTGCGCTAGGCTTTCGCACCCGGCGTCCCCAATGTTGTTTTCCGACAAGTCGAGCTTCGTCAGCTGCTTGCTCTTGGCGAAGCAGTTGGCCAGCAATTGGGCCCCACCGCGCCCCACAAGGTTGGTTTTGAGGTCCAAAGTGGTGACCACTTCACGGCCAATGAGCTCCTGGAAGCTCAGCACGTTGGTTAAGTGCTCAATCTGAGCATCCACGATTTTCAGGCAGAGTGTTAAGGAAGAACATGTAAATATGCGTGTTCATCGAAGAGAAAATTATTGAGTGGCCAAGCGCAAACCCAACATCAAAGCCTGGGAATATAACCTCAGGCTGCATGATCCCGCGCCGGCGCCAAACAATTTCTTTGGTTTTCGTGCCGAGGCGCAGCACTTTTCGGCTTGCTTTCGCTGCCACCTCCATTGCTTGTAAAGCTTTCACGTCCATCTTGCAATTCAATAGGGAGGCACGGATGTTTGCGAATATGCGAAGAGAGCGACCGAATGAGATAAAACCAATCCATATATTCTAGACATTCATTGTAGTACCTTGAGAGCATGCGCGAGTTTAGTTAATTTATGGAGCGCCTTCTCGTCCGCCTCCTGTTTTAATCGGGCTTCACGGTCTTCTTCATCCTCCTGCATTTAGTTGAGGTAAATTTGCCATCGTGAGAAGACACAACGAGTGAAATGCAAAGAAACAGAGCGACCTATTTATGATGAAAAACTATGAAGCATTCCAAGCCGAATCATACACCTGCATTGGGCTGCAGACGGCCCCGCTCTAAGGCGAAAAAAGTGCTCAAGATACAAGACGATTTCGTCGAGTTTGAGCGTTGTTGAAATCAGTATTCTGGTACCAAAAGCTAGGTTCTCAGCGCACGAAGTTTTAAGTGTGGCACAACTTAACTAGATACTGGGCTAGCTTTTCGTTTCTACTGAAATTAGCATGGCGGTCATTGTCTCGCAGTCACGCCACGGTCAAGGGTTTGTAGATACCCTTGCTACGGTGTAGCATTGTAGCATTGCATGAAATTGCATCAGCTCTCTCGGCGGTTTGCTGAAAAAAAATATCGTAAACTTACGGATTTCATTAGATTTAAAACGCCGGCTAACCAGCTAACCAGCTAACCACCGTGCTTGCTCCGACCTCCGTTGAGTTCAGCTAGCCTGAGTTCTTGTGTCGCCAGTGGAGATCTACGTTACACTTCGAGTCGCTGTAGTAGGTAGGTCAGCTTGCCTAGATTTTTATTTTCTTCGAGCAAGTACTTTCACTTCACATTTTCGATCTTTTGCTTTTCATCAGAAGAGAGCCATGGCGAACATGGCGAACACAATAGACACCACTGAGGCTCCTCAGATCATCGAGCACATGCACAAGTCGCTCAATTTTACTCCGTACGACACGAAGTGGGTGCCGTGCTCCGCTCGTCTCGTGTGCATGGGCATCTCCCCGAAGGCAAAAGGCACCTTACAAGTCTACGAAATGAACCGTGGGGAGCTGACGTTAGTATCAGAAACCTTGAAGCCAGAAGGCCTCAAATGCGGGACTTTTGGTGCCTCTTCTATTGAAGAGCGACACTTAGCTTGCGGCGACTATAAGGTGAGCGGTTGAGTGTGATGATATCATGTCGTTGTCTAGTAGGGTTAGTAGTTCATTTTAATTCTCAAACATTGGGCGCGGCGGCACATGGTGTGGGTATTTTGCTGCAAGTTGGTATGCATCAGCACATATACTTTTCATTTGCCAACAGCACTGCATCGGACACTTACACTAGACTAGTTCTTCCACTCGTAATGAATAGCATTCTTGATGTGAGGGATGATGCAAAGTCTCGGAGCGCATAATCATGTCCGTGCCATCGTTTTACAGGGATTTTTGAATATTTACGACCTCGGCCGCGCCAACGACGCCCCTGTCTATTGCGTGAAAGGCCACAACGGGATCATCAATGCCATCGACGGGATAGGGGGGCAAACCGTGGGGTACGGGGCTCCCGAGCTAGTGACGGGGGGGCGCGACGGCTGCGTGCGAGTGTGGGACCCGAGGGTGAAGGAGCCGGTCGTGAGCTTAGAGCCCGACGACGGCCAAACGGTGCGCGACTGTTGGACCGTGGCGTTTGGCAATTCCTTTAGCGACGAAGAGCGCGTAGTGGCAGCGGGCTACGACAACGGTGACGTGAAAATCTTTGACCTGCGCACGAACTCGCTCAGGTACGAGACCAACGTGAAGAACGGCGTCACCAACATTGACTTCGACAGGAAGGACATCGAAATGAACAAATTCGCAGTGACCACGCTGGAGTCGAAATTTCGAGTATTCGACGCACGCACCCAGGTAAAAGATCGAAGCTTTCATCTTAACTGCACTCTTATCTCAACTGGCCCATAATTCTTGGCGTATTCGTCTCTCCTCTGAACTTCTATTCTTCTCTGCTCACCCCTCCTTCTTTGCCCCTCTCTTCATTCCCCTGGCCCCTTCCAGCACCCGTCTGAAGGCTTTGCATATTTGTCCGAGAAGGCGCACAAGTCGACGGTGTGGCTCGCGAAAGCCCTGCCGCAAAACCGCGACTTGTTCATGACCGGCGGCGGTAACGGCGGCTTCAACTTGTACAAATACCACTACCCTGCCGCGCGCACCAAGCAGGCCAAAGACCAAAAACCCATGGGGGTAAGGACTTGTACTTGCGAACTAAAGTACATGATCCAAAGCGAAATCAAAAATCTATTGAGTACTGGAGTGAGCATGCGCTACGCCCTATGCACTTGACTTGGGTTCCCGTGTCTGATTGATGTTGCTTTTGCTTCCTTGTCTTGCCCTTCGTCTCCTCAGGTGCCTGGAACAGTAGAGCTCCTCAACTCACGGGTCATTTCAACACAACCAATCGTGAGCTTTGACTGGTCTGCGGACTACGAAGGCCTCTGCTGCCTGTCTTGCTTGGACCAAACAATGCGAGTGTACATCGTCACAAAGTTGAAAAATTTCTAAGATACTGGTCGATAGTATGAACGGACATACGGACATAGATTTTTATTCCTAGTTTAGTCATTTCATTTTCGCGTAGAAAGCAGAAATGTATAGGCATGATAGATTATAGAGGGCGCAATTATAAAGAAAGCCGATTAGGTGAATGAAAGATTTCTCCATCTCAATCTCAAGCGCTGACTTCCGGATTTGGAAAGCGGAAAGCCATAATGGAATTGTATAATAGTATAAAAGTATAAAGCATACCCATATATTCCCTTGCTGCTTGTTGTTGTTTCTTTGCAATTGGCGGGTATAATCCAATCAAATCCAATACCCCACAAACCCAAGCCAAAAGCGAGTACGTGCTGTTGTGCGTAATCGCAATTGCGGTTTAGATAGGAAGCGAGAAGTACGAAGTACAAAAAGGAGGGCCACATATGATATAGGGATATCGCGTAGTGGATCCAAAGTAGTGCTTTATGAACTAAATCCCATCGCGTAGTCTCAAGTCTCTCCGCAATTGCCTTAGCTCCTTGAGGCGACTTGTGTTCTCGACCGTCAGAGTCCCTTCAAGTTTCTTTGCTTTGAGCACCTTGAATTCGCGAATCTCCTGCTTTGATAGCCCATCACGAGGTGGTGAGGGCACTTGCATTACTGCTGAAGGAGGTGGACTGTTGTCAGATATGTGAGCGAACTCTTCAGGTAGCCTCTTGTTGAGTGACGGGGCGTTCGAAAATTGGCTGTCACTGGACACCACGGAGCCTCGGCCCTCGCCTCGGCCTCTTCCTCTGCCTCGGCCTCGCCCTCTTCCACGGCCAATGCTAACCTCGTTACTCAATTGTTGGCCCACAAAAGGTGCGTTGCCACTATTGCCAAGGGCTGGAAGAGGCCCGCTGCCGTGCCCCGTTCTGCTGCTCGGTCGAAATCTTCCTCCTCTTCCTCTTCCAGCTGGCGCGAGGGTGCTAGGGACCATGGCGTTTGCTTGTGTTGCCGGCGAAGGCAGCTGTTCAGGTTTATCAAGATTAAGACGTCGAGGTTCCTTAGAATGTCTTGATTGCTTTCCGATGTAGTTAACTTCGTCCATCATTGGTCTGCCGGTAGAGCTTTGAAAACTGAGATCATTAAGATCGTTGCTGTTCCCATCGCCAACGACGGAGGCTGCTGCTTGAAGCTGAGCAAGAGATGCTGCCACTGAAGTGTCGTCTTCGCCATCGCTCTCAATCTTTACCTGACCGACCGAGTGATTACTTAGGTCTGATAATTCGCTTCTTGGTGTCAATGGAAATTGCGTTTGACTGCTTGTGGCGGCACGGAAAGTAGCCACTTCGTCAGAAGTCATGCCTGCACTTTCTCTGAGGAATTCGTCCGTGACATTTTCACCGAACCACATGAAGTCAGGCGTCGATACCACGCCAATGTCAGCAAAAAAAGCGCTCAACTCGACATAGCGCTTAAGCCCAGCCTTTTGTAAAAAGCAAGCGTCTTGTTCAAGGTCGTGAGCCGTCTCATACTTGACGTCATTGTCTTCATTAGTGACCTCATTCTGCTTGGCTTCGTTATTCGCATTGCCGCGCGTTTCTCCGCCATGCTCAATTTCTATAGAAGGACTGACAATTCGGGACTGTCCTTTGTTTGTTGCAGTGCGGGCTTGCTGTAATGCAAGTCGGCCTTCGAGACGAGACCTTCTTGGTGCAGGTCTTGGCGCCGGTTTTGCCACCGGCCTTGGTGCTGGTGGAGAAGGTGATAGTTCTTGCCTAGTTGGGGGCTGCGGCGGCGGAATGTCTTCGAAAGACGACGCGTTTCGGGGTGGCATAGAGTGCTGAAGCAAATGAAGGTAGCGCCGCACACGAGGCACGTCGGACTGATCGATGCCGAACAGCTCGAGGGCCTCATCGCTGAGCAGAGACATCGCAGCTACGTCACGGATCCCAACTTGTGTAAGTGACACTTCAAACTCATGAGGTAAGTCTAAATCGTCAAGCAAGCGTAAAAGTGGCGGCGAGAGCACACTTTCCGATTGTATTGGGTTGAAAGGACTCTCACTCATGCCGTCGACTTCATTGCTACGGACTGCGTGTGGCACTGTTTCAGTATCATTGTCAAATCGGGCATCGTCGTTGGCATTTGTATGGCCCTCGCTACCCCGACTACTTTCTTTGAGAAGACCTTTTCTGCAAAGATGAGCTTGGCAGCATTTGTTACAGCAACACCACAAAGCAAGTCCCACGAAAAGAGCAACGCCAATTATCATAAACAAAACCCATCCTCCAGCAACGTTCAAGCTTCCGGACAAACCTTCATTTCCCTCACCACTGCTGCTGTTATTGCTGCTGTTGCCTGCGATAGAGGGTGTGAAGGTTGGCAAATACGTAGGATGCATCGAAGGATTAACAGTCGGTAGTTCTGAAGGTAGAATTGTAGGGTTGCGTGTTTTCAAAACCGTTACTACCGACGTTGCATCGACGCTAACGCTAACGGTGAGTGCAGCGGAAAGGCTGTTTTGGAAATCCGCGCCTTGAAGGTCGAGGAACAGGACAGCTTCCCAGATCCCAGCTTCAGGAACTCCCAGCATAGCAACTGATGAAACGACGTCACAAAATACATTCCACGTATATGCATTGTCGCCTAGTTCTCTTGATGTAGGGAGCTGTTGTCGAAATGCATTCCTAGTAACCTCCGAGGAGGCCGCAGTCTCGTCTTGAGCACCAAAAAGCCGCGAAGATGCTTTGTATCTCGAGGTAGTTGCTGAGAGATTTGCAATTGAGGTAGAAGCAGTTGTACCATTTGGTTCCTCCAAATCAAGAGCAGCAAAACTCGACTTTGCATTGAGTCGTCGTAGCGACCACTCGACGTCAAAGTTGTGAATATTTGACACGTCCACACCTGCGACATTGGCAAGCTCCGTCTTCAGTGCAATTTGGTCGTCAACTTCGGGCAGTCCACTGGCCAGCAAGTTGAAGGAAAGCGACACAGACGCAGTGTCTTCGGTAGTGGGGGTCAACGAAGGCATCGGGCTGGGCTGCCTACTGGGGGCGCCGCTCGGGGCTGGCGTCGGAGGAACTGATGGTTGTGTGGGCACCAGGGTAGGGATGGGCGTTGGAGCATACACACTCACGCGCAATGCTCGAGCGACATACGCAAATGGTGTTGTTGACACCGCCGCGACCGAAAGGTTGCTGTTCTGGTTGCCATATTTGTCCCATGAACCTGTGCCTTGGGCACAGAGCGCAAAATCGCCACTCCCCTCAAGCCAGTCTAGCGTCGCAGTTCCAGTATTTGGAGAGACGATGTATCTGGTCCCTGAAAGCTGCGCACAGGCAGTGTTTTCACTGCAACCGAGATTTCTAGTTAAAGATGGAGCTCGTAAATCAGCAGCTGAAACAGTTGTCACGTTGCAGTAGAAGAGGTACACTGCTGCTGAAGGCAGCAAATCCGCTGACGCCCATGTCACGGTAAAGGGGTCACGGGCAACGATTCGGCCAGGCCTTACGGTTAGGTTAAAGATGGCAGGAGCAGTGGTTGTGGGGGATAAGGTGATGGTGGGTGAAAGCGTGGGCGCAGCGGATTGAGTTGGCCGGGGCGATGGCGCAGAGGTTGGGCGCGGCGTCGGGACTGGCGTAGGGGTAAAAGTCGGGTTCGAAGTCGGCGCGAGCGATGGTACGGGTGTGGGCTGCAGCGACGGAACATGCGTGGGCGATGGAGTGGGCGCTGGAGTCGGATTTTTACTTGGGCGTGGTGATGGGACCGGTGTAGGTATTGAAGTGGGGGAACTTGTAGGAACTGGAGTTGGGTTTGGGCTAGGAACAGGTGACGGCACCACTGTGGGCAATGGCGTTGGTATCGAAGTTGGCTGCTGTGAGGGTACTGGTGTGGGTACCGATGAAGGTAATGGCGAAGGCATTGGCGATGGTGAGGGAGTTGGTGCCAGAGTCGGCACTGGCGTTGGTATGCTTGTCGGTACATTAGACGGCAAAGACGATGGTTTTGCCGTGGGAGAGGGGGTGGGTAATGTTGAGGGCATCAGCGACGGTAAAGAAGACGGTAGAGGTGAAGGCAGAGGAGAAGGCAACGGTGAAGGCATTGGCGAAGGCATTGGCGTGGGCATAGGCGACGGATATGATGTCGGCAGTGGGGTAGGCATTAAACTTGGAACAGGTGTAGGATTTAAGGTTGGTACCGATGTCGGCAGTCCTGTGGGTATTGAAGAGGGCAGCGGTGTAGGTGAGCTAGTTGGCAAAGAGGTTGGAGCAGTAGTTGGTAATGAGGTTGGAGTCGAAGACGGTAGTGGAGAGGGCAGTGAAGTGGGCGTTGGTGTGGGAACTGGAGTTGGCTGCATAGTGGGTGCAGGCGACGGAACTGATGTTGGAGTGGAAGTGGGAATTGGCGTAGGCATCACTGTGGGCAGTGGCGTCGGTGATGGCGTAGGCAATGGTGATGGTAGGCTCGAAGGTAGAGAAGTTGGAGTACTGGATGGCAAAGACGTCGGCACTGGAGAAGGCAGCGACGTAGGCGCTGGAGATGGTAGCGGCGACGGTACTGGCGAAGGAGCCGGCGAGGGTGCCAGTGTCGGCAATGGGG
>Ga0307979_1000200_pt1 | contig 39868 bp, 49 predicted proteins | sample OrgLakmetage1058_FD_201833 | JGI IMG/M metagenome (GOLD analysis project Ga0307979, IMG submission 201833) | Saline water microbial communities from Organic Lake, Antarctica - #1058 | ecosystem: Environmental > Aquatic > Non-marine Saline and Alkaline > Saline | place: Antarctica: Organic Lake...
GACCTAACACGCTGTCGTATATTGCAAAGCGCTTCCCACTGTAAAGAGCAATACTGAGGTATTTACCTACTGATTTAGGCCACTTTGGGAACCATCGTAGCACCATCAGTTCGATTCCAGGGTCGCCCACCATTTCCGCAAATTATTAAGCGTTTTCAATGGCGCAATGTCCCGCAGATCGTGAATAAGCTCTAAATCATATCAATAGGTTACTGCACGCTTGTCCCGCAGAACAGCTAACAAAAAAGCCCGCCCTGACTTAACAGAGCAGGCAAGGTGTTTGCACAGGCAAGTGCGGTGTAAATAGGTAACTGTATTATGGACCTTTCTTTAGTTTAGGAAAATGCGGCGCACCCCGCCGCCGGGTCGTTTTAGCCACTCAGCCAGGATGGGCCTTGCGGTGCAATGGCTGGATCTCTGTAAAACCGCGCCTCGCTGGCAACCCCAAGTCGAGGGTCATTAAAAGTGGGTGCGGTGTAGATATTTGGTAGCAGAGTAGGCACGATACTCGCATTTTCTTCAAGCACCAGATTGCCCACCAGCGTCCAAGGGTTTCGAGGCGCTCCGTCAAGTGCGAAATCTGACAGAAGGCTATCTGACATAATCGCACTGGACGCTTCCTGTAGCCGTATCTTGTTTGTGCTCAAACCTGTTAATGGGTTTGATAGTGTGGGGTCCGGCAAAAATGCACATCGGCGGATTTCCCCGAGAAAGCCGGGGGCGTTTAAAGCGTTCACCAGCGTGACGACGAACAGACTGTCCTCGATCAACCAATCGACTGCCCAAAGGTTTGGCGGGTCTTGATCGTCATAGCTGCCAGCGCTGCCCATGTTTAGCTGAATACCTTGAACACCGGGCTGCTGCATGCCGTTCATGAACAGGTCCTTGACCCACACGCGGTGACCTACTGAGCGGCCGGAGTTTGCAATCGACTGCATCATATCTTGATGTTCTGACTGCTTTGAGTTGAGAAACGGTACATCTGTCGCCCGATCACCCACGCGATGTCCATGTACAACGCAATCGAAAGCCTGCTCAAATCTGAGCTGGTCTGTGCGGGTCTGGTTTGCGCTTGTGTTGAACAGCCCCACACATGGACCTGCCAAGGAGAAGGGGAAGACGGACCCCTCAACATGGGTGTCCTGAATGATACCAAACCCTTGCAAGTTGAAACCCGCGCCGTAAGCGGTTGTTGCCCATCGGCCTGTTGTCGGGAGAGTTCCCGTAGAAGCGTAGATAGGTTTACCATTCTCACCTTCACGGGTGAACCATACGTCTGCATCACCGTTTGACCCTATCTCTGTTTCGTTGGTCAAGTCCGTGACAAACCCGCGAGAAAGGCAGTTTGTCCATCGGTTAAAACTGGGTGGTATTGGGAAGTGATCTATTTCAGAAATGAGTGTTTTCGAGCGCATGTCTGGCCGTGACCTGTCGCTCAGGCTATTAGTGTTATCAATGCCCGTCAGGTCCACCCGCTCAAATACAACCTTTTCAAACCATATGCCGAAGCTTCTGTTTAAAACGACTACGTTGCGGATGCGTGCCTCACCCGTTGCAGGCCCCATGATTATGACCGGCTTGTCATGGTCTCGGCCTACCTCGAAAATATTCCCCATCGCCGTATAAATACCATCTGTAAGCTGCACGACGGTGGGGCCGTTTTGATTGAGGCTGATTGCGCCCCAAAGGTTATTCCCAGCCAGTGCTGGTGTAATGACCTGCGGCGCTGCTCGGTCGATAGATCCAATGGTGATAGGGACAGTGACTGTTACCGACTGACCTTGGCCGTCTGTCACGGTCGCAACAACACTCTGCTGCACGCCTGACCCCGACGCAATTCCTGCAAGCAGGCCGTTTGGCCCTTGATCCAGCCACGCAGGCTTTTGCGTCACGATACAAGTATATGGCTCTGTACCACCCGCCACGTAGCTCACAGGGCCGACGACTTGCGCGTGCCCCTCTTCGAGCAAAATTGTAGGCGGTGTTGTTTTTAGACGCAGCGGGGTGGCCTCTTGCGCGTAGGCAAAAAACTGGATCACGGCAAAGGTCTGCATCCCGTTGCGTATGCCACGCACTTGCAGGGTGTCCTCAAGGCCCTCTGCTGCCGACTGAGGCAAGGCAATCCCGTCCAGCGGGTTGAGCACGAGAACACTGCCCCGCGTTGTCGCCCTGTAGTTTGCAGGCGAGGAGACGATTTCCAAGGCTGTAATCGGCGGATCAAATGATGATGCAAAATCAAGCTCGGTTGCGACACCCTCAGACGTGAGGACCGAAAACTGGTAGGGCCGTTCTGCGCGCAGCACAGGCGTTTGTCCGCTTGCTGTGGTGTCCAGAATTTGCAGCTTGTAGAGGGTCAGCGCCCACAGGTCCGTGCGCCGCTCAAAAATGATGCGAAGCTGTGTTGCGCCCGCAGGCTTGGTGGCGACGTAGCTGCTCACCCCGGTTTCCTGATTAGAAATATTATCAGATCGAACTCCCACAAGATCGCCGGAGAAATTAAGCCACTCAACATAGGTTCGCAGTACCGGGGTGCCGGTTGCGCCCGAAGCCGCATGATCGACCCCTTGCATGAGCCAGTATATTTCAACCTCGTTCCCGCTCACAGCCCGCGTGATGGATTGCTGAATGATACCAGTCTGGCCTTGCCCGAAATACATGGCTCCCACGCTGTCTGCGCCAAGGCTGGCGTCGTTCTCATCATATGCCTGTGCAATATGGCTCCAAGCTGTCGGAGCGTCAAAATCCGCGCTTCGATTTGAGGCGAAATCGTTGACGTAGATTTCAGCCGCAGAAGCGCCCGGTGTGCGGACTGTTGTTGAGAAGTTTAAGGTGATCATAAGAAGCTCCCGTTTACCGTAAAGCCCGAAAGGCTGCCAAGGTTGCTGCCCGACTGCCAAGCATCTCTGTCGCCCGTCATGTAGAATAACGGCTGTGAGCCTGTCACGCCGGAACCATTTGCACCGATCTCCGTCGCGTCGAACCGATTGCGGTTTGAGGCTTGTGAAAAGTCAATCACACTGGAGGGCCGGTCAAAATAGAGAAAGTTGATTGCCCCGTTGAATATGCGGCCCCGCTGATTGTCGCTCTCAAGAATACTGAAAACACCGGCTGCATCAAAATCAGGAATAAGGTTTTGCCCCCATGTTTGACTTGTCAACTCCGTAGCTACTCCGTCCACATAAAGCTGCACTCCTGCGGCGAAGGTTGCGGCGCTTAAGTCAACCGCCATGATGAATCGTGACATTTGCGGACCGGTGCTTGGAACGATAGTCGCCCTCCCGCCAAAGTCACTCGTGACCCCACCACGAAACTGCCCGTTGCTGTCAGTGTAGATAAATTCAAAATCCACCACTGAGTTCCAGGTTAGCAGCGTGTGGAATGAAGCGGCATCCGGTGTTCGGAGCAATTCACCAGCTATAATAATGCGCGGGTTTGAGGGGTTCCCCATCGACCCACTGCGGGTCCAGTATGCACCCTTGTCGGCAATCAGCGTCGTGTAGGCGTTTGCCGCGATTGCAGCAGAACCCAAGCTGATAACCGCTGCAAGATTTCCGCCTGTGTCTTGCGCGGTCAGCCAGAAATAATACGTCCCGACCGCTGTGATATCCAGCTCAACGCTATCCGTGTTGGCACCGCTCTCGGCCTGAAAGGAGGCGGAGGCGACCCCGGTGACAGACGTGTGATCCTGCCCCGCTACTACCTGCGCGGGCGAGGGCATAGTGTTTTGCGTGGTCGCCACGACATAGACGGTGCCCGCTCTGCTCAGTGTCAGGGAGACATTAGCGGTCCCGCCTACAAAGCTGCCTGCCGTGTGGTCAAGGATCTCTATAGGGTCCAGAAGGTCGAGAGAGGTCGTGCCGAGTAACTGGGAACTCGTCAGCCGAGATCCGATCAGGGGTGACGACGTGAGCCTGCTCATGCCGGGTCCGATGCGTAAACGGTCAAAACTGTGCCCGCTGGAGCCTTGATCCAATACCGTTGGCCATCAGAAATTTCGCTGGAATGCTGAAAAACATCGTAGCTGATGAAATCAGCGTAATGCCCGCGAAACGCTGCTGGAATTGCGTCAGACGTTGGCCGGAAAGCGTATTCAAAACGCCCGATCGCTGAGACCAGAACGGTGCCGCCTATAGCGATGAGCGTCCATGTGCCGTCTGCCGTGAGTGCCTCACTTGAATTTGCTGTTACAGGCATCGTGCATTCCTTTCGTGGCTGCGCACTCCGGCGCATATTGTGTTAATTTATAAATTTCGGTCGGACCTAAAGGTCATCGCCCTTTTCGCAACGGGCCTTCACAAACAGCACAGGCGCGCCCAGATCTGCTGCTAAACCTTCCAGGTAGATCTCCAGCGGACGCTCCAGATCACGGCAAGCTTTTCGATCGAGATACGGCCCGCGCAGGTAGGGGCGGCACTCTGCGTCAGTCGGGCTGGTTTGAAGACAAAGTGTGACAAACAACATGAACATCAGAGTTTTCTCCAGTGGATTGTCAGATTGGAAAAAGACCAAAGGTGCGCCAAACTGGATTTATCGGCGCAACCCACCAGCCAAAATGGTATTATTTGGTCGAGGTTTGCTGCCCAATTTTAGCCATCGCCTCACGGCTGTACCGTTCAATCAGTCGGTCCAGCACACCATCACCCGGCGTCAGCGCCGTCAGCGCGTCTGGCACACTCTCTCGAAGGTGGTTCATGACATGCGCGCGCAGCATCTGCCCACTCTGCCCGGCGTTGCCTTGCAGCGCACTCTCCACAGCAGTCAGGATACCTTGGTGAAGCGCCCGCTGGTGCTTCTCCTCGATCCTGATACCGGTTGCGGCTTGGAACGCACCCACGGCCCGGTTCATGATCCACGTCAGCAGGATACCGAAGATCGTGAGGATGCCGGTTTGCACCTGATCGTTGGCCAGCAGGCCGGTCAGAAATTCCATGTCGTGTCCTTTCGAGGGTTAGTCGCGCGTCAGCGCTAAGATCGTCACCACCACGGCAGCGATCAGAATGAGAAAATCGACAGCCGTCATGTGACTGCCCGGTCCGTCCAGTCGCGGTCGACCACCTCGAAGCCGGGGCACAGCTTGGCGGCCACCTCACGGTGCCCCATGAGCCGCCGCAGCGGTGTTTGCTTCGCGATCAGCTCGATATGTGCCTTGGTGCCGTCGAGGGTTGCCGGGGTGAAATAGGCCTCGGGCAGCGCGATGCGCGTGATGGTGCCGACCTCAATCATCAGGTGGTGATATACCCCGCGGTTGTAGCCGATCGCGCCTGCGCCGTAGCGCGCCCAGGGCCGCGCGTCGAAGCGCTCACCGTCCGGGCATGTGATCGAGTGATAGCCCGTATCTGACCAGCCCCTTCCGCCCCTGCTCTCCGGGTCTGTGTGCATCCGGTGGACGGCCGAGATGATCTCGTTGTTGGTTTTGTAGACGTGCCAATCGCCCGGCACCGCCGCGCAGTGGATCATGAAGCTGTTGATCACCGTGCCTGCAGATCCCTGCCGCATTGCCAGAGAATGGTCGATCTTTTGGATTAATGGCTTGGATGGCACCAGCACTTCGGTTTCAGGGGCTGCGCTGGCGGCGTGCGCGCCATCGGCGTCAAGCAGGCCACGCAGCGCCGCGCGCGTGGCGGCTCCGTAAGTGCCCTCAATCCCCTCTTGCATGTAGCCAAGACCCTTGAGGCCACGGTGCAGCGTCTGGACGGCCCAGTCCGACTGGATAGCAGGCCCCTCGAGCAGCAGCGCGGCCACGGCAGCTCTGGTTTTTCCGCCCCACCAGCTGTCGATTATGCCAGGGTCAAATCCTAGCGAGCGTGTGCCCAGCTGGATCAGGCGGTGGGAGGGGTGCTGCATAGGTTGCTCCAATGCTTGAGGCCCCGCGTGCGGGGCATGTCGGTCAAATTCTGAGAGATTTCAGTCTGTCGGAATTGGGTGAAGAACGGTGTGGACTATATTAACCGGCCCGAGCTTGACCCGGCCAAGATGCCAGAACCACTGCGCGGACCAGCGGTATCCGGTCGGATCATTGAGGCAGTCAGAGGCCCAGGCAATTGACCAGGTTCTGACCGGCTCAGCGTTACCATACTGAAAAGGCCCGCCACGATCAGCGCAAGGATGGCCACCATTATGCGACTGCGTCAGAGGACGCACCGTTTCGATGTAGGACAGCCACGGGCGCGGCATTCCGAGCGCGTCAAGCGGGAATGATCGAATTAACGCAACCTGCTCGCCCACAATGGTGACCGTCTGCGGCGCGTAGGCGATGCGCGACAGCGGCGCGGTCTGGAATATCAGCACGATCACAGTTGCCCATCCGATCCAGAGCACGGGCCTGCCTATCATCGCGTCGGACCAACGTAAAAACCGGCCAGCCAGTCGGCGAAGTTGGACCCATAGGCATACAGCCCCCAGAATATTCCAAGGGGAGCGGCCAGATACTTTACAGTGCCATTGGTCAACCACAGGGTCGTGCGAACGGACCGCACGATCTTGCGGATAAATTCGTCCAGCTCCCTGTCTTCCGTCGTTAAGCACTGTGCCTCCAATTCATTTAGCCGTTTTTCGTACCGTCTGAGCGTCTCATCATTGTAATGTGCCAATCTTTGAGGCCTTCCATTTTGCAGCAGTGTTTTTTGGGCAGCCTACGGCCCTCTCAGTCTTTCCAAACCGCCCACAGGGCAACAGCCATAAAGCTGGCCTTCGCTTTCCACGCAGGAGCATGTGCAGCCCTTGCCCCATCGTACCATTCTGCGGCCGCTTGCGCTTTGCCGTAGGCGCCTGTCTCCAGCAGGTAATCGTGGACAAGCGCGGCGAGCAGGAAGTGGGGATCGTCTCGCCCGATGAGCCAGCGCCCCCACCAGGGCACGCTGATTTCGAACTCAGTTCCGGCGGGGATTGCGATCAGGTTACCGCTCCCCTTTGCGCCGACTTCCCATTCAATGGGCACAGAGGTGCGCCAACGACGACGAATGCCCCGCTCAAGCATCATATCAGGAGATGCCAAATAGAGCGTCGATCTCTGTGTCGGTCAGCGATAGCCATGATCCCATTGTCAGAACAAAGGGGTGCAAGCGTTCGATGGTTCCTGTCGCGGCCCACTCGATCTGAGCATCAGCGGCCTGCTCGGCAGTGAGCAGGGTGAGGAAAGACGTCATCGTAGGGGGCCATTCCCCCTTCGCCACCTGAATTGCATCCGCTTGCGTGAGAATACCCGACGTGGCGAGGCCGAGGCAGAACGCCCGACGTGTGAGAGAGACCTTGCGCTTTGACGCAAGCTCGGACGCCGCCCGCTCCTGCGCCGTCATCTTTTGGCTCCAGTCGATCGTCATGGTGCGGCCTCCGGTGTGTCATATGGGGGAAGGGTGATGGGCCCGTTTTCGGTGACCGTGATTGGCGATGGAAAGCGGGTCTCGGTGGGCGCGCCTCCACCGTGGGGAAAGACCACCCTGAAGTGCAGAACGCCACTGGTCCGCGTCACGTCGGAGGCCAGCCAGTTACCGGTGACAGCCTCGCGCGGAAGTGTGTCGCCTTCTGCGATCTGGCTGAAGTCAAACGGCTCGCCATCTACAGTAATGATATCGCCGCTTCGGTTCAGTGTGCGCGGTGCATCGCCGCGCGTCGGTGAAAGTGTAATCTGCATGATTGCCCCCTTAGAACCATCGACCGATTGCAGTCAAAATGTAACTTGTATTACTATGGAACCCGACGACATCTGCGCGCACACGCCAAACCGAATTTGCTGCTGCGACGGCAGTATTCAGGAAGTCGGTCACTCTCGTATTAAACACACTATCGCTAAGCGAAATAGACGCTGACGGGTTAGAGCCGACAAACGCCGCCGGAAAGCTGTAGTCGACGGGTTCCGTAGACGTATTGTCATGAACAACAATTCTCGTGCAAATCTGTGTGCCGTCAGCGAAACGAACATACTCTCCATTCGCGTTATCACCTCTCTCAATTAGCCCACCTGTCGGAATACCAGACGCCTGCGAGACATTGTTCAGAATGTTGCGGGTGTGGAACAGCCTGGCCCACGGACCGAAAGTTGTGTCTTTGACCCGCACAGATACAATCGGATTGCCGCTTGAGCCTTGAAGCTGAGTAAGCATCTGCATCAAACGCGTCGAACTGGCAGATATCTGAATGCCCGCCGACCCGTTGTCATCGGGGCCGTTCACAGGGTGGCCGCCGCTATTTGTAGACCAGCTCATAAATCTCGAAACAGGATCGATAGTGTCTATGTCCTCATTGGTGTTTAAAGTGTCGCTTGAAAGAAGAAGACCGCCAGCACCCACGGCCATCAGCTTGCCAGATGTTGTATCAAAAATGCTGGATTGCACGGCGCTGCCCGTTATCGGCACGTCAACCTGCATAGCGCTTGTAGAAAGCAGCAAGCGCCGCACGGCACCGGTTGAAACGCCGATCTGATTTGCACCACTTAGATAGAGCCCGTTGTCTAGGTCGCCCTCGAACGTCATGCCGGGAAGAGCTGCCGTGCCATTCTGAAACCGACCAATCCCGGCACCCGTGGCAATGCTCTCATAGTCCGTCAGGAGCGCGTCCAGGCGCTGCTGGAATTGCAGCAATTGGGCGTATGTCGGGTAGATCCCGTAAGACGCAGAAGCCTGCGTGCTGCCCAAATAAGACGTGGCAAGGGTAAGCTGCGAAGCGCTGACAACTGCGCCCACTTCGTAGGTCCGCCCATCCGGCCCAACAAACCCATGACCAGCCGCCACAGCGCCGACAAAGTCAGTGCCCACCCCAGTCACTGTGGTGCTGCCATTGGTCACCGTAACGGTGCCCACTCTATACCAGCTCATATAAAATCTCCTGATTTTAGTGAATATATGCGGCTCATCTGTTCAGCTGCTCCATTTTTACAGACAGGTCTTTGATCTGCACCTCTGTGGTGCCGCCTGAAATTATTCTCGCAGCGAGCTTGAACCGCGTTGTGCTTGGTATGCTGCCCTCAGCATTTGATGTGCTAGGATCGAGCAACATCGCTGTGAACGTCTGGCGTCGGTTGTCACTTCCGGCTGGCCACTGAAAATTTCGAGCCAGGTTGAAAGAGAAATTTCGCGTCGTGAAACTTCCAGAGGAAGGGTTCCAGCCCAACAGGCCGATTTGAATAACACCCGCGACAGCCTGCTGGGGTATGATTTCCATCGAAAAGGTCACGCACACCGGATTGTTTGCCATCGCCGCGCCGGAGGCGCTGACGTAATTTTCAAAATCAACGACGACCTCGTCTGTGATCGGGGTAAATGTCGTGGAAGTTAAACTCTGAGTAGTCCAGTCGGCTGTAAAGCCTGTCCGCGATGTCGCACCGTTGACAATAAGGTTTCCTGTGATCTCCACATCGCTAAAGAACTGAGCCAAATCGCCGACAAACTTGAAACGATCTGCCCGCACCGAGAAAACTGCCGCCACACCATTGCTGACCAGCTCGACTTCGCCCGTCACCCCGCCTGCGCGGGCGCGCCACAGGTAGCCCGCCAGCAGTCCATCAACGCCTGCCGACGCCACAGATGTCGCACTGGCCATCGCATCGAGGCTGCCATAGCTCGCGCTGATCTGCTGCTCCACAGCCGCAACCGCACCATCCGCAGTAACCCGCGTGGACTCGACACTTTTAATTAGGCCGCGCGTAGCGGCCAAGCCCGTGTTGCCGTTATTGACCGTCGCCTCTAAATTGGTTGCGCGCTGCGCCAGTGCCGCATCCCCGTCGGCGCGCGCCGTCTCAGCGGTCTCGACATCCGCGCGCGTTGCGGCCAGCCCCGTCGCGCCATTGTTTACTGTAGCCTCCAGCGTGCCCGTCCGCTGGGACAACGCTTGATCTGCATCAGCCGAGGTGGTTTCGAGATTGCTCAATGCTGCGGCTGTCGCAGATACATCCGCCTCCAGATCGCCTGCCTGCGCCTGCAGCGTGCTCACACTTTGCGCCAGCGCGCTGTCAGCATTCGAGGTCGCCGTGGCAAGAGCAGAGACGGACGCCGAGGTGACCGCAGCACCCGTCTCCAGATTGCTCACTCGGGCTGTAACCGCCTGACGGGCGCTGGCCTCTGCCGAAAGCGCATCCGCCCGCGCGTTTTGCTCGGTCAACACGAGCGCTTCGCTTGCCTCGATCGCTGCCGCCAGCTCGATCTCAAGATCCGCCTGTGCCTCGCGCCCCTCACTCACTTTGGCTTCCAAAGAGAGGGTAGCGGATGCCAGATCGGCGCGCCGCGCCTTGCCTTCTTCATGGGTGCGCAACAGGCCGCTGAGGTCCGCAATGGCCAGCGCCTCACCCTCGTCGACCAGGCGGCGCACATCGCGGGTCGCAAGCACTATCGACCCACCATCAAGAGCGGACAGCTCCGCCTCTGCGGTAGTCACACGGGCAGCCACTTCATTGACCTCGGTTGCACTTGCCTTGAGATCTATCGCAGCCTGCAAGCCGTCGATCGTAAGCTCAGCGCCCGTCAGGCGCACCTCCTGCGCCGCAACGGTCAGCACATCCGCTTTGGCCGTGATCGCAGCATTTGCAGCGGCAAGATCGAGCTGCACGGTGTTCAGCTGCGTAACGATGTCGTCCAAAAGCGGAATCTGAGACGGATCAAGGATTGCGCCTGCTACCTCCGAGCGCACGAACTCCTGCGTTGCCGTAAGACTGATCTGTCCCGCAATCTCGTTAATCGCAATCTGCGTCTCAAACAGCGCGCCCTCAATGCTTTTGACGCCCTCGATCCGCACGCTGCCATCGGCCTCGTCCACATATATACCCGCCCGCGCGATGCGGCTGCGCGTGTCATTCACCCGCAACATCAGCGAAGTAACACGCGCCCCGATCTGCTCAAGGGCTTCCTCTACGATCCGATCTGCGGGCACTCGCGCCCGCGCATCGGCCTCAACCGTGTTTTGCGTTTGCAGCGCAAAAGTCTCAACTTGCTCAATCCGCTCTGCGGTATCAACAATCTTCTCAGACAGCAGCGCATCAAGGTCTGCCAGATCGAGACGGATGTCGGGAGTTGTCGCGCCGATCCATGCAGTCCAGATCGACCGCTGTGGGGTGTTGATCCGCCCGCGCGCCTCATAGGCCACTCCGGGCAGCAATGCGCCCGAGATGAGGTCAAAGCCCACTCCTGTTTCCGCGATCAGACCGCTGCTGATGATCCGCTGGTCTGCCGTAAGGCGCACTTGATAAGAGATGCCCGTAAACTGATCATTGCTTTGCGGCCTCCAACTGAGCTGCAATGCCGGACGCAGCATGTCATCGACCCCTACGCTGACACCCTCGACACCCCAATCCAAAAGCTCGACCGGCTTTGCCGCAACACCCGAAAGAGATCCCGCAATAACTGGACGAAATTCGGATTTAGCATCGCGGTCATAATCGTCAGGATCAACCTCGGTCAGATCAACGGCCAGATCACCGTTTTTCAAATCCGAAAGCCCGTCTACGCGCCAGAGCTTGGCGCTGTAGCCGTGCCGTGCAGAACTCCACTCGATGAAATCCCCAGGTTCCAACCGCCACAGACGCGCAGGCAGCACGCCCGAGTGCCGCCGGGCGCGGCGCGCCTCTGCCAGCGCGGAGGTCATCAGCCGTTGCACCTGCTCAGGATAGGGCACGGCATCGAGCTGAACGCCCGTCGGCAGACGCCGGTTTCCGTCATCCACCTCAAGATCGGGGCGGTAAAGCGGCGGTGCATCCTGTGACTGCCAGCCTTCGGCAGGAGCCGGATAGGTTGCAGTGATCGCGTTTACCGTCTCCGCCAATGGGAAAAACGGCGCAAAGCTTTGACCCTGCGTCGACCTGAAATTGGCATCAGTGATCGACAGCACTGCAATTTCGGGGTCACCCACCTGCACGCGGTAGCGGGTGCCGACTTCGGAGATCCGCCCGTTGCAGGCGCTGATGATGTCTTCCAGGACATCCGCAACAGGCCTGTCGAGCCTGACCTCCATACTGGAACGGTAGCGCGCAGGGATCGTGGCACTGCCAAAGGCCTCGACGCGCTCTGCGGTAGTCATCGCCGATGCTCCGGGCACCGGCGCATTGCACTTTGCAATCTCGGCAGAGATCTCGGAAACGTTTAACCGCGTGCCGGTTTGCGGACCGTAGAACCACTGACCACCGTAGCTCAATCCAGACAACAACGCATCGGCCTGGACGATCGGGTTGTTGGAATGTGTGGTCAGCCCGGTTGAGCGGTCCAGCAATGGGATGCCGTTGCAGACAAACAGGATCTGAGGCAGGCCCTGGAACAGCGTGCGGTTTATCTTGAAGGTACTGACGGCATAGGCGATACCGAAACCGACCTCGCTTGCGCTCCAGGGTCGCTCTTCGGTGGCCACCTGAGATGTGACAAAGCTGTCGGCGACGGTCTGGTTGCCATCATAGAACTTGACCCATCCGTAGGGCTCCTCGGACTCGGTATCGACCAGCCTAAACCGCGGCTGACCCCCTGCTCGGCCACCTTCGACAAAACCATCCGCAACTCTCTGCGTTGTCGTGATGGTTTCGGACATGCCGATGATAGGCCATCCGTAATCCGGATGCGGATTAGCCTTGTCAAGCTGATATAGCTTTCCCTCGATCCAGACCTCCACCAGATCCGCGATTGGCAGATCGGAGAGGACTGTGATGCGCGTGTAGAACTCATTTTCTGCGCCGCCCCATTGGTTATGGTAGGCCAGAGATCCTGCTGTCGCTCGAAAACCCATCAGGAAAGAGCGCGGCAAGTCAGCGCCCTGCTGAAGCTCACCTACAATTCCCGGCTCTCGGGGCGCGTCCGGCTTCCCGGCCAATGCCTTCGACAGCGCGTTGAACGCGAAACCTGCAGCGAAACGAACCCCGATCTGCGCCACAACAGACAACGTACCGAACCAGGTAGTAACGGCCCCTATGGCGGCAACAGCTGCTGAAAAAATTGCCATCAGGTAAGATCTTTCATCATGCTGGTGTCGGCGTAGCGGTAGCCGCGCCGCTCAAAGTATTTGCGCGCACTTTTGCCGGTGAAGTTCGCCCCGATGCGCGCGGCACCTAAGCTCACAGCCCAACCCTCAAACGAATCCATCATCGCAGATGCGGCGCGCGATCCGCGCAGCTCCGGCGCAACCCACCACAGCACCACCTGAGCACTTGGGTCAGGCCACCACAGCGAGTTAGCCATCTGCGCCAGGAGAACACCGCGCGGGGGTCCATCATCTGCAACAATTGCGCAGCCCTGCGGCTGTTGGATTATTCTCCGCACGCTGGAGGCGGTGCACCCTGCATGCATTTTCAAATCCGGGCGCACCTCGCGCTGATAAGCCCAGACCATCCCCACAATGGCCGCAATGTCATCTACCGTGGCAGGGCGGATCATTCCTCAGCTTGGCCCCAGGTAATGGTCCACTGCCCAACAGTGGCGGCGTGTCGGAGAAATCCATCTGACGCGGAACGTCTACGCTGATCGGCATCAGATCGCTTTGCCGAGCTGCTGCGCGTAAGGTCCTGCGTGTGACTGGCACAGACCAGCTCGATGCTGCCTGCAGCGCCCTCTGCCGGGGTCGAGATCGGTCCTTCATCCACAAACCCTGAAACCCGGGGCACCGCGGGCGCGGCCAGCCGCATGGACACCGGATCTAGAAACCCCCGGTGCAGCTCGACTGGGGCCCGGCGCAAATCGTAGTTTTGCATCAGCAGAAGAACATCAGGCTCAAGATGATTTATCGTGATCGTGAATGTTTGCACAGTGAGTCCAGACACGAGCGCAACAGGAGACACTTCGATCAGTGCTCCGACCCCGCGGTAAAGCCGATTGACCTGCTGGCCAGTAACCGGATGCAGAACAGGCGCAGTGACGCTGCCCAGATCCGACCACACCCCATATTCAAAAGGCAAAGATGTCGCCCTATCCCGCACCGTCAACCACAGAAAATCCCGAGGGACCAGCGTGCCCGCCTCCAGTGCATCCTGCAAAACAGGGTCTAGCGCCCTCATCGGATCACCTGCGTGGCGGTGAAGCTGATCTGCCGGTGCGTTAGGCCAACAAAAGGATCATCGAGCGCGCCGGGCTGTAGGATAAATTCTGCAACAGGTTCGACCAATTTGACAGCGTTTCCCACATCGACAGCAGGCCGGACAAACGGCACCACTTCCAACTCTGGAGACAAACCACCGATGCTCGCCTCGCCACCCCGTACCAGCTGCAGAAACTCTATCCCGCCTGACCCTGTTTCGATCGAGACGTAATCTCCAGCAGTCATGACAAAAAGCGATGGAAGACCGGAGAGCCGTATGGCGCTCGCGTCATTGCGCACAGAATGGACGGTCACTGTCGAGCCGGACAAATCGCCGGATGCGGCCGGGCGGGGCCGCGTGGGCGGATGCAAGAGAAAGCTGCGCACACTGCCCCGCAGGCTGCGGAAATCTGCAATCACTGCGTCTGCGTTCGAAAGACGCAAAGGGACCGATGTGAACGATGCGCGCCATAGTGCCGGACCAAGATCCTTTGCCTGCGTTGGTCCACCTGCGTCGCGCGCCAACTCTTGACGATACATCAGCTCGAATGATGGCTCTGTCCATCTTGCAAGGCCGGTCATGTTGCGGGGAAATGTCAGGGGCATCAGCGGCTACCTAGCGAACTGATTGTCCGGCGGTTCCCGCCATTTCTGATAATATTCCTCACGTTGGCTTCCAGATTTGCCGCCTGCGCTTCAAGCTGGGCCTGCAGTCGGGATACCGCTGCCTGATCCGCGCCGCGCGCATCTATGACGGGCGCATAAGTGATTTGTACGGTATTCCCGCCCCCACTCCCGCCCATGCCGTCGGCGCGCACACCAAGACTGCCGTCAGATCCACGGCTAAGCGGCATGATAGCCTCTGAACCCGCCTCACCCATCAGACCAGTTTTACCCCCGGCCATGCCAAAGGCGGTCGGACCACTCACAACACCACCTTTGGCAAAGGGAACTACATTTCCATTGTTGATCACACCACCCTTCGCAAAGGGCCAAATTGTGTCAAATAGCTGCGATACACCCCCACTGATCAGATTGCTTCCAACGTTTCCCAATACGCCCGACAGAGCGCCCTTGAAGCTGCTTGCGCCCGTCAGAACACTCGTAAAGATGCTTTTTGCGCCGTCGCGGAATGTGCCCAAGATGCTGGTCGACTTCTCTGTTTCGCTGACAATTTGATCCGTCATGCTGACGGCAGCGCCAACCGCGACGTTTGCATTGGCCGTGATCCCGATCGCCAAGCCATCGACCACGTCCTTGCCAATTCGCATAAAAACTTTGGACGGTGAATTCGACTCGAGCGACTTTTTCATGCCGCGCCTCGCAGCACGGCCAACACTTCCAGTCGCGGCCTCAACCTCTCCCTGCCCAGAGAACAGGCCGCTGACAAAGCCCTTGATCACATCCTTACCTGACTGGATCATGTCTCCGGGCCACGATGCCACCTGTACTTTCACGCCCTCCCATATAGCCCGAAACGCCGCAACCATTTCACCTGTTAGGCCCGAAAACCACGCACCGATGCCACCCCAGTGCTGGTAGATCAGCCCGTGCGGAGTATAGTTGAGCATCAGTAACTTGACCGCTTCCCATCCTGCGCTTGCACCGGTCTTGATGCTTTCCCACACACCCGAGAACCAGTCAGAGATCCCACTCCAGTGCTTGTAGATAAGACCCGGTGCGGTGTAGTTCAGCAGCAAAGACTTTATCGCATCCCATCCAGCACTCGCACCAATCTTGATACTCTCCCACACACCCGAGAACCAAGCCGAGATTCCCTCCCAGTTTCGATAGATGACATAAGCCCCTCCGGCGATGGCAGCCACAGCCGCAAAGATAGGGTTCGCCAACAAAAGAGTTCCCATGCTGGCGAAAGCCCCACCGATGGCAGTGACGCCCATCACCATCAGCCCCATACCAGCAACCAGCGGCCCGACAGCGGCTGCAAGGCCGCCCACGACTACAATGTTTCGTTTGACTTCGGGCGACAGCTCGCCGAACCACGTGACGGCTGTCTTGATGTTCTCTGCCAGCGGCTTTAGGAACGGGACGATCTCTTCTCCGAGTTGCTTTTTGACATTTCCGATGTAGTTGCCAAGCTGCAACCACTGACCCATCGGTGTATTAGCGGCGGCGGCGGCCTGACCTTCGAACTGCGTCTCCAACTCCTGAAGGATCAAAACCTGGGCACCGGCCACATCTCCGGTCTCCACCAGCGACTTAATCATGCCTTTCTGATCTTCGGTGAACTGCACACCTGACCTGCCAAGCGCGGAAACGCCTTTTATGGGATCATTAAGCGCCTTACCAACCAAAATGGACGCCGATTTCAAATCAGTCTTTAGAAGCGTTGCCATGTCCAGAACGCTGCCCTGCGCGCGATCGAAAACATCGCCTTGAATCTTTGTAAACGTGAGAAGCGGTGTCGTAACGGTGCGCAGAATGTCCTCGTCGCCGAACGTCGTCAGTGACTGCAGGCCGGACGCCAGTCCTATGAGCTCCCCCAACGTCTTGTTTGCGGCCCCGCCCGTCGAGGCTATTGCTGTAGCGACGGCATTCTCGCCCTGCACCTGCGCGTCATAGGCTGTCACCATCTGCTTACCCAAACCGACCAGAGGCGCGGTGACGGCCAAAGACATGCCCGCTCCGATGTTGCGCATGTCTTTGCCCGTCCTCTTGGCTTGGTCGGACACACTGGCCATCATGCCCTTGACGCCGCCCAACTCCTTTCTCACGCCAGCAAAGGCACCACCCGTGTTGTTCTTGGCGGAGATCGAGAACTTCAAAAGATCAAGCACGGCGCGCGGCCCTTTCATCAGACAGGTTTAGAAATGCAAGCATCACTTCGACTTCATGTATCGGAAGTGAAAGGACTTCATGGGGAAATTTGCCAAAGGCCTGAGCGACCCGAACGACGTTGAACGCCTCCGGATCGCTCTTTAGTCGTTTTTTACCGCACCAGGCGACGTGTCACTGTCGGCTGATTCAAGCACACGCTTTAGAACTGCAAAGTCCATCTGCGCTAGAACGGCCCGCGCGTCTCCGCTATCTGGAAACATCTTCTTTCCGTCGACGTCCAAAGCCTTCAAAATCAGCGTTTCGATGTAGATCAGGCCCTCATCATCTCCCGCCGCCTTACGAATCGCAGAGCGATCGCTGATAAGCAAAGGCATAAAGTACCAGATATCGTCATATTCGGGCACCGGCACGGCAACCGCAGAGCGCTTGTCGTGCGCAGCGCGCATCTTTTCGATGATGTCAGTCATACCGCAACAACCGATACGGACAGAGCACCCTTGCCCGTGAGGCTGTACTCGCGGGTCACCGTTCCATCAAAGCTGGCGGAGATCTTGGCGGACGCTACCGAAGCGGAGCCTGAAACATATGACCGCCCGACGGCATCACCTTCCGTGTAACCACCAAATGTGACCACATCACCCGCGCGCAAAGTCTGGTTTGCAGCAGCATCGTGATCGGCCTTCATCGTGATCGTCCCAGAGAAGCTTTTTTGCGTCACATCGTGATCGGTCCAGGCATCCCCCGCCGATGTCAGATCCGTGCTGGCGGACGTTTCCTCGAAATCGAAACCGTCACAGCCGTCAATGACAGCATCATTGACCTCTACTTTCAGGTTTTTGCCACTGTGTCTTGCCATCTTATTGTCCTTTCAACGGAGCTTTAAAGTGCGGTCGCCTGTCCTTCAGGTGTGAACCGCGTTGCAGAAAAGGTGAGAGTCAGACGCCCGGTCAGCGTCTCGCCGTCACCGGAAATTTCGATATCGGCAGAGCTGATCTCGAAGAGCTCAAAATCGGACAGAGTGCCGAGCACCAGCGGCTCGATCAGCGCGCTGACATCGTCTAGGTGATCGTCCAGTTCATCGCCGCCAGCCGCAACGTACTGAACGATCAACGTGGTCTCGCGGTCGACACTGTTTCCCGTCGAGGCCCGAACCCGCTCGCCGGGCGTCGCAACGCCGATCGAGGGCAATGAGGAGCGCGCCAGCGCGTTCGACCAAGATTTATAGACGGTGACGCCTACCAGTTGATCGGAGGCCTCCAAGGCTGCACGCACCGCCGCGCGCATTTCGGTACGCGGATGGCTCACTTACCAGTCCGCGCAGGTGCTTCCGGCGAGCGAGGTGCTTTGGCCATATCTGCCATCTTCGCACGGCCCATCTGCACCAGGTCGCGCCCTTCCTGCACGGAAACGGCGTCGAAAGTGTCTCCACGCTTGATGGCCTGACGTTCGCCCTTTGCAGGCAAAGACATCAGCGCGGTCATTTTGATTTTATCCACCATTTGGCGAAACCTCTCTAAGTTGAAAAACGACTGCAGCATCGAGCGCTGGCGATCCGCTTTTATGGCTGTTCAGCACCCGATAAATGCTCCCACCCGCTGGCTGGATCAGATCATCGACGGCAATGGCGGACGCGACCGGCTCCGGCACGGTCAAAGTGGGCGCCATTACCAGCACCTCACTTTCATCGTCCTGCAGGATCTGGATTGGCGCACGACGAAAGACGGCCTTGATCTCCACCGCAGGTGCGCCGTTCGGTGTATGCATGACGGGCCCACCGAACGTATCGTTCAGAATGCCCGTCATGCCATCAAAGATGCTGGTCATCGGATCAGCGGATTGCGCCGTCGAGCAGCACGCTGCCAATAGGTGACGGGTTGGCCGCCAAAGCAACAGCTGCGCCAATCAGGATGTTGCCGCTTGCCGTCGTAGTCACGACTTTGTTTGTGTCGTCCCAATACAGCTTGGCACCAACTGTCCAAGCCTGCGCAGACGTCTTCGCCAGGTCAAAAGACCCACGACGTACCAGCACCACGTCAGCACCAGTCTCGGCGTCGAATTGTGCGACGCCAAAAACGGAACCGACAAGCGCGCCGCCCCCTGCTTGCACATCATAGGGGGCTGGGACGGTAATATTTTCACCGGGAGCAATATAATTTTTCATGGGATCACCTCATGGGGTTGGGCACGCCGATGGCATGCTAAACAGAACCGGGCGGCACCGCGCCGCCCGTCCGGGTGTCAGTTGAGCGCGCTGGTTATGCGCCGGGGTTCTTGTAGGAACCGCGATATTCGGTATTCGCGGCGCCAAAGATGTGGCGGGCGTTCATCGTGACCTTGTCCGGGTTCATGCCTTCGATCGTCTGAACGGTCGGGGATTCGTAGCCGGACAAATAGGCGACACTGACCGGCGGCAGATCCGAACTGACCAGATACCAGGCGGTGTCAGACCCACCGGCCGACGCGCCCAGATGCGGCACTGCATAGGTTGTCAGCGTATTCTTGAACGGGTTTGTTTCAGAATCCTTGATCGGGGTCGTGCCCGCCGCAAATTGCAGTGCCGCCACTTCGAGCGCAGGCGGAACGATCAGGCGGTCCGCATTGATTTGCAGGAAATCGTCAGCATCTTTCGTCCCAAATGCGGTCTGCTCCCACATTGCCTTTCGCGCAGCGCCGACCGTGGTAACGGAAATCACACCATTACTGGTGGCAAGGTTTTTGTGCCCCGCGGCAAACAGCGCCACACCGTCCGAACTCATTACGGCGTTGGACCGGATCAGCGACCAGACCATGGCATTTTCCATCGTACGCGCCGCCATGGCGAATTCGCGAGGGATTCGCTGGAACGCGCCCATGTCATCATTCACCACCGCTTCAAAGGTCAGATTGATCGTGCGACCCCGGCGTTCGACTTTCAGACCATCAGCGCCGTCGGCCAGGGTGGCCTCATGGTATTCGCCATTTTCCTTTACCGTCTTGAGCTGGAAGTCTCCGCCGAAGCGAACTGCATGCATTTCACGGAAGTCACTCGCCTCCAGCGGTGTACCCGCGACAATATTCCAGGTGGCACCGCGGCGATCATATTCGTCAATCAGGCTACGGTTCATGACCTCGGTGGTGATATAGGCAAAGTCGCTTACACCATGAGCACCGCCCATCATAGTGGTCGAACGGAACCCGCTTTCAAGTGCGCGTGTGCGGTCATGCTGGCGCGAAGAACCGGAAAGATGCATTGCAAGACCACTCAGACGCATCCCGCGAAACTGCTGGCCGGGGCCGGAGTAATCACGCATCATCGCACAGACCAGAGCCTCGATCTGGGTGTCTGTTTCATCACGGGTAATCCGCACACCGCTGCCTGCCGCAGGGACTGGTGCAGATGCTGCCATCACCGCCATGAACCGTGTGCCTGCGCCGGAAGTGCTCGTACCTTCGTTTATAACCGTTTCCACCTGGTCAGCAGTCAATTGACCGGCAGACATGAAAGGGCGCGCCATTTCGCGAATAGCGCGTTGCCGGTCGCGCTCCTCCTGACGGGCGGCTTCCGCGATCGCACTTGTGTCAGGCACTTGCATGGTTATGCGCTCACCAGGAGGCTGAACGGCAAGCGGCGTGGGTGATGTCTCAACCGGTTGCGTCGGAGTGGTCACGGTCTCAGGGACCGCTGTGTCTTCGTCGGGCATATCTGCCTCCAATGTTGCGGCCACAGAGGCCTGAGAATAACCGGAATTCCCGGTCAATGAAGCGAGAGGCGACGTGCCGTTCGCTGCAAACTTTTCCGCGCACATGCGCAGGTTGGTAATCGAGGCACGGTGCAGCGCCATGGCTGCTTCCATGGCTACGACAGGCACTGTTGCAATAGATACGATCGCGTCGGCGAAACCCGCCGCGACTGCATCTTCCGGTCCGAAGTAGGTTTCTGCCTCCATCATCTCCATTACGCGCACTGGCATTAGACCGCTGCGCGCCGCATAGACACCGGCATAGACGCGCACCAGCTGGTCACCCACCTCCGCTGCGCGGCGCAGCTCAGGTGGTGTGCCGCAGATGCAGGTGCTGGGATTGTGGATCATGATAAAAGAACCGGCGCTCAGCTCGATCCGGTCGGCGGACATAATCATGAGCGATGCCGCAGATGCGGCTATGCCAGCCACCACGACCGTCACGCGGCCCGGGTGGGCCTCAATCGCCGCGCGGATCGCCTCCCCTTCATAGGGATCGCCCCCACCGGAATTTACCCGGATCGTCACATCGCCCTGCACGCGGGCGAGCGCTTCGCGCACCATCCGGGCGGAAAAACATCCATCCTCCATATACTGGCAGAAATCGTTCGGCAGTACGTCTCCTTCCAGGATGATTTCGCCGTTCAGCATCAGATCTTCACCGTCCATTTTATGTTTCCTCTTCCGGTTGCTCGGGTCTCGGGCCGGGACGCTGCGGCAGGACGGCATCACGCGCCGCATCTTCCGCCCGCTCGCGGGCAATCACATCGGGGTCGAGCCCCATTTCACGCTGCTTGCGCTGGCGGCTGTTCAGACCGGCATCGATCTCCTCGATCGCGGCACCGATTTCCTTGGACGGGTCGATCAGGGGGCGGCGCGGCGCGGTCCATTCCAGCGCTTTAGGAGCAGCGGGCAACCCTCTGGAGATCTGGACAAGAGGCCAGGTATCCAATGTCCATCCTGCTATGCCGTTGCATAACTCTCCTATGATGATCTGCTGCTGCCAGACCTGAATGAACCGGTCCATTTCCATCCTTCCCATGCGGCCAGAACTGAAATTAACACCCGTGAGATCGCCGAAAGACTCGTAAGTCAGCCCCAACCCCGTCGCGATGGTCCGGATTCCTTCGCGCATGAAATCAGGGTAGCCGTCAACGGTGGGCGGCTGTGACGCCACCATTTTTTGACCAGCCTGAAGCCCAACCACAGAGCCGGGCCCGATCTCTGCCAGATCTTTGCCGTCATAGACTGCACCATCCTCCCCGGCCTCGACAAAGAACGCCAGCAGCGCAGCAATCCGTTGCTTGAGGATCTGCGCTTCCTGATAGTCGCTCAGCTCGCCCAGCGTCATCATGACCGGCGCCAACCACGGCACGCCTCGCATTTGGCCGGGGCGGTCGAGGCGGCGAATGTGCAGGATCTGCTGGGCAGGCACCCGCGTGCTGGTAAACCGGCCTGATGTAATACGGCGATTGTCGCCCGGATGCTGATCGAAAAGATGGTAGGCTACCGCCTTGCCGGTCGGACCGTACTCAATCCCGTCGATCACCTCGTTCTGCCCGTTGGTAAAAATCGTCTCATCGAGGTGATCGACCTCTAGGACTTGAACCTGAAACGGCAGCTGCAGACCAGGCTCGAACCGCAGATCGCGCATCCGGCGGCGCACTAGGACCTCGCCGTCCGCAAACACCGTATTCATGATCTGGGTCTGAATACCTGGCAGTGCATTGACACCGTAAACGTCAATGGCCGGTGTCAGTAGATGGTCACGAATGACCTCCATGGCGGCAGTGGCATCATCGCCGTCCGCCATGCGAACCGATGGCATGATACCCGTGCCAACCACATTTCCTGTCACAACTGCCTGACCACGGGCAGCCAAAGACCTGTTTCGGATCATGTCGCGGCTGAGGTTTCGCAGCCGTGCCCGGTTCGCACCTGCCGCCGAATCCGCAGCAGTTCCGGGCGCTTTCCAGCCATAAGTACGACGCCCCTTGGAAGCCGCGTCGTAGTTCATAACCACGGAGGCTTTCGCTTTGGCCCGAACCCGCCGAAGCCCCCGCTCAGGCGAAATAGAAACGATAGCTCGGTCCAGCCAGTTCATGCTCACAGACCCCGCGACGTCAAAGGGTAACTGGCCTTCACGGCATTACTGCCAACGCCGTTGAGCTCATCTTCCATAACGCGTATTTGGCGGCGCATTTCAGCGAGCGACCCATACTGGACCTCTTCGCCGTTCATACGCAGTCTGGTCACGCCTTTTGCCACCGCCGCCTTCAAGGCGTCGATGTCGGATTGCGAATAAGCCATTTGTGACTACCTTTGCAGAAAGTTGATGCGCATCGGCGCGTCCGGCTTAGCCGCAGTGCGGTCCACCCGTGCCTTGCCCAGAGGCACGGCGTTGATGTTGTCCAGACCACCTACGGCCCAAGGCAGCGGATTATCGGGATTGAGGCGCAACAGGCCCTTGTGTTCGGCCAGCGCCCGCGCCTGGACGCTCAGGTCAGTCCCTTCGTTCCGTACGATCCCCTGTTTGGGCTTCCAGCCATCGCTGGTGCGCTCTTCGGCGCAATACTCCTGCACCTGCTCTTCGTCCGTCATCCACGCGGGCAGATACATTGCACCGGCGCCACCAGCTGATTTTCGCAGCATCGCGTCAACTGTATCTTTCAATCGGTCCGTCGCCATGGTCAGCAGCTTGATATTACGCGCTGCCCGCCCCTTTGATCCGCGCTCTGGTGCCTCATACCGAACCCGAAATGGCAAACGCCAGCCACCCTGCCCGCGTGTCAGCCGCCAGATAGCACCCTGACCCTCACGCTTGCGCGCTGACAAAAACGCCTCAGCATTGTCAGACACGCCAGCCTTACCTTGAAAGTCTACGGCAACTGCAATTGGTTTCAAGCCATGCGCCTCTCCATCAACCGGGATCACCCGGTCGCAGAGCGTCTCCAGCACAGCCCAATCCTCCAGGTAGCGGGAGGGATCGAGGCGACGGCGGTTGCCATCATCATCCGGCGTAGCATTCGGCGCATCATCGGGCGGTTGCGTCAAATCGAACCGGTCTACCACCTGGCATGATCCGTCTATTCCCCAAGCGGTAACCTGAACCGGAAACCACGTGCCCTGCACGTCGACCGTGACCGTGACAAACCGCGTCCAGCTGGGCGCAACACCGCGCTTTGCTGCCTGCATGTGGTCGCGGAGATACTGCACGCCGATTTCATCCTCGCCCTCCTTCTTCAGGCGACGGTGCGACATTCCTATTTCTGTGTAGTGAACGCCAGCCAACTCGCTGTCATCGCCCAGCGTTTCAGCGCGGCGGCGCGCATCTTCATAGTTTCCCACCAGATCGCGCCAATTGGCAAATGTTGCTGCCGCACCGTTAAGCGCATAGCTCGCAATGTTGGTCCGACGGATCTCCGGATCATCAATCGCCACGAGTCGACCCATTGGCCCTTCATGCCGCCAGCCTCCGCGACCAGTCAGCGCCGCCCGATTCAATTCTACCTTATGCCTGTGCGCAATTAACGTGCCGCAATGCGGGCATCCCATCTCGGCGGTGTCTCCGGCTGCGCCGGGATCAAGGGCTTCATCGTAGACCAGGCAATCGAACCGCGGCTCGAACTCCTCCGCGCAGTCCGGGCATTCCCAGTACCAGCGGCCCCGGGTGCCCTGATTGTAGAGCATCATGATGCCGCCCGCGACTGGTGGCATCTCGTGTGGCGCCTCGGGACCGGCTCGCCATCCCTGATCCGTCACCGGAAACGCTGGGCTGCCTTCTGCCAAGACGCATCCTCGGCTAAGATAGGTTTTGATCCGCTGCATAGACATGCGGAATGGGGAGCCCTCTGGGTTCTGCGCTCCACCTAGCATCAAGGGCATGTGGTCATAATCCGTGAGTAGCACCATGCCGTATGTACCGCCCGATAGGATCGTCGGTGTAGGATACCCGATCGTCAGCCGCATGCCGCGAAACCTCTTGCGACCGAAGGTGCTGTCTTCACGGGCCTTACCCAGACGATCATACAGCTCGGGGCTGTTCTGGACTGAGGTGTCCAGCTTCTCCTCGACCCATTTGTCGCGATCACCCTTGGTCATGTGAATAACTAGGACCGGGCGCGGATCACAGGTAATCGCGTGATAGGCAACTGTCTCCAGCATTTTGGTTTTGCCAGACTGAGAGGGGCCAGCGAAGGCAACAGCAGTAAACAGCCGCGACTGTGTCATGTCCGTCGGCTCAACCATGTATGGCGTCACCGTACGATCGAAACCTTGCCATGCACCCTGCGTCTGAATCCTGACATACCGTTCAGCCGCGTCGGTCACAGACAATCTGCTTGGAGGATCTAGAACCGGCAGCGCATCGGCCAGGAGCTCTTGCGGAGTAACCAGAGGCGGCAAAGGTGCAAATTTGAGAGCCGCGCCTATACGCGCATCGGTGATATGCACCATCAGCCGAGATTCTGCTTATGCGGTTCAGTGCTGATCGGTAGATGTGCTGACAGATGCTCGACCTCCGCTGGACAGGCCTGACTGAATTCCTGACGCATCTGAACCAGCGTGCCGTCGCAACGCACCTGCATTTTGCGGACCTGCTCCGGCGTCAGGCCAAATTCCATCTCGGCAAAATCAACAAGCGAGACGATCTGCGTACGCACCACGATCAGCATGTCCTCAAATGACTCGCGAACCCGCGCCGCGCGCACCAGCTCTCGCCGGGCCTCTGACGCCTTGTTGCGACTGTAATCCGCCTGACTTTCCTTGATGATCTGCTCAGCAGTGAGAACAGGACCATCGTTCAGATCCTCATCGTCTTCACCGCGGAAGAGCAGGGACATCTGCGCAGCCACACGGTCACCGGCCGCGCGCTTTTCCTTGTGCTGCTCATCCCGGTGCATCTTCCAGGCAAAGCATTCAGACAACTGGAATTCATAGGCTTGGCCGTTCGACCCCTTGGACAGAACAGGCATTCCCTGATCGAGATATTTCGTAATGATGTTTTCAGAAACACCAAGCGCCGTTGCACATTGGCCCCGGTTCAGGACCACATCCGCGACACCATCCGGCAGAGGATAGTCGCGCAATGCATTCTCCAAATCAAATGCCACAGGTTTTTCCTTTCATAACAACAACAACAATGGCATCCGCCACCCCGACCAGATGCCCCCCAGCTACAAGAAACACGGTGCGAATTTCCCGTGTGCGATAGGTGCCTGGGAAGGACCCGCGCCGTTATTTGCGGGCCGAAGCCTGCGCCTGCTTCAGTCGCGTGACCAAGTGGCCTTCGTAAACCGCACGAGCAGACCTCATCGCCACTGGCTGGAATTCGAACCGCTTTTTATAATGGGCGCGCGGCTTGAATGAGACTAGCATTTTAATCGAGGGAGACTGCCCGCGCGCCTTGACGCGCTGGTAGATACCCGAAGCAAGATGCGAACCGGGACCGCGATTTCTCGCCACAAAGGTCTTTCCTTTTACCTCTGCCCGCTTGACGGCACCCCTCGGCAGGTTGCCGTATTTATTGCGGCGAAGTCCCGCCCCGATCACCAGCGCCCGCCGCTTGGGAAGGCGCACACCGCCTTTAGCCTGCAGCTTGAGATAGCCTGCCTGCACAGGCTTCATGCCGACTGTTGAAGTCAAAGTGGATTTGTTTGCCCGCTTGACGTACACTCCCCGCTTCGTGAAAGGCGTTGGCCGGTCAAATGTTCGATCGATGCTACGTTCCTCAGCCTGCTTGACTTCACTCGCCGTGTCATTCAGCGACAGCATCATCGCAAAAGGCAACTGGCGCCTCATCACGTCCGTCAGCGCCCGCTCCAGCTGCTTGAAGTCTGCGCTGAAATCCAAATCCATGCCGCCCCCAAACGCAAAGCGCCCGCCGAGGTTAATCCTTGGCGGGCGCGAAAATGGTGCTGGTACTCTGTCTAGGGGGGGCAGAATTATTCGTCAAACACTATTTTGCCATGGCGCAGTAAGCGGCAGCCGATCAGACAGCGACCATCGTGACAGATTGTTATGAATTACAAAGGTTTGACGCAATTCCATGAGTGCCAAGCGCCACTGTAAATAATTTCGACGCGCCCGCGCGATATCGGTGGCTGTGTGCGTGTAGGTCACCGGACAGACCAGCACCTCGTAACGGCGAACCTTACGTCCACTGCAATCGATGCCATGGCCCAAGACTTGCGTTGCAGCGCGCGGGCCATGCTGGTTTTGGCGCAAACCCACAGGCACACATCGCACCGAGGCTTTGACCATCGCATCCGGCACACGACGCGCGCGCGCAAGCTCCGCAATCTGCACCGCCATGCCGCGCCCACCACAGCCTATCGGCAGCACCGCCACCGCAGCAGCCACCAGATCCGCGTCCGCATCCGGATAAGATCGCCCGCCGCCATCGATCCGGCAACCAAGTAACCCGCGATCCGCCATACGTTGGGCATTGCCGATGTGGCCATATCCCGGAGCAAGGGTGCCTTCGTCTTCAAAATCAACCGATGCACACTCATCAGCAAACGCCCACTCCAAAAGCCGCTGGATGCCGATCTCCTGTCGCACCCTGCCTCTTGAGTCTGGTTTTTTGGTAATCTCGCCCATCTTGCCCATGCTCATCGCCCCTTTATCCATATTTAGTGCCGCCATTCACCGAAATAACTACCCGTTGTTTTCCGACTTGAGCCAACGGGAAGGTGGGGAGGGTAGGTATCCGCAATTGAATTACCCTCCCGCTGTTTTCCATCTTTTATTTTACTGTTTTCATTGGTCTTTTTCTTTTTAACGGGAAGGTAGGGAAGGTGGGGAGGATAGATAGAACAATGCCATATAAATCACTGAAATTACCCCTAACCCTGACCCGTTTGTTATGGAGTTCGCAGAACCCTCCCTACCCTCCCCAGCCTCCCACAGCGCCCTCTATCAGATTGTATTTGTTCAACTTTGCCCCGCACCCTTTAAAGTAATTACCCTCCCGCTCATGGGAGGGTATCCTCCCTAATCATCGACATGACCGTCAAACGGGGTCAGGGGGCATGTCTGCGGCGACCCCAATCACCCTGCCCGAGCTGTCTTTCGGCGCGGCTTCTAAGCGATATTTGAAGGCGTCGGTGAACCGCAGGCCCGTGTATTGCGACAGAGAGGCCTTGCCCTTCTCAAATTGCTTGGCAGTCTCTGGGTGCTTCCAGTGCTTGGCTTTCGAGGAAATCTGCTTGGCAAAGGTGGTGGGCTTCCATGTCGTCTCCCCGCGCTCCATCAGATAATAGTTGAACGCTGATCCCAAATCCTTCGATAGGATCTTGTCGTCATGATCGCCGGTGATATTGCAGCAGTTCATCAGGAACGCACCGATCGGGTCGGAGTCTCGCCGGTATTCCGCAGTAGCATCTACAACGCTTTGCGGGATATGAAGCCCACCTTCAAGGTAATCAATGAGCCCCTCTACCATCCAATTGAAGATCCCGTCGCGCTCGAGCCAGAGCTTATCGCCCAGCTTGTCGTCACGCTCACTCTCGGGGATCTGGACGTCGAAGGGGATCAGCATCACACGACGCCAGATGCCATCATCTCCACCGTGGATCTCGGGCTTGTAGTTTCCGGACATGGTCAGCTTGAAGAAGGGCTCCATCTCGATCTGATCACCATAATTCGGGCGCACGGCTATCTTCTCTCCACCAGTCAGCTGCTTGATCAAACCCTCTTGCAGGCGCTCGCCTTGCTCTGGCTCTGATGTGCGAACTGACCGGCCACCCAGCATTGGTATCAGGTCAGGTGTTGCTTCGGCACCTGACCGCCGGTTCACCCCAGTAAGGCTCTCAATCTTGATCGAGGCTGAATACCCCGCCATGATGCGTGCGAGTATGTCGTTGAGCACTGACTTACCGTTGGCACCCACGCCATAAAAGAACGCCAGCTTTTGTGTCTTGAGCGCTGTCAGGTTTAATCCATACCAGCGCTGCAGGAATGCCCGCATCTCGATATCTGGCTGCACCCGATCGAGAAATGCCTCAAACATCGGCGCCTGAGACTTTGAGTTATAAGATACAGGCATCAGTTTCGTGAGCAGTTGATCACGTGCGTGCGGCAACAACTCACAGGCCGCAATCTTCCCAGCCCCCTCTTCGGTCATATCAATCACAGAAAAGCGCAAAAGGCCCGAGTCGGTGTTCACATCGAGAGGGTTGGCGTCCAGATCCTCAAAATCTACAGCAAGGTCAGTGGTACTCTCTGTGAGCATGTGCCCCAACGGCCCGTTGTTGCCCGCGTTTTTCGCATGGGTCAATCGTCGACCGATCAAGGATTTACGATCCTTGAGCATGCCCTCGAGGGCGCGCAGCCGCCCGATGATCTTACCGATCTCGGCATCGTGTGTTTCGGCGCGCTCGGCTGCGGGCGTTTCTTCAAGCGCCTTGAGATCTTGCGTAAGCTGCCGCTCTTCGGCGAGCTGCTTTTCCTCTCGCTTGGTCGGATTGATGAACTCGACCTCCTGCTCGATGAGCTTCCAGATCTGCTGTGCCTTTGATCGCACCGCAATTCCACCCGAAGTGATCCCATTTTTGGAGTTGAGCGATGGATCGAATTGCCAGACCTTCCCAGTCCAGATGTGCCAGCCAATACGCGGCACAAAAATGACGTCCTTGCCAAAATGGATTACGAACCGTTGGCCGTTGCCATAATCGTTCAAGGGCTGTTCGGACGCACGAAAGAAAGGGTTTTCGGATAGATCCGGAACGGGGGTGCGGGGGCCACCGCCGCGAACCGCATCATCACCTGACATCGGCGCGACGTTCTCGTCCATCCCAATGCTTCCACCGGACTCGTTTTGCACAGCGGCAAGTGAGGCGACGGGCTCAACATCTTCGGCTGCGTCGAAACGCATGCGGACGTGCTGCAGGGGATCAGACATGCCTCGCCTTTCTATGAAATGGGCGACGTGAGGACGTCATTCAGGTCGACACCCTCACCCGAATGAACAATCTGACCACGCAGACCGGGGCGCAAAGCCATCGCGCGCCGCAATCCAGCCTGGAGTTTTGCGCGGGTCGCCTTTGGATCGCTGTCTCCGTCCTGAATGAAAACAAGACGCTTTACCCAAGATGGCGGAACGAATGCGGCGACATCAGTCATGTCAGGCAGCCCAGAGTGACGCGTGCCCTCTACTCGCTGCATGCGACCGGCCATATTGCCCAGGTCGACCCCGGCCCAATAGGCGGCACCGGTGACCCCATCGGCGGCAAGGGCTGTCAAAGTAGTCTCGATGCCCTCCCCCATCACTAAGGTGTCAGTGTTTTTCGGAGTGTGCAGGCGGATAGCGCCGCCTTTCTTAGAGCCGCGCACCAGCTTCGCAGGCATCGCTGCGCCTTCATGCTGGATCATCGCCTTGCCTTTTGGAGCCGTTGGGTCAATCCACGTCTGGTGCACGGCTTCGAGCATTCCGTCGCATGCCTGCACGGCGGCAACCATGCAGGCGCCCCGATGGCAGGTAACCAACTGTCCACCAACTTTCTTGACATAGGCATGATCGCTCAACACCCTGAGCGCGACGGGAAGATCTAAAACCATCTCTTTGGTAATGCCGCGCGCGGCGAGGTAAGCCCGGACTAATGTGAGGTCGCCACCATCCGCTCGCTGCCAGATTGACTTTGCATCCGAAATGGCGCGCTGCCGGTAGCGCTCAGCATCGTCCGCCTGGGCCTTTGCATCGGCATCCGCCTTTTGACGTCGCCGCGCCATTTCTTCCGGATTTATCTCTGCTGGGGCAGCGCCACACAACCAAGTCAACGCAGCAGGAAAGGTCATATTCTGGATCTGCATGACCAAAGCGATCTGGTCACCACCGGCCACGTCATCGCACTTGCGACACTGGAAAAGATTGGTGCGCAGGTTGATCGCAAACCGGTCTTTACCGCCGCACAATGGACAGGGGCCAACCATTTCACCGCCCTGAATGATCAATCCCGCGATTCCAAGGCGGAACACGACTTCGGTCATGGGAATGCTTTTCGCGTCCATGACACGCGGATCTGTCGTAAAACTCATACGACCAGCTCCATCCGAGCGGCCGCTTGCAGCCCGTAATAGTCGCGCACCACGATGCGCAGGCGCGCAAGCGGCCCCGCCCGATCGGCAGGATGCGCATCACCTACGTTGGCCGCGGCCACGACAAAAAGCGTCATTGTCTCAGGTGCTCCAGCGCACAGCTTCACAAGCTTGCGAATCTCCGCCGACCAAAGGTCCAGATCACGGGAACCCAGACCCGCTAGGCTTATATATGCGCAGGTCGCGACCAGCGCTTGCTCGGCAGGTAGGTTGCGCGGTGGGGGGGTGAGGCGATTACCCATGCCCACAGTCCTTCCTCATCGCCCAGCCATTCTCGACGGCATCGTTCTCTAGTTGCTTAAGAACGGGCATAGGGTCACTCAGGTCCACGCCAACGGGCATCATATTGCGCGCAGCGTCCATAAGACGGTCTGAGGCGAACATGGGGTACGCGTCCACAGCTTCCAAGAAACACGCAACATCTTCCGGTGCAGATGGAAGATACCCTTTGTGAAAAGTACCGGACGCCTCCAAGGCGATGCAATCGCGCTTTTCCAATGTTCCGGTGCGAGCCTTAAGTGCGGCGGTCATCGCCAACAGTCCGAAGGCGACGACCGGATTGCGCAACCCACTCAAGGCTTCACCCCAGCGCGCAGTCGCAAAACCTCAATTAGGCGCTCAAGGTGGCGATTGTCACCATGCGCAGGATTGATTTCCTTCCAGCGCGCCATGACGACCGACAGCTGCTCCTTCAGGTGCACAGCAGCCTTTGATCCGCCGCTGTCAATCTTCATTGCAAGCGCCAGGTCCAAATCCCGCAGAGGTGTCCATAAATCAGAACAACCAACCGCATCGAGATGCGCATGAATATGTGGCCAGCCTGCCTTTGGGACCTCCTTTAAAGTAGGCTCATCGAGCTTGGGCTGTGAAACAGGCGCAGGCGCCCGCCGCTTGATCGGAGGCGGCATTTTCAACCGCGGTGATTCATGTGCCGGTTCCGCCGATTTCTGACTGACTGGAAATGCGTTTTGTGTGTCAGCGGTAGACTGCGCATGTTCTGGCGCACCCCGCGTGTTTATAAATTCGACGCCAGCCCGATGCGCAAAGGGAACACTGCCCCGCGGCGCTGCAACGTTTCGAGGTGCCTCCGTAGCCTTGGGTGTCGGAACGCCCGCATCCCTTTCGCCTGCATCCACCGCCTTGCGCAAATCCTCGTTGAGAGCAGGTCCGGCAGTTTTTGCGCGCGTCTTGCGGATACGGGCCAAAGACATACCTATAGTCTTGGGATTACGACCCAACGCCGCGGCGATTTCCCCCCCCTTTGCACCGGCATCGAGCATCCGGTGTATCGTCGCCATTTCATCGTCTGAGAATTTTCCAGACACGCTGCCGGGCTTGGGGCCTTTTGCCCTCGCAGGCTTTGCCGCGTTTGGTGCCGCACGAGTGACCGGCTCAACGGGCGCGGTGACAGGCACTTGCGCGACTGACACTGAATTGTCTTCAATTTCCCGATCGAGATCCGCAACGGCATCGGCCGGAAAATCTGGGGCGGGCGCGCTCTCGGCTTCACTCTGCGCACCGCAAACTGGATCGGGCGCGGATGCAGCATGAACGAACGGTCCCAACGCTGCGCGAACGCCGGGATCTCCCACGCGACCGATCACCACGCTGATCTCGATGCGGTCACTTTCCAGCTGCAAGACCTCGAACGGCACGTTCAATTGATCCATGCGGTGCCCGAACTCTGCTATTTGCCCCAGCACATCCGCCTCAAGTTGCGCCATTGACAGCCGCCTGCTTGCCGCTTCACGCATTTCGTTCAAATCAAACATCGATTTTCTCCTTCGTTTCCACTGCCGCCCGCACACGCGCACAGGCCGCCTCAAAGTGATCTGCATTTTTCTCGATCCCGATCACCTGCCGCCCCTCCTGCACCGCAGCCACAAGAGTGGTGCCCGAGCCCATAAACGGATCGAGGACCATCTGGCCCGGCTCACTCGAATTTCGGATATACATCGCCATCAGCGGCACCGGCTTTTGCGTATTGTGCACCGCCCCTTTCGGTCGCGGCATGGTCTGCCCCCGCTTATCACCACCGTGATTAATGTCGCGGGCGCGACCCTTCCAAAGGTACAGCGTGAACTCCTGATGCTTCATGTAAAAGCGGGTGCGTGAAGGGCTGATTTTATCCCAGGTCAGCAGACCGTGATATTTGAAGCCAGCACCCATAAAGCCGCTGATCGCGGCGGGCAGGTTCTTGTCGTCGCTCATGACATAGCAATCGCCGTCCCGACCCAGCGCGCGCAACATCGGCCCGCCAATCTCGGCCCAATGCACCACATCCATCAGCAAGCCCGTGTTGTCGTAAACCTCATCGGAAAATTTACCGCCCATGGCGCCCGATCCTGTCCCACCAGAGGTCAGCGGATACGGCGGATCGGTCACGATCAGGTCCGCACAGCCACCCATGTCCGGCAAAACCGCCAGCGCATCGCCGTGAATCAACGTGCACGGCCCGATGGTCACGACGCGGGCCATCAAGCAGCCAAAACAAAAAAAGCCCCGAATGGGCAAGCAGGCACATCCGGGGCAAGTTCAACAGGGAGGTGTCCGGCACGCATCCCTGCGCGCACCGGACGGTTATTTCCGCAAATTCGACCCTGTGAGGTTAAAATGCTGCGGAAATCTCTGAGGGGCATTGCCCCGTGTAAACGGGTGGCGCGCGCTGACAGGCGCACGCCACCCTGTGCGATGACGTCACGGGGGCCACCCGAAACATCACCGCTGCACATCAGACAGGCACAGCGAAGCGGGGGGCCTACGCGCGCCACGGGGGCGGCGTCAACCCTAGCAGAACAAACCGCAACCCCCTCCTGATGTTGCATTTGAATGTTCATGCCAGGTAAAACCACATCAGCGGCCAAAACCAAAAAATCAGACCGACCCCGCACAAGATTGCGGCACTGCGCTTGTGGCGGCGCGCGTCCCTCCGGAGGGCAACGCACTGCGACGTCAGATCGAGCGCCTCTGCCTTGAGTTCTTCCGCCCTTTCGTTGGCGTCCTCGATAGCAGCCGCAAATTCAAGAAGCTGCTCACCTGAAATATTCAAAACAACTCCAGCTGCGGCATGGGCCCGAAGAGACTGCGAAAATGTCAGCTTCGACCCTTTGAAACGTGCATTGATCATGCCGCCACCGCCTGCACGGGCGCGTCGCCCAGCAAATATCCCGGCGCAGTCTCGGGGTGCATCCGCAACGCGATCGCAACAAACGCGCCCCGCGGGCCAGAACCATCCCACCAGCGCCGCGCGGCACGCTCGGTGACACCAAACGCCAGCGCCGCATCCGTGATCGAGGCGAAATGCGCGCGCAGGTAGGCCTGCCACTGCACCCCGAAATCCCGCAGCACGCGGTACGGTTCCAGCTTGACCACCTGTCCGGACAATTGTTCAGGTGACAGCGGAGCCATGCGTGGGGCAGAGTGGGGGAAGATGAAAACCTGCGCGGTCACAACACCGCCCCCGAGATCGCCCAGGCGAACGCCAGCAAGAACAGAAAGCCGAAACACAATGCCAGATACCCCATCACGCCGCCCGGTCCTTGTTGCAAGCCGGGAGAGCCCCAAGACTAACCAGAGCAGCACTTCGATGGAACGAAATCCGGAAAGAACCGGCACGGTCACGCGCCAAAGCACCTGCCCAAGCTGCAATGGCACAGTCTCGCCGAAGGCCTATGATTGCCCCAACTGCGGCCATCCGATCCGAAAACCCAAACGCGGCATTTTTGGCAAACTGATCAAGCTGCTGTTTATTGCCTTCAACCTGCTTATGCTCCTGTGGGTGCTCACGTCGCTGGGTGCAATCGCGGACCTCGCAGGGACCGCAACAAGTGACGCTGAAATGATCGGCGCCGCTATTGGAACGACGCTCGGTTTTGGCCTGATCGGCAGCATCTGGGTGATCGGCGATGTCATTCTGGGTCTGCTGGTCCTGCTGACCCGCCCCAAGAAATAACGACGCGACGCGGCATGAGGTGTCTGAATACTTCATGCCGCTCGATCCCGCGTTGCGTGCATGCGGACCATCTGTTCGGCAGTAATGTCAAAGCCACGCGCTTTTGCAGCAGCCAAAACATGGAAATGATATTTTGCTGGGATCGAAGAACTCTCTGACCACTTGTTGACTTGGTGGATCGTTACAGAATTGCCTACAGTATCCATGTCCGACACAAGATCAGAGCGCTTGGGCCAAAGTGCGATCATTTCGCGGATATCAGAAACATCTATCATAGCGGCAATGTAAATCGACGTTTCATCGATCCGTCAATAGCTGATGAAACTTCGATAGACGTTTTTTCGATTTTTCTGTTCAAGAGTAAGAAAAACGAGGACCCACATGGAACGGACCAGCCCTTTTCACCCAGAAGCCGTCGGGCAACGCCTAGAGGCGCTACGACTGCATCATGCGCTGAATCAGTCCGAGTTCTCAAAATCCGTAAATATTGACCAAACGAGCTACGGTCGGATCGAAAAAGGCCTCAAGCCCCTCAAAGCAGATATGGCTTTTCGCATTGCGGAGCGCTGGGGTGTCAGTATGGACTACCTCTACCGTGGTCGCTTGACTGAACTGCCGCCAGCTCTGGCAGACAAGTTCATCATGAACCTCACAAAAGCCGACTGATAAAGCGAATCAATCGACTTTCCTGTAAGCTTTGCGATCGCAAACAGCACACGCTCCTCGACATCATACCGCATCTGTTCACCCTAAGTTCTGATATTTAATTTCTTAGACCACAACCCTGACTATCAATACAATCGACATTTCTTCGATCTTATTTATTGACAATCGACGTTTCTTCGATAGTTGTATCTCCATCAACATGGAGAACGTCAATGCAAATCAACTCATCCCCCGAACAGACCGCCCTCGAAATTCTGCGCGACCCTAATGCCTGCGCCGCTGACGCCATCCGGCAAGCCGCCGCATGGGTCACGCTAAAGCAAGCGCGCGGCCAGACCGTCGTCATTGAGCACATCGCCCTGCGCCTGCTCGAAGAGCGCGGCATCCCTGCCAACATGAGCACCCTCGCCGCGACCGAGCGCAAAATTCACCACACCGTAGAGGACGCAAACCGCCACAGCCCCGACCAGATGGCCCGCATCCGCGCCGCCGCACGCACCACCCTCCCCTGCCACGCCCACAGCTCCGGCCCCTACGGCGGAGACGCGGCATGAGCATTTACGCAGCACCGACAGCGCTCGCATCCGAAAGGAAACTGAGATGAGACAATTTGCCGATATGTTCAAATACCGTTGCAACCCGCCGCCCGCACGCACCACGCAGGTCGAGGTCCGCTTGCTCTGTTCAGATGCCACGGTGAAAACGCTGACGGTACACATTCCCGAGACAACACCGGCCCGCGCGCCAGCAGCTCCATGTGCAAGGCGATGCTGACGCGCGGGCTGGTGACAATCGAGCGCCTGCGGATCCGAGGGGTGCTGTGAATGGCATGGTGTCACGTCCCCGGCACGGATTGTCCCTCTGCGCAGGCGGCGGAGGCCTTGATCTGGGCCTCATGCTCGCCGAGCCCGGCTATCACACCCGCGCATTTGTCGAATGGGATGACTGGCCCCGAACTGTGCTCATCGCCGCCCAGCGCGCAGGGTATTTCGCCCCGGCACCGATCTGGGATGATCTGCGCAGCTTCGATGCCCGGCCCTTCCGCGGTGCCTTCGACATCGTCCTCGCCGGATATCCCTGCCAGCCCTTCAGCGGCGCCGGAAAGCGCGCCGGTGCCGACGATCCCCGCCACCTCTGGCCCGAGGTCGCCCGCGTCATCCGGGAATGTACCCCCGAGTGGGTCTTCCTCGAAAACGTCTCCGGACACGTCAGCCTCGGCCTTGAGACCGTGCTGCGAGAGCTTTGGAGCATGGGCTACACGCCTGCGGCGGGCCTGTTCAGCGCGGCAGAAGTCGGCGCGCCGCACCAGCGGCTCCGGATATTCATCCTGGCTCACACCGATGAGCCTGCATCCCGGCACCCCACCCCTGCCAGCACAGGCGGCCCAATGGCAAGCGCCGGTGGCGGACGATCAGGTCGACCGGCTGCGCGGCAAGATCAACAGCCGGGGCGAGCCCAAGCTGAGTGCACAGGCGATCCGGTGGCCGACACCGGCGGCGCAGAACTGGAAGGGCAGCAGCCCGGCCAGCATCATCCGCGCCGATGGCAAGAGCCGGATGAATATCCTGCATTACCGGGCGGAGCAGGGCTTCACCCACCCGGACCCGGTGATCGGGATGCATGGGCGGCAATCCTCGCCGCACGCCCCGATCTCGCGCCCGCTCTGGGCCTATCTGATTGCCTCGCATGGGCGGGTCGTCTCGCGGCGCATCCTGAAAGCCCGGGCACGGCGGCGGCTGAACCCACTCTTCGTCGGATGGCTGATGGGCTGGCCCATCGAGCACGCGCTCTGCGCCTGCTCGGCAACGGAGTTCACCCACTGGCAGCAGCGCATGCGTGGCGCACTCTCGCAGCTGCCCATGGCCTCAGGCCCGTGGATCTGGCGACCGAGCCAGGAGCAGGAGGGCCCCGCGCAGATGAACCTCTTTGAAGGATTGCAGCCATGAGCATGCAGGGACGGATCAGCCGCGCCTATGGCAAAAAGGTAAAACGCGCGCTGGGCGTGCAAGCGCTGCTGGAATGGACGTTCCGGGTGGAAAAGGCACAGCTTGAACTGCCACCGCCGAAGGATGTGGTCGAGGAAGGCTATGGGTTTGGTCTGGAGTACGTCTTGATGCAGCGTGCCGCGCTGGGCTGCAAAGTGGATGGTGGCCAGCACAAGATGGGAAGTTACACCCATGCAGATGCCGAGGTCATCGCCGCCATCGTCGCCACCGCGCGCTGGCAGATCGAGCACGCTCTGGGTGAGGCCCACCCGCACGGCCCGGCCCAAATGGCCCGCGTCCGCACCGCCACCCGCACCATCGCACAGGCCAAAGGCTATCCTCACGGCCCCTACGGCGGAGACGCGGCATGAGCATTTACGCAGCACCGACAGCGCTCGCATCCGAAAGGAAACTGAGATGAGACAATTTGCCGATATGTTCAAATACCGCCGCAACCCGCCGCCCGCACGCACCACGCAGGTCGAGGTCCGCTTGCTCTGTTCAGATGCCAAGGTGAAAACGCTGACGGTACACATTCCCGAGACAACACCCGCAACATTTGGAGCGCGAAATGCAGACACCATCAAACATCCCCGGCGCATCGGCGGCCCTCATCGCTGCCCTTGATGCGCGCGATAGATTTCTGGCGAACAACCGCGACACCGAGGCGCGCGATATGATGAGCCGCGCATTCCTCAAGGTTCCAGCCCATGAGGCCCGCGCCTGCGCTGTGGCTATTATCAAGAGTGACACGGCAGACTCCGCCGAGTGTCTGGCGTTCACCCTTTGCATTGATACCATCGCCACCCTTGAGGGCGCGCGCCGTGATGATGTGCTGGCATCTCTTGAGGCGGCGGCATGAGCGCGCCCATGACCGCCGGGCGCCACACCGGCCTCACCAGCGTGGCGCACCTTGATTTGCCGCGTGAACTGGCGCAAGAATGGGCGCGCGGTTTGGTGCAGGCTGCCAACGTCCACAAGCAAAGCTTGCACTGGGATTTCCCCGATTACATCCGCGAGCGCATCGAGCAACTGCGCGGCAAGGATCTGGTCTGCTGGTGCGCGCTGAATAATCCCTGCCATGCCGATGTGCTGCTGGAACTGGCGAACCAATGAGCAGACCCCCTGAATATTGCTCAATCAAGACCGTGGCAGAGCAGCTGGACTGCTCTGTCAGCACGGTCACAGAGTACACAAACAGGGGGCTCTTGCCGCAACCCTATAAAAAGGGCAGCCTGACACGGTGGCGGTGGTCAGAGATCGAGGACGCAATGAACAACACAGCAGCGGCGGAACAATCAGAACAGGATCCGATCCTGCGCGCCATAAATGGCGGCTGACATTCACCTAGAGCGATACGTCCAGCGAAAGCTAAGCCGCGGTCGCGAGCATTTTTACTTCAGGGTCGTGCGCAAGGGCGCGCCAGAGTTCAGGCGACCGCTCCCCCATCCGTTCGAAGCTGAATATCGCACCCGCTACGATCAGGCCCACGCAGAATGCTTTGGTAATGCGCCTATGGACCTGTCAGACTCTTTTGGCTTTTCAGCTTTGATCAAAAGACACAAAGCGCACCCCAAGTACCAAGGGCTTTCAAAAGACAGCAAGCTGTTGCGTGATCTGGCTTGTGATCTCATTCTTTCTAAATTCGGCGCTTTCTCTCCGGCCGACATCAGACCTCTGCACATGCAAGCGCTGTATGACAAGCTGGCCAGCCGACCCGCAACTGCTAACCGACGCATGGATGACATGTCGGCCCTCTTTTCGTGGGGCCGCACGCGCGGCTTTTGTGACACAAACCCCTGCGCCCGGATCGAGCGCGTGAAAGGCGGCACAGGGTACGAGCCATGGCCGGAATGGGCGCTTGAAAAGCTGTTCACCGAAGGCCAGCCGCATGTGGTGCAGGCTGCGCTTGTCGCGATCTACACCGGCCAGCGGCGCGGAGACTGCCTGACGCAGCTGCGCCCGTCTCAGGTGTCCGATGGCATATGGACAGTGCGCCAAGGCAAGACAGGCACACCGGTGCCGGTGCCCCTGCACCCGGTCGTCATGGCGATGCTGGATGCACACAACGAGTCGATGCGCCACGCGGGCCGTATTGATCCCAATGCACCGGTCCTGAAGACATCGCACGGCAGGCCATGGAAGACGGGGTTCGGAGCAACCTGGGGGAAAGAGATGGAGAGGCTGAGGTTGCACAATGTGGAGCCGAGCCTGACCTTCCACGGGTTCCGAACCACAAATGCGACGATGATCGCCAGTGCTGTCGCCAAGAGCCCGGACCTTTACGGAGGCATCGAGCGCGTCCAGTCTATGCTGGGCCATCTATCAAAGCGCATGTCAGAGCACTACGCGCGGCGCGCGGTGACTGAGCACACGAATGCCGAAACGATCATGCTGCTGCCGACTTTTGGGAACCAGACAAATTGAATTGGGAACCAGAACAAACGGAAACCAAAAGCAAGAGCAAAATCGTTATATAATTAAGGGAGTTTATGGTGGGTCGTGAGAGACTCGAACTCCCGACATCTTCGGTGTAAACGAGCCTGACTTTGACCTAACACGCTGTCGTATATTGCAAAGCGCTTCCCACTGTAAAGAGCAATACTGAGGTATTTACCTACTGATTTAGGCCACTTTGGGAACCATCGTAGCACCATCAGTTCGATTCCAGGGTCGCC
>Ga0307979_1000201_pt1 | contig 39827 bp, 40 predicted proteins | sample OrgLakmetage1058_FD_201833 | JGI IMG/M metagenome (GOLD analysis project Ga0307979, IMG submission 201833) | Saline water microbial communities from Organic Lake, Antarctica - #1058 | ecosystem: Environmental > Aquatic > Non-marine Saline and Alkaline > Saline | place: Antarctica: Organic Lake...
GAAAAGCTGACAGCCGTGTGCAATGATCCCGACGCGGCGACGATGATCGCCGCCCAGTGAATGAGCGACACCAGCTTTGAAGAGGCAGGTGGACGCCAGTTCCTACACCATTTCCCGGGACACTACCGTGGATTCCTCGGAGGAATCCACCTGAGCCGGTTTGAGGAAGCCACTCGCGAAGGAAGCCATAAGGGAAAGCCACTGCGTTCAGCAGATCTCAAGGGGTTGGGCAGAACTTGTTGATTCCAAGCCGGAAAATGGTTTGACATTTCTAGCCCCCTTGACGTACCCCTTAATAATCGAAGAATTGCGCCCAGAGGGAACCCCTCGCGGGCGTTTTCTTTTTCCTCACACTGCGGACCCCGATCCTGCCGCCGCCATTCCGGCGGCGCGCGTGCGTTTGTCCGCCTTGCCCCAAATCAGAGACCCGCCCCATGGACCTTGTCTTCGCGCCGAGCGAGATCGAGACGTGGCCGATTGACCGGCTGCGCACCTATGCCCGCAATGCCAAGATGCACGGTGACGACCAGGTCGCCAAGATTGCGGCCAGCATGGCGAAGTTCGGCTGGACCGTGCCCTGCATGGTGGCCGACGACGGCGAACTGATCGCCGGGCATGGTCGGGTGTTGGCGGCCACCATGCTGGGGCTGACCGAGGTGCCGGTGATCCGGCTTGGTCATCTCGACGAGGCGGAGCGCCGCGCCTACCGGATCGCGGATAATAAGCTCACCGAGCTGGGCGAGTGGGACGAGGCAATGCTGCGCGACGAGATCGCGGGGCTGCTGGCCGAGGATTTCGACCTGTCGCTGCTGGGCATCACCGACGAGGATCTCGAGGCGCTGCTGCGCGATCCCGAGGCGCCGGACGGCGATGGCCCGGTCGAGGGCGAGGACGATGTGCCGGAGGTTTCGGTCGCACCGGTATCGGTCGAGGGGGACCTGTGGCATCTGGGATCGCACCGGCTGATCTGCGGCGACAGCACGTCGGCCGATGTGATCGGGCGCCTGCTGGGCGACGTGAAACCTCAGCTGATGGTGACGGATCCGCCCTATGGCGTCGCGTATGATCCCGGCTGGCGCAACGCGACGGGTGCGGCGAAGACCAAACGGACCGGCAAGGTGCTGAACGACGACCGCGCTGACTGGCGCGAGGCCTGGGCGTTGTTTCCGGGCGATGTCGCCTATGTCTGGCATGGTGCGCTGCATGCCGGAGAGGTAGCCGACAGCCTGACCGCGTCGGGCTTCGCCATCCGGTCGCAGATCATCTGGGCGAAGGACCGGCTGGTGCTGAGCCGCGGCGATTACCACTGGCAGCACGAACCCTGCTGGTACGCGGTGCGCGCAAAGGGAAAGGGGCATTGGGCCGGGGATCGCAAGCAGACCACGCTGTGGCAGATCGCCAGCCGCGATCAGGATGCCGAGACCGTGCACGGCACGCAGAAGCCCGTGGAATGCATGCGTCGCCCCATCCTGAACAACTCGGCCGCCGGTCAGCCGGTGTACGAGCCTTTCATGGGATCCGGCACCACGCTGATCGCAGCGGAAACCACGGGGCGCGTCTGCTACGGCATCGAGTTGAACCCGGCCTATGTCGATGTGGCCATCGAACGGTGGCAAGCCTTCACCGGCGAGGACGCGGTTCTGGCCGAGACCGGCGAGACATTTGGCACACTGAAGGCAAGGAGGCTGGCGGCATGACCCAGTCCCGCGGCATGTCGCTTATTGAGGCGGTCACCAATGTCGTTGTGGGCTATGCCGCTGGCCGTCATGACGCAGATCGTGGTGTTCCCGTCGTTCGATCTTCGCCCAAGCCTCGGCGAGAACCTGACGCTGGGCGGGGTATTCACCGGCATATCGCTCCTGCGAAGTTACGCACTGCGCAGACTGTTCGAAGCCGCGCAAAGGCGATAGCATGCGTCAGCTGTGCGGGACGGAGCCGACCTCAGGGTCTGAGGCTCGAAAGGTAGCGATAATCCGCTTGCTCAGAGCCGCGTGATTTTGTGGAATGGATTATGTGTGTTTATGTTTAATTTCAGTCAAGTCTATTAAACTATGAAGGAGAGTGAAATGAGAGTGTGGATTACCGGACTGGCTATGGCGTCATTACTCGTGATGGCGGGATGCGATACTATGTCTCCCGGGGCGCGCACTGTGGCGGGCGCAGCAGGTGGAGCTGCAGCAGGACTGATTACGGCTGAAGTACTTGACGCGGATGACGACTGGCGCTTAATCGCCGCACTTGGTGGTGCGGCCGCAGGTACGGTGGTGGCACAAAACAGGCAAAACAACATGTGTGCCTATTCACGTGGAGATGGAACATATTACAAGGCGCCTTGCCGATAAGGCACTTACTTATGGGTATTTGCCCCCTTCGACTGAGAGCAGCCCAAGCCGACTAATCCAAGCCAATTGTCAGCGCATGGTCGACTTGGGCTTCATCAGATTAAAACATCAGAAAACCGATTGCCGCTCAGGGTATCCAATCCCGATGTCGATCTTGTTCGCAACCCAGTAAAAGGCTCTTGGTACCTCGATGCGGCTACGACGAACGAACGCTTTGAGCGCTGCGGTGCTGCGCTGATGTCGGGTCAGGCAGGGCAATCACTTTGCTGCAGGAACGACGGCCGCAATTATAATCCGGCCGCATCGGGCTCCAAGCCGTCAACTGACCCTTTTGATCGGACTTGGCGGATTCCCAATCAGCCTAACCGGCGGCAGCGTGGGATCGTGTCACGCGATACGATGCACCGTTCCTCGTCCTTGTTCCTTCGCTGAAATGATCGCGAGACCCAGCTTCTTCTTGAGTCCGCCCGAGATCATGCCTCTCGCTGAATGCGGCGCCCATCCCGTCACCTCGACGATCTCACCAATGGACGCCCCCTCGGGCCGCTGAAGCAGCGCGATGATTTCGGCCTGTTTCGTGCCCGCCCGGACGGCGACGGGTTTCGGGGCATCGGTCGATTGGGGCGTCGGCGCGGGATCCGGCTTGGTCTTGCGTGGATTGGGCACCGTGCTGGCCACGACCGGCTCGATCCCGATCGCTTCGAGCCCGGCCTCGGTGGCGACGAGGGTGGTGCCATGACCATCGCCGGTCTCGCGCCAGAGCGGATCACCGCGGCGCAGATCGGCCTCGACCTCTTGGAGCCAGCCGCGCGAGATCATCGCGGCCACGGCCTTCTTCGCGGCGGCCCCGTGCAGCCCGTCGGGCAGTGGCATGGCCAGATTACCGGGGCGGGTGGCCGCGCGGCTGAGGATGATGGTCTGGGTGTCGGTGAGTTTTGGCAAGGGAGCCTCCGGTGCTGACAGGGCCGCGCGGGATTGCGCGGCCTCCTACCGGGTGAAGCCCGCCAGCCGGCGAGCCGCACCCTTCTCCGGGGATTGGGCAAGCTAGCGGGCGTATTCGCCCTCGCCGAAGACGCTGTCGGCACGGTACAGTTCAGATCAGCGCCATTCCGACCAGCACGGTGCTGGCGGCGGCCAGCTGAGTGGTGGGTAGCTCGATCTTGAGATGCGAGATCACGTCCGACGCCTCGGCGCGGATTCCGGCTTCGCGTAACGCCGCCTCGATGGCTCCGGCGACGGCGTCGGGGTTCTTGCTCTCAAACCGGGCGGGCAGCGTGTCGTGATCGATGCGGATGGTGGTGATGGCAGTCATGCGGTGTCTCCGTCCTTCTGTTCGAGCATGGCGAGGATCGCGCAGGCCATCCCGCCGAGGAATTCGCTGCGGCGGAAGACGATCTCGTCGATGTCGTTTGCCGTGGTGATCGCGGGATCGACCGCGAGGTCCTCCGCCATGTGCGGCAGCAGGCGGGCGACCTCGGTGTTGTAGCGTCGGGCAATAGTCATGGGCGTGTCTCCGATCAGGCTGTGTTGTCCTGATCCGAGAATCGCTCCGATCCGGAACGTAATCAACTGAATTAGACGATCTTAACCGTTTATATTCAATGCCCTAAGGGAGTGCATGGGGTCGTGGAAGGTCTCTCTGAGCGTGCCTATGCCGCCCGGTCCGGGCTGTCGCGCGGGGCCGTGCAGAAAGCGCGCAAGACGGGGCGGCTGGTGCTTTACCCGGATGGCTCGATCAACGCGGCCGCCTCGGATGCGCGGCGGGCAGAGACGACCGATCCTGACCAGCAGCACCGGTCCGCCGGTGGCCTCAGTAGTGGCGACACGGCCGGCGCGGTCTCCGGTCCCGGCGACAGCGCTTCCTATCTGAAGGCCAGCACCGCGCTGACCGTCTACCAGGCGCAGGAGCGTCAGCTGTCGATCCAGCGCAAGAAGGGCGTTCTGGTCGACCGCGCCCGCGCCGAGACGCTTGTGTTCCGCCTCGCGCGGCAGGAGCGCGATGTCTGGGTGACCTGGCCCACGCGCGTGGCGGCCTTGATGGCCGCGCAACTGGCCGCAGAGATGGAGGCCGCATCGGGGGAGGCCGTAACGATCGAGACGGCGATCCTGCAGAGGGTGCTGGAAGCGCATGTCCGAGAGCAGCTCACCGCCCTCGCAGACCTCCGGGTCTCGCTTGAATGATGAGGATGATGACCATGGCCTGACCGACAGCGACCTGACCGCCGACCTCGATCTCGGGTTCGACGGGTCAGAGGACATCCTGCGCGCCTGGTGCCGGGGCGTTCGCCCCGATCCGGATCTGACCGTGTCGGGATGGGCGGATGCACATCGCTGGCTGTCGTCGCGTGCCTCGGCCGAGCCGGGCCGGTACCGCACCGCGCGCACGCCCTATCTGCGCGCGATCATGGATGCGCTGTCACCCGGGCATCCGGCGCAGCGGATCTCGTTCATGAAAGCCGCGCAGGTCGGCGCGACGGAAGCCGGCAACAACTGGATCGGGTTCGTGATCCACCACGCGCCGGGGCCGATGCTGGCGGTGCTGCCGACAGTCGAGATGGCCAAGCGCAGCTCGCGCGGCCGGATCGATCCGCTGATCGAGGACAGCGCGGCGCTGAAGGAGCGAGTCAGGCCCGCGCGCTCGCGGGACGCCGGCAATTCGATGCTGTCCAAGGAGTTCCCGGGCGGCATCCTGGTGCTCACGGGGGCCAACTCGGCCACCGGCCTGCGCTCCATGCCGGCGCGCTACGTGTTTCTCGACGAGGTCGACGCCTATCCGGCCTCGGCCGACGAGGAAGGCGACCCGGTCACGCTGGCCGAAGCCCGCACCACCACCTTCGCGCATCGGCGCAAGGTGTTCATGGTCTCGACGCCGACCATCCGCGGGCTGAGCCGGATCGAGCGTGAGTTCGAGGCCAGTGATCAGCGGCGGTATTTCGTGCCCTGCCCGCATTGCGGGGCGATGCAGTGGTTGCAGTTCGAACATCTGCGCTGGGCAAAGGACCAGCCGGAGACCGCAGCCTACCACTGCGAGGGCTGCGCGCGCCCCATTGCCGAGCATCACAAGACAGCGATGCTGGAACGGGGCGAGTGGCGCGCGACAGCCGTGCCAACCGATCCCACCGCCATCGGCTTTCACCTCTCGGCGCTCTACTCGCCGATCGGCTGGAAAAGCTGGGCGCAGATCGCCCGCGACTGGCTGGCAGCCCAGGGCTCCGACGAGATGCTGCGCGCGGCGCGCAATACGCTGCTGGGGGAGACATGGGTCGAGAGCGGCGAGGCCCCGGACTGGCAGCGGCTGGCCGACCGGCGCGAGACCTATCCGGCGCAGATCCCGGAACAGGGTCTGTTCCTCACCGCCGGGGCGGATGTGCAGAAGGACCGGATCGAGATCGATGTCTGGGCCTGGGGTCGCGGGCTGGAAAGCTGGCTCGTGGATCACATCGTGATTCCGGGTGGCCCGGACGATCCCGCCTGCTGGGAGGCGCTGACCGCGCTGCTGGGCCGGACATGGGTGCATGAGAAGGGGGCTGTCATGACGCTGGCCAAGCTCGCCATCGATACCGGCTACGAATCCGCTGCCGTTCATGCCTGGGCGCGCCAGCAGGGCACGGCGCAGGTGGCCCCGGTCAAGGGGCTCGAGGGCTTCAACCGCGCAACGCCGGTCTCGGGGCCGACCTTCGTCGATGCCACGGTAAACGGGCGCAAACTCAAGCGCGGGGCCCGGCTCTGGAGCGTGGCCACCGCCACCTTCAAGGCCGAGACCTATCGCTATCTGCGGCTGGAGCGGCCGTCCGATGAGGCGCGTGCCCGTGGTTCGGCACATGCAGCAGGCACGATCCACCTGCCGGACTGGGCCGACAGCGAATGGCTGAAACAGCTGGTCGCCGAGCAACTGGTCACCATCCGCAACAAGCGCGGTTATGCCCGGCAGGAATGGCAGAAGATGCGCGAGCGCAACGAGGCGCTCGATACCCGCATCTATGCAAGGGCCGCGGCGTGGATCCTCGGCGCCGACCGGTTCGATGCGCGGATGTGGCAGAGCCTCGAGAAACAGGCCGGGGTGGAGAGCAAAGCTGACGCCGAGCAGGAGACTGCACCCGAGACACCCACCGAGCCTCAGGCGGGGCGCGTGACCACGCCACGGCGACGCGGCTGGCGGGTGAGCACGCCAAAATACATGGAATGAGCATGACCCTCGACGATCTCAAACGCCACCACGGCGCGCTGCTGGCCGCGCGCTACAGCGGCACGCGCAGCGTGAGCTATGACGGCAAGACCGTCACCTATGGATCCGATGCGGAACTGGCCGCGGCCATCGCGGATATCGAGCGGCGGATCGCGTCGCTGGACCGCACCGGCCGTCGTATCCTGCGCCCTCATGCGACAAAGGATCTGTGATGACCGCGATGAACTGGCGGCAACGCCTCGGCGCCTTCATCGGCGGGTTCGACGCGGGCCAGCACCACCGCCGTCTGCGCGGGTTCCGCGCGACGCGCGCGCATGTCAACGCGCTGATCGCAGCCAGTGGTCCTGACATCACCGCCCGGGCGCGCTGGCTCGTGCGCAACAATGGCTATGCGGTGAACGCGGTGGAAAGCTGGGCGGCCAATACCGCCGGCGACGGGATCAAGCCGATCTCGAAGATCGCAGACCCTGCGCGCAAGGAAGAGCTGCAGCGGCTGTGGCTGGCCTGGACAGACGAGGCCGATGCCGAGGGGCTGACCGACTTCTACGGGCTGCAGCGTCGCGCTGCGCGCGAGGTCTTCATCGCGGGCGAGGTGTTCTTCCGCATCCGGCCGCGGCGCACGGGCGACGGGCTGTCGGTGCCGCTGCAGCTGCAGATGCTGCCCGCCGAGATGCTGCCACTGGAGCAGAGCGGCACCGCGGCGAATGGCAACGCAATCCGTCAGGGCATCGAGTTCGACCGGATCGGGCGACGTGTCGCCTATCACTTCCTGCGCCGTCATCCGGGCGACAGCACGGAGCCGGGCCTTGCCGGTGAGATCACGCGGGTGCCGGCCTCCGAGGTGATCCATGTGATCGACCCGGTCGAGGGCGGCCAGCTGCGCGGGGTCTCGAAACTGGCCCCCGCCATCGTGAAGCTGTTCCTGCTCGATCAGTATGACGATGCCGAGCTCGACCGGAAGAAGGTCGCGGCGATGTATGCGATGTTCGTCACCTCGCCGGCCCCGGAAAACCCGCTGGCCCCGCCCGGCGACGACGACGACCCGGGCGGCGTCGAGATCAGCCCCGGCCAGGTGGTCCGGCTCGATCCGGGCGAGGATGTCACGGTGGGCCAGCCCGCCGACAGCGGCGCCACCTACGAGCCGTTCCAGTACCGCACGCTGCTGCAGATCTCGGCGGCACTGGGCATTCCCTATCCGTATCTGACCAATGACATGGTGAAGGGCAACTTCTCGAACTCGCGCCTGGCGCTCATAGAGTTCCGCCGCCGCGTCTCGGCCTGGCAGCATTCGGTGATGGTGTATCAGCTCTGCCGCCCGGTCTATGCGCGCTGGATGGATGCGGCGGTGCTGTCGGGGGCGCTTTCGCTGCCGGGCTACGAGGCCAACCGGTCCCGGCTGCTCACCGCCGACTGGCTGCCCACCAAATGGGACTGGGTCGATCCCCTGAAGGACGCCAATGCCGAGATCGCCCAGATCGAGGCGGGTCTCAAATCCCGCACACAGGCCATCGCCGAGCGCGGCTTTGACGCCGAACAGGTCGACCGCGAGATCGCCGCCGAGCACGCCCGCGAGCGTGCGCTCGGCCTCGACTTTCGCCGCCCCGGCTCGCCGGCGCAGGGCGCGGCGGACTTGCCGGGCGAGACCGATGAGGCCGAAAGGACCAGCGACGATGATGATGACGACACCGCGGAGAACAGTCCGCGCCCAGACGAGGACCAGCCCTGATGCTTCACGCCCGCATTGCCGCGCGCGCCTTCAACACGCCGCTGCTGGTCGAGCCCGCCAAGGCCATGGCGTTTCTGTCAGGCCTCGGGCCGCGGGTTCTCGGGCGGCGGGTCGAGCTGGCGGACCATGATCTGCATGACGCATCCGGCACAACACAGTTGCCTGCCCGCGCCAGCATCCTCGCCAGTGCGCTCGCCGACAGCCTGAAGCAGCAAGGCGATGCGCCCTTCCCGGTGATCGATGGTATTGCGGTGATCGAGATCTCCGGCGTGCTGATCCATCGCGGCGGCTGGATCGGGGAGTCCTCCGGCCAGACCAGCTATGAAGGCATCACCGCGCAGATCGAGGCCGCTGCCAGCGATCCATCCGTCCGGGGCGTGGCACTGGAGATCGACAGCTTCGGCGGCGAGGTCGCCGGGGTCTTCGATCTGGCAGACCGCATTCGCGCGTTGCGGCGCGCCAAGCCGGTCTGGGCCTTTGTGGCGGAACACGCCTTCTCGGCGGGCTACGCGCTGGCAAGCCAGGCGAGCCGCATCCTGCTGCCGCGCACCGGGGCGGTCGGCAGCATCGGGGTCGTCGTGATGCATGCCGATCTGAGCGGCCAGCTCGACCGGGAGGGCGTGCGCGTGACGCTGATCCATGCGGGATCCCACAAGGTCGACGGGAACCCTTACGCTCCACTGCCCGAGAGCGTCCGTGACGACATCCAGAGCGAGATCGACGTGCTGCGGTTTCTCTTTGCAGAGACCGTCGCCGCGGGTCGCGCCGGGCGCCTGAGCCAGGACGCCGCGCTGGCGACCGAGGCCGCGATCTATCGCGGGACCGATGCTGTCGCGGCGGGGCTGGCCGACGAAGTGACCGATCTCGCGCGCGGCTTCGCCAGTTTCCGCGCGCATGTCGCACACACGCAGACGCCGCGAGGGCGGCAGATGCAAACGTCACGAGCCTCCCGACCCATTACCCAAACCATTACCCGAAAGGAGACCGCCATGGCCCATGTGCCAGACAATGAGACCACGCCGCAGGACAGCGTCGACAATGTGCAGCAGGACGACAAGCGAAATACTGCGCCCGATCGATCCGAAGATAGCGCGTCTCCCGAGGCGACCGACACAGCGCACACGCCTGACGCGGCGGTTGCGCCTGCCTCGGAGAGCCCGGCACCGCCCGCCGCACCAGTTGCCCCTGAAGCATCAACCACCACCACGCCGGCAGCAACTCACCCCGGCAACCAAGCCGAGCTCTCGGCGCAGCTGCGCCAGGAGGCGGCGGAGATCACCGAGATCGCCGCTCAGGCGGGCCGCCTCGGCATCGCCATCGACGCCGCGAAAGCCTTGCGCGAGGGCACGACGCCGGAGGCCTTGCGGCAGCTGGTCATCGAGCGCGCCAGTGCCGCTGCAGATGCCCGCGATATCGTGGCGGCACCGCCCTCACCGGTCCTGCCACAGGCGCAGGAAAGCCCGCTCATCGCGGCGGCAAAGCGGGACGCAGCCGCGGGCAAACGCACCTGACGCCCAAGCTGCGCCTGGAGCTACCTCCCGACAAACCAATGCCCGAACGATCCCCCGCCGCACCACTCCGGCAGGGGATTTCCCTTGTTTCATGGCCCTGAAGGATCCCCGACATGCCCGTTCTGACCCAACCGTCCACGATGGGCGATGTCCTCAAATACGAGATCAACCCGAACTACACCCGTGAAACCGTTCCGCTGCTGGAAGGCACCGCCTATCCCGTCGGCTCGGTGCTGGGCCGCATCACCGCCAGCGGCAAGTACAAGCTCGCCACCTCCGGCGGTACGGACGGCGCGCAGACCGCCGGTGCCGTGCTGCTCTACGCGGTCGATGCCACGCCCGGCGATGCCGTCGGCGTCTTGCTCATGCGCGGCCCCGCGATCGTGTCGCGCGCGGCACTCGCTTACGACGGCACCGTCGATGACGCGACCAAGATCACCACCAAGATCAGCCAGCTGGCCGCCCTCGGGATCATCGTGCGCGACACCGCCTGATCGGGCCGCAAGCGCCGCCTCACGCTTCTACCCTGTTTCCCGCCCTCTTTCTCCGGAGATCCCCCATGACCCTTACCCGCAACCCGTTCGATGCGGGCGGCTATTCGCTCGCCGAGATGACGCAGGCCATCAACATCCTGCCCAATCTCTATACCCGCCTGGGCCAGATCGGCCTCTTCCGCTTCGAGGGCGTTACGCAACCCTCCATCGTGATCGAGCAGCGCGAGGGCGTTCTCAGCCTGCTGCCCTCGGTCCCGCTCGGTGCGCCCGCCACTGTCGGCAATCGCGAGCAGCGCTCCATGCGCAGCTTCGCGCTCCCGTGGATCCCGCATGACGATGTGATCCTGCCCTCGGATATTCAGGGCATGCCGGCACTCGGCGTCTCGGACGCGGCCGATCCGCTCGTGGAGGTGATGAACCGCAAGCTCACGCTGATGCGCCGCAAGCATGCCCAGACCCGTGAATACATGGAGATGAACGCGCTGCGCGGTATCGTGAAGGATGGCGCGGGGACCACGCTCTACGACTACTTCACCGAGTTCGGACTCACTCAGATCCCGGTCGACTTCGTCTTCGGGACCGCCGGCACGAACATCCAGGGCAAGGTGCGCAGCACCCTGCGCGCCATCGAGGACAATCTTCTGGGCGAGACCATGACCACGGCACATGCGCTGGTCAGCTCGGAATTCTTCGACAAGCTGATCAGCCACCCCAAGACCGAGGACGCCTACAAGTTCTACTCGGCCACCGGCGGCCAGCCCCTGCGCGAGGACATGCGCCGCGCCTTTCCCTTCGCAGGCATCCTCTTCGAGGAATATAACGGCTCGGTGACGCTCTCGAACGGCACATCGGAGCGGCTGATCCCCGCGGGGGAAGGCATCGCCTTTCCACTGGGGACATTCGAGACCTTCACCACCTATGGCGGACCCGCGAACCTGCTGGAGACCGCCAATACCGTGGGTATGCCGCTCTATGCCCGGCAGATGATCGATGCCAAGGGGCGCTGGATCGACCTGATGACGGAAGGATCGATCCTGCCGGTCAACAAGCGCCCGCGGCTGGCGATCCGCCTGCACAGCTCGAACTGACCGGTAAGGCCATGTCGATCTTCGCCCTCGCCATGGACACGCTCTTCGGTGATCCCAACATCGCCCGCGATGCGATCTACATCCCGGACGCGGGTGCGCCCGTCCTCGTCCGCGTGGTCACCCGCCGGGCGGACGACATCTCCAACTTCGGCGACGCGCGGATCTGGTCGGAGACCACGCGCATCGATCTGCGCGTGGCCGAGGTGGTGCAACCGCGCCCCGGCGACCGTGTCGAGATGGATGGCGAGGCGTTTCTCATTCAGGGCGAGCCGGTCCGGGATCGCGAGCGGCTCGTCTGGACCATTGATCTCAGGCCCACGTGATCCCCATGAAGCTCAAACTCGACATCACCCCCGACCTTGCTACCATGATGGCGGCGGAAATCCAGGCGGGCGAGAAGGCTGTCACGGCGGCCACGCGCGAGGCCGGGACCAGCCTCAAGACCGCCTGGCGCAACCAGATCACCGGCGCGGGTCTGGGCACGCGGCTGGCCCGCACGATCCGGTCCGAACAGTATCCGAAGGGTCAGCCCAGCCTGAATGCGGCAGCGCTGGTCTGGTCGAAGGCGCCCGACATCGTCAGCGCCCATGATACCGGGCCGCTGATCCGCTCGCGCAACGGGTTCTGGCTGACGATCCCGACGGCAGCCGCCGGCAAGTCCCGCCGCGGCGGCCGGATCAGCCCGGTCGAGTGGGAACGCCGCACGGGCCTGCGCCTGCGCTTTGTCTATCGCCGCTCCGGCCCGAGCCTGCTTGTCGCCGAGGGGCGGCTCAACAAGGGTGGCCGTGCGGTTGCCTCGCGCTCGAAGACTGGTCGCGGCCTGACCACCGTGCCGATCTTCCTGCTGGTCCCGCAGGTCAAGCTGCCGAAACGGCTGGATCTGGCACGGGATGCTGAGCGCGCGCATGATGCCCTGCCCGGGCTGATCGTGGCGAACTGGGTCGAGGGGCGTTTCGGATGATCCGTCGATCAGGGCCCACTGGTCCATGCTTCGAACGCCCATCCCGAAAGCATGGATCCAACGCTGGCGAGCAAGAGATAGAGAAGGAATGGGCGAATTCGGAGCACCGGCGCGATAGCCATGGCACCCCATATGCTCACCACCCCGCCCGAGACGAGGAAGGCCATGGCGGCGCCCGGGGCCATGCCAGCCTCCATCAGCGCACGCGTCAACGGCAGCGCCGCGTAGCCGTCGATATAGGCTGGCGCTCCGACCAGGACGGCGAGCGGCACCGCGAAGGCGTTGCCGGCCCCGACGTAAGATGACAACGCATCGGGTGCCAGTGTTTCATTGAGCGCATACTCGGCGGCAAAGGCAGGAATCAGAACGATCAGAATTAAGCGGGTAACCGACCACGCCTCGCGTCCGAAGCGGGCGCGGCGCGCAGGTTCGGTCCAGATTGCGGCGTGGAAGCTCGCGTTTTCGATGCCGCATGGCTGTCCCAGAGATCCGGTAATGCGGTTGCGCCGCAGCGGGTCGCGCGTCCACCCGGTCCTCTCCAAGGCCGCCGTTGCAAGTCCACCGAAGATCCCCAGGCCGATGGCCGCGATCATCTTTCCCACAGCGAATTCCCAGCCCAGTGTCGCGGCGGTCGCCGCAAACATTGGCGGGCCGGTGACAGGCGATGACAGCCAGAACGCCATCACCGGCGCGAGCGGTACACCCGCGGCTAGCAGACCGGCCATCAACGGCAGAACGGTGATGCCGCAGACCGGGATCAGAGCACCGACACCAGCCGCCAGAAAGACGGCCAATATCCTCTGTCCCTCAATGATATCGGCAACACGGTCGCTTGCGCCGCTCGCCGCGATCCACGCCGCGAGCAGAATGCCGGGGATCACGATCGGGGTCACATTGATCAGACCGGCAAAGACAAAGCGCGCTGTCGCCAAAGCATGATCGGGCGCCAGAAAGACGGCTGCTCCGAGACCCGAAATCAGAGCGAGATAGGCGAGCCGCACCCAAGGCGAGCCACCATGAACTGCTTGCGAAATATTCATCTTGTCTGTCTCCGTTCCAGTTAGATGATGAGGCGAGACGGTCGAGGGATGCCGCCACCCACGGCAGGACCGGTAACGCGCTTCATCGTCCAAGCCGCTGATACCGATCCAAGAAACCCCGTTGCGCTTCGCGTAGAACATCGCGGTCTTGCAGAACGTCGCGGCGTTCGAGACCGATATCCGCAAGGAGGTGATCGTTGAGGCCTCGCAGGGCCCTCCGGAGTCGCGCGAGGCGACGCTTCTCGTCAATCTTTTTGAAAAACCCTGCGATGGCGCGGCGCACGGGCTCCGGGGAGTTGGGGACATCGTGATGATCGATATGCGGTTCGATGGCCGGCACCCGGCAGGCTGTCCTGTGATCATGGCTGTGGATAGAGAGCATGACAAAGCCTCCTCAAGATGTTGCTGATGTCTGACTGTAAGATGCAACCTTGAAAGGAATTTGAGAAACGGGCAGTTTAGAAATCAGCAATCGGTATTTCAAATGGCTCAGCTTGACAGCGACCTTCTCAGAACATTCCTCGCTATCGTGGAGACCGGCAGCGTCACGGGCGGCGCGGAACGCATCCACCGCTCCCAATCGGCGACGAGCCTGCAACTGAAGCAGCTCGAAGAGGTAGTCGGCGAGCCGCTCGTCGCGCGGCACGGCCGGGGCGTGGTCCCGACGCCGGCGGGAGACCGCCTCCTGCCAGTCGCGCGGCAGGTCACCGGAATGCTCGACGCGGCTCTGGCCAGCTTCCGCACCGATGATCTGATCGGCCGGCTTCGTATCGGGATCGCGGAAGATGCAGCGCGAGAGGTGCTTGCCAACGTTCTGGCCGCCTTCTGCCGCGACCATCCGCGGATGGAGCTGGAGGTGCATTGCGCTCTCGGGGATGGGTTCGGCGACTCGCTGGCGCGCGGCAAACTGGATATGGCTGTCTACGAGAGTTCGGCGATCGGCCCCGGTCAGGAACGGCTGCGCACGGGGCGCCTTCAATGGACTGCGTCACGCCACCATGATGCGGCGCGCCGCGACCCGCTGCCGGTGGCTGTTTTCGACCGCTCATGCTGGTGGCGGGACGTCGCGCTCGCCGATCTTTCGGCTGCAGACCGTGCGTATCGTACGGTGTTCACCAGCGAGAACGCATCGGGTGTGCGCGCCGCCGTCGTGTCCGGCATGGCGGTCGCGCTGATGAGCGAAAGCGAGGCAGACGAAGACTTGGTTGCACTTACGGACATTGCACCGCCACGACCTTCCTATCTGGTCCTCGTTGTGGCGCCGCGGGCGCGCGGAGCGGCTATGGAGGCGCTGTCCGAAGCTATTCGAAATGCGTTGAAGGAAGAAAACAGGCCCGTCGGCTTCTGAAATGCCCACACCACGCGAAACCATCCTAACCGCGCTGCACGCGCGGCTCTCGGCACTTCCGGCGACCACTTTGCGCGGCGAAGTCCTGCCCGAGCGTGTGCCGGCTGCTGGCTTGCTGATTCTGCGCGACGGCGAGTCGGGGGAGCCCGAAGAGACGCTTTCGCCGATCATTTACCACACCGGCCCTTCGCCGAGAAAGAGGCGGTTGTGCAGGGCCCCGCCCGACGCCGCTTTCGACACTCTAACCGGGAGCATCAACGCATCTCGGTCGGGACCGGCGCGTGCGACACTTCATCGTTCGCAACCGCGCCCGTAACCCTCGTGCGCCCAGCCACCGGAGCCCCTCCATGCCCTCGACTCGCGAGACGATCCTTGCTGCGCTGACAGCGCAGCTGACCGCGCGCGCCGGCGCCGAGGTGCGGCGCAACGCGACGCTGCCCGAACGGGCGCCGGCGGAAGGACTGGTGATCCTGCGCGACGGCACTCCGGGCGAACCGGATGTGACGCTGAGCCCGTGGCGGGCCTATTACCGCCACCGCGTGGAGATCGAGGCGTTCATGCCGCCGGGCGCGGCGGAGGCGGCGCTCGACGCGCTCATCGCCCGGATCGGGGCCGCGCTGGCGCATGACGACAGCCTCGGCGGGCGCGTCGAGCTGATGACGGTTTCCGCGCCTGAACTGCAGCCCGTCCCGGTGGAGGGCGGCGCGCCGTTTCTGGCGGCGGCACTTGCGGTCACGCTGGAATACGAGGTCAGCGATCCGCTGAGCGGCTGAGCGCGCCCGACGGCGCGGCCATCTCGAGACATCACATCTGCACATCACAGGAGATATGACATGGGCAAGCAACGCGCCTATGGCGCCGATGCCACACTCAGGGCGGTGCGCGAGACGCAGTATGGCGGGGCCACCACGGGCCCGGTGCGGGCGCTCGATTTCAAGACGGCGGATCTGTCGGCGAGTATTCCGCTTGGCGACGACCCGCTTCTGGGGCGCGGGCGCAATGCGCAGGACCCGTATCGCGGGCTGGTCACCGATGAGGGCCAGCTGGAGATCCCGTTCGATCTGCAGGGTACCGGCTGGTGGATGACCGCGCTCTTCGGCGATCCCGAGACCACGCCGCAGGCGGCCACGGGGCAAATCACCTTTGCGGATAATCCCGCGCCGGGCGACACGCTCACGCTGAACGGGGTGATGTGGACCTTTATGGCAGCGTCTGCTGCGGGCGACGAGACGGAAATCGGCGCCACGCTGGCAGATACGCTTGCCGCACTTGCCGCGGATCTCAACGCCGCCACCGATCCCGTCATCGCCGTGGCGACCTATGCCGTGGAAGACGACACGGCGCTGCTGATCACCCATGACACCCCCGGCCCGGACGGCAACGCGTTCGCGATTGCCGCCTCGGCCGCGCAGCGTTCCGCCCCCACGCTCACCGGCGGCGGGTACCGCCATGTCTGGCGCAGCGGGGCCGACAGCATCCCGTCCTTCCTGATCGAGATCGGCCATCCCAAGCTCACCACCCCGGTCTTCTTTCGCCATGCGGGGGCGGTGCTGGAAGAGCTGTCGTTCCAGATGGGCCAGGAGGGGCCGGCCAATGCCACCGTCTCGGTGGTCGCCCAAGGCGAAGAGACCGCGAATGCCACGCTGGACGCAAACCCCGCCGCCTTTGCGCTGCGCCGCTTCAGCCAGGGGCGCGGGCGCATCGTGCGCGCGGGAGCGCCGCTGGCGGGGGTCACCGCAGGCTCTCTGACCTTCTCCAACGGCATCGAACGGGTGCGGTCCATTCGCGAGGATGGCCGCATCGATGGCGCGGATCCCACCCTCGCCACCTGCGAGGGCTCGCTGAACGTGCGCTTCGATGGGGAGACGCTGATGGCCGAGGCCGCGAGCGGCGATCCGGTGGCGCTGGTCTACGGCTTTGCGATGCATGAGGGCTACGCGCTCAGCTTCACCCTGCCGCGGGTCTACCTGCCCAAGCCCAAATATTCGATCACCGGCCCCGCCGGGGTCGAGGCAAGCTTCGACTGGCGCGCCGCCGCCGATGCGACCGGCGTGATGCTCGAGGTCGCCCTTCTCAACGATATCCCGACCCATGGAGACCCCTGATGATCCGCCTCGACCTGAACGCGTCCCCCGACTGGCTCGATCTCGGCCACGGCGTGCAGCTGCGCGTCGCGCCCATAACCACCTCCCTGATGAACCGTGCCCGCGAGGAGCCGATCCTCGCCGACCTGCCGGAGGAGGCCAGCGCCAACCGGCGCGGCATCGCGCTCGCGAAGGCGCTGGCCCGTGTGGCTGTCGATGACTGGGCGGGCGTGCATGACGAGACCGACGCGCCGGCCGAACTTTCGCCCGAAGGGCTCGACGCGCTGCTGGAGATCGTACCGATCTTCGAGGCGTTCCAGCTGCGTTACGTGGCGCCGGGCCTGCATCTGGAACAGGAAAAAAACGCCTCAGCGCCCTTGCCGAGTGGCACTTCGGCGGGGGCGACGGGTACTGCAAAAACTGCACCCAAATCTGCGACGCCTGCCCGGCGCGGCAAAACGCGCCGCTGACGCGCGAGGGCGCGATGGCCTGGGATATCGCATGCCGGGCCACAGGCCAGCTGCGGGTCGCGGACGGCGCAGTGCTCGGCTGGGATATGGGCGCGGTGCTGGCCATGGCTGCGGCCGGCGGACTCGACCCGAGGGCGGCGGTGGAGCTTCTGCCGGTGATCGAGGCGGCGATGGTGCGCGCGGTGAACGCCCAGATCCGGGCGCAGCGCCCGCAATAGGCGGGCACGCTGTGACAGCCCGCGCGGCAAAGGCACAAACCCGTAAAAGTTAGATTGATCGAGGGCCTCAATGACCAGCGCGTCCAAACAGGTGACGGTGCGGCTGGCGGCAGAAGGCGGCCGGCAGGTGCGCGCCGAGCTCAGGGGGATCGGCACCGACGGCGCCACCGCCTTCCAGCGTCTGGGCTCGGAGATGGAGGCCGCCAATGCGCGTGCCGACCGGTTCTTCCGCCGGCTGCGGATTGCGGCGGCGGCTGGAGCTGCAGCCGTGGGCGCGGCGGCCACGGCGATGATCCGCAGCGGGCTGCAGGTCGTCGACAGCCAGGCCAAGCTGGCGCAGTCGCTGGGCACCACCGTCGCCTCGATCCAGACGCTGGAGCGCGCGGGCGAACTGGCGGGCGTGTCGATGTCGGGCATCGAGCAGGCCACCAAGGATCTCACGCGCCGTCTCAGCCAGGCCGCGGCCGGGACCGGCCCCGCCGCCGACGCGCTGGACCGGCTGGGGCTGTCGGTCACCGACCTGATCGCGCTGCCGCTCGATGAGCGCGTCGGGGCCATCAACGCCGCCATCGAGAAGTTCGTGCCGGCGGCCGAGCGTGCGGCCGTGGCGGGCCAGCTTTTCGGCGAGGAAGGCTCGATCGCCATGGGTCGGATCGACAGCGCCACGCTGCGCCAGGCGACGAAGGACGTGCGCGCCTTCGGCGTCGTGGTGTCCGCGCAGGACGCGGCACAGATCGAACGGACCAACGATGCGATCTCACGGCTGGGGCTCATCTGGCGCGGTCTGGCCAACCAGCTGGCGGTGGCCGTGGCCCCCGCTCTGGAGGCCGTGGCCGACGCAATGGCCGCGCTCGCGGAACGCAGCGGTCCGATGGGCCGCGCCATCGAGCTGGTGCTGGGCAATCTCGACCGGCTGGCCGCCACGCTCGCGGCGGTTGCCGGTCTGGTGGCCGGGCGCTTTGTGGCCGGGCTGGCAGTGGCAGCTGTCAGCGTGCGCGGGCTGGCCACGGCGTTGGCGCTGTTGCGCGGGGCGCTGATCCGGCTGCCGTTTGTGGCGCTCGTGATCGGCGCGCAGGAGCTGATCCTGCGCTTCGGCCGGCTGGTCGCGGCGGCAGGAAGTTTCTCCGACGCCCTCGATCTCATGCGCGGCGTGGCCGCAGAGGTCTGGGACCGGATGGGCACAGGCGCACGGGCGCTCGGCGCGACGATCGCCGCAGCCTGGGCCGGGATCCAGGCCAGCGTGGCCGGCGGCGTGCAGGCCAGCCTGGACGCTGTCGCGCGCGGCGCCTCGCTTATCGTCAACACCTGGCGCGGGGCTTTTGCAGCAACACGCGCGATCTGGTCCGATCTGCCGGCAGTGCTGGGCGAGGTCGTGACCGGTGCGGCCAATGCCATGGTGCGCGGCGTGGAGCGAATGCTGAACGCGGTGATCGGGCGCGTGAACCGCTTCATCGCGGGGATCAACACGGTGCTTGGCGCATTGCCGGCATGGGCCGTGGGCGATGGCGGGCTGCGCATCGGCGCGCTGGACGATGTCAGCCTTGGCGGTATCGAGGCCCGGTTCGCAGGCGCGGCGCGTGATGCCGGCGGCCGGGCGGCGGAGGCGTTCACGCGAGGATTCGAGCGGGAGTACCGCATCCCCGATCTCGGGCTCGGCGCCTATGCCGAGGAGGCCCGCGCGACGCAGGACGCGCTCCAAGGCGTGGCCGACGAACTGCGCGCCGCGGCGACCGGCCCACTGGAGTCGGTCGAGGCGATCCGCGAGGTGCTGGCGCGGACCTCGAAGGTGGCCGATGCGTCAGCGGACTCCGTGGCCGGGATCGGGGACGCCTTCGACGGGATCGCCGGCGGGGAGGATGGGAGCTTCGGCACAAGTTCCGGCAGCGGGGGCGCGGCGGGGCGCGCAACCAACGCGGCCACGGAGGCCGGCAACGCGATCGCGGCGGCCGGCGAGACGGCGGCGCGGGGCTGGGATGCGGTCGCCGACAGCCTGCAGGACTATGCCGACAGCGCGATGGAGACCGGCCGGCAGATCGGCGAGGCGCTGGTCAGCGCGTTTCGCGGGGCCGAGGACGCGCTTCTGACGCTGGTCACGAAGGGCAAGGTGGATTTCCGCGATCTGGCGAACTCGATCCTGGAGGACATCACCCGCATCGCGCTGCGCTCGGCGGTGCTCGGGCCGCTCGCCAACTGGCTGGGCGGCGCGCTCGGCGGGATCGGAGGCGGGCTTGGAGGCAGCTTGGGCGGCAGCCTCACCGCGGCGGTGGCGCATTCCGGCGGCGTGATCGGCGTCTCGGCACTGCCGCATCGCGAGGTGCCGGCCATGGCCTTCGCCGGAGCACCCCGACTGCATGCGGGTGGCATGGTCGGGCTCCAACGCAGTTCTGGCGTTGCGGGCCTGCGGCCCGACGAGGTCCCCGCGATCCTGCAACTCGGCGAGCGGGTGCTGTCGCGCCGCGAGGTCGCCGAGGGGCAGCGCGGCGGCGGTGGCAGCGGCCGTGACGGCGGTGTCACAATCAACATGAGCATCTCCACGCCGGATGCCGACAGCTTCCGCCGGTCGCAGGGCCAGATCACCGCCGAGATGAGCCGCGCCATCGCGCGGGCGCGGCGCAATCGGTAGTGCTTGCCACCTGACAAAAGATACCCGGCACGCCTCCTCGTGCACCCCGGTTGCTCGTGCAAAGGTTCGAAGGACAGCTATGCGGACAATCCGGTCATTGACCTATCCAGAGACGTCAGTAAGTTAATTTGGCAAATTCCATGTCAGCCAGCATTCGCGCGCCAGCATCACTTCCATTCTTCGGAGGGCAATATGCTTCACGAAAAGCTGCAGAAGTTAAAAGGACCGACCTTATTCGGCGCCACGCAAGCCGCTGTGATTATTTCAGTTTGCCTATTTCTTCCGGTTCCGGAAAGATACTCGGGGAGTGCCGAGATCGAACGCGGTGTCAGCTGGTTGGGAATAGGCTTGGTCTGGGTGTGTACCACCATCGTGATCGGGGCACTGCACTACTTACTTGATTCCCGAGACCGTTCTTAGTTTGGGCTCGGAAGGGCCTTGCGGCGGTGCGGCAGGCTGATTGCCGACCGACAGCACTGCGGACAGAACGGCCGTTCTTATAGTCATGTTGAGCCTCACCGCCGGGGATCTGGCTGGCCTACCTCGATCGCATCCCGTAGGTTTCTCGGCTGCGCCTTATGTGTTCATCGGCATCCCGTTCAGGGAAGAACCGCCAGCTTGGAGCGAGTATGGGCACGGTCTTTTCGACGCGGACCTCTATCACGTTCCTGATCGGAAAATCGGGACCGGCCTTCTCCCGCAGAGGAGGGACGAGAGCTTCGAACCTCGATGCCCCGTCCTCGATTATTTCGGCTGCTCCGATTAGCTTGTGCCCTCGCTCCCGAAAGACGTCTATCAAACTGACGCAGACGCGCGGATGCGTCTGGATCGCCCGGATCGAACCGGCCGAGGCGATGTCGGCGATCACGAAGCTGTCCCCTTCGTGATGCCATATCTCCTTTGGAGAAACGCTTGGCTGTCCCTTCCGATCTACGGTCGCCAACCAGCAGAGCACGGCATGGCGGCAGGTGTCCGCGACGGTCCATTCCGCGTCTTCGCTCATTTCCTACTATCCTCAGTTTCGGGCCATTGCCAGCTTGGTGCCGAAGACCACCAGAACGACGCCTATCACACGCTCGATCCACGCGCCCGCACGAACGTAGACGGCTCGTGCCGGGACGCTCGACAGAAGCGAGACAACGAGACCATACCAAACAACCTCGACAGCGAAGGACGCTGCAAGGATCGTAGTCTTCGTGAGCAAGGCTGCATCCGGCGGGACAGCAACGGCATAAAGACCAACGAAAAACATGATCCCCTTGGGGTTGGAAAGATTTACTATGCCGCCGATCCTGAAACCGCGCAGGAAGGCTAAAGTCCGGTGCTGGTCGGTTCCGTTAGCATCTGTTCCCTCGTTCTGAGCGGCCGTCCCGGCATGACGCCACGATTGAATGCCGAGCCATACCAGATACAGGCCGCCAGCGATTTGAACGGCGCGCGTTAGCCAACCGATGCGTTCGAGTATGACCGACAGTCCGGCTATCGCCAGCACCGCACAAAACGTCGCCGCACAGGCCAGGCCAAGCGTTGCTCCCCACGCCGTAGTCTTCTCTCCGCGCAGGGCCAACTTCGAGATCAGAGCGAAGTTGGGACCGGGGCTGACCACAATAGCGATGTAGAGAACCAGAACGGTCAGAACGATGTGGGGATCAAACATGTGTGGAACCTCCGACTACCTCGTCAGCCTATCGGATTATCGGAGGTCCTGAAAGGCGGATTAGGGCTCCTGGCGGTCATCTGATAGTTTCGCTCAGGGATTTTAGAATAGTGTCCGAAACCCGGCTTCCATCGGGAACCTTGTGTCGGGCGGCGAACACCGAGGGCCAATGAAAGGCAATCCATGACCGACTTTCACGATGTGCAGTTCCCTGCCACCATCGCGTACGGGGCCAGTGGCGGGCCGCGGTTCCTGACGGCGATCACCGCCACGCAGAGCGGCCGCGAGCAGCGCGTGGCGCAGTGGCAGCGCTCCCGCGGCGAATGGAACGTCTCCACGGGCATCCGCTCGCGTGCCGATGTCGCCGCATTCCTCGCCTTTTTCTACGCCCGCCGCGGCCGCGCACACGGGTTCCGCTTCCGGGACTGGACGGATTTCCGCGCCAGCGATCAACATCTCGGCACTGGCGACGGCGAAGAGACTGCCTTCCAGTTGTTGCGGCGCTATGACAGCGGCGGTGCGGTGCATGAGCGGCGGATCACGCGCCCGGTCGAGGGCACTGTGACGGTTTATCGCGATGGCGTCAAAGCAACGTCCGGGGTGTCGATCGATCACACGGCGGGCCAAGTGACGTTCTCAAGCGCCCCTGACGCGGGAACCGAGATCTCCGCGGATTTCGAGTTCGACGTCCCCGCACGGTTCGACACCGATGCCGCCGATCTCACCGTGGAGACCTACGAGATGCAGCAATGGGGCCGCATTACCGTGGTGGAGATCCGCGAATGAAGACGGTATCCCCCGAACTTGCTGCGCATCTCGAGGGCGATGTGCTCACGCTGGCCACCTGCTGGCGCCTCGCGCGCCGCGACGGGGTGGTGTTTCGCGCGACCGATCACGATGGCGATCTCGCGGTCGACGGCGAGGTCTACCGCGCCCGTGCAGGGTATTCGCGCACCGCCGTGGCCTCCGAGGCCGGGCTCGCGGTCGGCAATGTCGATCTCGAGGGCGTGCTCGACGATGCCGGGCTCGAGGCGGACGCGCTGCGCGCCGGTCTCTATGACGGCGCCGAGGTGCGGATCTTCGTGGTCAACTGGCAGGACCCGTCGCAGGGCACGCTCCGGCTGCGCCGCGGCTGGCTGGGCGAGGTCACGCTGTCGAGCGAGGGCCGGTGGCGCACCGAGCTGCGCGGTATGTCCCAGGTGCTCGCACAGCGGCTGATCGAGCCCTACACGCCCGACTGCCGCGCCGATCTCGGCGATGCGCGCTGCGGGGTGGCGATCACGGATCCGGAGTGGACGCGACCGGGCCTCGTCACCGCACCGCTGGACGCGCTGTCGTTTACCGCGGCGATCGACGTTGAGGGCAAGCCCGACGACTGGTTCGCCGGCGGGGTGATCATCTTCACGTCGGGGCAGAACAGCGGCCGGGCCATCGAGGTGCGCGGCTCGGATCTGGCGACGGGCGATCTCGTGCTCTCCTTCCCGCCGCCCTTCCCGGTCGGGACGGGCGACGCGTTCGAGATCTATCCGGGCTGCGACAAGCGGCTCTCCACCTGCATCGATCGCTTCGACAATGTGCTCAATTTCCGGGGCGATCCCTTCGTGCCCGGCGCCGACAAGCTGACGGAGACACCCAATGCCCGGTGAGCCAGTCCGCGCTGAGGAGATCGTTACCGAGGCGCGCCGCTGGATCGGGGCGCGCTGGCGCCATCAGGGCCGCGGGCCGGCCGGCGTGGATTGCATCGGGTTGCTGATCGTGGTCGCCGATGCGCTCGGCGTGCCGCATCACGATGTGCAGGGCTACGACCGGCGCGCGACCGGCACGAGGTTGCTGGAGAAATTTGCGGTCGATCTCGATCCGGTTGCGATTGCGGACGCGCGCCCCGGCGATATCCTGGTCTTTGCCGAGACCAGCTATCCCTGCCATGCGGGGTTCCTGACCGCGCGGCACGGTGTCCCGCATCTTTTGCACGCGCATGCGCTGCGGCGCTGCGTGCTCGAGGAGCCGCTGATCGAGCCATGGCTGTCGCGCCGTCGTGCCGCCTGGCGCATCCCAGAGGTGGTCTGATGGCGGTGCTGGCCATCGCCGGCGCGGGCGCGCTCGGCAGCTCCGCGCTCGGGCTGGGCTGGCAGGCCGGCTGGCTGATCGGCTCGACCGTCGGCTCGCTCCTGTTCGGGCCCGACCAGCCCGATATCGAAGGCCCGCGGCTGCGAGATCTGTCGGTTACCTCCTCGGCCTGGGGCGCGCCGATCCCGCTGATTTACGGCACGATGCGCGCCTCCGGCAACGTGATCTGGGCGCCCGGGATCCGTGAGGAGCGCCAGACCCGCAAGGTGGGCGGCAAGGGCGGCGGCGGTGGTCAGCGCCAGACCACCTATGGCTACTACGCCTCCTTCGCGCTCGGCCTCGCCGAAGGCCCGGCCGGCGACCTCATCCGGATCTGGGCCGATGGCAAGCTCATCCATGACGCGCGCGGCACCAATCCGGATGTGTCGATCCCCGGGCTGGAGTTCCGGTTTCACGAGGGCAGCGAGGACCAGCTGCCCGATCCGCTGATCGAGGCCACCGAAGGCCATGGCCGGACCCCGGCCTTTCGCGGGCTGGCCTACCTTGTGTTCGAAGATCTGCCGCTGGAAAACTTCGGCAACCGCATCCCCAACATCACCGCCGAGGTGACCTTCAACGCGCAGGAGGCCTTCCCCGCGCTCAAGAGCACCAACCTGCCGGGTGGTCCGCTCGACAGCGTGCTGACGAGCTACGGGGCCACCGACTTTCAGCGCCAGCGGCAGCTCATGCTGACCCCGGACGGTCTTCGGCTGTTCGATCTGCGCACGCTGGAGGAGCTGGCGCAGGCCCGGCCCGAGGATCTGATTTCCGACGCGCTGGCCGAGGCGTTGAACCTCTACAGGAATAATTACGGGTTCGATCACTGCTTCATCGGCGGCGACGGGTATGCCTATACTCAAGTCGGCATCAGCAACACCAAGCCGGTCGTGAAGATCGATCTCGACGCGATGGCGGTCGTGGACAGCTTCGGGCGCCGCAGCAACAGCCTGAGCAACAATTCCGGCGGTTTCGTATCACTCACGACACTGGGCTGGATGCGCGCGCTCAGCCTGACCGGGCCTGTCGATGTCCTGATCGCTTCGGGCCGGTTCGGCGGCGGCCATGGCTGCGTGCGGGCCGACACCATGGAGTTCCTCGCCAACCTGCCGCGCATGGGACCGGGGCCGACGAATGTCGAGAATATCGTGCAGGGGCGCGTGGGCGACGGCCTCGGCGAGGCGTGGATCCTGCGCACGTCGAACACCGGCACGGCCAGCACCATTCCCATCGAGCGGCTGCGCGTACGCCCGGGCGCGCCTCAGCCGGTCGTCGAGAATGCTGGGCACTGGCAGCTGTCTGCGGCCGACATCCATTCCGAGGCGACAGGATTCACCTACGAGCCGGCCGGCGCGGTGTATGATCCAGTGGATGATGCGCTGGTCTGGATCAGCGCGCTCGCCTTTCCGGACGCGCTCAGTGATCTGGAGGGGCGGTATGCGGTCAAATGGCGCCCCGATGACGGGGTGATCTGGGCGACGCGGCTGTCGCTCTTCGCGTTTTCCACCACGCGCAAGGAGAACATGGCGATAGCCAAATCCCGCACCGAGGGCCGGCGCATGGCGTGGCATCGCGAGCCGCAGGTCAGCCAGGTCGATCTGCGCACCGGCGCGGAGATCCTGTTCACCGAAGGCTTCGCCGCGGGCAGCATCTTCGGCGGCGGTGAGGCCGCGGGGTATGATGCGCGCTCGGACACGCTCACGGGCTATGTGCAGACCGGGTCGGCCGCAACCCGGCTGTTTCTCAACCGCACCGCCGGCGACGGGGTGACACCGGGCGCGATCGTCGCGGATATTTGCGCCCGCGTCGGGCTGGGGCCGGACGATATCGATGTGTCCGAGATCAATGCGCCGGTATTCCGGGGCTATGCCATCGGGCGGCAGGGATCGGCGCGGTCAGGGATAGAGCCGGTGGCGCAGGCCTTCTCGTTCGATGCGGTCGAGTCCGATGATCGGATCCGCTTCATCCCGCGCGCGCGGGAGGCTGTCGAGGCGCCGCGTCTGACCGCGGACGATCTCGTACCGGCCCGTGAGACGGGGCGCGTCGTGCAGCTCCAGCGCGTGCAGGAAACCGATCTGCCCGAGCGCATCACCGTCACCTACCAGGAGGCCGGCCAGGGGACCGGTCAGGAAACGGGCGGCGACTACAATCAGGGCGCCCAGTCCGCCACGCGGGTCTCCCAGCCGGTCGCCACCATGGGCTCGCGCGACAAGCGCGACGTGGAGCTGCCCATGGCGCTCGAGGCCACCGAGGCAAGGCGCATCGCCGAACGGCTCATGGCCTCGGCCTGGATCGAGCGCGATGGGGTCGAGTTCGCGCTGCGGCCGGGGTTTCTGCGCCTCGATCCAACGGACCTGCTGCGCGTGGCCGCCCCGGGCGGAGCCGAGATCGCGGTTCGGCTGACGCAAATTGAGACCGGCGCCGACTGGGAGCTGCGCGTCAAGGGCGTGCGCCATATCGGGTCGGCTTATCTGTCGGACGCTATCGGCGCGACCGGTTCCGGGGTCCAAACCTCGGGCGTGCTGGGCGATGTGCCCTCGAAGTGGGTCGTCCCGCAGGTGCCGCTGCTGCGCGATCGCCACGACACAGGCGGCGTCGCCTCGCGGCAGTATCTCTTTGCCGCCCCGCGTGTCGCGGGGCCATGGACCGGCCTGTCGCTCTTTCGTTCGCGCGACGGGGCGGACTGGGACATTCCGGCGCGCGCAGGCGATCCCGCGCTGATCGGGGTGCTGCGCGCAGCCCTTGGCCCGCCGCGGTCGGTCTGGACATGGGACGAGGTCAACACGCTCGAGCTGCGCCTGCGCGATCCCGACGGCCAGCTCGAGACGGTCTCGGACCTGCAGCTGCTCAATGGCCGCAACGCAGCCCTCGTGGTCGACGCAGATGGCGGCGCCGAACTGATCCAGTTCCGCGATGTCACACCGCTCGGCAACGACCTCTACCGCCTCTCGACACTGCTGCGCGGGCGGCGCGGTTCCGAGGCCCGGCTCGCGCATGCGGCCGGGGCGGTGATTGTGGTGCTGGAAGACGAAGGCGCGCTGTTTACGGAACCGCTCGGGCTAGTCGGTCAGCAACTGCGCTATCGCGGCGTCGGTCGGGGCGAGGCGTTCGACGAGGCGGACACGGTCACGCAAACCCTGCGCGGCACCGATCTCAAGCCCTACGCCCCGGCGCATGTCTCGGGCGCGTGGACGGCGGCCGGCATCACCCTGTCCTGGCGGCGGCGCACCCGGATCGGCGGCGACTGGCGCGACGGCACCGGGACCGTGCCCCTCGCCGAGGCGGCGGAGGCCTATGAGGTGGATATTCTGGACAGTGCCGGGGATGTCGTGCGGGTGCTGGAGGCCCCCACGCCGCAGGTGCTCTATGCCGCGGCCGACGCGCAGGCGGACTTCGGGTCCGTGCCGGCCACGCTCACCCTGCGCGTCCATCAGATCAGCGCGGCGGTCGGGCGCGGCTTTCCCGCCACGGCTACAGTGCAGGAGACATGAATGAGCACGCCCAATCTCGCCATCGCGCATATCCAGGCGTCGCAGGACCAGAAGGAGGTCACCGCGAACGCCGGTTTCGATGCGCTGGATCTGGCGATGACGGCAAGCCTCTCGGTCGATTGCAGCGCGGGTGGCACGGTCTCTGTCTCAGCAGCCGATCTGCGCCGCCATGTGCGGCTGGTGCTCCAGGGGAGCCCCGGCGATGCTTTCGTCGTCGAGTTGGCTGATACCCCCCGCCTTCTGGCGCTGCGCAACGCCACCGATGCGGACACTAGCCTCACGAACACCGCGGGCAGCGAGACCGTGGACCTGCCCGCCGGCGCGGAGGTGATGATCCATTCCGGGCCGGACGGGATTGCGGGCGTCGGCGCGGCCGGGGGTGGCGTGTACGACTTTGGCATGGTGGCGTTTCAGGCGCCGCCGCCCGGCGCGGTCATCGGCAAGGTCGTCATCCCGCGCGCCATCATCCTCCCGGCCGATTTCACTGGCGCGCGCGGCGATGTCGACACTCCTCCGGCCGCCGACTGGAGCATCGACGTGACCCGCAACGGCCTGAGCATCGGGAGCATCACGGTTTCGACCACCGGCGCGTTCGCCTTTGCCACCATCGCCAATTCGGCGGTGCCGATCGCCCCCGGCGATGTCCTGCGCTTCGTCGCGGATCCCAGAGACGATCCGCCCGAGGCGTCCATTGCAGGCGTCTCGGTCACCCTCGCGGCCGAGCTGGCCTCCTGATGGCCCTTCTGTTCACATCGCTCTTAACCGCCGGGACCGGCACCCCGCCACCGCCGCCCGCGGCGATCGAGACCTTCTTTGCCGACGGTCAGACACGGATCTTCGAGCACGATGTCGGCCTGACCGCGCAGGTGGCGACCTCGAACGTCCGCAGCTTCCTGTCCTGGGACGTGCCGGGCGCGCATGCGGATGTCGAGATCCTCGCCCGGGTCGCGACGGATGCGCCGCCCGCCAATCGCATTGGCCTCCTTGCGCGCGGCAGCGGCAGCGCCGGCGCCGAGACCGGCTGGGTGCTTCAGCGCGCGCGTGACGACGAGTCCTTCGAGATGGTTCTCTATGACGCCGGCGCGTTCACCATCCTGCAGGCTTCCGGCGCGGCGGAGTTCGTCAATACGGACGCGCGGTGGGTCTGGATGCGCTTTCGCGTGCAGGGCACGACCGCCCGGGGCCGGATCTGGGCCGATGGCGTGCAGGACGAACCGCCAGACTGGCAGATCGAGGCGACCGACAGCACGCTCTCCGCCCCGGGGCGCATCGGGCTATTCGGGTTCGATGCCAACACGCATCTTGTCTGCGATCACCTGTCGGTCGGCGTGGGCGGTGCGGCCGCCCCGTCGCCCGGCGATCCGGTGGGCGCGGATCAATACCGCATGGATCCCGCCACGACGGATCCCGCGACCGACTGGACGCCCCGCTGGGCGCCGCTGCAGCAGGCGCTCTCGCAAGCCGGAACAGACGTCACGCAGATCATGCCCTGGGGCTGGCAGGGGCTCTGGGGTGAGGCGGGCGCGACCACCACCGCCCTTATCGGGGCCGACCGGCTGTCGCTCGCCGCGGCCGGCAATGCGCGGCGGGCCTTCGTCTACTGGCCGCTCGGGCCCCTGCGGGACTGCGACATCCGTGCGCGCGTGCTTACGACCTCTGGCACGAACAACCAGGTCCGGTTGCATGCGCGGCTTGGCGACTACGCGCTCGGAGCACCGGAACGCGGCTACTTCATCGACTTCGTCTCGGGCGTGGTCGAACTGCGCAAATACGACGCGACGGGCGCCGCTGTCACGCTGGACGACACGGCCGGCTTCAGCTGGCAGGCGAACACCTGGTACCATGCGCGCCTGAGATGCGAGGGCGATCTGATCCGCGGCAAAGTCTGGGCCGGCGGCGTGCTCGACGAGCCGGCGGCATGGCTCCTGTCGGCCGAGGACACCGAGTTCGCCGAGGGTTATGCAGGGATCGGTCTCTACACGGCCTCCGGCACGAAGCGCGTCGATCATGTCCGGATCGAAAGCCTCGACCCGTAGCGCGCCGCAGGGCCTATGCGTGCGGGCAGCGATGTCCCCCCACGACCATGCACCACCACCACGCCAGCCATCAGGGAGGCAGGATGCCCGACGGCGACAGCATTTCCGATCAGATCCTTAACGCCTTGCGCGATCACGGCCTCGCCGCGGCCATTGGCGTGTGGTTCAGCCTCATTGCCGGGCTGGCCGCGGCCGTGACGCGCAAGGCGTTCACCAACGAGGCGCTGCTGCACAAGCTCGAGCAGGAACTCGAGGCCGAGCGCCTGCGCATCGAGAAGCGCCGCGACGAGGATCGCCGCATCGATCACGACCGGCTCGAACGCATCGAGCGAGACATCCACGACATGCGCAACCTCATGTTCGCCGCCTTCCAGCGCAAGAGCGACGACTGACCGCGCGCTCCGTGCACCGCGTCGCAACTTGCCGGTCTCACAACCCCCAACAAAAACCGCTCAACGCGCCCCTGTCGCTCCTGCGGGCGGCGGGCCACGCCCCCATGTCCTCAGACCCCAAGGAGACCCATCATGGCCGACCCGATCCGCAGCTTCCGCCATTTCCGCGATGTGCCCGATACGCTCTGGCGCTGGCCCGACTTCAGCCCCGCCGAAATCGCCTGTCGTGGCACCGGCCAGCTCAAGCTGCATCCGGCAGCGCTCGACACCCTGCAGGCCCTGCGCGACCGGCTGAGCAAGCCGCTGATCGTCCGCTCCGCCTATCGCTCGCCGGAACACAACAGGGCTGTCGGCGGGGCCAGGGCCTCCAAGCACATGGACGGCACGGCGTTCGATATCGCCATGACAAACCACGACCCGGCAGCCTTCGAAGCGGCAGCCCGCGAGGTCGGCTTCCGCGGCTTCGGCTATTACCCCCGCTCGAGCTTCATGCATGTCGATCTGGGACCGGCGCGGTCCTGGGGCGACTCGTTCCCGAAACGCGCGACGCCGTTTGCCGCCGAAACCCCGCCCGCGCGCGAGGCGCTGGCCCAGAGCCGGACGCTCAAAGGCACCGGTGCGGCGGGTGCGGCCACCGTGGGCGCGGCCGGCGTCGAGGTCGCGCAGGAGGTTCTGGCCGAGGCGCAGGACGCCGTCCTGCCGCTGGTGCCCTATCTCGACACGCTTCGCTGGGTGTTCATCGCGCTGGCGCTCGGCGGGATCGGTATCGCCGTCTGGGCGCGCGTGGATGACTGGAAGAAGGGGCGGCGGTGATGTGGGGCTCCCTGCTGGCCGGGATCCTCGCCCGGCCATGGGCGCGGCGGGTGGCAGGTTTTGCCCTCGCCGGGCTCACAATCACCCTCTTTCTTCTCAACCTTCGTCGGTCAGGCGAGCGCGCGGGACGCGCTGCCGAGCGGCTGGACAATCTGGAGCGCACCGATGTCATTCAACGCCACATGCTGGACGCGGCCGCAAACCGGCCTCGCGATCGCGACGCTCTTGTTGAGCGGTTGCGCGGGGGTTGGTTCTGACACCTCGCCCAGCGGCTGTCCGCCGGTGGTGGTGTACAGCCAGGCCGAGCAATCGCGATTGGCAGGCGAGATCGCCGCGCTGCCGGAAGACGCTCTGATCTTGGACTGGCTGGCGGATTATGCCGTTCTGCGCGACCAGGCGCGGGCCTGCACGGGCCGATGAGCTGGAGCCGCCGTTCGAAATCGTGGTGCGGGCATAGGAATGTCGTGTCAGTTCCAGTATCTTCTGCAATCTTGTCGCCATCAGAAACGTGTGCGTGCTGCGTCCAGCGCCGCCGCGGTCCCGCCGCTCAGCGCATGGTGATGGCGCGCGCCTCGGCAAGCAGACGCGTCTGGATTGCATGCAAGTCCTGCAACGGGACAACCTCGGGATAGTGGGCGGCGCGCAACGCCACCGCCTCGACGCGGACCTGATGCTGCCGTCTCCCCATACCGAGGCAGAGCCATGTCTCCGGCGCGTCGGCCACATGAATCACCGGCTTGCCAGATTTGATAATTGCCGCATCGATACCGCGATTGGTGATACGAAAGGCACGATGTCTGTCGACAACGAAGTCCATCAATTCTGACAGGCTTTCGCGATCGAAGTGACTCTCGTCGTGCGCGCGGCTTCCCGGCAGGCGGACGGCTGTCGCACCCGAGGCGCGAATTTCAAGAAACGAACCTGGCCTGGATGGGTCATCTTGCGGGCCGAGCAGGGAAAAGCTCAGCAACGCCCGGCTGTCGCCGGACTGCCCCGCCGACATGCCGAGTGCCCATGCAACCGGAGCAATCAGAAATGCGCGACGCCTGATGCGCGGCCCTGACATTTCGGGTCTCCCAGCATCATCGTGGCCACTTCGGCCCTTTCAGAAGAATCCTCCCTGTCCGCGCGTCGGTCAAGTGGTTCCAAACCCGAGCGCGCCGGGTATCGACCCCAAGTTTGCGAAAATTGGCCCAAAATGGTAGGGTTAACGCATTGTCCAAAACATGGGAGGTCAGAAATGCAACCTTTCGGAGGAGCCGCGTTCCAACGTAAGGCGCGTGCCGGGTTTGCGATCGCGGTGATCGTGGCGGCCAGCGATGCGGCGGCCATCTCAATCAGTCTGACGGAGAAACCGGAAGGCGAGCCGCTAAATCTGTTCGGGATTCCCGGAAATAATGCCGGGCCCGCCCCGGCATCAGTGACCGGAGGCGGCACGCTCTCACAGGTCATGTCCGCCGCGGCGAATTACTGGGAAGGAGTCTTTCTCGATTCCGGTCCTGCCCTCGATATCGACTACGGCTGGCGGTCGCTTTCATCCGATACCACGCTTGCCACCGCGCTGGATTTCCAGACCCGGGATTTCGGGCCTCCGGATGCCAAGCGGGGGATCATCACCTTCAACAATACAGAGACGGCGTTCACCTACTACGCCGATCCAAACCCGACAATGGCCGAGGATTTTGACACCTATTTTCAGACGACGGCGGAGCTCGGCGGCGGCGAGATGAATACGGGGCGAGTTTTTACCGACAGGACCGGACCCGCAGCAGGCGCATTCGACCTGTTCTCGATCGCCGTTCACGAGATGGGCCACCTCCTTGGACTGGATGACATCGACACGGACGCCAATCCGCTGGAAATCACCTCGGGACCTTATGCTGGGGCGAGTATCGCGACGCTATTCGAAACCGAGGGTCATCTGGACGGGTCTGCGTATCCCTATTCCCTGATGCAACGCGCCGCCAACGGTGATCGTCGCCTGGCGAGCGATGTGGACATAGCCGCAATCGCCGAACTCAGCGGTTTTAACGATGTCGATTACGGTGCAGCCAATTTAACCATGGCACCTGTTCCACTGCAGCCTGCGGCGGCGCTGCTGGCCGGCGCTATCGGCCTGATGGTCATGATCAGAGGCAACGCTGGGCGAGCGCATCGTGAGAGAGCCGCCTGACACGGACGTCCAACCCGCTCGTTCTGCTTGTTGTTCTCCGTTGCAGACCGGAAGCCACGTCGGATGGAACCAGCAGCTTGTCATGCAGTCGCGCGAGGAGCGCCTCGATCAAGCCCGGAGGTTGAAGCCGAACCGGCGCAAGTGGCTGCCGCTCGACATTCAGCCATGGGCAAGAACAAGGTGTGGAAGCGTGAACGCGGATTGTGAATGATGAGTATTTCACCCGCTCACCTGGGGGAAAACGCTACTTCAGTCCATGGATGATGCGGAAAGCCGAGAGACATACCCGGCAAGGAAATCCGCCAATTCGGCCGCGCGCGCACCTTCGAGCTCGCGCGATGCCTGAACCTCGTTCAGCGCGCGCTGGGCCTTGTCTATGGTCATCCATCCGGTCTCTTGCGTATCGGGTGCGGACCAGCGCTCGCACAGCCATGCCTCAAACTGCGTCCGCTCCTCGGGCGAGAGTAGCTCGGGCGCGTGAAACGCCACCAGGCGGCGGCCAAGCTGGCGTAGGCGGGCATCTTCGAGGGTGTCCAGGATCTCGCTACGGCGCCGCCAGTCCACGCGCTGAAATTCGGCAAGCAGGGCCTTGTCGGCATGGCTGTAGAACCCGCCGAAGATCTGCTTCTCCACTGGGGGTGTCGGTGCCGCAGGCTCCTCGGGGAACCGCGCGGCCAGCGCCTGTGCCACGCGCGCGCGGAAGTCGGGTGCGGATGCTATGACCTCCGTGCGCTGAGCCTGCACGACGGTGGGCTCTGGCACCGACAGCAGCGCAGGGGATTTGTTCACAGCGAGTGTGCGAATGATCTTCGGCGTGGCGTCCGCCGCGGCGAAGATTGTTGCGTCATCGGCGGCCAGATAATCGGCGGGATCTGCTGCATCCAGATCAAAGAAGGCCGCCTGATTGGGGTTGCCGGCCGAATAGCCACAAAAACAGCCGATCGTTGCACGGGGCATACCGCCGCCAAAGCGTTCGACCAGCGCCAAGGGCTGGAATGCCTCAAGGCGGGTCTGCACATGCCTCTTGTCGCGATTGCTCTGCAGCTCGGCCCACAGCGCCGGGGCGCGCTGGGCAATCAGCCGCGCAATATGGATGGTCGCCGCGACATCGCCGAGCGCATCATGCGCATTGTGAGCGGTAAAGCCATTCAGCGGCGCGACCATGTCGAGCTTGAAGCGCACACGACCGGACGCGTCGACGGGCCAGTGAAACAGGTCCGGGTGGCGGTGCCAGACGGTATAAAGCGCCGTCAGCACATCAAAGCGCGTATTCCCGTTGAACTGGGTGGCAAAAACGTCGGGCTGCAGGTTCTGGTAGAAGGCCTGACGCAGCATTTCCTCATCGAAACGAATGCTGTTGAACCCGGTCCAGACAGCCGGCGACCAGCGGTCGATCAGGGCGCCGATATCCTGCGTGAACTCGAACAGCGTCGGCAGGGCCGGGTCGAACAGCTGTTCCGGGCGAACGCCAGTCACCGCCAGCGCCCACGGCGACGGGATGATATGCGGCGCAATCCGGCAGCGCAGATCGACCCGCTCGATCTCCCTGAATGCATCATCCGTCAGGATGGCCGCGAATTGCAGGGGCTGATCGAAGGCGGGCGAGGTGCCGGTGGTCTCGAGATCGTAGAATGCAAATGCCATACGGCAGCATAGCTCACGCTGCCAATGTCGTCAGCAGCCATGGCCGGCAATTCTTGCCCCTTCCGCGTCGAAAGGGGAAAGATCAGGTCTCCTTTCGCGACTCGACCAAACTCCATCGGCATGAGAAAAGATGCATGGCGCGCGCCGCCACTCCTCTTGTCCCGACACGGATGTCTTGTTGCTGCGACCTTCCAGGATCCTCTGCGTGCTCATTGTCCCGCTGCCGGTGGCCGCGCAGACGATCACGCGCGCAGACAGGGCGACCGACAGTGACACGCGCGCGATCCGGGGTACACACTGCCGACAGCGTGGCATCGATGCTGCGGAAAGCCACCAGTTCTCCACACAGATCTTTGGTGGGCGTACTCGGCGCGGAAAACGCGGCCCATGAAACCACACTCCGACAGCACGACCGAGGTTCTGGCCGGTCTGGTGGAGCGGGTCACCTTCCACAACGCGGAGAACGGCTTCTGCGTGCTGAGGGTGAAGGCCCGGGGGCATCGGGATCTGGTGACCACGATCGGCCACGCGGCCATGATCTCGGCCGGGGAATGGATCACGGCCTCGGGCACTTGGCTCAACGATCGCAACCACGGGCTGCAGTTCAAGGCGCACTTCCTGAAGACCTCGGCGCCCTCGACAGTCGACGGCATCGAGAAATACCTCGGTTCGGGCATGATCCGCGGCATCGGGCCGGTCTATGCGAAGCGGCTGGTGAAGATGTTCGGCAAGGAGGTCTTCGACATCATCGAGGCCACGCCCGAGCGCCTGCGAGAGGTCGAGGGTATCGGCCCGAAGCGCGCCGACAAGATCACTTCGGGCTGGGCCGATCAGAAGGTCATCCGCGAAATCATGGTATTCCTGCACGAACACGGTGTCGGAACGGCGCGCGCGGTGCGTATCTTCAAGACCTACGGCACCGATGCCGTTCAGGTGATGAGCGAAAACCCTTACCGGTTGGCAAAGGACATCCGTGGCATCGGGTTCCGAACCGCCGACCTGATCGCCGAGAAGCTCGGGATCGAGAAAACCGCCATGATCCGGGTCCGCGCGGGGATCTCCTTCGCCCTGACAGAGGCGATGGGCAATGGCCATTGCGGTCTGCCGCGGGCAGATCTGATCGGGCTTGCAGAAAAGCTGCTCGAGGTGCCTGCGGCGCTGATCGAGAGCGCCTTGCAGGAGGAGCTGGCCGAGGAGACGGTCACGGCGGACCGGGTGGCCGATGCGGACTGCATTTTCCTGACCGGGCTCTATCTGGCCGAGCGGGGCATCGCCGAACATCTCCAGCGGGTGCGCTCCGGCCCTCTGCCCTGGCCCGAGATCGATGCCGACAAGGCATTGCCCTGGATCGAGCAGAAGACGGATCTGACGCTCGCCGCCAGCCAGGCCGAGGCCATCCGCCTGGCGCTGAAGTCGAAGATCATGGTGATCACCGGCGGTCCCGGTGTGGGCAAGACGACGATCGTCAATTCCATCCTGCGCATCCTTGCGGCCAAGCATGTGAAACTCCTGCTCTGCGCGCCCACGGGCCGGGCGGCAAAACGGATGTTCGAGGCCACGGATATGGAGGCCAAGACCATCCACCGGCTGCTGGAATTCGACCCGAAGGCGTTCGGCTTCAAGCGCAATGATGACAATCCCCTCGACTGCGATCTGCTGGTCGTTGACGAAAGCTCGATGGTCGATGTGCTTTTGATGCAGTCGCTGATGAAGGCCGTGCCCAGCGCTGCGGCGCTGCTGATCGTGGGGGATATAGATCAGCTGCCCTCGGTCGGGCCGGGTCAGGTTCTGGCCGACATCATCGGCTCGGGCGCCGTCCCGGTCGTCCGGCTGACCGAGGTGTTCCGACAGGCCGCGCAGAGCAAGATCATCACGACAGCGCATGCGATCAACGCGGGCCGCATGCCGGACCTCACGCCGCCGGAGGGCGAGACGGATTTCTACTTCGTGCCGGCCGCCGATCCGGAACAGGCCGTGCCGCGGATCGTCGAACTGGTCTCCAGGCGTATCCCACGCCGCTTCGGCTTCGATGCAATCAGGGACATCCAGGTCCTTAGCCCCATGAACCGCGGCGGCGTCGGCGCGCGCTCGCTCAACATCGAGCTGCAGGCTGCGCTGAACCCGGCAGGCGAGAAACGCGTCGAGCGGTTTGGGTGGACCTTCGCCCCGGGCGACAAGGTCATGCAGATCGAGAACGACTACGACAAGGACGTCTATAACGGCGATATCGGCATGATCGAGGATGTAGATTTGGACGAGGGCGAGGTGGCGGTGGATTTCGACGGGCGCACTGTCGCCTTCGTGTTCGGCGAACTCGATACCCTCGTGCCGGCCTATGCCGCCACGATACACAAGAGCCAGGGCTCGGAATACCCTGCCGTGGTCATCCCCGTCATGACCCAGCATTACGCCATGCTGCAGCGCAACCTGATCTATACCGGTGTCACACGCGGCAAGAAACTGGTCGTTCTTGTCGGCCAGAAGAAGGCCGTCGCGATCGCCGTGAAGAATGTCTCGGGGCGCAAACGTTGGTCAAAGCTGGGCGAGTGGCTCCTCTCGGATGGAGTAGCGGGCAGCACAGCGCGCGACGTGCGTTGAAATTACCTGTTCACAAACACGAAGGGCGTGAACTGCCCTTCCCCACGTCTAGCTCGAATGCCCGTGATGCGCATATTCTGTTGAAAAACCCACATCCGCGCCGGAACGGCCAGGATAACCAGAATTCTCTCCCGCGAAAGCACTTCGTTTCAAACAGGTTTTGCCAATCGACCCAAGGCGAGAACGGTGTTCCAATTTTCCAACGCAATTTTCGCATGATGGGGTTTTTAGCAGAATACGCAGAAATCCGTCTTTGCAAAGCCAAGCCGCATCCCTGTACAGTCGGACGTGAAAGGCCCAGTACAGTCTTCATCTGATCACAGCATAGCTCAAGTCCACCACTCGGCAGCCATGCTCAAGAAAAATGAGCGCCGCTGCATGGGCCGCTCAAGGGGCGGATTAAACACGAGAATCCATGACTTGGCTTGACTTTCGCGCCCCGTCTAAATGAGCGTCGCGCACAGGCACAGAAGTGTGCTATCGAATCCATGTCAATAAAATGGAGATGTATATGTGGGATTTTAACATTGCTGGTGCTTTCAGGCTTATGGTGCGCAGCTTGCCTTTCATCCTGTTGCGCATGGCGGTCTACTTCGGGATCACGCTGGGCTATATTTTGGTCACAGGTGTAGGCGCGGGCGTTGGCTATGGCGTTGGCGGCTTTGGCGACGAAGGGTTTCGCGCCAACACCACGATGTGGGGCGGCTTTGCTGGCTTCGGGATCTTCGGGGCGATCATGTATTGGGCGCGCGAATACATTCTTTATATCGTCAAGGCGGGGCATATCGCGGTGTTGGTCGAACTGATCAACGGCCAGCCTTTGCCCGAAGGTCGTGGTCAGATCGAACACGCAAGCACCGTGGTCAAGGAAAGGTTTCCACAAGCCAGCGTCCTTTTTGCCATCGATCAGCTGATTAAGGGGGTCATCCGGGCCATTACAGGACTAGTGCGCGGCATTCTGACCTTTTTGCCGATCCCCGGTGCGCAGCAGCTGGGTGGCATTCTATCAGCCTTACTGCGCGTCGCGGTTGGGTTTATCGATGAGGTCATCCTTGCCTATGCGATCCACACCAAATCCGACAACGCCTGGATGTCCGCCAAGGAGGCGCTGGTGCTTTATGGCCAGAACTACAAGGTCATGCTGAAAAACGCGGCCTGGCTGGCAATCATCGTCTATGGGCTGAGCTTTCTGGTCTTCATTCTCATGCTTGCTCCTGCCGCGCTGGTTGTTTACCTCATGCCAGGTGCCTGGTCGGCGGGTGGCGTCGTCTTTGCCGTGCTTTTTGCTTGGAGCTTCAAGGCCGCTCTTTTGGAACCCTTTGCCATTACCTGCATGATGCAGGTCTATTTCAGGACGATCAAAGACCAAAAGCCAAACCCCGAATGGGAGGCCAAGCTGGAACAGATGTCTGGCAAGTTCCGTAAGTTGAAAGAGCGTGCCCTTGGTGCGGACCAGCCGAAGACAGCAGAATGATCCCCGCGTGCCGCGCCGTCGTCCGGATGCCGGGCTTTGTGTCTCGTCCCATTGGGTTGGCACCTATGCCGAGTGGATTTCGATCGCCTTGATGTTGGCGCCGGTGACGGGCACGCAGAGGGACGTTTCACGACAACTCTTCGCCCTGTAAGTACTTGGGCGATGCTGAAAGAAGGTCTCGCCGCAGAAGTGCTGCCAGTAAGGGTTCTCCGCCCACCGCGCCACGACGGCTTCATCGGACAGCCGAAACGCATGCTGAAGATAGAAGAGCCCCGCGACCAGGCGGGTCGGCGTGGCCGGGCGACCGGCAGGCGACGGGAACAGACCCGCCCACTCCCGCTCGAAGACCTCCCAGTCGATCAGGGCGGCGAGCTTCACCAGTTCGTGGCGCATGTCGATCATCTCGACCAGTCGTGCGCGCAGCAGATCGTCCTGTTCCGGGGGCGGCTTTCTGGGCTTCATATCACAGCTCGAAATTGCAGAGTTCCTACTGCTATAATATCAAATGCTGCATCCCAAACCTAAGGAAACCGCACCATTACCTCTCAAAAACAACGGGATGAGAGTTTTTCAGGGCGAACTACTTGGGTTGGGGCGATCCCAGCCCCGAAGTCTGTGTTCTGATTTCTGGCCAGTTCAAAACTGATCTCAGTCTGGAGAATTCCCCTGGCACCGCTTCATGCTAACTCGCGGTCTTGCAGGACGACAGTGACGTTCTTGCGCAGGCTGATCCTTGCCGCATTCTTGGGTGCAACACTGCCCCTTCCATTCAAGGCGCAGAAAGCGTGGTAAATTCCAATCGAGGAATCTGGAGCGTTCGATGAGAATGACTATATGCCTATTCCGGCGCCACCGGGCGCAACCCGGTCGACAGGGCAATCGCAGTTGGCCTCACGTCTCGGCTAAGCCATTGAGAACCTTCCGAAGGAAGTCGTCATCCCAGCCTGCGCGCTTGAGCTTAATCGAGAGCGAGTCCTTGGACGTGTCCCTGCGGACGACGTCGAGCGCGCGGCGACGCAGGACAGCGATGTTGCCGGGACCGTTATCCTTCCGGTTGCGCGCGACGTCTTCGCGGAACGAGACATCGAGCTGCCAGTGTAAAGTGTTCTCGATGGCCCAGTGAGCACGAACGGTTTCCAGCAGGACCTCTGGCGTCGGAATCCATGACAGCGCGAAGACGCGGGTTTCGGAGGTGACTTTTCCCTCTATCTCGCGGGTTGCCTCGATCCGGCCGAACGCCTTCAGCCCGGGAAATTCATGGTACTCAGCCAGCCCCTTGGCGGAAACGACCATGCTTGTGCGGGTTTCCTTCCGCCCATGACCGGTCTCTTCGACGCGGGCTACCGGATGGTCCG
>Ga0307979_1000202_pt1 | contig 39796 bp, 10 predicted proteins | sample OrgLakmetage1058_FD_201833 | JGI IMG/M metagenome (GOLD analysis project Ga0307979, IMG submission 201833) | Saline water microbial communities from Organic Lake, Antarctica - #1058 | ecosystem: Environmental > Aquatic > Non-marine Saline and Alkaline > Saline | place: Antarctica: Organic Lake...
GCCTCTTGGACTCGATTCAACAAGTTCAGGTGCCCGCGCGATGCGCGGTTTAGGGGCGCAATGCCGCAATGAGGTCGCTGCAGCACACAGTAGGTGTGTGTATTCACGTCTTGATGCGCACTTTCTTCTTGTGGTGCCGCCCGTGCCCGTGCCCGTGGTCCTCTTTCCCTGATGGCGTGCGACTGTTGTACGGACGACAGAGTAGAAAACGCTTCACCCTCATATACGGGTCCGTCCAAAAAATACATCGGACACGAACCACGAACGAACGTATGAACGAACGACCGAAACAGAATTCAATAGATAGGATTCCGAGCGACTTAATTTGATAGTAGCTTGCGCTTACATAAAAACCGTAGAATCTCCGGCTCTTGCATTCCCACTTCTTTCGTTCGCGGGGGAATTGTGCCTCGCACCGCTCGACCTCATAAAGGCAATAGCACACTTGGGCGTACGTTGCCTCACATTCACACACCAACGGCAAGGGAAACCACGGGTAAAACAAGGACGTGGAGAAGGAGGCGAATCAAGGCGCTTTGAACCCACACCTACTGCGCCGCAGGGAATTTATTACGCCTAAACCGTGCGTCGCGCGGGCCCCTGACCTTGTTACTTACGAACGTGTACAGTACAAATATATTACTACTCCACCCAGCCGCCGTCGACTTTCTTTACAGATCATCGGAACCCCTATTCGATCCAGGATGAAGCGAACTGCGGTAGGTTACAGCACACTTTTTTCTCCAAATTACCGAGTCCACCGCTTTTTTCCTTCTTTTTTCTTTTTATACTAGCTAGCTTGTCTACTATATCTGCAGCTAGTACGCTAGTACTACTACATGTACAGGTGTGTACATATGTACAGGTTTGTAGTACAGATGTACAGAACAGAGCAAGTACTGTACAGATATCCTCTATATTAAATGGAATTTCGTTCGTGGTTCGTTCGTTCGTTGGTGTCCGCCCTTTCTTTTTGTACTGTACTACCGTACAGTTCTGTTGTACATGTGCTGTAGATAAGAAGAGAAAAAGCGAACCACGGGCACAAAAAGGGTCACGCGCCACGGGCACTACATGGGGCACTCATCCACGGGCACCTCAAGTCCGCGAACAAAGGGGTACGGTGCTCCGCACCAAACTAACTGCACCTGAACCGCACATCGCGCGGGCACCCAAACTTGTACAGATACACTTTCACTTTCACTACGTACTGTACTACTACAGATACTACCAAGGGTATCTACAAACCCTTGATACTACAGTCGTTCATCAGTCGTCAGTACTCTCTGTAGTACTGTAGTCGTCTGTAATGTCATAAGCTTAGTGTCTGTGCACATGTATTCAAAACGGCGCTAACAATAGTAATTTATCAAGCTGCTTTTATAAGAAGTCTTCTAGAACGCAATATCAAGAGTCACTACATTCAGAATGCTGGTGCGGCTTGAAAACAAAATCAAAGCACTATCTTACTACTCTTCTGAATTCCATCACATTTGTGTTGTTCAATTACTCTTACTCTTTTGAATAATTCTTCAATCTTCAATCTGCCTTATGACTTGAGATTCACATGGAGTCATAAGCATTGAATGCTTTTGAGTAGTATATCTCAGATCTGTCCTTTTTTTTGCATGCGCTCTCCATGAGACTAGACTGCACGAATTTAAATTGTCAGCTTACATCTTCTCGTCATTTTCTATTGAGTAGATTACCACAAGTTTTTGCACCGCAACTGGCGCTCTGTTTTAAAATAAACGCCGTGACTGTGAGAAGCCCTAACATTCTTAGCTAGTATGACGATGCTGGCCAGTGTTCTAGTGATTCTAATGGTACTTACTCTAGCGGTTGGGCGAAATGGTGATACAGATACGAATCCGCGATTTATTGCTACACGCTCCACAGTTCCGAGCTCTCCAACAGATGTGGAGCTCGTAGCAGTATCAAAATCTTCTCTCGGAATTCTATGGGCAGCATCCGTTTCAAACGGTATGTCGTGCACGCCTCTTATATATGTACTCCTAGCTACTCATAATGAACTTTGCACGTATATCAGGTGGTTCTGAAATCCAAAGCTATCTTATCGAATGGTCGTCAGATGACGCATTTCGATCTGCAGAGACGACGTTTGTGAACAAATCGGGCACAAGTCCAGAAGTCAAGCTCTCATATCAATTAACAAACCTCCATGCTGGTCATACTTACATGGTTCGTATATCAGCTGGAAATGCAGTCGGTTATTCTCAAAGTGCAGTTTCGAATCCTGCAAGGCCGGCGAATCGGTTATTCCACAAGCCCAATAGAGCGTATTTTCATAACTCAATCATCCCAAACCGGCTTGAGCTCGCATGGGAGCAACCTTTCGTTGATAATTATGGCTTCACGTACTTCGATGCGGAGATAGTGCCCTACTACCGCATCCAGTGGGCGAAAGAAGCCAATTTCGAAACAATTGCAGGTAGCTATGACTTTCGAGCCATTCGAGGTGATGGCGAATTATTTTCTTGTGCGTCATTGTGCAATGCAACACTCGGTATGGAAGTCCAGACAATCGCTTTAGACAGCTACAATGGTGATCATCTTGAAAAAGGCTCGTTCCAATTGTTATACATCGGGCCTTCCTCCCCATCATTTAATGTACAACCTTTGTATCGATCCAATCGTGTTCTTCTTGTGAACTTCGCGCATGGAGAACAATTTGACGCCACTGGTGGATTTTTACGCATCGAAGGTGACCTTTTTAGAATTGCGAATGCTACGGTTAGAGAAGTATACCTCACCGAACCAATCTCGAATCCAACTTTCGACGGAAAAAAACAAGTCACTGCGTACTATGCGGTCCTTCCATCGACTTGCTTAGATGTTTCGGCTACCGCAGCGCAGGTGAAGACGTACCTGTCCAAAATGATTAACGATGGCACTCCATTTGAAGAGACAATTGAGGTTAGCAAGGAAATCACTGGATTGGGTCGAATTCAGTACCAGGTCACTTTCACAGGTGCTGCGTTCCAAGAAAGTGTACCCCTTCTTGAAGTATTGCTACCTTTTGGAAGTGGTGTGGCAACATCTTTTTCCAGTGATTGCAATCAATTTGAAGTCGCAAATGGCCGGGCCACAACGATTGCATCACCACTAATAGCACGGATATCTCAGGCAGGCGCACTTATCGCTGGAATGCCGTACTTTGTGCGCGTCGCTGCTATGAGCAGTATTGGAATCGGTGATTTTTTAAGTGCAAGTGTTCTCCATGCTGACGGACGCAAAGCCATGGAAAATTATCTAGCCCCTGGATCACAGCCGGGTCTGCCAACGAATGTGCGGGTGATGGCATCTCTCGATACTGATTCTGCTTTGAAAGTAGCTTGGGACGCTGTTGATTCTGATCATGGGAGGCACATCACGAATTACCATATCGAGTACACCGAGTCATACAACCAGCAGTACTGGCAAAGCATTCAAACATTCGAAGTCCAAGGAAATGTCCATGAAGCACTCATTCAAGGCCTCAAACTAGGCGCACAATACGTTGTTCGTGTGCGCGCGCGTAATGACTTTGGGCCATCACCTCCTCAATGGTTCCGCCACCATAAAACGTATTCCAAATACGGCAAACCTAGCTCTGGGGATCGAGATATCCTGGAAGGAGCGCAGGAAGCTGTACCTACTTGTAGTCCTGGTGTCGAAGATTGCGAAGAAAGTAATGGCCGTGCCATTACAGTTCGAAAGCTCCCGGATATTCCTCCCGTATATGGCTCCGAAAAAGGTGCTCCCTTCACCAAGAATTCTGTCATGGTCTATTTCGATGCTCCTGACGATTCCGGAGGTCTTCCTATTGACAAGTGGAAGGTTGAATGGGACGAGTCATCGACGTTTAATGGTGGTTCAAGCTATAACTCTGTAGTCGTACACAACACTTCAACAAATGCAAAACAGGAGCTACCAGAAGTATTATGCAATTCACTTGAGCATGAAACCAACAAAGCTGCATGTCAAATGGGAGATGACTGTTATGCGGTGAAACACGGGTGCTATAATATTACGGGACTTCGAACGGGGAGAACCATTTACTTTCGCGTGTCAGCGCATCATTATGGAGGTTATGGTCCACCATCTGATCCATTGTCAGCGACCCCATTTTCATCCTTGGACGCACCATCGTCCGTAATGATATCTGTACTCAGCACTGAGGCTGAGGCCTCTTTTGAGTCCCTCAGTAGTAAACTTCGTGTCGAGTGGTCTATTCCTGACAAATATAGTAATGGAGGGGGCATAACTCCAGAGTATTTGATTGAGTGGTCTACAAAAGATTTCGATGATGCATTTGTACACACCGTTCAACAAATTGAGGTTAAAAGATGCAGTAGTCAAACGAAGAGTGATTATATTTTCACAGGTGCATTTCGCCTTGGTCTGAATACCACGAATACTGACCTTGCTCCAATAAAAGGCAATTATATTTCGTCGTACATTATCATCTCAGGAAATGGATCTTCTGTGGTGACTGATCTTGAAACTGCACTCGAAAATATGCCTAATGTCGGCGATGTCACGATTACTTCGGCCCACACGCATGAATTATTTGTTTGGAGCATTAAATTTATGAGCGACATCGGAAATGTACCCCTTCTCTTTGGAGTCAGTGAGCTGGGAGGCTGCGGACAAAAACTCTTGACTATTCAAAGTACGTCGAATGGGACAGTGCCATACCACGTAGACACTAAGGAAGCTTTATATGATTCAGCGACAGTTCCTGCACTACATGAAGCTTCATCGGCGTCGCAATCTTACATCATTGACAACCTGACGCCCGGTTTGGACTACTTTGTTCGTGTATCAGGTCGAAATGATGCAGGTTTTGGACCCCGACGGATTTCGGCTCCGAGAAGTCGTAATATTCCAAAACATTTTCCTGGAACTCCAACGTCATATCATTACAACGGTGGAGCGCCTAGCTTGCACATTACATCGCCCCATTCACTCGAAGTGCGTATAGGCCCACCAAGATTTGATGGCGGCGATGCCGTAACAAATTTTATTGTTGAATGGGATACCATGCCTTCGTTCGACTCAACCGATCGTTCCAATTACGGAAGAGTTTCTGTGGATCCTGGCGAATTTTTATGTAACGATTGCGTTCTCAACTATGAGGCTTCTTTGAAGCGCTTTTTGTACACTGGAGAAAAAAATATGCGTAAAAAGCTCTTCGGGGGTGCAAGAATAGCGATAATATTTCCAGGCGACTTGAGTACACACGTTTTCACAATTTCAGAGTCGCCACCATCGTCAAATGAATTCATCTACGTGGACCCTGGTTTTACTCGCCTAGATGGGGCAAAAGGTGGTCAGAGTAGCCAAGTTTTGGGGGCAGCGCTGTATTTATTTGGCGCCCGATACACAATTGATGGCCTGAAATCTTGGAAACAGTACTTTGTTCGTGTATCAGCAGAAAATTCAGCCAAAGGGTGCGGCCAGTATGTCACTACCGTACCAAGCAGTGGGATTCCTGGCCATGCTCCGAACGTTCCCAGGGACTTATCACTAAAGGTACAAGATCGGACGTCCTTAGGTGTTGAATGGTCACCTCCTTCACAAATCGGACATGGTAGCGTGGCACAGCCTTACTCTTATCTCGTAGAGTGGGTTCCGAAATCGAATGCTTTCGTTGATGCCATGAATGTAATTCATTTTGGAGTAGAAGAAATTCAACTTGTTTCAACTGTTGTATTGAATGATGAAAGAGCTATCTCAGGATCATTTACATTGTCAGCTGGTGAAGATGACCTTGCGCCTCTACCGGGCAGTGTTTCAGTCGAGCAAGGTAGCCAATATCTGTTGAGTACTGAAGATTTAAGTGGCTACCTAACAAGAGGTGACTTCATCCAAATTGACGATGTTATCACCCAAGTTCACGCTTCCAATATATTCAATGACACGCACGTTCCTCTTGCAAGCTCCTATGAGGGCTCTAGTGCCCTAAGAGTTGAAATATTTCGACTCTCAACGACATCGAGTATTAGGCATAACGCATCAGCAGATGATTTGACTAGTGCTCTTTCAAACATACCTGGTATTGGGCAGGTGCGAGTAACACGGAAGGATGGAACCCGTGGGAGAAATCAATGGACGATTACATGGATCTCTCGAGTAGGTAACCAGCATCTCCTCATGGCAAATAGCATAGACTTGATCGAAGGCGAAGTCGAGGTCAAAACTATTCGCGATGGCGTTGCTCCTAAAGGTCTTCAGAGCTATGTATTAACTTCACAAGAAGCATATATTACAAAGCATTCTATGAATGTATCAGATTTAAACACCGGTAGTGAATATCTGATTCGTATTTCAGCCATGAATAATTACGGTGGTGGCCCATGCACACATCCTCTGGAAATTGTACCTTCTGGAATCGCCGCCCCTCCTTCATATGTGATTTTAGCTCAAGAGTCCTCTTCGTCGCTTCGCATTGCTTTCGATCAGGATAGCGATTACGGTGGCTCGGACATTATAAGTTACGCAATTCAGTGGTCAACTGATTCTGATTTTCAAGTAAAGTTTGACAGCATAATTGTTCCTGCCGATAATCAAGTCCAGAAAGTTATTCTCGACAGCAACGATTCTCCTTTTTACGATGGGGCCTCATTTACACTTTCGATTGGTGACTTCATCGGTGAATATATAGCACTTGCGGCGGGTTTTGATTACAATTCTGACCAGTATAGCAGATATGCAATATTTGTGAACATATCAAGCGGTTCTAGCACTGCACGACTTGATAATAGTGGCTTCGTTGATCTCTCACACCATATCTCTCGTGGTTCGCTGATTCAAATCGAGAACCAAGAGTTTCGAGTCTGTCTGAACACAAATGAGTTTCTTAAGCCATACGGTCCACTGAGCCTCCCGCTGTGTAAACTTGAAGATCCATGGACTTCAATGCCCTTCCGTGGTGAAATTAGTAGCCCAAATACGGGTAGAGCAACCCTTCGTCTTCTTGACACATATGTTGGTTCTTTCAAAGGGCCTACATTCGGGAGCTCCGTGGGTTCCCCTGTAAGAGGCAACCCATTGGAACTCTTTGGTACTAAGGGGAAAGTCTTGGCCAGCAGTGAGCTTGATCTAAGAGATTCTCTTCATCGAGGTGATTTAATTCGGGTTGGGCATCCAGTATTTGGGGAAACATTCGTAGTCCGCGCAACAGGCCATTACGAAGCAGATGTGTTGCCTCTGGGAGATCTTGATAATGCATCACTTGAAGCCACATTGACGCACAAGTCTTTGCTCCATGCTACGTACGAGATACAAAGCATTTCATTTATTATTCAGGGCATGAATAAAAGCGAAGAATATTCTTCGGTGCTTGGATTCCGCATTAACTTTGGTCATGAACAAACAGCATCAACTCTAGCAGGAGGAGACCTTGGATGTATCTCATGGAATGCTTCAGCAGCTGAAGTAGAAGCTGAGCTTGAAGGCCTGGAAAATATTGACGATATATCGGTGTCACGATCATCCATTGAAGCAGATGATGATCACGCATCGTATGGGTTTAAATATCTGATCACTTTCTCCGGTGATGGAGTACGTGGAAATCAGCCGCAGGTCTCCATTGTTGATTTGGGTACAGCTGGATGCGGGTTACTCAAGTCTGGGTTTACTGTGCATGCAGCTAGCACTACGGAACAAGAATCAGTAGTGCCAGTTTACCGGGCTCATAGGACACGTGAAATCCCATTTGATGCATCGGAAAAGGATGTGAAAATATCCCTTGAGGAGATTCCGAGAGTATATGAAGTAGATGTAACACGCAGCTTTTACAATTATGGCTTCGAATGGACCATCACTTTTAAGACGAATCCTGCAGCTAAAACATATTTATCTACAAAAGAGACCCTTGATTTTCCACGCTTATACCCAAACGGCGAAAAGTTACGCGCTGCGGGCACCCCAACGGTACGCACGATTCAATCCTTCGACAACTCTATAGAGTCTTTGGTAGCAGGAGTGTCGACTTTTGTACGTGTCGCTGCCATCAATCCTAATGGATATAGTGAGTACCAAAGATCATCACCGGTCTCGCTTGTACCTCTCCCCCAACGCCCTTATCCTCCAAATGAAGTATGGGCTGATGTAGTATCGAGCACTGAACTTTATGTGATGTGGAGTTCCTCTGAAGAAAGCTCGTCAGATCAACCAATTCTGCATTACAGCGTTGAGTGGGACCGCTCGAAAGACTTCAATTCTGGGCAACATGGCGCACCGCTTGGAACTTTGATAGTGCCAGCTTCGTCATTCAATCCAATTATGGACGTTGAGACTGTTTCTCTTCTTGTTCAAGAAGGCTATTTTGCCAGTGGTACATTCTCACTTTTGTTTAATGACGAGTCAACGATACTGCTTCCGTCAGATGCTTCCGCTGAAGCCGTAGAAACAGCTTTGGAGGCTTTATACTCTCTTGGACGCGTCTCAGTCACTCGTACAATGATTTGTTCGCCCGTCCATGGAATGGCTCAGTGTGCTGGGCCCTCGGCAGGCTTCACGTGGATTATTACTTTTCTCGACAGAGTTGGCTCTCAGATAATGCGTGACACTTCGCAGCTGCAAAAAACCTTTGGACATCGTCTCCGCGTGAATGCTCAAACTCTGCTGATGTGCGAGAGCCCCGGACACAATTGCGAAGCGGCTCATGAAGGAACCCTGACAACGGGGTCTCAACCTGAAGTCCAAAGCTTCGTATGCGACCTTGATTCATCGAGCACTAGCTTTAGTATCGTGCTCATGAACTTAACAACGCTTCCTATAGAGAGAGGCATCAAGATTCAGCAAATCACTGAAAGTTCAAAATCAGGCGCGTTGTCATTACAAGAGTTACTCGGGAGTATGCAACGCATAACACCACCGTTGCACCCCCAAGAAGACGAAAATTTGATGACTCAAGGACAGCATACCGTGCGAGTCACAGTGTGGAGCAACTCCAATACAAGCGCAAATTATTTAACCTGCGATGGCGAAACAATTTATGTTCAGTTCGACTCATTCCTTGGTGATATCGAAATGATGAACATTCGTGGAGAGATGAAGGACGCTAAAGTTCAAGAAACAGTGAAAGGACGGGCCCAGCACGTCGTTGGGGCTCATCCATATTCCACTCTAGTCTCTGGAGAATTTTCTGAAATCGACGATGTCTTTGTTCGTGTAAATGCCGTAAATGCTATTGGCTGCGGAAATTCTCGCCTTGCATGGCCCGAAGGTATTCGTCCTTATGCGCGAGCACCATCATCTCCACAAGCCATTAATGTACAAGTGCATTCAGCAGACTCGCTTTTTGTGTCCTGGGGCCATCCCATATCGAACGGGGGATATGCAGTGGTCAAATATCGAGTAGAATGGGACACGATGAGATCTTTCAACACTCGAATCATTCATTTTGGCCCCGAGTCTTCATTTGCCTCGTTAGGTTACCTCGATGTGGCCGTAGGAGCACTAGAGTCTCCGTTGAGTGCAATTATTCCAGGGCTAATTTCTGGTGTGCAGTACTTCGTGCGCGTGACTGCAATTTCACAAACTGAACACGGAGATAACCTTTTTTCTCAAGCAGCATTTGTAAATTATCCTGGTGAGCCTACAAGTACTGCCCCGCGATCGGTTCCTGGTAATCTTGTGGATGGCGCAAATCTGAGTACTGTACGTCTTGCATCACGCACGGTTGATTCATTGCAGGTTGACTTCAAGCCACCTTCTAATTTGAAGCCCGAGGGTAGTAATGGAGGTAAGATTACAGGCTATGATGTCCAGCTTGCAACTAATATACACGAGGTCCAAAATGTAATTATCACGTACACGAAGGACCCAGTGACGCACGGGGGGTTCCGCCTATTGATGGGAAACATGTCCACGCGGTGCATCTCAGACGAAGCCAGTGCAAGCGAAATTGAAATTGCCCTGGAAGAGTTGGAAAATGTGGATGGAGTGAGTGTTTTCTCAACAAATTCTCAAGTCTTATCTACAAATCGAACGTTTGAGGTCACTTTTGACGGACCGATCGTATCGAGTGGAAATCAAGAATTACTTAGACCATCCCATGGGTTGCCAACAGCCTGTGCTTTAGGCTCTTTCGTGGTGTCTACTGGAACGAGGGTGAATGGAACAGTCGGTCCGAGACCTAGGGTAATTGAGTTACGCACCCATGCATCATCAAACCTGCGCGGAAGCTTTGGTCTATCAATTGGATTTACGGGCGAGTACTCAGCTTTCTTAACTTCAACGGATGAATCAGGGCCAATTCATTGCACCGTATATCCAGGTACATCACACGTACACATGAGTGGTAAGCCCACATTGAACCTCAATCGTGGTGATATCGTCTTGATTGGCGAAGAGTTTCACGAAGTAGACTCATGGTCTTCGAGTGAAGCATATTTCACTATCCTCTCATACCACGTTGCCGGTGCGTCTGACGTATATATTTACGTGAGTAGCACAGCTGTCGCCTCAGTTACAGCTGTGGAAGGGGATCTTGAACTTAGTTTGAACACGTCTGCCGATAACCTTCATTCATTTGCCAAGGGCGAAAATATCATGTTGCACGATGGAGTAACTGGCCTTCAATACTTCCATAAGGTTAGCATTGTGTCGAATACAGTCATCAAGCTCGAAGAACCCTTCAAACAAGCCCATGTGACTGCGAAAAAAGCAAGGCAGCTTACACTTTACCGCAGGTCTGTACGCCAAGTTCAATTTGACTCATCGGCAGAGGAAATCGAAGAAACTCTCGAGTCCCTCCCTGGCGCTGGCGAGGTGAGTGTCTCTCGTTTTGGGCCTAACGAGCTGGGAGCTTTGACCTGGAGCATCACTTTCGCTTCTGATTTTCAAGGACCAGCCGATATTCTATTGGGACACAAATTCACGACCACTTGGACCGAACTTTCGGGTTGTGCAATAGATGCCGCAAATGGCGTATATTTTCAGCGTTACATAATCGATGGAAAACCTTCTTACATGTCATCTAATCAGGAATATGTCATTGAATACCATTCAGACGCATGGATAATTGCAGAAAATACGTATTCAGACCAAAATGTTATAGCTGGGGAGCTTAAATGTTTGATGTGTACCATCGTACCAATTTCCTCAGCTTGGACAGGCAACTGTATAACCTCTCGAGACAACACCAATCGAGCAAGTCTCATCGGAAAGAATGCCCAAGTGTCGACACGTGTAGTACAACAGGGCATTGCCGCAGACTTTGATACAACTTCCATTGTATCATCAGTGGTTGTTCCTGGATCAACATCGGAGATACAGACCATTCACCTCAGTGGAAATAATATCAGTGGCTGGTTTAAAGTGGGTTTCGGCACCAGTGCCATCACGGCAAAGCATGATATTTCTGAAAGAGACATGCAGACGAAGCTTCAAAGTATGCCTTCAGTTGGACAACTCGACGTAACCCGCTCTGAACTTCCGAACGAAGATGGATTCGAGTGGTATGTAACTTTTAAAAGTAATCTCGGCGATTTGTCCATGATGAGTGTCAGCAATAATCCCTCAATGGCCCAAGCTTTGTCTGGAAATGATATTCATCTGACAGTATCAAAGCATAAACCTGGCTCCTTTGGACCATTGCATCACACTTTCAAAAATCTGGAGACTGGGCAGACGTATTCATCCCGAGTCGCTGCCGTCAATTCTGAAGGACAGGGTCCGTTTTCGGTGCACAACCCACAGCGCTTGGTCGCTGAAGCTCCAAGCGCGCCTGCTCTTGAATCCACTATCGCAACATCGTCGTCTTCGCTGCAAATTAAATTCAAAGCTTCGGAAGCGAATGGGTCACCCGTCGAAGGTTACCGAATTGAGTGGACATCTGCCCAGAACTTCAGGGTCAAGGAGGTTGTAGGGTTTCGTATCAGCAATTCCGTCCCGAATGACTCTCGGGGGTATTTCACAATGACTCTTGGTGACGAAACGACAGCTCCCGTCTGGTACAAGGGGGTAACGGCGAATCAAGTTAAAGTAGCCCTTGAAGCACTGAACACGGTCAGAGAAGTTTCTGTCTCACAAGTTGCAAGTGAACATTTTGTGATAAATTCTAGCCTTGACTGGTTGATAACCTTCACGCACGAATTCGTCCATGGAGCGGGGCTTCTTTCTGTTGACACGAGGAACCTACTAAGCGCCTGTAGGTGCGGCAACATATCTTGGCTGCCTCTAAATAATATGACACAGCAGCGAGATACGCCGACGGATTATGGCTCCATGGAACTAAGTTCGTCTCTCTCTACGTGCGGTAGCACAATAACCGGGACACCATCGGCCCACCAAGTGATTACTATCCACGCACCCAGTAAACTTCACGGCACCTTCCAACTGATGTTTGGTGAACACCGTACTTCATGCATACCGTTCAATGTGACTGTTGCTCACCTGAGAGATGCCGTCCGATCCATGTTCCCTGATATTACTGATGTACTTGTGCAAGGGCCGCAGGACTCTACATCAGGGAGTAATAGCACAGATTTCCACATCAGATTAATAAATGATGGTGTCTCCAATAGTAAATGGCCTACTTTGAGTGTTTCTGCAATTAATGGCTCGTCCGCTTGCGGCCTTTGGGAGTCTTTTAAACCGGATGCAATCTGGAATGATTACTCAACAAGACCTATGGTCGAAGTGTCGACAATATATGAAGAAGCACCTTGTAGTGTAGGAAGCAAGGAAGTCAAGGTAATTATCGCCGAAGCAATGTCACCTCTTGGGGGCTACTTGACAATTTCATACGCCGGTGAATATGTATTTATCGGACTAGATTTGGAAAGCGAAAACATCGAAGCGAAGCTCGAAACATTGCCTGGAGTCGGAGACGTCCAAGTGACGAAATCGCGTCTTGGTGCTGCGTCACCCAATGCTCCAGTATTCAATTTGGTGTGGGTCGTTACCTTCATGGAGACAGGCCCCCGAGAACCTCTTGGTGTGTTTGACAATTACTTGTTGGGACAAAATGCAATCGCTGGAGTATATCCATTTGTTAATGTAACTTCATTTTCCCAATTCAATGACCTTTCGGGTGACTGGAGGATCAGTATTGATGGCGAGGAGACGATCCCTCTTTCTCATCAGGCCACTCAAAATAAAGTGCTTCAGGCTGTGCACCTACTTAACAATGTTGGCCTTGTAAGTATTTTGGAAGACGCAACTCGAGTAACTGAAGTCACTTTTGGCAATACTTCTGATAATTACCTATACAAGTCGGCATCCCCAAATAGTGCAATCTACGTCTTTAACTCGTCAGCAACTGCATTTGTACCTGGCAACTTTACAAGTACACTAGCTACTGGAGATACAATGATAATACGTTCAGGCATGATGTCAGGCGTAAGTTTCACTATCAAAGAAGTTAATGCACGAGACTCGAAGACGTACATTACATTCGATCGTATCTATGAAGGCCCGTCAGAGATAGTCTCAGCGAGCGCTGGCACTTTGATGTCATCTCTGACGGCTTTGCCGGGAAAGATATCATTCAGAGCCGATTGGACTGTCCTTGATACCTTTCCACAACGGCATCACGGGAGTGAAATAAGTTCTACTGTTTGTGTCTCAAACAGCACAGGTTTGAAAGCTGGTGATGTCATTGTTGTTGAAAGGTCTGAATATAGTATTTCAGATGTGAAGCAAGGCGATTCATCAGCATGCCTTATACTAGACAAACCGTTTGAAAAAAGTGCTGTGAACAATGGTTTTCCAGTTGTCGGTATTTACAAAAAAGAAACAACAGCAACCACAACTTCAAATCTTTCCGATTATGTTGGTTCTACTGTGTGGATTCAAAAAGATGCCTTTTTGATTATTGCAGCATCTTGTAATGTGCTCTGTACGGCCACCTTGTCGGGACCATTTAGTCACGATACAATCGGGGCGACAATATTCCAACGAGGTAATGGTATTGAGTGGGGCTTAGTCTTCAGATCATATACTTCAGAAATTAGTACGTTTCGTGCAAAACCAGAAAGCAACTGGCATGGAACTGAAGCACGACTAGCACTTCAAGGAGTGACAGGTAAAGCCCCTTTAACGTTTACTGTTGGAGGGACATTGGAAGTGCAAAGTGTGTCATTTCGGTGCTCGTCTCCGAATGCTTGTCGATTCGATAATTTTACATTTACAATCGGATCCGAAACTTCCGACAGTGTCGCGTTCGGTGCCCCAGCATCAGCTGTTCAACGTGTGCTTGAAACTTTTCCTTCTGTTAAGCGTGTCCATGTCGAGCGTAGTGGTGGTTCATACAAACCAGGTTATTTTTATGGCTATATATACAGCATAACTTTCATGGGCACCTATTCATGGTTCAATAGCATCCCTCAGATCACTACCAGCGTCAAATCTCGTAGTGCATGTTTGACAGCACATTCTCGTACTGTGAAGAAGGGGCTTACAAGTCATGGGCAGCCATATGTTGGACTGGACAAAGGCACAGGTTATCAATTCCGTCTAACGGCCAAAAATTCGAAAGGGTTTGGCACGGCGAGGACATTTTCACTGAGCACTCCAGCAAATGGACTTCTTCCAGGTGCTCCACGCGCTGTGGCGCTTGGATATTACTTCACATCAAAGTCTTTGTTCGCTAATTGGTTGCCCCCCATAGAAGATGGCGGTGTGCCTGTCTCCGCGTACAAAATCGAGTGGGATACAACGGTTAACTTTAATCGAAAGCACTTAGATTATGGGAGCGAAGACCTTCGAGTCGTTAACGAGGTACAACAAATCATTACATCATACCGATCAGGGGACTCAGCACAGTATAGCCGAGGTGGTAAGTTTACTCTCTGTTGGGGAGGTGAGGTAAGCATGGATTTATCACACGATGTGCCTGCTCATGAAGTAGAAAGTGCGGTCTCGTCCCTTTTAGGATCGTTAGGTGATGGTAGCGACCCAGTTCGAGTCACTAGATCCGAGGTAGCATGGGGCTTCCGTTGGTTAGTTACATTCACTGGAGTCAACGGCGATGTGGGTATGCTTATGGCAAACGGCGAAATGTTAACTGGAGACATGGCACGAATCAAAGTATCTGAAGTTACGAAAGGTTTCGCCGACATACACCCAGGTGACTTTACCGCTTCAGTGCAAACTATAAGCACTCGAGCTTTGAGTCCACTCGCTGGCAGTTTTCGCCTAGAATTTGATGGCCATATAACTGCAGCTATATCTGTGCATGAACCTGAACTCAGCTTCATGGAAAAATTAATGGCCTTGAAGACAATTCACGGGGCAAATGTTCGCCGCAAGCCAATACATGACGCAACTGGAGGAGTTTCATGGACTGTAAGGCTCACGCATGCCTCAAGAGGTTCAGTCATGTCGGGCAAAGTCGGGCTCATTAGAGTTAGTCGTTATGATTATCGTGTGACTCCAGCTTCGACTGGTGAGGTGCGCGTCTTCGAAAATATCATTGGGACGAATCCATTTGCTTACGAAATTGATAATTTGTCGTCAAATATAAACTACTTCTTTCGAGTTACAGCTTACAACGCACGTGGATTTGGCCAGTCGTCTACATCCGGCGCAGGCATGCCAATGTCAAAGTTGGGTCCTCCGCGAATATCTTCAGTAGTTCCAGTATCTGGCAGTGAACTTCAAGTAACTTGGACACATCCATCCCCAGATGGTACATCGCTGCGCCCTTCTGCCTTCTTGCTTCATTGGCTCGAATTTGATTCACAGCCTGATGCAGAGATTCAAATGATTTGCGCGTCAGCAACGGATGCCATACCAGAAATACAGCGTGTTCAAATTTTGTCAGAACAAAGTAGTATGGTTGGATATTTCACCCTCTCCTTTGGTGGTGAAACTACTCAGCCCATCAAATGGGACGCACCAGCTCAAGGACCTTCTTCAATGAAGGAAAATCTAGAGCGACTTTCTTCTATTGGTCAAGTCTCAGTAAGTAGCAATTATTCACAAGTTGTGGCCCATGGTATCACTGTAGACGTTTTAAAGGGTTCGTCTATAGCTTTGCTTCATCAAGGTAGCAAGGAGCGGCCTGATTGGATGTTTTTTGTTGGTGATAGCATATGGATTGCGGGTGAAATGTTTTCCGTATCCGCTGTGTCAGAGAATAAAATATGGCTAGGCTACCCAGGGAATCATCATGTCAAGAAAGGATTTGTTGGCGCAAGTGTAGAGAATGTGCAAGTTTGGAAGTCTGCCAAAGGTTACTTCTGGGACATCACATTCATCTCTCAGACAGGAAACATTCTCGAGCTCGTCGCTACAGAAGGAGATTACTTTTCGGGAACAAATCCAATTCTTGAAGTAATTACAATTCGTGATGGTGTCACTCCAATTGGAGGTACATTTCAAGTCAGCTTTGGCGATGAAACTACCCGCGCGGTCGATGTATCAATTTCTGGCGCAGGTATGCAGGCAGCTCTGGAATCTCTCAAGTTGATAAGCGACGTTCGCGTCACTCGAGATCTTCATGGCAGTGGTTCTTGTTGGTGGGTTTCGTTTCTCAGCCTTCGTAGTAACACACCTCTCATGACAACTCGAACCTCACAGCTGACAGGGACAAATGCGCAGATTCGCGTTTCAGTAGTTCAGCCTGCCAAAACATTGCATGGTCATGGCGCAGCTGAAGTGCCTTGCTCATCAATGTCGGAATGTTTGTACACAATTGAGAATCTATCAACAGGATTGCCTTACTCAGTGTTCTTACAAACTCATAGTAGTGCTGGTTTAGGGCCTTTGAGCTCACGCATGCTGATGCCGATAGCTCCAGTTGAATCGCCAAGTATACCAGCAAATGTGAGCATGTTTGCACTCAGCCCAAGCTCAATCAAGATCCGGTGGGATGTTCCGCACTCCAATGGAGGTCTGTCTATAACCAAGTACGTAGTTCAGTGGGATGTAGAGCCATCATTTTCAAATTTAGAAACTTCAGGGTACGAGTTTGTTTTGGTAGTCTCGTCAAGCGAGAATCGTGCAGATTGGTTCTACAATATTCCAATCTTGAACACTTCTAGTCATATCAGACGTTTTGCCCGTGTATCGGCGTGTAACAACATCGGATGTAGTCTATTTGCATACCCTGTGCCTGAATATGCGATTGGAGACTTGTTGGTGCCCGGTGCAGTCCTATTTCCCTCTCTCGAAGTTACTGGTAGCACAGGATTGAGAGTCACATGGACTGAGCCTTCAAGTGGACTACCAACTTACGGAGGTGACGGTGGCACGAGCATTACGGAGTACTTAGTTGAGTGGGATACTTTGCCAGATTTCTCATCTCCTGCTGAACAGTATATACTGTCCTGTCCATTTTCGGAGAAGCTCGAGTACGAAATAGGTGGGCGAATTATCCGTACAGGCAAAGAAAGTGACACTCTGCAGCCGGGTACGAGATATTTTGTTCGAGTCGCAGCAATGAATGCAGAGGGTATTGGATCTTTTTCTACCACTTCACCAGCATCGGCCGTAACGAGTGATCGATATCCACATAATCCGGTCGACCTCTTAGTGCAGCCATCATCAGCTACTGCACTAAAAGCAACTTGGGATTTACCCCAGTCTGATGGTGGAGATTCACTGGAGAATTTCTTGGTTCAGTGGGATACAGATACATCCTTTTCAAAGAGTAAAGTCATGACATTACCGGTGATTCCAGAAGTACAAAGTATCTCTATTGATGCCCCAGTCGACCTGGAAGAACAGAGTATACAAGTAACAGTTGCGGTGACAAATGAGCGGCAACTAATTCGGACAGCAATTGAGGGTGTTGACGAAGTTCAAACTATTACAACGACATGCGACGATGTAGAAAATGAAGTGCAAACTATCACCACAACAGCGACCGATAAAGATGAAGTTCAAACTTTCGACATTTCTGCTTCAGACATTGATGAGATTCAAATCGTTCGTACTTCTGCACCGAATGTAAATGAAATCCAAGAAGTTGATGTGTCTGTAGCATACACACCTGAGGTTCAGGTCCTTGGAGTTTACGTTGAAGGTGTCGACACGCGCTTTTGTGACATTATTTCGAACACCTCTTTAGATAAACCGTGCAGAGTCATTGAAGGAAATCTTTCGGGGTCATTCCGCCTTTCATTTGATATTTCTTCATGCGGAGATGGAGAGAAAAACTGGTGTGCGCACTTTCTCTCAGAAAGCTATCCTTCATTGAACATTGATCCAAGTATGTGGGCTCCTTGTTCATCAGGTAGCTTGTGCCAAACCTCGACTTTAGATTTGAGCCCGGAGCATTTAAGTGGAGTCGACTTTGAAGCAGCCCTTAACACTATTCGTTATGCGGATGGAAGTACGAATCGAGAATATACCATTGATAAAAATTCCCAAGGGGTGAGTGTCCGCAGAGTTGCTGGAGCATTGACTTCAGATTTGAATGGAGTCTACCTCATCCGTTATGAAATTACATTCAATGGCCTTCACGTTGCGGGAAACGTGCCCGAAGTTTACGTATCTGAAATCACGAATAACTTTGAGTACAGCGCAGACTCTAATGTAGGCTTCACGGGAGGAGGATCAAACAGAGCTCGATATGGCTGGAAAACTTCTGTTGGACGCCTCAGTCGACGCACTCATGTTGGCCCGCTTCACGAATTGTGCATCCCGGCTGCCAAAGAATGTACTTACGTCACTCTTATCAATGGTTCACAACCAACTGGATTCTTTCACATGCAGTATGAGTGCGAGTCTCGAACAGACTATGCGCAAGTTATGTTGACAGAAGGCTCCAATCTAGCGACTGTTTCAATCACAAATCCAAGCAGGACAATTCACGTTGGAGATTATCTTTTCGTCGAGAATGAGTACCACTTTGTAAACTCAAGTATAAGGGCTACGCTAGATCACATCGCAATCGATAATGACACCGTGATATTCAACCTGACATTATCAGACGTAGTAACCTTGTCGACCGGTTTATACACCGATGCTGAAGTTGGGATATTTTATTCGGACCCCGACGCAATCGATGGCGTGAGCGCAGCTTGTAGAGCACGCAAGATTGCTGATACCAATGGGATTAGTGTCAGTGCGACGAATACTTCTTTTAGCGTCGGGCTACGTTCTCTTGCAACAATAAGTTCGCGACCAGGATCACTTACAGTCGAGAGGTCGGCGCACAATGTGTCACGCACTAAGCGCATAGGCTATACTTGGAAAGTTACGTTTCATGACCAACCAGGCGACCTCAATCCATTACTATGTCAGTATGCCACAGTGCATGGTGGCGAAGAGTGTAAAGTGAACACAATTCAAGACGGATCGCTTGCGGATGGGTTCTTTACCCTGGGCACTCATTTTCCTCACGAGTACCTTAATTTACCTTTGCTTTATGTGTCTCCTTCCTTACGCCATAATATCCAAGCAAGTGCACTGACAGCAGAACTCGAAGGAATGAAAGTCAACTGCTCATTGCATAGTGCTTGGGAATCTGAATGTGTGAGAGGCGGTAGCTTCTACTCTCACGTCTGGGGGGATGTGCTGATAGAAAGAAATTCTTATACTCCGAGCTCCGACACTCGTTGGTCTGGTGGATACTCATGGTCAATCACATTTCTCTCTCGACCTGGCAATGTGCCCCAATTGGTTACTGGATATCCATCAGAATTGAACTGGCTTTCCTTAGGTGTTCACTTCAAAGCCTCTACGCACGGATCGGTGATGCAGCTGCCAGCTGCAATTGAAGTGGCAGATGCCACTGGCCCGACTGCCTCTGATTTGTACCAGGGTGTGCCCAACGGCTATATGTTCTTAGCAGATAACGACACAGGAGCCAAAGCTGTGGATGGAAATCAAGTCAGTGGTGCTTTCGGCGTATACTTTGCTGGGAAGCATTCTTCAGCAGTTGCTTTCGAGGTTCAGAAACGAAATACATCAACTGGCAGCTACTTAGCAGCCAGTGCCAACGACTTCAAAGCTGTGTTTGAGGAGACATTCTTTGAGGGGTTGAGTGTCGTAGATGTTGAGCGATCAGTAATCCCGTCTCAAACAATGGGTTTTGTGTACACGGTCTACTTTCGCCATGCAAAAGTCGGTGGCAGCTTGGACATGGCAGTAGCGGAATCAAGTGCTTTGGGTGGAATTGGTGCCGAAGTAACGGTGAATGAGGTTGTAGATGGAGCTGAATTGCGTGGATCATTTCAATTGGTATTTGGCTCCTATAGCACGGGATCACTTGCACACGACGTGGAGGCGAAAAGTCTTGAGAATGCGCTGAATGCTCTACCCTCGATTTCACCTAGTCAAGTTTCTGTTTCAAGATCAACTTATGACACTGGGCCATCTTTGAAGGGCGGCACACAAGTGGGTGGCTACATTTGGAGCGTCACCTTCCTGTCGAATAAGTGGAAAGATCCAATGCTGCCTCATGAAGACGATGAAAGCGCACGCGGCAATTGGGCTGGCAGCCCTGTTCACTCCAGCGCCGAGTGGGACACTGGTGCTTCTAAGGCATGGGGCAAAAACGTTGGTGACATGCCTTCCATGGTGTGCCTGAGCGGTGGTCTCTACACTACAAACGGTCTACTACCGCAAGATGGCTGCTCGATTAGAGAGGCAGTTAAGGGGTCTGAGCCTCTTGGAGGCACGTTCCGGCTACGACTCGACACTAGGAATCATTCAATCATAAATCATCGTGGAATCTTCACTAGCAATCCAATTATGCACAATGCCCCCGCAACAGCAGCTGAAAGTAATAGAGATGGCTCATCCATGCAAGAAATACTTGAAATGATGCCAAATATTGGGACTGTCTCCGTCTCCCGCAGTGCCGTAAACTTAGGAGGTAACAACGGAGGTTACACCTGGACTGTTACATTCTTGCGCGACTCGAATGAGCCGGGCGGCCAATTTGGCGGATGCCAACAGAAAGACGACATTAATGGACAATGTAATTCGCCAGGCAATGTACCAAAATTTTGCGAGGCATGGAACCACCCTTCGCAAATCTATAAGGATGCATCATCTGATTCGGTAGCATGCCAACCTCCAGACGAAACTGATCTACTTGGTTCTTGCCGTTCGGTTCAAGGCTTTCGCTGCTCCCGAGTTACTGTCTTAGACGCCTCTGATGCACATATCGAGGAAAAGTATGGTATTATAACTCCACCTGGCAGAGTTGAGAAACAAGTCTTTTACATTCGCGATCCTGAATTCGAAGGATGGGATGGTGGCATCAGCCGGTCAAACCCTAGTAAGAAGGAGTCGTACCAGATCAGTTTCAGGAATATTTCCTCTTATTGCATACCGTGGGATGCATCAGCAGAAGCTGTTCAAGCAGCTATTACCAACTTATCGATTGAGGGAGGGAACGATGCTGCAATGGAACTTCGCCATGTAGCTGTGGAGCGGAGAATTGACCCTGAAGAAGCCCCGAATGGTTTTGCATATACAATTCACTTCCTTGGTACCTACGCGCGAAACGTGCCGGACCCGTACCCAAGGGATCTACATGGCTTGAGGTTTGATATAACAGCAAAAGATTGTGTGACCCCTTTTGGTGCGTACCAATCGTCGCATACATTGAAAGATATCTCGGCGGAAACTGCATATCAAGGTGCAGAGCATCCAGTCAATTGCATGAATAGTCAGTGTTCCGACGGTGTTGTCCTAAGGGGCTCAATAATTGCACATCCAATTTTGAGTCGAAGGTTTCACAGTACACAGCGCAAAATACAATGGAACGCGCCTTCAAAAGGTGCTGGTTCAATTCAGGAAGCAGTTCAAAATGCAACGGGTAGCCTCGTCGAGTCCACGCGGAAAATCATTGGGAAGTATGGAGCTGTCGAGTGGTCTGTGCAATTTGTGAGCAACGAGGGTCAATGTCCACCAGGTTCAGGAAACATGCCACTGATAAATATGAGTCAAGTTCTCGACTCATCGCGTGCGCACCTTTTGCAAGTAATAGAGGTCCAAAAAGGATCTGATGGGTTGTCCGGTAGTTTTACAGTCGACTATAGCTCACCCTCAGGACCCCGCACCATTCATTTCGATGAACCTTCTGAGCGCTTCGAGAGAAAGCTTGAAGAAATGGAAACCATTCGAGACGTGGAAGTTCGCCGGTACGAGTTCCCAACTACGATATCAGGCGGGTGGGGTGCACAAGCAGTCCCAGATGCGACCCGCGGAGGGCTCGAATGGAGAGTCCGGTTCATGAGTAACTCGGGGTCCTTTGACGGGCGAACATTTCCAAGCGGCTCAGGCGCTATAATGCCATTGCGTGTAGGGCACAATGCCTCTCTTCGTGGAGAAGCTGCAGAAGTTCATTCGAGTGTGCTTTCGGACAGCTCTTTACCCCTTGGAGGCTCAATTGCTCTCATGTACGAAGGATATCGTACTGGATTTATGGCACACGATCACTCAGCTTTGGAGCTTGAATATATGCTCGAGACCTTGCCAAATATAGGGAACGTAAGTACAACAGGCGGATTGCGATACTCCAAGCTTATTGATGGAGTTTATGTTTCTTTTGAAAGAGACTCAGCTATCGGAAAAGTTTCGTACGCTCCTGGATTCGATGGCGATCTTCTTCTCAATCTTGCAGTTGGAGATAGAATCCGAGTCGGTGGTGCTTCCGAGAATGCTTTACACGGTGGCGATGACTCAGTTGGACTCGTTGGAGTAGACCCAGGTTCGCCAATTATTACAAAGACAGATATGAATCAGAAATTTGACCCTGGTCGCAGATTATTGGTTGGCATTGATGAGTACACCATAACCAAAGCTGGTGTTGAGATTCAAATACTTGTTATTGGATCTGCGGGATATTTTAAAGCATCCACATTTTCTCTGGGAACGTATTTTGGGGGAGTTTGGAGCACTACAAAATGCATCTCGTTGAAGGCCTCATCAGAGGATGTTCAGAAGGCATTGAATTCAATGTTCTGGCAGCGTCAAGCACCTGGACAAAGCGGTTTTAACAAGACTGTTAGCGTGCCTCGTTTTTCCTCTCTCGATCAGATAAGTGTAACGCGCTCTGGGCGTGGCATCCCTGGCAACTCATTCATTTATTCTATATATTTTGAAGGCAAAGAAGTTGTCGGCGATTTTCCTCTACTTAATGCATCCCATTGCGCAGGAGCAGAAAATGTCAGTGTGCCGGCACTAGCGGTCACAACTGCAGTCCAAGGAGGTGCAACAGCGCATCAAAGATTAGTGCTGTCAGTAGATGATGGATACATTGAAGGACCTTTTGTACGCCTTTACTATGCAAAAACCAGGGAGTTTACGCCTTGCTTAAGATGGGGAACTGAAGCATCAACAATAGAGTCCGCTCTCAACGATATCAGAGGACTTACTGACTACCTTTTGCCTATTACTTTCATGAATGCCACAACAATATTTCCCCGAGGACAAACACGCGTGTACCTGAGCAGTGGTTTCCTTACGGATGGTTTGTTATATCCTGGTGATGTAGTCCGGCTTGACGGTATCAAACAGACCTTCGCAGTCACCTCAGTTGATAAACGTGGAACTTATTTCGACGTTAATCATGACTACATACCTACTGATGTAGTCAACGGTAGCATACGCGTTGTGGGTGCTGCAGCAAAAGTGCGTCGCAGTGGTACAGGGAATTCAACGATAGGGTCTACTGTCATATCCATGAGTGCCGACAATTATGTGAAAGGCAGCAGTGAGGGAAATTTTAAGCTAAAAGTTTTGCATAATGGTGCCGAAGAAACCACGCGCTGCCTCCGCTACGGCATCAGCGCCAGTGAACTTGAAGAAGCCTTAGGCGACCTTTACTATGATTTCAACCGAAATAGTATCGAAGATGATAGCAGACATCACGTCAAAGTTATTCGAAAAGGAAATGGGAATTCATCGTGGGGGTTCGGTTTCGAGTACCACCTTTCATTTTCAGGTCCCATGCTCAATGAATGGAGTTTGAGTTCAGTTCTTGGCCCGAATACTCCAATCGTTGAATTTTCTGGCTATGGTAGGAAAGTGGGTTGCGAGGATTTTATGAAATCTGGAGCAGCACCAAATTTCGCCGTCGAAATGCAAGCCGGAGTTGCTGCATTCACTTATGACATCTATTTCACAAACCCTCGCTTGAGTAATATTCCGAAGCTATCCGTAAACACATCTGCGTGCACTGGGTGGAGTCATCTATATGGCATGTCTCACGACGCAAACCTTGATGTGAAAGTTCATGGAGGGTCACCTGAAGTTCAAATCTTAAATCTGAGCTCAATGAAGACTTCACCAAATTACAGACCATTTGCACTGTTTTTCGGCCGCAGATCCCTTGAGGTACCAGCAAAAGAACACTTCTGCTTCGATTGGACCGTATCTGGAAATGACATCGCTAATTCTCTCAATAAGGTCATCAAGGCTTCATTGGGTGCTCCCGTGAGTTACGAAAGTCAAGTAGAAGTGTCAACCAGCGAGCGATTCGGTGGCCCAATCTTCACTATAACTTTTTTTGGAGATCTAGTGAAGGGAAATATGCCAATGCTTGTTCTGCAACACTCTGCTGAACTATCAAGCCCTGAGTTTACTGGACGAGGTGACAATGACGTTATTTTTAATTTGACTCAATATTACGGACCACCAATTGCTTCTATTTGGGTAGAGATTACTGCTGAAAGTCAAGCTTTCTTCGAGAATATATCAACCGGGGGAGCTTGCGATGAGATTGACGCTTTACGCATTCAAGAGAAGTGTAGAACAAGACATACAAACGAAACTTGGCAATGGAGAGCAGAAGATCAGTCAGGAGGTCTATTGCAAGGTAGTCTCAGTGATGAAGTTGTTCAGCTTGGCGTTCATATACCTCTAGGCTCTTTGGGTGTCACTTTGAAATTCAAGACCGGCGCCAGACATCAACTTGGAGATAGGTGGGTTCAACGGATCGTCCAATGCGGGAATGATACAACTTCGAAAGATAGCAGTACCATTTCGGCGTCAATATCGACCTTGCTTAACGGGTCTCGAGATGTTGGCGAAATCACAATATCAGATTCATACGTTGGTCGCACAGGTGAACGAATTGAAGCAAGCATCCTGCCGCAAATTTTTGAAGTGTCGAAGTTTTCGTCAACATTAACTTGGAGAATCACTATGAAAGCTGAATTAGGTACAAGTGCAGAAGTGATATCAATGTCGTTTCGCCTCAATATCAATTCAACTATGCCCACGATGAGCACAAAGTGCGTAAAATGGGGAGCATCAGAGGAAGAAATGGAAGATGCGTTCCGTCCTACATGTAACATACTTACTTTCGATGTTGCTATAGATTGCATTTCCGTGACGCGGCGCACGGATATGTCCCAGGCTCCGAATGGGTTTGTGTATTCTGTTTATTTTACGAGATACCACGACATAATTGATTCAGATGCACCTCTTTTATCGCTAGACGTTAATACGTCCTGCATGCCACATGGCCTCTCAAATTGGTCATCCGAAAGTGTAATTATCAAGGCTTTGAACAATGAGAAAGTTGTCGACAAATCGCACGCCCTTTCTGCGAACTGGCTTCCAATTAGCCCCGTTGGCAGTCCTTTCAAATCTACAAAATTTCTTGGTACTGGTGGCTGCAGACTTCGCATCTATAAAGAGAGTGGTTACTTTCGGACAGTAAGGTTTGATTCATACCTTGGCGACGTCTCGAAGTTAGAGATCGATTCATCTGCTCTTTTGCCCTCGAGAAAAGTCAATTCTTTCGTCACTGATGACCTTGTGAAACACGTACTTCCATTGGCTGCCAACATAAGTAATCTCAGAACTGGCGTTCCATATTTTGTGCGCGTCGCGTCATACAATCGCTTGGGCCAGGGACCCTTTAGCTTGCCCTCCATGAATGTCCCGTCGACTCTTCCACCTTCGCCATTTAGTTTTAAAGCGGAAACTGCGTTAAGCGTTCCTGAGGTGCAAAATGTTGCCGTAGTTGCATCTTTAGTTGATGAGATTCAAGAGCTGTCAACCACAGCGAAGTATCTGCAAGAGGTGCAAGAGGTCCTTATACGTGGACCAGATAGTTGGTACACCATTGAAGAGAACCCCAAGGCAAACGCAATTGCAGGGAATATCTCGCTGCGATACCCAGAAGTGCAAGTCGTTTCTGTTTCAAGCAGTAGTCTCATAAACCGAGGGTCTTTTGCTTTGAAGTTCACTGCTGTGAAACGAGGTAATGGACTTGGATTTAGCTATGAATCTGAAGTAACGACTTGTTTACTTTTTGACGCGTCTGCGGCGGATGTAGAGTTCTCTCTCGAAGAGCTTTCATTGATAGATGATGTTGTTGTAACTCGCTCTGAAGGTCTTACATCAGAAAGTGACTTCGGGTACCACTGGACAATCAGCTTTGTAGGGAATGCAGTTGCAGGGAATGTGGCTTCATTAGAACCTCGGCCTCAGAATCTTTCAAGTGCTCCCGGAGCTGAAGTTTGCACTTTGTTCGAGCTTTCGACTTTCGACAGTCATGTTCATGTCGTGACTCTCAACGATGGACAGGCGCTTGGAACCGACACTAAAATTTACGATATCGTAGTTTCCGCTTCCGTTCCGATCTATCTAGGAGAGTACCGCCTCGAACTTTCTCACGAAAACATCACAGCTACGACTGAATGTATTAAGTGGGATGCAGCTGACTATGTAGTCGAATCAGCGATCGAGCAACTTCCTAACGTGGATTCAGTGCGAGTAATTGCTCAAAGCAGAAAGAACTACGATTCATCTCTTCGAGTCTTCTTTGATGGCCAAGGTATGATGGCAACTGTGCCTGGATTGAATGGACCGAATGACTTCAGAATTGTAGCAGGCACAGAGGCAGAATGTCTTGAATTTTTTACGCTTCGCGACAGGGTCCCAATACCTTACAGTAGCCAAGAAAATGAGTATGTTGAGGTAAATGTGCTTTTGGAGGCTGAGGGTGGGTTTCAGATTCCTGCTTTTCACGAAGTGCCTGCTGAGCATCTGAACATTGCTCTTGGCCGCATGCCTGGATTTGAACGCATGATTATGGGCTACAACCGCAATTCTCATTCTTTCGGGCACTTGTACACTTTGAATTTTGAAATGGGTGGCGACGTGCCCCAAATCATATGTGGTACTGATTCAATGTTCGCTGCAACTGGTAGCTCATGCACTACAAGCACGCTTCTCGACGGCAATGTGATCCGGGGTACGTTTGTAGTGGGTTCATCAAGCATCCTGCAAGCCGACGCTAGACCCGAAGACTTGGAGAGAGCACTCGAAAGTCTTGCTGACATGGGGGATGTCAAGGTGACACGCTCAGGTCCCAATGAGCAGCATGGATACGTGTGGAGAGTGACATTTGATGGTCACAGAGGAGACGTACCTCTGCTTGCGCCTGCAGCATCTCTGTCGGGTTTCGGAGCACAGATGATGGTTACAGAAGTCGTCAAAGGAAATCAACTCGGAGGGACTTTTGCGCTGATGTTTCAGGGAACAAAAACAGATCAGCTACCACCAAATGCAACAAATGAGTCTTTAGCGAAAGCTCTCGAAGCACTACCTGGTGTCGGTCCTTTGGCAGTTACAGACCTCAGTGGTGGTAGCGATAATCTATTTCGGGCCTGGGATGTGACATTTCTGACAGCAGCTGGAAACCTACCCACCCTCTCTACTGATGATACTTTCTTGTCAGGGGCTGGTGCGACGGTCACAGTGCGAGAGTCAGTGCGTGGTAGCAAAGCGATTGGAACGTCGTTGGCATTGTCTTACATAACCCCAACGGAATGCAGTATCTCTGAGGTTTCGACAGGCTCATGTGGCAGCCCCCTTGAAAGAGTTTACATTGAAGTCGATTCATCGTCCTCGTTTCTTTCTCCGCAGATAGTTGAGCTTGGCATTGATTATTCAATTCAAAAAATTCGTATCGCTGGACCTGTGCCCGTCAAGGGTAGCCAGGTTAATAAGCTACTGGTGACAGGTACGTTTCAGCTCTCATATGACGGAAGAACGACGGGGCCAATAAATGCACAAGCGTCGGCTTTAGATATGCGGCGTGCAATTGAGCTTTTAAGTAATGTTGAAGCTGTTACTGTGACGCGCGAGTTAAGTACGGAGACTTTGCCTGGAGTATTTGTTGACGTTACTCATGGACTTAGCATAGTACGCTGCTCAAGTGGGTACTATTGTGATTTTGCAGATAATGGTATCGAAGAAGGAACATTACTTAGGATCGGCGCTGATTGGTATCGAGTTTTTGAAGTTGCCGACTCAGAAAATGCACTCAAGCTTACCTCTACGATTGATTTGAGCAAGACCACTACCTTCAAAGGGGCTTCAACCTTGAGAGCCAACGTGCATCTTTGGGCAAGAGGGTTTCAATGGAGTGTTACGTTTCATAAGGCTGCAGGGCTATTTCCATTGCGAAGTCCTCTTCACAAACTTCTCCCGCTCGGCACCTCAGTTGGTATGCGTACTGAAGACTGCAACAAGTGTACTTACGTGCAAGGGTTGCAACCATTTGTACCGTACTATATGCGAGCCGCTACAGCAAACATGCATGGCACAAGCAAATTTTCTCAAATAGTACGGGCGTCTCCGATGACGATTCCAGCACCTCCTTCCAACGTAGCAGCGTCGGCTGCATCAGGCACTGAAGTTGAGGTCACTTTCTCACCGCCACATACTCCGTCGGGTGAATTGCTCGAGTACGTGGTTCAGTGGAATGTGAACCTGGACTTCGTTTGTGACATAGAAATCACTGCAAAAAATCATGAGTGTGGAAGAGCAGAAATACCTTCGGACAATACGTCTTTGCAGCTCTATGCGTACATCATTCGAGGTATGAAGGCAGGCAGTTCGTATTACATTCGTGTGGCAGCAAGAAATTCTGTGGCTTCCCAGTTCATCTTCGGCAGCGGCGACAACACCAATTGGAGCGATGTCATCCAAGCAGTTCCTTTGGATCAGGTTCCGCTCCCACCCGACAATTTGTGGGTGTACAATTTTGGTTGTGATTCTTTACAAGTTTTAATTCAGCAGCCTGAGCGTGATGGCGGAAGTCCAGTAACAGCATATAAATTGGAGTGGGCCACGGAATGGACCTTCAATCCGCCAACTGGTGAGCGCATTTTATCCGCCGATGATAAGGAGATTATGTGGCAAGGAGGGCCCATCATGACATTCATTCGCGAGTTAAGCCCTGGCGTCAAGTACTACGTTCGGGCGCAAGCCATAAATGGCATAGGTGCTGGAATTCCTCTTGTCGCAGCCAATGCTGTGGCACCTCAGAGCAAGCCAAATCCCCCTGCAAACATAGTGCTAAATTCAGCCAGGCTATCACACGATCCAATCAACGAGCTAGAAGTGACTTGGGAGCCACCTTTAGATACTGATGGAAACCCAGACGGAGGCAGCCCTCTCGAAGGCTATCTTGTTGAATGGTGGACGGCTGCTGCCATCACTGAGGTTCAAGAGATTCGCCTATTCTGGAAAGATACAGGAAAAAATGACTCGTTGTCCTTCAGAACGTGGTTTGGGCCTACTTTTGGAATGAAAACCGCGATAGCTACTACCAGCATGACGTACGATATCCAGCCCTACAATTTGAGGTATGAACTCCTAAACATTGGAAGAAGAGACGATGATCACATTGAAGGCGATTACGTAATAGGAGACGTTTCAGTGGCCCGATCGCGATTACAAAACGATCACGGCTTCGCTTGGACAGTTACGTTCAACGACATCAAAGGAACCAATGTGGGCGACCAAGTACCGCTAGGAGTGGCATTTACGAGTGACAAGGTCGGTAGAGGAGCATCACTTGAAGTTATCGAGCTGATTAATGGCCAACGAAGTCATGGCCATGCTGAGGTCCAGTTGATCCAGATTGTGGCCGAGTATCTCGTCTACGGATCGTTTCGTTTACGTTTCGAAGGATCTGACTTCACGCCGTACCTTCCCGCCAACTGCTCCGCTGCACTTATGAAATCAGCACTCGAACTCCTTCCAACAGTTGGCCAAGTTACTGTTAGAAAAGCATCATGTACCACTGATAGCGCGAGGCTCGAATGGGCAATAACTTTTAACACTAACATTGGTAATCTACAGCCTCTTATCGCCGACGGATCAAAATTATTTGGACCGCCCGGTACAGAAACTGAAGTCAGTATGATTATTCTCGACGGCGACAATACTATCAGTGAAGACACTTTGATCAAGGCCAATCCAACAACAGTCGGGGAGGCTCCAGTCGATTACCATTCACAAGTGGTTGAAGCCAAAAGATCGTCCTTTACTATATCGCAGCTCACAACGGGCACCGAATACTATGTAGCTGTACGAAGCCTGAATGAGTACGGATCATCTCCTCGGGCTTTTTCAACGCCTGCTGCGGTGGCACCCCATAAGCAAGAGCCCGGTCGACCCACTAACGTGGCACTTACCGTCAACTTTGGAGTCTCTGATTCTCTGGTTGTGGCTTACGCTCCGCCGATAAGCGACGGTGGAGACTCAATCATTTCGTACCATATCGAATTGGACACATGCGAATCCTTCAAGTCACCAGTTGTGCATGAAGTATTCAAATGCCCTGCGAAGAACCAGGAAGCAGTTTATGAGGTTACGACCACAGTAATATCGGGGGACGAAATTGAAGGTTTCGAGAGCTTGACATTTGGATCTGAAAGAAATTCGTTTGAGTGGAGTTCATTTCGTCTCTTGGTCGAAGTAAATGGAAAAAGTGAAGTGACTGACGACATCCCCTACAATGCAGTTCAAATGCAGGCAGATGAAATTGAAAGCACGCTCGATCTTCTTGAGATTTCCTTAGACTTTTCTACAGGGACACCAACAACAAATGCAACAGCACCGCCAGGATCACTGAGAGGCCACCTATTTCAAGGTGACCGTGTGACACTTTCGTCTGCTGAAGATCCAGGGCAGATCTACGTTGTTGCACACGTTGAACACTACTATCCTCCCACCTCAATGCCCTCTGGAAGTCCGTCCTTTGATCCGAGTGAAAGCCCAACTCTCAGTCCATCCCAGCTGCCTTCCGGAGCCCCCACGCCATTACCAAGCATCAGCCCAACCTTAGTACCTACTATAAAGCCGACTATCTTGCCGTCACAGTCTCTTTTGAGTTTGCCAACATCTTTGCCGTCGGCCGTGCCGTCAGCTTTACCGTCTGCCGTCCCGTCAGCTTTGCCGACAGTGACACCTGCACTAGTTTCGACACCCACACATGCAAGAAGGCGCGTATTTGCCGTAAATTCCTCCGAAAACTCGGTTATTCCTGGCGCAATACCTTCAAAGTCACCTTCTCTGAAACGCACGGTTCACGAAGTTGTCGACCGCGTATATTTCACCACAGAAGTTAACGCAATGGCAACAGTGTCATCAATTTATCGAGTTCATGGTGGGAGAGGTACAGCTCTTAGTTCGAAGGTATATTGTGAAGCTGGAGATCTGAGAAGTGGTTGCAAGCCCGCATCATCTGGCTCTATGCAAGCTAAACTTGAGTCTTTACAGGATGTTGTACGAGGAAGGGTTCAAGTCACGCGGTCTGGACCAGATGCTCAGAACTCATATACTTGGCGAATTACTTTCACTGACGATGAATCAGGCCAAGATTTAGATTACAAACTCTCATTGTTCTCAAGTAATCTTAAAAGTAAAAGTAACTCTGCTGGAGTCAACATCGTCAAATTGAAATCAGGGATAGTTTATCCTACTTGTCATGGCGCGCACGTGGTGCCGTCAACAGGTGGTCTTGTCACTGGCACCCGGTACTATGCGCGTGTAACAGCTATGAATTCTGTTGGGTATGGTCTTGCGCAAACCGCTTTCTCGCCAGAAGCGCCGAAAGTAGTTCCGGGTCGGCCGACCTCTGCTTCTCTCACAGTGGCTTCTTCAACAAGTCTTGCAGTTGTTTTTAACCCACCTACAAGCGATGGTGGGGATGCCATAATTGCTTACGGATTGGAATGGTCAACGTCGCCCTCCTATTTGAACTCAAGCAATATGCGCATCACTTACCTAGCGGGTGGGGCGCCATACTACAAGTCAATTACTGGCCTGGTGACTGGTGCTTCATATCACGTACGCGTTCGTGCACAAAACTCTCAAGGATACGGTGAAGCCGCTCTTACTTCTCCAGCAAAAGGTGCTCCAATGGAGGAGCCTGGAAAACCTTCCGGAGTTTTTCTGCGGGTAACGTCAGATACAATGCTCACAGTGTCGTTCAATCTGCCGATTTATAATGGCGGCAGTCCCATTAAGTACTACACAGTCGAATGGGATACAAGTCCAAAATTGAATAGCCTCTCAGCATATCCTGACCGAGGAGAACTACGTGTACCTGCTCCAAATGAAACTTCAATTACTTTGACGTCGCTGACTCCCAAAAGAGCTTATTACGTACATGTCTCGGCGACGAATGACTTTGGCACTGGGAAGGCACAGGCCGCCAAACCTGCATTTAAAGTGCCAAAAAGGCAAGTTCCTGGAAAACCGCGAGCCCTCAAAGCCGCGACCGAATCAGCGACTGGCTCCATTCTCGTATCATGGGACAGGCCGCGGGTCCCACACCACGGCATTCCTTGTTCTGGCACGAACCTCCAACCTGGTATCTGTCCAACGCCAGAAGGGAGTGTTTTGAGTGAGTCTTCTGGTGGATGCGAGGTTCGTGAGTACGAGGTTGAATACAACGAGCGCCCAGACTTCACCGGACAAGACGGAGGACGTAAAGTAATTGATGGTACTTCTCTAGTTCTGAGTGGGCTCGAAGCTGGTGCATTGTACTACGTCCGCGTCTTAGCTCGTAATTCAGTCGGTAGCAGTGAGTTTTGTCGCTTCCTTGGCGGAAATTGCGATGGAGGCATTGTGCACGCTCATGCTGGCCTATGAAAACAAGTTTACGATACGGCTTCATACCGAATTGGATGTTCATTTTCTTGCAATTACGTCCTCCAGCTCTCTCAGCTGTCTGGTTTTTACTCTTCGCCTTGGCCTTTCTTAGTGCTATTATATAAGCTGTTAATGCAGTTTAGAGTACAGTATTTATTATTGTGCATAATCATGACGAGGCAGGCCTCCTCCTCCCATATGGGCCCAAAATGAGAATTGCACCTGGGGTAATTTTAATCCTGGGGGACTTTTTGTTTGAGTTTGAGTGTTTGAGGGAAGAAGTTCGAAGAAGAGGTTGGATGAATAGGAATGGATAACACATAACGCTAGATACAATAGAGGGCAATCAAGTCAGTCAGACATGTTCCAGAGGATTCACGATTCACTAGTCCGTATTGGTATTGGACTAGACTACTGGATCGGGCCACTAGACTACAATTAAGTATAGGACATACCAATTCCATTCCATTCAAAAACTTTGGCACTGTATCTGAAAGGCACTAATTCAAGAGTAAAAAAGAGCACTACAGAAATGGGTCAGCGAGTGCATACCACACCCCAGCCGAACTTATTTTGGTTTACGCTGGGTTCTCAGGGCAGGGTTAGGGTTAGGGTTGGTGTTTACTTTTGTCTAAATTCAACTGCATGTAGCTTAAAATAAGTGCTTATTTGAATTTGAGCGCGACTGGGATATGCTCTCAGCGAGTAAATTGCATTCGATTAGCTCATATTTCGCCCGCAGCTTCAAAAAACCTTAACAAACAGCGAACAGCGCGAAGCCTCGAATGAATGAGTCATTAAAGAACTAGGCTGTCTTGACAACTCTTACTCTCATGGCTCAAGTAAGCTGCGCTTGGGAAAAGAGGGTGGTGAAGCACCACAAAACTAGGATCATAATACTCGTATCACACACGGGGGCTTCAACTCTCCTAAGTGCCTACCTACGTACCTACCTCCTCCTAACTATGTTTGGGTATTTGGGGGCAAAGCGGAAGCTGCAGAGGATCTCGTAAGGAGGCTCACCCCTCCCAAAGGGTATAAAAGAAAAAAATTCTTCCCGAAGGAAGTAGGGTCTTGGGCGTCTTGGACAGAGAGAGCACCTCTGGTCAGCAGATTTGCTGTTATGCAAACGACGAGCGATGCTGACACGGGTGACACTCCACGGAAGCTGCTCGGCAGCTGCTCGCCGGTTGTCGGCTGCTCGATCCAAGGGATATGATTCGCTGATAACTCCGAGGTCGCAAGTTGGCCTGCGGATTGCAGAGCTAAGAATCTCGGACTCGCCAATCAGATGGGGGATGGAGGAAGGCGCTATGCGCCGGTCGGCTATTTCCCCACGTGGGGCTTGCTTGCTCGCATAGTACACTCTGGCGCACTCAGCAACACTAAAAAAAATTCATGACGAAGCGCGGGCTTCGAAAGCACCTCCGTAATCAATACTCTCATCTATCCATCGCAATGGTAGGCCACTTTTTGCACTTTTTACTATGCGCTTAAGCGCCCCGCGCCAGTGTCCTGGGAACCCATGAGGCCACTTTGGCCGATAATTTACTACCCAGTCCCCCGCTTCTCTTCTCGGTCCAGTTTCTTTCGTCGTTTCATCGTTCATCGTACTGTAATTCTGTAATACTTACATGCATCTCACTCCTAATCATTCTTAAACCGAAGGGCCCTGCGACGTAGGTTTACGAATGATAAGGAGTGCATGCGTCTGTAGCAAGCTACAGATAGTTCCGGGTGTTAAGAGGTTGTCACGTTAAGGGAACAAGGGTTAAAATTCGGTACTTCCACCTGTTAGAAATCGATTTCCTTCTTATACTGCAGTACTAAAAAACGCTAAGAGAGCGAGTGATGAGGCCAAATTCCCCCGCCCTTATTACCCGGAACTACCTGTACTACTATACAGATACAGATTCTGTACAGTACGGTATCTGTAGCATAGCGTAGCAAACTAACTACTAGTAACTTGTAAGTAACTTATAACTTACTTATTGCAGCACAGGTGCTAACTTAGCTAGTAGATATACTTACCTCAACTGTGGAGCCAGCAAGTCTTTCGTAATGTTCCCTAATTAGGATTATTACGTTCTTTTTTTTTTGCGCCTACTGCAAGTTTAAGATTAGATTACAGTAGTAAGAATTCATATTGGCCCTCCTGCAAGCCTGAGTAACTACTTCTTTGAAAGCTTACTGTACTTAGATAATATATATACTAAAACAAGTGTTGCGGAAAATATCCCCACGCTACCCCCTCTAGTGATTGGAAATCTCTTACGCTTGAGGCTTACTTGAATACTACGCCATTGAACGTACTAATGTGAGTTACACATGTCCCCATTTACCATTAAGCAAAGTTATGCGAAGACGCTTCGAGCAAATATAGCACCTAGTAGCTACATAGTGAGACGTTTTCGCTGTGGTGTTAATATGTAATAAGATAAGCACAAGAGATTAAGCTGAAATTGGTCCTCCTATAACTGTAGATCTTGAGTTCTGCGCTTTCTAAGGGTTAGTGAATTACTAAATTCTCTTGACTGCCTGTACTGTCAGCTGAGCCTAAATTGCCAGCTGCATGGCTACTTTGAGCGATCGGATAATTCAGTGGGGAACGCGGTCGGAATGGCACACGCCTACGGTTTCGGAGGTATCATCTCTGCTATCATTTGTGTACGAGCTGCAACGTAATATTCTGAATGACCCTTGTGTCAGGTGATAGCTGAGGAAGTTCTCCCCCACGTCATTCTCGGGCTCTTTTTGCTGATTTTTGTCCTGGCGTATCTAGCTATGAAAGACGACTCCGTTGCTACGAAGGCAACGAAAGAAGAGCAGCCAGTAAATAGGTACACAATTTTTTGCTCTCCATACTTCGTTGTACTAACACCTTGCATGCTATGCCACATGCATTGCGTATTTGCTGTTCATTTCACTCAAGTCTTCAAGGTGGAAAATCCGAGGAACATATTTCTGATGGCAAATTGAGAAGGCGCAACAAGAGCAAGAAGGAGAAGTCTAAGACGGGGTGAAGCTCTCTACAATGCCTCCGATGTTGAGCTACTGGTGCTTGAAAACACCTCAAACGTTGATTGCACAGGAGCCAACGAAAAAGATGTATTCCCTTAGATATCACTCAGTCTGTTTTCAAGCTGGCGGGGCCCAAGTTTAATTGGAACTCGCAATTCTAGACGCTTAACGAACGGTGGTTCATGGCAAAGAGGTCCCGCTTGTACCCAGGTGGCTGATACAAAAGAGTGCCCGCGCTTGCTTATGCTTCTTGGTAGACTAAATCAAGTCGCCTGCATGGAAAACTTTCATACGTATAAGTCAAACTGAACTCTTGCACCTGCGTTTAATACATACGATTATAATTCAACATTCCAACCGGGTTAAAGCAGGCTAGCATAGCATAACCCCTCCCCCGAAGGTAGGGTTATAGAGATATAGAGAGAAGAGGGGCGATTCGAATTGAAGCAGAAACGGCAAGACACAGGGCGGGATAAAACGAAAGGAAGCCTGGCCACTCATGAACTTGAGAATCATGAATTTGTTCTTGATTCGTGGTTGGTTCCTTTTCTTGACATAAGCCCCGAAGGGCCGTAATCAGGAGATCAACAGGGAAAAATACAAAGCAAAGCTACTCATACTAAGAGCTAAAAGAGCCCATGGAAGTGGTGGTGGCGGTCCAATTCCACTGTCCACAGTGGCGCGCTCTCTCGTGCTCTGAAAGTTTTGCTCAAGAGTAGAGCTGCCACCAAAGACTCACAAAGAAGGGGGCTATAAAGAAGTCCCTCTAGCGATCCAAAATCAGAGTCGCCTCTTTTCTAGTTCTAGCTCCCCTTCCAGTAGAAGCGTCTTTGCTTTGTATATTGTATTTGCATTTTTTGCTGTTAGCCTTCTAATTCCGGCCCTACGGCCTATGGGGCCTATGCCAAGAAGAGGTTGCCTGGTTATCTCCTCTTCTACTATTTTCTCCTCTTTGGTGTAAGCAGCTTTGCTTTGAATCTCTGCCATTCCTTTGAATTCCGGCCTCTCGGAACCTGCGTTAAAGAAATAGTTCGCGGCCTGCAGCCCTCGAAACTCTGCTAGGGTTCACACCCCTCACCCCTCTTGGCCTGTGATATTTGATATTTTGTGGCGTTGGCCTACCTCCAGTCCCTAAACTACTACTAGAAAAACGCACGTAATTTCCCTTTCTATCTCAGTGCGTGTTCGGTGATGTCGTGATGTGCCTAGCGCAATTAAATACAAGATTTAGATGCAGATTGATGTAGATGTATGCATACTTCCGAACACTTTCCAATTTCCAATAGCGACAAAGCGATACCGTTTCCAAGGGGACACGTAACAGTAGACGGCGTGATAATTTGAATGAACTAGCGAATAAATAACTATGCATCATGCTACTACAAATAGTAGTGCAACCTTCACGGACAAACTTGCGTGTGGAGATGTCTTTTGGTAACCATGGAGACATCTTCGAGAGGCGCCCTCAGCATATACGCTTTCAACCGCACCAACCGCCTGCCAGGGTCAGTATCGTTTGCTACTCCACTCGCAACTTCCCCTGCGCCACTTTTGCCCATGACACAGGCGCCATCATCACCGGGTCGTGCTCTTCCGCGATTCCATTCGTGGCAAAAGTAACCGTAAACGCGCGATAACTCCTCCGAAGACGCCCCCTCCGCTTCGCTTGCCATGGGAAACGACCGCCAACGCCCACCGCGCGCTGCTTTAGAGGGCAGCGTCCACGCCACCGGTTGTCCTCTGGCCCATACGTCAACAACTTCCCCATTGGCGAGCTGGCCTGGCATGATTTCCCACACCACCTGAGAGGAGGTCCCATTGGCACAAGAGTCCCTTTTTATCGAAGGTGAAAGTTTCTATAGTCCCTGAAAACAATGCTCGAAGAATGCAAACAGAATGTATTGTATGCTTTACGGTCTTCACTCTCATAGGATTTTCCAAACCTCTGACTCGGTGCCAGCAAACACATTCCACCGGTTGTGCAGAATCGTGCGGAAAGTGTCTCGCTTCGGCTCTGCACATGTCTTGGAAACAAATTCAAAGTGTGTGCACGCAGCTCCAAACAAGAACAGCACCAGTGAACCCACGCGTGCACCACTCGTGGGTGAGCGCTTTGTTGGATCACTGGTCATAGAATTAGGTTCACTCGAAGCAGCGCGAGGCGACTCAGCAAGTGCGCGGCCTGAGGAAGGCCAAAGAGGTGTCCATGCCACAATGGCACCAGCACTGAGTAACAAAGCGCCGTTCATACCAAGACCAATGCCTATATGTAAGCACCCCGCTAGAATAGCGACGGAGCGCACAAGGGCGTCGGCTTTTGGCCCCGCAGCGCACAGGGGGACTCCGAGAGCGAGTGGAAAGGCGCATTCCGCAGCCACGACCGTAGGGCTGAGCAGAGCCAGGGCGCGAGGCCCCAGCAAGTAGCGGCGCAGGAAGCGGGCCGTAGGCGTGTGGCGAAGGTACGCGTCGAGGGCAGGAGGCGCAGCAGACCAGGACCAACCGCCGTCTTGATACTTGGCCAAGCCCGCGTCCAAGTAAACTAGAGGCAGTGAAAGGTAAACAAGAGATGAAGAAGGGATGATACTCTCCAGTAAAAGGAAGAGAAGATACACTCCAATAAATGAATTCGCATATAAGAACAAGAAATATTTCAAGAATGATTGATACGCACTGAATGCTACTTGGAGGCGGTAGAGAAAAATGCCAAGTGAAGCTTGCCGGCCTGCCTTGTGTTTTGGCAAGCACGCTGCACTGAGCAGCAAGATGTGCATGTACCTAGCCGAGCACACGAGAAGTCACGAGCCGTCTCAATGAATACGATTTATGATACATACATGCTCAGTAAAATTTCCCGCAACCCCTTTTGTATCACTTAGATTCATGGCATGATTTTTGAAAAAAAATATGTAATAATCACCGGTCGAGGATGAAAGCAACTTGAACGTTCCGCATGGTGCAGCTGGCATAGAGCCAGAATGAAATCGCAGCGGATAAACGCGGCCAAGGCCCAGCGGCCAGACACGCCGCAAAGATCACTTGAGTCACACTGAGAAATTGAACCCAGATTAAACTGGAGTGCCACCCATGAACACACAACCAGTGGTGCAGTGGTGAGCCTTCTGTTTCAGCTCGCAACGCGTCAAGTGGCAACACTCCAGCGTCGGAGTAGTACGCTTCGAGCGTTGGCCACCTCTGAACCACAGTAGCCACCACAAGGATCCCCAAGACGACCCGAAATCGCTGTAAAGAATCTCCATCAGCTTCACACGTGCGATGAAAACTCATCGATAGTGTGCGCTTAGCCATGATGTATTGGGCTGTCTTAAGCGATGCCTAGGAGTGTCAACAATTACCCCACGGCATTTCGGTAAGACAATGACTTAAACCCACATTGGAACCACCAAAATAAGCAAATAATGACAACATAAAATCTACAGCGACAATGCCTACAAACATCTGTTCCATTTCCAGGTGTTGACTTACGTAGCGCTACTCAGATGTACGATTAAAAATGCGCGAGTGCCTACCAAAGACGCGATGGAGTGCTTCTCGTAACGATCGGTAAGCGCGTGAAATTTACGGCCCTTGATTATAAATGCACTTCGAAGTTGCTTGGCCAGCTAAATATCCAAGTACCCCATCTTCGTTGATATCGATATATCGATTCTCTAGCTATCTTCATCCTAAAGTCCTAAAGATACAGTAAAAAGTGAAGCGTTCGTTGATGTTTGCTGTTTGATGTTGTTTATGTCAACTGGACATCTGGACCCTGTACTGTAGTACAGAACTGACGTTCTGACGTTTTTGCATGTCAACGAGAGGATAATTCGAAAGGCCTCAAGTACCGATTCGTTAATTCGAAAGGCCTTAATTTTCTCTTTGACTAGTACCTCCCTGTAATGCACAACAGTTTTTCGCGGCAAAAATGCTTCGTACTGTACGA
>Ga0307979_1000204_pt1 | contig 39642 bp, 39 predicted proteins | sample OrgLakmetage1058_FD_201833 | JGI IMG/M metagenome (GOLD analysis project Ga0307979, IMG submission 201833) | Saline water microbial communities from Organic Lake, Antarctica - #1058 | ecosystem: Environmental > Aquatic > Non-marine Saline and Alkaline > Saline | place: Antarctica: Organic Lake...
AACCGCACCGGCGAAGGTGAAGGTGACGACGAGCAAGTCAAGATCGACCTGTCAAAAATCCCTGCGGACGTGAAAAAGCTGGTTTTCGTAGTGACGATTCACGAAGCCGAAAAGAAAAGTCAGAACTTTGGTCAGGTCGCCAACGCGTTTATGCGCATTCTCAATCAAGACGGCGGCGCCGTTCTCGCTCAGTACGACCTCTCCGAAGACTACTCAACCGAGACCGCTATGATTTTTGGTGAAATCTATCGGCACAACGAAGAGTGGAAAATGAAGGCAATTGGCGCCGGCTTCGCGGGCGGTCTAGGGCCATTGGCTACGGCACACGGCGTGAACGTAGGCTAGTTCGGTGACGGGCTGCCATTCTTGGGCGGCCCGTACCGGTTTATTAAGGAGTTCCTGATGACTGTCCTGGGTCCTGGCGCAAATGCGCCCCTCACCTTGAATGACCTAACCATTCTTATTCGCCATGGCACAATACCAGGTGCGGATATCGATGTGTCCGCTTTTCTGGTGGCGGCGTCGGGCAAAGTTCGGTCAGATGCGGACATGTGTTTCTACGGGCAGCCGTCGGTTGCCGGGGGCGCTGTGGCGTTGTCTGGCTCCGAGAACGGCGAGGCCCGATTTGCTGTGGGGCTTGGCCGAGTTCCAGCCGGGGTAGAAAAAGTGGTGTTTACGGCTACGATTCACGAGAATCGGGCCTCTTTCTCCCGAGTCCCGGAGATTACACTGGATGCAGGCGGAGTTCGGGGAGCCATTCCCTGCGCCGGCATGACAGAGACGGCGCTTATTTTGGCCGAACTGTATCAGCGCAACGGAGCCTGGAAATTCAGGGTCGTTGGGCAGGGGTTTAACGGTGGGCTTGCTGCGTTGGCGCAACACCTTGGCGTTGAGATTGCCGAACCGGCGCCGCCTGCTCCTACCCCGCCGCTGGTGCCTGCTTCTACACCCGCGCCTCCTCCAATTTCGGCGCCTGCTTCGACTCCAACTCCAACTCCGAATCCAAGTCCAACCCCAAATCCAAGTCCCGTGCCCCCGCCGTCAACAACTCCAGTCAACCTCTCGAAAGTGAGTCTGACCAAGCAGAACAACACGGTTTCTTTGACGAAAGAAGACGGCCGCTTCGGAAAAATACAGGTCAACCTGAACTGGAACCAGAGTCAGACTCAGAAGAAAGCCGGCTTTTTCTCGCGGGGCTCAGTCGCGATCGACCTTGACCTGGGCGCGTTCGTAGAGACGCGAGACGGAAAGAGACATGTGGTTCAGGCGCTTGGCAGCGGCTTTGGTGACTTCCAGCAGGCGCCTTTTGTGCGACTGCTTGGGGATGATCGTACCGGCTCCACTTCAGACGGAGAGTGGCTTGAGATCAACGGGGACCGTTGGGCCGACATCAAGCGCGTTCTTGTTTACGCATTCATTTACGAAGGCGTCCCGAACTGGAAGGAAACGGACGGCGTTGTTCGAGTGTTGGTTCCGGGGCAGCCGGAAGTTGAAATCCGGATGAACGAGTTTGAACAAGACGGCAGCATGTGCGCTGTGGTCGGCGTAGACAATCACAGCGGCCAAGTGCGTGTCTCGCGGCAAGTCACTTTTCACAGTGGCCACAAGGCTCTGGACAAACAGTACGACTGGGGATTTCGCTGGACTGCCGGCCGTAAATAGTCGGGCGTCTTTTTAAGCTCTCCAGAACGGCTGACGCCTAAATTCCCCAGAACAGCTCGCGTCGGCCCGCCTGCACCTCTTTGCTGACGCGTGCCGGCACTCTTGCTTGTACTCCGGTGATGGAGTCAAGCAAGAGTGCCGGTAGGTTGACGTCTGTTAGCCCGGTCATTCCGATTCCACCCGAGGCGCGAGTGTTCACTTCCATCAGCCTTTGCGTTCCGGTTCTGTCCTCAATTGTCTGCAGGTTCAATATGCCGGTCAGTCTGAACGTCTGCGCGACGAATTGGGCCAGCTCCTCACCGTAGGTGTCATGAAGGAGTCTCTGCGACGTTCCCGCTTTGATTCGGGTGACGGTCCCAAGCAGGTGCCCTTCATGGCAAGAGAAATCGACGCTTCGTTCCAGGCCCTGCAGAAACGGCATCAACATCATTGGCTCTGGTCGGTGCACTGCTCCGAGCAGCGCCCGGAAGGCGACGTCCGGCAGCTCCAGCGCTGATAAGCCTGAAAGCGGGGTCATGGCAGGCAGTTCGTCTCGAATCATTCGAAAGCCGGCGCCGTAAATGCCGGACGCGGGCTTTACGCACAGCTGGCCTGGGTGATCTGGGAAGAGTTCGCCTTCTCCGCGCAGGCGCTCGTACTCGTCGGCTCCCTCGAAGCGCCTGAACGGAGTAACCGGAACGCCAGCCGTCTCCATTCGGGCGAGGAATGCCGGCTTGTCCTCGAGAAACCCCATCGTGTTCGAGTCTGAGGCGGTGAGCAGCCGGATCCCGCGCGCGCTGAACCAGTCCCGAAACCCGCTCAGCTCCTCGCGTCGCCGATAAGGCAGAATCAACTCCGCCCTCTCTGTGAGTGCTACCTGCAGCAGCCAGTTGGCATAGGCGTCCGGGCTCATCAGCCGGGTCTCGGCCGGTTCGGGTAATAGCCGATCCGCCGCCAGGGCGATCGGGGTGTCGCATCGCTCATGGGTCGCTATAATGTGAAGGTCTGGCCGGGTGCGACGCATCAGGTCGATCAGGTCCGCAGCGCCGGAGATGTTGTGATTAAAGAGAATTCGCAAGAGGGGTTCCTATCTGTTGATGACCGTTCAATATTGACTCGGGACTCCCACCCAATTTCTGGCGGCATTATATCTAGGCGGCTGCGACGGCGTAAATGGCAGAATTTAGGCTATCATGCTCGTCGGCAAACTGAATCTCGCCCCAACACAAGCGTTCCTGGACGGTCAAAGGACAGCGGCATGAGTGAGGTGAAAGCCAATCGGAGCACTGCCTCCAAAAAGAAAGCAAAGGATTGCGAATTCCGCGAAAAGTCACCTACGCCATTGCCGGTTCGAGCGAAATTTTTACTCCGGTGCCCAACGGGGAAATGAATATTTTTACCGTCTTTATTGACCATATTGCCTTGGTACTCATTGGTCACATTCTGAGTGGTACCGGTTTGTTCGCGCTGCTGGCTTGTGGTCAGGTACAGGAGAAAACGTGATTGACCCCGTGATTTCAGCGCCCGTTAATCCATCACTTGTGAACGACGAACGCTGGATGAACTGCGCTTTGGCGCTGGCAGCCCAGGCCGCTGACCTGGGCGAGGTGCCGGTGGGGGCCGTTGTGGTGATTGACGGCCAGGAAGTGGGTGCGGGTTTTAACAAGCCCATCAGCAGCTGTGATCCGACCGCTCACGCCGAAATCTGCGCCTTGCGCCAGGCCGCGGCCTACCTGAACAATTACCGGTTAAGCGGCGCTACGCTTTACGTTACACTGGAACCGTGCACCATGTGCGTGGGCGCGATTGTCCACAGCCGCATCAGCCGGGTGGTGTACGGCGCTACCGAGCCCAAAGCCGGCGCGGTGGAATCGGCCCGGCGTACCTTTGATGAACCTCACTTTAACTGGCGCGTTGAAACCCGTGGCGGTGTGTTGGCAGAACCTTGCGGTCGTATTATCAGTGACTTTTTCAGCCGTCGGCGCGAACTCAGGCGTCAGTCAGCCAAAACGGAGTAAATGATGAAAGTTCTTGTTACCGGCGGTGCCGGCTATATCGGCAGCCACGTAGTGCGCCAGCTGGCTGCGGCCGGCCACGACATTGTGGTGTTCGACAATCTTTCCACCGGCTATCGCTGGGCTGTTACCGCCGGTGAACTGGTGGTGGGCGACCTGGCAGACGCAGAGGCCATTGACGTCGTCTTCAGCCAGCATCAGTTTGAAGCTGTACTGCACTTTGCGGCCAACATTGTAGTACCGGAATCAGTCAGCAATCCCCTGAAGTACTACGCCAACAATACCCGCAACACCTTGAATTTATTGCAGGCGGTTGATCGTTACCAAATCCCTTACACGGTGTTTTCGTCCACCGCTGCTGTCTATGGCACGCCAGAGCAAACCGTGCTCACCGAAGACCTGCCGCTAGTACCGATCAATCCGTACGGCGCCTCTAAAATGATGAGCGAGCGGATGATGATGGACCTGGCCGCGGCATCGTCATTGAACTACGTGATTTTGCGTTACTTCAACGTCGCCGGCGCTAACCCCGAAGGCCTTTTGGGTCAGGCCACGCCGGAAGCGACCCACCTGATTAAAGTCGCCTGTGAATGTGCTACCGGCCAGCGCGAAGGCATGAGCGTATTCGGCACCGACTACGATACCTCTGACGGCACCTGCGTGCGCGATTATATTCATGTGGAAGACCTGGCCAAGGCCCACGTTATGGCGCTGGATTACATGGCCCGTGGTGGTCAGTCACAGGTGATGAACTGCGGCTATGGCCGCGGATTTACCGTTGATGAAGTCATCAGCGTGGTTAAACGCCTGTCCGGCGTGGACTTTCCGGTTCAGCGCAGTGGCCGCCGTGCGGGCGACCCGGCGGCGTTAATGGCGGATAACCAGCTGATTAAATACACCCTTGGCTGGCAGCCGGATCACGACAATCTGGACACCATTGTGGGCACCGCCCTGGCGTGGGAGGGGCTCTGGCAGACGCGCAAGCGCGAGCAACAGAACCGGGCCCACAAACATTCACAGTGACTCTTAATCTGTTCGAACAGCAGGAAACGATTTTATGAATATAACGATTTTTGGCACCGGTTACGTAGGATTGGTAACGGGCGCGTGCTTGGCGGATGTGGGCCATAACGTGCTGTGCATGGATGTGGATCAGGCCAAAATCGCAAAGCTGGAACACGGTCAGATTCCCATTTACGAGCCCGGTTTGGAAAACATTGTGCGGCACACGGTGGAAGCCGGGCGCCTGTCCTTCACCACCGACGCTGAAAAAGCAGTAAGACACAGCAGCTTGCAGTTTATTGCCGTGGGTACGCCGCCAGACGAAGATGGCTCCGCCGACCTACAATACGTCACCGCAGTCGCCCGCTCCATAGGCCAATATATGGACGATTACACGGTGGTGGTTGATAAATCTACCGTACCTGTCGGCACCGCTGATAAGGTCAAAGCCGCGGTGCGTGCGGAGCTAGACAGTCGCAGCCTGGAGCTGGAATTCGATGTGGTGTCGAATCCAGAATTTCTCAAAGAAGGCGCAGCGATTAACGATTTCATGAAGCCGGACCGCATCATTATCGGCTGCGACAGTGACCGTGCCGCAAACATGCTGCGGGAAGTGTATTCCCCGTTTAACCGCAATCACGATCGCATTGTGTGCATGGACATCCGCTCTGCCGAGCTGACCAAATACGCCGCCAACGCACTGCTGGCCACCAAGATCAGCTTCATGAACGAAATGGCCAACTTGGCCGAGCGCCTGGGCGCCGACATCGAAGCGGTGCGCCGCGGTATTGGTTCAGACCCCCGTATTGGTTACCACTTTATTTACCCCGGCTGCGGTTACGGCGGTTCCTGCTTCCCCAAAGACGTGCAGGCTCTGGCCCGCACCGCTGCAAGCATCGGTTACGAGGCCACTCTTTTGAACGCGGTGGAATCCGTCAACTGCGCCCAGAAGCAGGTGTTGTTTGACAAAATCAGCCACTATTTCCGCGGCGATCTGAAGGGCAAGGTTGTCGGCCTGTGGGGCCTGGCGTTCAAGCCCAACACCGATGACATGCGCGAAGCCTCGGCCCGCACCCTGATGGAAAGCCTGTGGAAAGCCGGTGCCACCGTGCAGGCGTTTGATCCGGAAGCCATGGAAGAAACCCAGCGCATCTATGGCAACGAAGCGCGCCTGACCTTGTGTGGCACCAAAGAGCAGGCCATAAGAGGCGCCGACGTGCTGGCGATTTGTACCGAATGGAAAGAATTCCGCTCGCCAGATTTCAAGGCCATTGCCGAAAGCATCAAGCATCCCGTTGTGTTTGACGGTCGCAACCTCTACGAGCCGGAAATGCTGGCACGCCACGGCTTGATGTATTACGCCATTGGCCGCGGTCGCAACCAGTTCCACAGCGAATAACAGGGAGCAACGTGGCAAGCATCAACGGCTTTAATCTTCACCCACGCCTGGCGGCTGACACGTTAAGCCTAGGGCGTAGCCGTTTGTGCGAGCTTCGTTTGATGAACGACAGCACTTGGCCCTGGGTGGTTCTGGTGCCAATGCGGGCTGGCATTCGCGAGATCTACCAGCTTGATGACGCCGATCAACAGCGTTTGTTGTGGGAGTCGTCCGAACTGAGCCGCGGCATGATGGCGTTGTTTGCTGGCGACAAAATGAACGTAGCGGCGCTGGGCAACATGGTGCCGCAGCTCCACTTGCATCATATCGTGCGCTTCGAAGGCGACCCGGCCTGGCCCTCACCGGTGTGGGGCAAACAAGCGCCAGTGGCCTACGATGACGCAGGGCTTGCCCGCACACGTGAACAGCTAGTACCGGTGGTCGCTAAGCTGCAAAGCTAAAGTTGTAGAGAGTTATGAGTGAAGAGACCAGTAAGATAGGCTGGCTAAAGGCCTCTTCAGCCTTTGGCGCCCATCTTCTGGGCACCTAACAACACCATTCGCAGCTCAATCTTCAGTTTCACTTTCAGCTGTTCCTGAATCTCCGCACTGGCATCCAGCGCTTCCGCTCCCTGGCTGAACACCAGTGCTACCATAGCTTCGGCCACCAACTTGGGCTCCGCCAGACGGCGGCCTTCTGCGGCGGCAAAGCGGCGCAAATCCACCGCCAATTCCGTTGCCACATGATCAATCTCGGCTTTAATCGCCGTCCGAAAATGCTCCGACAGCCCGGTGCGTTCCCGTAGCATTAGGCGGAACAGGTTGGCGTTGACCTGCAAATATTCCATAAAGGTATCAATAGAGGTCGCGATAGCGCTGCCGTCATCGCCGTTGCGAACAATGCGCCGGCGGGCCTGACGCATCAGCTGGCGCAATGCCACGCCGCCTTCGTCCACCAGAGTCATGCCCAGTTCGTCCAGATCTGTAAAATGGCGATAGAACGACGTAGGTGCAAGCCCAGCGTGGCGCGTCACTTCACGCAGGCTAAGGCTGCCAAAACTGCGGTCGGCGCTTAACTGGGCTAAGGCAGCATCCATCAGGGCGCGGCGGGTACGGCTTTTCTGCTCAGCGCGGGACGACAAAATAGTGACTCCAAAACGTCTTAGAACGCACATTCTAGTCAGCTAACAAGGCTGCGTCACTGAGCGTTAAGGCCGTTATGATGACGGGTTTCAAACTGGCCTGATTTTCGCCACCATTCTGTTTATAATATGGCGCCATGACAGCATCGTTCGCAAAAATTAACGGGCCAGAATCAACGTAACGGCACTCGCTTGCTTGCCCGCCGTTACGGTATGAACGCCGTGGAAATATCTTAGCATTCAAACCTCAGACACCACATATAACGGGAACCGGTATGCGCAGTCATTATTGCGGTGAGATCAACGAATCTCACATCGATCAGGAAGTTACACTCTGCGGATGGGTACATCGCCGCCGTGACCACGGTGGGGTTATCTTCCTGGATCTGCGCGATCGGGACGGACTGTCACAGGTAGTGGTAGACCCAGACGTGCCCGAAAGTTTTGCCCTGGCGGAAAAAGTCCGCAGCGAATACGTGGTGAAAATTACCGGCCGTGTGCGTCGTCGTCCGGCGGGCACCGAAAACAGTAACATGGCCACCGGCCAGGTTGAACTGTTGGGCAAAGAAGTGACTATTCTTAACGCCGCCGCCACGCCGCCGTTCCCGCTGGACGAGCACGTTGATGTGGGCGAAGACGTACGCCTGCGCTACCGCTTTATAGATCTGCGCCGTCCGGAAATGCTGAATCGTCTGCGCTTTCGCTCGCGGGTCACCGGCTATATCCGCAATTATTTAGACAGTAACGGCTTTATGGATGTGGAAACTCCCATTCTGACCCGTGCGACCCCGGAAGGCGCCCGTGACTACCTGGTGCCCAGCCGCACCCACGAAGGCGCCTTCTTCGCGCTGCCGCAGTCGCCGCAGCTGTTCAAGCAGATGTTGATGGTGTCCGGTGTCGACCGCTACTATCAGATCGCCAAATGCTTTCGCGACGAAGACCTGCGTGCCGATCGCCAGCCGGAATTTACACAGATAGACGTTGAAGCGTCGTTTGTGAATGAAGAAGACCTGATGAATCTGAACGAGGGCATGATTCGCGCCCTGTTCAAAGATGTCATGCAAGTAGAGCTGCCAGGTTTCCCGCGTATGCCGTACGCCGAAGCTATGGACCGCTATGGCAGCGACAAACCGGATTTGCGCATTGCGCTGGAATTGCAAAGCGTAGACGACCTGGTCGCCAACGTAGACTTCAAGGTATTCGCCGGCCCCGCCAACGATGCTAATGGTCGTGTTGCCGCACTGCGCGTGCCCAACGGTGGCTCGCTCAGCCGCAAGCAGATTGACGAATACACCAAGTACGTCGGCATTTACGGTGCCCGCGGTCTGGCGTACATCAAAATCAACGAGCTGGCCAAAGGCGCTGAAGGGCTACAGTCGCCCATCGTTAAATTCCTGGGCGCGGATGTTGCGCTGTCGATTATCGAGCGCGTTGGCGGCCAGGACGGCGACATCGTGTTCTTTGGTGCCGATAAAACCAATGTGGTGAACGAAGCCCTGGGTGCGCTGCGCATCAAAGTCGGCCACGATCTGAAGTTGCTAACCTGTCAATGGGCGCCGATGTGGGTAGTCGATTTCCCGATGTTCGAAGAGCTGCCTGATGGCGGCCTGACCGCTATTCACCATCCGTTCACTGCGCCTTCGTGTTCACCGGAAGAGCTGGCGGCCAACCCGGCCACTGCACTGTCCCGCGCTTACGACATGGTTCTGAACGGCACCGAATTAGGCGGCGGTTCCATTCGTATTCACAACCAGCAGATGCAGCAGGAAGTGTTCCGCATTCTGGGTATTACCGAAGAAGAGTCCCGCGCCAAATTTGGCTTCCTGCTGGACGCACTGAAGTTTGGTTGCCCGCCCCACGGTGGCCTGGCCTTCGGCCTGGACCGTCTGGTGATGCTGATGACCGACTCCAGTTCCATTCGCGACGTAATTGCGTTCCCGAAAACCCAGAGCGCTACCTGCCTGATGACACAGGCGCCAGGCGCGGTCGACGAGAAGCAACTGCGCGAGCTGCATATTCGCCTGCGCAAATCGACCAAGGCTGTCGAAGGCAATGTTGCGAGTACTGATCGTATTGTCGATAACAGCAACATCGACGGTAACACCTGATCTGTGGCCATAATCCTCGGCGTTGATCCCGGCTCGCGCATTACCGGCTACGGCATTATCCGCGTCGAGGGCAGGCACACTGAATACATCGACAGTGGCTGTATCCGCGTGGGTGAAAAGCCCATGGCGGAGCGGCTACGAGTGATTTTTCAAAGCCTGGTCACGCTGATTGCGGAATTTCGGCCCGAGGAATTTGCCATAGAGCAGGTGTTTATGGCTCGCAATCCGGATTCTGCCTTGAAGCTGGGGCAGGCCCGCGGTGCGGCTATCGTAGCCGCAGCCACTAACGGCCTGGACGTGCATGAATACTCGGCACGCCAGGTAAAGCAAGCAGTGGTGGGGTCAGGCGGCGCCGAAAAAACTCAGGTGCAGCACATGGTGCAAGTGCTTTTGAGCCTCTCGCGCAAACCTCAAGAGGATGCCGCTGATGCCCTTGCCATAGCGCTTTGCCACGCGCACATGAATCAGAGCCTGTTGCGGGTAGCAGGGCAGGGCGGTAAGGCCCGCAGCGGGCGAATGCGGCAGCAATAGCTGTCATTTGAACAAGCCCCAACTGACGTTCAACCGGCACCCGTGCCAGGAGCTTTGATGTGATTGGTCGTATTCGCGGTATTTTGTTGGAAAAAAAGCCGGCCCAGGCGATGATTGAATGCCAAGGGCTGAGTTATGAGATCGATATCCCTCTTTCTACCTTCCTTAATTTGCCCGATCCGGGGCAGGAACTCACACTACACACTCATTTTGTTGTTCGCGAAGACGCTCAAAGTCTGTTTGGCTTTTCCTTCAGGCTGGATCGTGACCTGTTTCGCCTGCTGATAAAAGTGAACGGTGTGGGCCCTAAACTGGCCGTGGGCATTCTGTCTGGCTTGAACGCCGACCAGTTTATTCGCAGCGTGCAGGCGCGAGACACCAGCGCCCTGGTAAAGCTGCCTGGTGTAGGCAAAAAAACCGCCGAACGCCTGCTGATCGAGATGACGGACAGAATAGGTCAGCTGGAAGGGCAATTCGAATTGACGGCTACGTCTGCCTCGGGTGTGTTGCTGCCTGCTAACGGCATGCCGGCGGCGAACGACCCCCGCGAAGAAGCTGAAGCGGCCCTGATTGCGCTGGGTTACAAACCCCAGGAAGCCGCCAAGGCCATCAGCCGTATTGCCGAAGACGGCATGACCAATGAACAGCTGATTCGAGGGGCGCTGCGCAACATGATACCCACGGTATGAAACGGCTTTGACGCGCGAGACGCTAGCGCCGAACCTTGCGGCAGCGTAACGTGACAGTGTGCACAACCTTTGTACAATTGCCACGCTTTCATACAGTTCTGATTAACGTGCTGACAACAGCATTGAGAGCAGTTCTGATAACAGCCATGAAAACAGTCCTGACAAAAGAGCCGTTGACACAATGATCGAATCTGATCGCCTGATTTCGGCCAAGACCGCCGACTACGAAGACGTTCAGGACCGCGCTATTCGCCCCACATTGCTGGCGGACTACGTAGGTCAGCCGTCGGTACGCGAGCAGATGGACATTTTCATCTCTGCGGCTCGCAACCGTCAGGAAGCGCTGGATCACGTACTTATATTTGGTCCGCCTGGGCTGGGTAAAACCACTTTGGCCAATATTATTGCCAATGAAATGGGCGTGGCGATTAAAACCACCTCTGGCCCGGTATTGGAAAAAGCCGGTGATCTGGCGGCCATGCTGACCAACCTTGAAGCCGGCGATGTGCTGTTTATCGATGAAATTCATCGTTTGAGCGCCGCGGTTGAAGAAATTCTGTATCCGGCGATGGAAGACTATCAGCTCGACATTATGATTGGCGAAGGCCCGGCTGCGCGCTCGATCAAGCTCGATTTGCCGCCGTTTACTCTAATAGGTGCCACCACCCGAGCTGGCCTGCTGACGTCACCCTTGCGGGATCGTTTTGGCATTGTGCAGCGTCTGGAGTTTTACAATAACGCCGACCTGACCCGTATTATTCTGCGGTCGGCACGGCTGTCGTCGGTGCACATTGACGAGGCCGGTGCGTTTGAAATGGCGCGCCGTTCACGCGGCACACCGCGTATCGCCAACCGCCTGTTGCGCCGGGTTCGGGACTACGCCGAAGTGCGCGCAGATGGCCGTATCACCGCCGACATTGCTGACTTGGCGCTGAATATGCTGAAAGTGGACGATCAGGGATTTGATCACATGGACCGGCGTCTGTTGCTGGCGATGATCGAAAAGTTTGACGGTGGCCCGGTGGGTGTCGAAAGCCTGGCTGCGGCCATCAGCGAAGAGCGTGGCACCATTGAAGACGTGTTGGAACCGTTTTTGATCCAGCAGGGTTTCATGCTGCGCACCCCCCGCGGGCGCATGGTCACTAACCATGCTTACCAGCATTTCGGCGTAATAAGGGGTGACGTGGGCAAAGAAATGCAGAGCGAAGATGCAACGCGTCAGGCTGGAGCAGCTACTGATGACTGAACTCATCAGCAACCGTTTTGTTTTACCAGTACGGGTTTACATCGAAGACACCGATGCTGGCGGCATTGTTTTTCACGCCAATTATTTGAACTACATGGAGCGTGCCCGTACCGAGTGGCTCCGCAGCCACGGCATGGGTCTGCGTGCCGGCCTGGTCAATAACGTCAGTTATGTTGTGCAGCGTATGGAGCTGTATTACCGCGCCCCCGCAAAGCTTGATGACATGCTGGAGATTCGCGCTGTACCAATTTCCTTTGGTAGGGTGTGGATGATGTTTTGCGAACAAGTCGTGCGCCAGTGCGACCAGAAGCTGCTGTGCGAAGCCAGTGTCACGATCGCGTGCGTCACCGTGGACACGGGTCGGCCCCAGCGTTTACCCGCTAATATGATCAGCCTGCTTGAGCAGCAGGTGCGATAGGCCCGGTCGTCATAGATCGCGTAACTGCCTTAGAAAAGTGTGAAGATTTGTTTAAAAATTTACGTGAAAGACTGGCCAGAAATAGATTAAATAATTTTCTGAAGAATCGTCAAATAACCGGGAGTAAAAGGTGGAATCTGAAATGTCGGTCTGGTACCTGATTTCCAACGCCGGTGTGCTCGTGCAGTTGGTGATGCTGTTATTACTGTTGGCGTCGGTAGCGTCTTGGGCGCTGATCCTGCAACGGGTTCAGGTATTTCGTAAAGCTCAGCAGTCACGGCTGGCGTTTGAAGAGCGGTTCTGGTCAGGCATGGACCTGGGTCAGTTGTACCGGGAAGTCGCTGCCGAGCCCACGCCATTTTCCGGCATGGAATCTATCTTTCGCGCTGGCTTCCGTGAATTCTCCCGCCTGCGCCAGCAAAGCCATGACGCAGACGCGGTAATGGACGGCGCCCAGCGCGCCATGCGCGTCGCCTTTGCTCGTGAGCAGGAAAGGTTGGAAGCCAGTTTGCCATTCCTGGCAACGGTGGGTTCTACCAGCCCTTACGTGGGTCTTTTCGGCACGGTTTGGGGCATTATGAACTCTTTTCGCGGGCTGGCACAGGTGCAGCAGGCAACGTTGGCCACCGTGGCGCCCGGTATTTCCGAGGCCTTGATTGCTACCGCTATGGGCTTGTTCGCCGCCATTCCTGCGGTTGTCGCTTATAACCGCTTTGCAGCGCGCTCCGATGCTCTGCTGAAAAACTACGACACCTTCGCTGAAGAATTCTCCAGCATATTGCACCGTCGGGTTCACAGTGGTGACAGAGCGGCATCGTGAATCTCAATTCGCTGAAGGTGGGGGTTTAACCTTATGAAAGGTATGGGGATGATGCCGGAAAGCCGGCGCAAACCAATGTCTGAAATCAACGTGGTGCCCTACATCGACGTGATGTTGGTGCTGTTGATCATTTTCATGGTGACTGCACCCATGTTGACCCAAGGCGTGAAAGTGGACTTGCCGCAAACCAGTTCTGACCCGATCCAGGCCGACAAAGACGTGGAAGCGATTATCGTGTCGGTCGACAGCAACGGCGCCTATTACGTAGAAGTGGGTGATCGCGGCAGTGACCCAATGGCGCTGGAGGAGCTGCAGTCAGAAGTGGCCAAAATTTTGTCCCAGCGCAGCAACAGCGAAGTATTGGTGCGTGGCGATGAACAGGTACGTTATGGCACTGTAGTGCGCTTGATGTCGGCGTTGCAGATGGCTGGCGCAGCCAACATCGGGCTTATTACTGAAGCGCCCCTGGACAAACCATGACCGCAGTGCAAGCAGGTTTGCGGTGAACGGACGGGAGCGCGGGCAGAATGATGCTGGAACACCCGCCTGGAAATCGCCCGTGGCGTTTTCTGTCAGCTTGCATTTATTGATCTTGGTGATAGCTATAAGTGGTTGGAGTTGGAGCAGTTCCAACTACGAACCACCACCGCGCAGTATTTCTGCCCGACTGATCAGTTCCGAGCCACGGCCGGCACCGGCGGTAACCGAGGTGGACCAGCCTGACGAAGCCGAACAGCGCCTGGTAGAAGATCGCAAGTTGCTTGAGCAGCAGCGTGAGGCGGAACAGCAACGCAAGGCCGAAGAGCAACAGAAAAAACAGGAAGCAGACGCTCGTGCGCAGCAGCAGGCGAAACAGAAACGCGAGGAAAAAGCGCAGAAAAAAGACCGTGCACAGGCTGCAAAGCAGGCGCAGGCAGCAGAGTCGGCAAAATTGAAAGCCGACGCTGAAGCCAAAGAGCAGGCCAGGCAAAAAGCGGAACAGCAGGTCCAGCGCCAGGAAGCAGAGCGCAAAGCCGAAGAGCAGAAGCAGCTGGAAGAACAGCGCAAAGAAGAACAGCGCAAAAAGGTAGAAGCAGAACGCCAAAAGCGCGAACAGCAAGTGCAAGAGCAAGCCGAGCAGACACGCGTGGAAGACGAGCGTAAACGCCAAGAGGCAGAGCGCAGATTGCGTGAGCAGAATTTAAAAGCGTTGGCGCAACAGGCGACAGACGCAGAAGCCGACTTGGCGCGCGAATCACAACAGGCCGCCGCCGCCAGAGCGCAAGAAGCACAAATGCTGACCGATTCAGCAAAGTACCAGGAACTGATTCGCGCTCGTGTAACTGAGGTTTGGTACTACCCGTCATCCACCACAGAAGGTATGAAAGTACAATTGCAGCTTTCATTATTGCCTACCGGTGAATTGACTGGCGTCACTTTGGTGCGGGGCAGCGGCAATATGGCATTTGATAATTCAGCTCTGAGTGCGGTGCGTTCATTGAACCGCTATCCGGTGCCCCCGGACAGGAATACGTTTGAACGTTATTTTCGTCGGTTTACGATCGAGTTCACACCGAGCCGTTAATACTGGAACACGGACAACAACATGACACAGGTTTTGAATATGACGTGGTCTACGACTCTCACAAATACTCTGCGCGCGGCGCTGACGCTGGTTTTTCTGCTAGCAACCAGCTTGCCGCTGCGCGCCGAGCTGCTGATCCGCATCACCGAAGGTGCCGATTCGGCGCTGCCCATCGCGGTGGTGCCGTTTGCGGAAAGTGGTGTCATTCCGCCGGGCGACACTCTAGCCGACATTGTGCAGTCCGATCTGACCATGAGCAGCGAATTCCGCATTTTGCCAGCGGAAAAAATGCTCAGCCTGCCGTCGCAGCGCTCCGAGATGTATTTCCGCGACTGGCGGCTGTTAGGCCAGCGCTATGTGTTGGTTGGCCAGCTGACCCGCCAGGGTGATCGTCTTGAAGCCCGTTATGAGCTGTTTGATGTGAACCGCGAGGAGCGTATTTTGGGCGAGAGCGCGGGTGCGCCTTTGGGCGATCTGCGGACTTTGGCACACTACGTCAGTGACCGGGTCTATAAAGCCATTACCGGCGAGCCAGGTGCTTTTTCAACGCAGCTGGCGTATATCACCCGGGAAAACGTTGGCGATAACGTTCGCTATCGTCTGCAGGTTAGCGATATTGATGGCAAACGCTCGCGGGTGCGTCTTGAAAGCGCTGAACCGATATTGTCGCCAGCCTGGTCGCCGGATGGCAGTCGCCTGGCGTACGTGTCGTTTGAAACCGGCAAACCGGCCATTTATGTGCATGAACTGGCCAGCGGAAAACGGTCCAAAATAGCCGATTTTCGGGGTTTGAACTCGGCTCCGGCCTGGTCTCTCGATGGTACGTCCCTATTGATGACCTTGTCCAAAGGCGGCAATGCTGACATTTACCGGATGGATCTGGCCAGCCGTGATCTGACCAAACTCACCGACCACTGGGCCATTGAAACCGAAGCCAGCTACGGCGCCGGCGGCGACGAAATTTTCTTCACTTCTGACCGCTCTGGTGGCCCGCAAATCTATCGTCAGAAAGGCATGGGTGAGCCGCGTCGGATAACCTTCGGTAGCCGCTACAACGCGCGCCCGAGGCCAGACCATAAAGGCGAATTTGTGTATTACGTGCATCAGGGCAACAGCGGGTTTCACATTGCGCGTACCCACCTTAAAAGCGGGGAAGAAACCGTGCTTACCCGTACCGAATCCGATGAATCACCCAGTGTCTCCCCCAACGGACGCATGCTGATCTACGCTACCCGCCAGGGTGGTGTCAGCGTGTTGACGGTTATCTCGGCGGATGGCGGCGCAGCCTATAGCTTGCCCGCTACCGAAGGTGATGTCCGTGAGCCGGCGTGGGGCCCGCTGCCTCGGTAACTGTCTGGCCCGAAAAGGTCAGCCGGTGAGTTGTGAAGTGAACGCAGTTTTGATCGATTTACTACCGTGTTGCAACCCACTGACTGTTCATTTTTAACCCATTGACTGCTTATTTTTAATCCACTGACGACAAGGAAACACTCATGAAATTTTCAGCTCAGTCCAAAGCCATTGCCATGCTGTTCTCGGTTGGCCTCATTGCCGGTTGTAGCTCTACTGGCAACCCGATGGAAGACGCCGATGTCGGTTCCGATGTGTCAGCGGTAGACCAGCAAGGTGGCTCCACTGTTTACAGTGATGGCAGCCGTGACGGCGTATCGTCAGCACAGCTGAGCGATGAAGAGCGTATGGCCGCACAACAGCAGTCGCAACAAATGGCACTGCGTGACGTTACCGTGTTCTACTTTGATTTTGACACCGCTGAAATCAACGCAGAATCTCGTGACGTGCTGGTTGCTCATGCGCGCTACCTGTCTGCCAACCCGTCAATGAACGTCCGCTTGGAAGGCCATGCGGACGATCGCGGTACCAGTGAATACAACTTGGCTCTGGGCGAGCGCCGTGCCAACGCAGTGCAGCGCTTCCTAATTGTAAATGGCGCTTCTCGTGGCCAACTTGAAACCATCAGTTACGGTGAAGAAAAGCCAGCGGTACAGGGTATGAGCGACAGCGCCCGCGCCCAGAACCGTCGGGTAGAGTTGATTTTCCGTTAAACCTCGCTGTTAGCACTCGCTGTTAACATTACGAGGAACTTTTAGCATCCAACAGGTACGCCCATGACTATAAAGCTCATGGCGGCTGCTACCCTCTTGTTTGCGGTAACGCAGGCAGGAGTGGCGCTGGCACAGTCGTCGACACCGGCATTTCAGAACAACAGGTCTGAGGCCAGCCGTCAGGCCGGCAATAATCAAGCGAATGCAGAACTGTTTTATATGCTTCAGCAGCTGCAAGGAGACGTACGACGTTTGCAGGGTGAGGTGGAAGAACAACGCCATCAGGCAGATCGCCTGAAGCAACAGGGCCGCGACCGCTACATTGATCTCGATCAGCGTGTTCTGAAGCTGACTGCAGCGCAGCAGCAGGCTCAGGCGGCCGCCAGTTCCGCACCCGCACCTTCCAGCGTGCAAGCCAAAGACTATCGCCAGCCTTCTGCTGAAGAAAATAAAGCTTACAACAGCATTGTTGATCTGATCCGTAATCAGAAAAAATACGACCAGGCGATCACCCAGATTTATGAGTTTCTGGACACCTACCCCGAAGGTGACCTAACCGTGAACGCCTATTACTGGCTTGGTGAAGTCTATCTGGTAAAACCTCAGCTAGAGCAGGCTAGGCAGGCCTTCAGTATTGTTGCCACGCGTTTCGCCGACCACCGCAAAGCAGCAGATTCGATGTACAAGCTCGGCGTTACTTTGGACCGGCTGGGCGAAAAGGAAGAAGCCGGTCAGCGAATGCAAACGGTGGTAAAAAACTACCCAGACAGCAGCGCGGCGAAGCTGGCCCAGAGCTATCTTGACGGCCAAAGCAGCGATGGTTAAAGCCCAGCGTTTGGAAAAAATGAAAAAAACGGGCGCAAGGGGTTGATCACGCCTGAAAAATCATTAATATGTGCGCCTCGCTCAGGGTCGTTAGCTCAGTTGGTAGAGCAGTTGGCTTTTAACCAATTAGTCGATGGTTCGAATCCATCACGACCCACCATATTCGCTTTTCCGGGGCAATTGCCTTATTGTTCCGGTGTCGGTCATAGTGCAAGGCACTGACCAAAAAACTTGGGTCGTTAGCTCAGTTGGTAGAGCAGTTGGCTTTTAACCAATTGGTCGATGGTTCGAATCCATCACGACCCACCATTATTTGAAATCTGCTGCAAAGCAGATTTTTTTTGTCTTTTTTTCACCCCCGACTCATCACTCCCGGCGTATCTACTTGCTCTTCGTCGATCTTTGCTCTGTTGCCAGGCGGTACACCAGAGTTTGAGGTGATACACTCAACGATGAAGGTCACTGCCAGAAAGCAATCGAGAGAAGCTGTTCATGACGAAAGCCGAAGACCGTATCCTTGTTCAGGAATACTTGGCCCACGCCGCGGAGCCGAAGCCTCTCAGCGCTGAAGAAAAGGCGCGGCTTGAAGCTTGCATTAAGGCTGCTTTGAAGGAAAAAAACGCCGTTCTGGTGGCGCACTATTACACCGACCCAGACATTCAGCGTTTGGCCGAAGAAAGCGGTGGTTGTGTCGCCGACTCCCTGGAAATGGCTCGATTTGGCAATCAACATCCCGCGTCTACCGTGGTGGTGGCCGGCGTTCGTTTTATGGGCGAAACCGCTAAAATTCTGAATCCGGAAAAAACCGTTCTAATGCCCACCCTTGATGCCACCTGTTCGCTGGATGTCGGTTGCCCGGTGGATGAGTTTTCAGCTTTCTGCGACGAACACCCAGACCGTACTGTGGTGGTGTACGCCAACACCTCGGCGGCGGTTAAAGCCCGCGCCGATTGGGTCGTCACCTCAAGCTGCGCCCAGGCCATTGTGGAATTGCTGGACGCCCGCGGTGAAAAAATCCTGTGGGCGCCAGACAAACACCTGGGCCATTGGGTGCAGAAAACCACCGGTGCCGACATGCTGCTGTGGAACGGCTCCTGCATTGTGCACGAAGAGTTCAAGCACCGCGGCCTGGAAGATCTGAAAGTGCTTTACCCGGACGCTGCCGTATTGGTACACCCGGAATCACCGGATGCGGTGGTGGAACTGGCCGACGTTGTAGGGTCTACCTCACAGCTGATCAACGCCGTACAAACCCTGCCTAATGAACGCTTTATTGTGGCCACTGACACCGGCATTTTTTATAAAATGCAGCAGCTGGCGCCCAACAAGATCTTGATTGAAGCGCCCACCGCCGGTACTGGTGCGACCTGTCGCAGCTGTGCCCAATGTCCGTGGATGGCTATGAATGGGCTAGAAAACCTGCTGGCCGTGCTGGAAGCACCAAAGGGCCAGACCGTTAATCAGGAAGTTCTGGTAGACGACACCCTGCGTGAAGACGCTCTGCGGCCTTTACAGCGTATGCTGGATTTTACCGCCAACACGAATCTGAAGGCGGTCGGCAACGCCTGAAAGGTCTAACCATTACGTCGAACGTCAAGTTTGGCCGCAAGGGTGCTCAGGCGTTCGGTGACAATCTGGCGCATGGGCGAGCCGGCCGCCAGTTTTTCTTGGGCCTGGCGTAATTGGCGCTGGGCCGATTCCAAGTTGCCCATCAGTGCATCGTATTCCGCTTTTGCCCTGTGCACTCCCACAATATTGCGCGCCATACCTTCGGCTTCCGCCAGCTGGAACCACAGGTGCTCCTGTTGCGGTTTGTTGCGAGCCAGTTGCGACAGCAGTTCTGCCGCCGCTGCGCCGTTATCTGAGGTCAGCTCTAGCTGCGCCAGCGTGTGGGTAATCGGGTAGTTGCCCGGGTTGCGTGCCAGCGCTCGCACCAGCAGCGCCCGCGCTTCGGTCAGGTGCCTGGCAGCAATCAAGCTTTGTGCTAGAGTCACCTGAAACGTAATGCGCCCTGGATTGGCCAACAACAGCTGGTTAAGTAGGGTCTCAGCTTCAGCGTACTGGCCATCTTCTATATAGGCTACTGCCAGCCCATAGCGAATGGCTGTATTGCTGATATCGTTGCTAGCACTGGCGCTGGTGTTTTTTAATTGATTGAGCGCCGCCCTAAAACTGTCAATGGCAGCGGCCGTAGAAGCGGCGTAATGGACTTGTAGGCGAGCCCGTATCAAATGGTATTCTGGGCTGTCTTCGATGCGCTCTAACGGGTATTGTTTGGCGCGGTTCTGGGTGTCGGCAACCCGGCTCTGGGTCAGCGGATGGGTAGACAAGTATTCTGGCACACGGTTGCCTTGCAAGCGGCTTTTTCGCGCCATAATCTCAAACATTTCTGGCATTCCCCGTGGGTCTAGCCCGGCATTGGCGAGAATGTCCAGCCCGACTCGGTCCGCTTCTTGCTCATTCGCGCGGCTGTATTCCAGCCTATTTTGAACGGCTAGGGCTTGAGTACCGGCAATGGCGGCAATACCAATATCAGATTGGGTAACGGCCGTTAGTACAATACCGGCAATTAGGCCGGCGATGGCCAGCGGAGTGCTGGCTTGCTGCTGCTCCAGACGGCGGGCAAAATGGCGTTGGCTAAGGTGGGCCAACTCGTGGGCCAGCACCGATGCAAACTGCTGCTCGGTGCGGGCAAATAGAAACAGACCGCCGTTTACTCCTATAATGCCGCCAGGCACCGCAAAAGCATTGATGGCGGGGTCATCAATCAGTGCCAGCGTCAGGTCACGGTTTTGCAGGGGCGCCGATGGCACCAGGCGGTAAAGAATGGCGCTCAGGTAGTTAAACACCAAAGGGTCAGTAATCTGCGGGGCAGAGCGCCGCAGCGACACCAACACCTGACGGCCGATATCGGCTTCCTGTTGACCCGCAATCAGGCCGCCACCGGTGCCGCCTATGGCGGGTAGCGTGCTACCCTGACTTTGGGCGGCAGCGCCTGTGCTGACACTTACAGTTGTTAACGTCAGCGCCAGCAGCGCACAGAGCAGAGTATTGAAGCGAAGGTGGCCATTCAGACTGTTCATGTTCTGGGTCTGTCCTGTGTCGGAATATCTTGGTCGTCACATAACCAATGATTGTAATGCAATACAATAACACTGGCGGCATAATGCCGGCTCATTAATCAAACGCTGTTACGAGTTAACGTTTAACATGGCTGATCGAATCCTGGATGCATCAGGCCTGCAATGCCCGATGCCTTTGTTGAAAACCAAACTCGAACTGAACACCATGATCCCCGGCGAGCAGCTGGAAGTGGTTGCTACCGATCCCGGCTCGGCCCGTGACATTCCGGCGTTTATCGCCTTGTCCGCCCATCACCTGGTGGAGTCCGCTGTTAACGGCAGCCAGTGCCGTTTTGTTATCCGCTGCGGCGATTCAGTGCGGCGGAACTATTAATGGTTCGAATATTACGCGGACTCGCCCACAAATACTTTTCAGATGAAGAAGCGGTCATTCTTGGACTGATGCTGATTATTGGCACCATGTTTGTCATCTGGTTTGGCGCCATGCTGGCACCGGCCATTGCTTCGCTGATTGTCGCTTTTATTCTGCAGGGCCTGGTTACCCAGATGTTGGCCTGGAAAGTGCCGGAGCCGCTGGCCATTCTGGTTGTGTTTTTGCTGTTTCTTGGCATTCTGGCCGGCGCCATTTTTGGTTTGTTGCCACTGGTATGGGCCCAGCTGACCAATTTGGCTCGGGAAACGCCGCGCATTATCGGTGAATTGCAGTTGTACCTGGAACTCTTGCCCGAGCGCTACCCGCAGCTGGTGTCGTTGGACGCAGTTGCCACGATTTACCAGCAGGTGTCTACCGAAGTGGGGCAGGCCACCCAGTGGTTGGTGTCGGCGTCGCTGTCCAGCATTCCGGACCTGTTGGCCCTGCTGATATACGCTGTTCTGGTGCCTATATTGGTGTTTTTCTTTCTGAAAGACCGCGATGTTTTGCTGGGTTCTATCGCTCGCATGTTGCCGCCGCAGCGCGCAACCATGCGCAAAATCTGGCACGAGGTGAATCGCCAATGCGCCAACTACGTGCGCGGCAAGGCCCTGGAGATCCTGATTATTGGAACCACCACTTATATAACCTTCAAAATCCTGGGTATGCCCTACGCCGCCCTGCTGTCTTTGCTGGTGGGTTTGAGCGTGGTGATTCCCTATATTGGCGCCGCCGTTGTCACGGTGCCAGTGGCTATTATCGCTTTATTTGCTTTTGGCTGGGGCAGTCAGTTTGTCTGGATAATGGTGGCGTACGGTGTTATTCAGGCTCTGGACGGCAATGTACTGGTGCCGGTGCTGTTTTCTGAAGTCAACAATCTGCACCCGGTTGCCATTATTGTCGCGGTTCTGTTTTTCGGCGGCATATGGGGGCTGTGGGGCGTGTTTTTTGCCATTCCTCTGGCCACCATGCTGAAAGCAGTGGTGGCCGCCTGGCCGGTGCGTGAGTTACCCCCGGCACCGGCCAACCGCTAAAAGCAGGTAACGACTATAGTGCCTTGACTGCAGCGAGCACCTCATCAACATGGCCCGGCACTTTTATGCCGCGCCATTCCTGACGAAGTACGCCTTTGGCGTCGATCAGAAAAGTGCTGCGGTCAATGCCCATGTATTCTTTGCCGTAGAGTTTTTTTAGCTTGATGACGTTGAACAAAGCGCAGAGCTTTTCGTCTTGGTCGGAAATCAGATGAAACGGCAGCTCGAATTTACTGCGGAAATTATCGTGGGACTTCAGACCATCGCGGGACACACCAAAAATCTCTGTATCATGTTCGGTGAAGGCTGGCATGCTATTGCGAAAGTCTTGGCTCTCGGTGGTACAGCCGGGAGTATCGTCTTTCGGGTAAAAATAAATCACCACATTGCGGCCGCGTAAATCGGCCAAGCGAACCATCTGGTCGCCGGTGGCAGTCGCTTCAAAGTCGGGTATGGTTTTGTTCAGTTCTACGGATGGCATGACATCTCCTTTAATTCCCTTGTGTCAGTTCGTGCCCAACATTACCATAACCGTTTTAATCGGACGGAGCTTTTATGATTACGGGCAGCCTTGTCGCACTGGTCACACCTATGCACCCAAATGGAGACATTTATTGGGAGCACCTGGACAAACTGGTGGATTTTCACGTTGAAAACGGCACTCATGGCATCGTTGCTGTGGGTACAACCGGCGAGTCTGCGACTCTGGACCCGGAAGAGCACTGTACAACCATTGGCCACATCATCAAACGGGTAAATGGCCGTATTCCGGTGATTGCCGGAACCGGCGGCAACAGCACCCGCGAAGCCATTGCGCTTACGTCCGCAGCCCACAAGCTGGGAGCCGATGCCTGCCTGTTAGTGGTGCCTTATTACAACAAGCCGACCCAAGAAGGCCTGTACCAGCATTTTCGCACCATCGCCGAAGCCGTCCCGATGATGAAGCAGATGCTTTACAACGTGCCTAGCCGCACGGCCTGCGACATGTTGAACGAAACCGTGGTTCGTCTGGCCGATATGCCTAATATCATCGCTATTAAAGACGCCACCGGCAATGTTTCTCGTGGTGCCGAGTTGATTCAAGCGGTAAAAGGCCGTTTGGACGTCTATTCGGGTGACGACGCAACGGCCATGGCACTGATGCTGGCCGGCGCCAAAGGCAACGTGTCGGTAACGGCCAACGTTGCCCCCCGGGCCATGGCTGATTTGTGCACGGCGGCTGTTGCGGGCAACCGCGAAGAAGCCGAACGCCTGAACGAACTGCTGGCGCCCCTGAACCGCAAACTGTTCCTGGAAGCCAATCCGATTCCAGTAAAATGGGCGTTGCAACGCATGGGTATGACCGGTGACGGTTTACGCTTGCCATTGACTGTACTGAGCGAGCAGTTCCACAGCGAAGTGGAAGAGGCCCTGAAAGCTTCAGGCGTACTCTAAGCGTGCTGAATTCGTTCCAATACCGGAGTAAGTCCATGCAGGTTCTCTTTAGAACCCGTTATTCAAGGTGCACCGAGTTTTTCAAGCCGGTGGCCGGTAAGGCGCTGGTTTTCACAACCGAAGCCTTCAAATTCCGAGCCTTCAATATTCAGGCTTATAAAACCCTGGTTACCGCCGTCGGTTTTACGCTGTTGGCGGGCTGCGGCGTGTTGTCGGACCGTTCTGCGGATTACGTCAGTGCGCCTGAAGGCAAAACCATTGCGCTGCCCGCAGGTGCCGATGAATCGCGTTTCCGCCAGATTATGCCGGTGCGGGATATTAACCTGGCCAACGCGGGCAAACTTTTCCCTGACGGCATTCCCACCCCGCCGGACATGACCTCTGAAATTCTGGATCAAAATTATGCAGTAGAAGAGCTAGACGGGCGCGCCTGGCTGTTGGTGAACGACGTGCCTGGCCGCTTGTGGCCTGCCGTTACCGCGTATATGTCGGACCGACGCCTGGGCGTTGCGTTCGACAGCCCGCAGCTTGGCTTGCAGCAAAGCGAATTGGTGAACTTTAGCCTACGCGCTCGTGAACTGGTGCAGCTTGAAGGTGAGGCCAGCGCAAGCGAACCCGCAGTGCTAATACAGGTACGCATTGCACCCGGTGTTCGCCGTAAATCCACAGAGATTCAAGTGCGTAGCAGGGTCGTAGTCGATCAGCCAGAGGCTTTGCTGAGCTGGGACACCACCTTCGCTCCAGACTCCGCTGACTTGGCGCTGCAAAAACGCGTTCTGGCCGACATGGGTGAGTTTTTGAAAGCCGGGGAAGAGAACAAATCCTTCTCCCGCGCAGCGTCGGGCATGACCAGCAAACCCGTGGTAAAACTGACATCCGCAAACGACCAGGCCAGCGTCATCGACATGCAGCTCGATTATGGCCGCGCCTGGGCCGAAGTCAGCCGCGCACTGAGCGAGTCGGACACGACCATCATTGATTTGAACCGCAGTGCAGGCTGGTTCCAGGTAGACCATCGCAGCGCTGACGAGCGCGAATCGGACTGGTTCAGCTGGTTCAGCGATAACGAAGCTCCGCGCCACACCCATACGGTGAACGTTACCCGCGGCGAACAGAAAGTGCAGGTCAGCGCGGAAACCGCGAATACTTACAGCGGTGAACAAACACCTTCCACGCTTCTTAACCGCTTGTTTGACTATCTTTATTAGCGGCCGCGGGCCTCGTAAACAGCCGCGGGCCTTGTGAGTAACCGCGGGCTTTATTGATGATAACCGGGCTGGCTCACGCCGGCCCGTTTCTGGAGAAACCCATGGAAAAGCGCGAAGAGCTTTACGCCGGCAAAGCCAAATCGGTGCACACCACTGATGACCCCGAGCGTCTTGTACTGGTGTTCCGCGACGACACCTCGGCCTTTGACGGCGAGAGGGTAGAGCAGCTGAATCGCAAAGGCATGGTGAACAACACGTTCAACGCCTTCATTATGGAAAAACTGGAAGCTGTGGGCATTCCTACTCACTTCGAAGGCCTGCTGTCAGACGTTGAATGTCTGGTTAAAAATCTCGACATGATTCCGGTCGAGTGCGTGGTTCGCAATATCTCTGCCGGCAGCCTGTGCCGACGTATTGGCGTAGAAGAAGGCCTGGAGCTGAATCCGCCTACCTTTGAGCTGTTCCTGAAAAACGACGCACTGCACGACCCCATGGTCAACGAATCACTGGCGATCAGCCTGGGCTGGGCCAAAGCCGACGAACTGGCACAGATGAAAACCCTGACCTATAAAGTCAATGACGTGCTCAAAACCCTGTTTTCAGACGCCGGCATGCTGTTGGTGGATTACAAATTGGAATTTGGCCGCAGCCATGGCCAGATTGTGCTGGGCGACGAGTTCAGCCCCGATGGCTGTCGTATCTGGGATGCCGAAACCCGCAACAAAATGGACAAAGACCGTTTCCGCCAGGGCCTTGGCGACGTGATTAAAACCTATGAAGAAGTAGGTTGCCGTCTGGGTATGTCGTTCGACTGATACGGATTTAAAATACGGAGCATCAACTATGCGCAGATTATTTATGATTTTGGCCGGATCAGCCGTTCTCGCAGCGCCTTTGGCGCAAGCAGACGTATTAGGGTTTGGCGCTCAGGTGGGTTACTGGGATTCGGAGCTGTCTGGCGACGTTGCAGCCAATGGTGGCTCGGTGGACGTCAAAGACGAGCTCGATCTGGACGGCGAAAGCAGCAGTCAGTTTAGCCTGTACCTGGAACACCCGATTCCTTTGTTGCCCAATGTGCGTGTGGCTTATATCAACATTGACCAGACCGCCCGCGGCCAGCTGAGCGGTAACTTCGATGGCATCAGCGCCGGCTCAGACGTACGCTCTGATCTGGAACTGGAACAGCTGGACGTTACCCTGTATTACGAAGTACTGGATAACTGGGTGAATCTGGACCTGGGCCTGACGGTCCGTGACTTCTCCGGCGACTTGCTGGTGCAGGGTAACGGCTAGAGTAGCCGGACGACAGCCGACGCGGTTGTGCCCATGGGCTATCTGGCAGCGCGCTTTGATCTGCCGTTCAGCGCTGCCAGTATTGGCATTGAAGGCAACGCCGCTGCCTACAGCGGTGACTCCCTGCGCGATTTCAACGTGTACGGTCAGTATCAGTTGTCACTACTGCAGTTGCGCGCTGGCTATCGCCAGATAGCGGTGGACTACGAAGACGGTGACGACCGCTTCGATGTAAAAATTAATGGCCCGTTTGTTAGCGCCGGCGTGGTGTTTTAAGGAGAAAGTCCGTTGAAAATTCTGGTCACCGGTAGTGCCGGTTTTATTGGCTTCCATCTTGCGCAACGCCTGCTGGACCGCGGCGATGAGGTCATCGGTGTCGATAACCTGAATGACTACTACGATGTGAATCTGAAGCAGGCCCGCTTGGTGAGGTTGACGAATAAAGCCGGCTTTATTGAGGTGCGCCAGGATATCGCTGACCGCGAGCTTATGGCTGCGCTCTTTGAAGAGCACAAACCTGACCGTGTGGTGCATCTGGCGGCCCAGGCCGGGGTGCGCTATTCCATCGAAAACCCCCAGGCCTATGTAGACGCCAATCTGGTGGGCTTTATGAATATTCTGGAAGGCTGCCGCCGCAACGATGTGCAGCACCTGGTGTATGCGTCCAGCAGCTCGGTTTACGGCGCTAACGAAGCCATGCCGTTCTCGGTGCACGACAACGTAGACCATCCTCTGAGCCTTTATGCGGCGTCAAAAAAAGCCAACGAGCTGATGGCCCACACCTACAGCCACCTGTACAACTTGCCCACCACCGGGCTGCGCTTTTTCACCGTGTACGGTCCTTGGGGCCGGCCCGATATGGCGCCGTTTATCTTCACCAAAAAAATTCTGGCCGGCGAGCCGATTGACGTATTCAACCACGGCCATCACAAACGCGACTTCACCTATATCGACGACATCGTGGAAGGTGTGGTGCGCACCCTGGATCAAATCGCCCAACCGAACCCCCAGTGGAGCGGCGCCCAGCCGGACCCAAGTACCAGTCGCGGGCCTTATCGCATCTACAACATTGGCAGCAACAATCCGGTGGAACTGGCCCGGTTTATTGAAGCCATCGAACAGTGCATCGGCAAAAAAGCCGAGAAAAATATGCTGCCGATGCAGCCGGGTGACGTGGTCGCAACCTACGCCAACGTCGATGGCCTGATCAACGATGTCGGCTACAAACCTGAAACCCAGTTAGAGCAGGGCATTGAACAGTTTGTTCAGTGGTATCGGGATTTTTACAAGGTTTAGACGCGCCTTGTGTCAGCAAACTTCCACTAAGAGATTCCTTTCAGGAACTTTTTAAAAAGCGCCTGAGTCCAGCTGCCTCAACCGTTCTGACAATTCCAGGGTCATTTTTGACTGCGCCAGCGGGCAGTTAAATTGCAGATAGTACGCCAGCAGCTGCAAGGGCACGTCAGCGGCGGTGCCGTACAGTCTGTCGGCCACAATCGGGTGGCCAATACTCGCTAAATGACGGCGAATCTGGTGTTTTCGACCGGTTTCAATGCGCACATGGACTCTCGATGTGCTGACCTCGTTACCGGCGGCCCTGGTATTCACAGCTTCGGTATTTCCAGCCTCGGTGTTGACGGCGCCGGTGTTGATAAAGCGTGTATTGAAAGCGCGCGCACTCACGTGGCTAACCGCGGCTTTGCCGTCAATCTCCCCGTCAATCATCTGCTCCTTCACATTCAACACGCCCGTTACGTCTGCCATATATTGTTTGACGATCGTGCGTCCGGCAAACTGCTGCGACAGTGCCGCCGCCGCTTTTGAATCGTGAGCAATCAGCATCAGGCCGGCGGCGTCGGCGTCCAGGCGGTGAATCAGAAAGCACGGTCGGTCTAGCCGCACCTCAGCCACTCGCAACAAACTGCAGTGATCACCCCATTGCGAGCCCTGTGCCAGCAATCCGTGGGGCTTGAACCACACACTGTAACGATTTTTGTCTTCCAGCAACTCAGCCTCTGGCGCCTTGCGCGCCAGAACCGCCTCGTTATAGTACAACTGCATGCGGGTGCCCGCTTTCACGTCGCGTTTGGCTTTGCGCAGCCGCACAATTTTACCCTTCAAGGTCCACCAGCAGGCGCCTTTCGCCATGGCGTCTTTGATGCGCTGTTTTGGCAGGCCAGAAGCCTCACTTAGAATGTCCACGGCCAGGCCGGGGGTTTCTACGGTGATATCAACGGTGGTTCGCATAGCGGGCCTGATAGAAAAAGTGAGCAGCCGATTATAGAAGATATGGCTGGCCAGACAACCACCCAACAGGGGACAGATTTCAAATCTGTTTCCTACTTATCTGTCCAAAACGCCAGCGCCAGCGTAAAACCCATCCGGTGTCTGGATATTTAAGCCAATCCGGTTAGGCTATGCCGCTTGCTTACGATTATTGAGGTTTTAATTTGTGGATTTATCGAGGTTGTCTTTTGCTCGTGTTTTTGTCGTTCTGATTTTTGTCGCTGCGCTTGCAGGTGGCGCCTTTTGGGCGTATTACCATTTTTACGCGGCAAGCAATAACACCGCCGACGTGACCACTACAGCCGTCAGCCGAGGTGATATAGACGTTTTGGTGAGCGCCACCGGCGTTTTGGAACCCAGCAACTTTGTCGATGTAGGCGCGCAGGTGTCCGGGCAGCTCGACGTGATTCACGTCAGAGTGGGCGAACAAATCGGCAAAGATCAGCTGCTGGCAGAAATTGACCCGACCATCTATCTGGCCAGGGTAGACGCTAATCGCGCCCAGTTAAAAAATCAACAGGCCCAGCTGGCCGATCGCAAAGCCCAACTGACCCTTGCTGACATACAGTTCCAGCGCCAGACCAATCTGTTCGCTGAAGACGCTACCACTCGGGAAAACCTGCAAATTGCCGAGGCCTCGCTGTCGTCTGCCGGGGCTCAGCTGGCCATGTTGCAAGCGCAATTGGAACAGACGGCATCCACCTTGCGCGCGGAAGAGGCCAACCTGGATTACGCCCGCATTTATTCCACCATGGCAGGCACCGTCGTATCCATTACTGCCCGTCAGGGTCAAACCCTAAATACGTCACAGCAAGCACCGGTGCTGATGCGCATTGCCGATCTGTCTGATATGAAAGTCCGCGCCCAAGTGTCCGAAGCCGACGTGGGCAGGCTAGCACCGGGCGACAAGGTGTATTTCACTACTCTGGGTGAACCTGGCAAGCAGATTTATGGCCAGCTTGACTACATCGAACCCACCCCCGAAGTGCTCAACAACGTGGTGTTGTACAACGCGTTTTTCAGCGTGCCCAATGAAGCAGGGCGTTTATTGCCAAGCATGACCGCGCAGGTATTTTTTGTCGTGGAACAGGCGCGCGACATATTGCGGGTGCCCGCGGCGACTGTTGTGGGCGATCAGGTTTGGCTGCAACAGGGTTCCGGCGAGCTGGTGCAACGCAAAATTGAGGTAGGTATCAGCAATCGCATTTATACCGAAGTGCGCGCCGGTCTGGCCGCTGGCGATCGGGTGGTCACAGGTGGAGCGCCATCAAGGCAAGCCGCATCTTCTGGCATGGGTGGGCGCTTGCGGTGACAGTGCCATTGATTGAATTACGCCAGATTACCCGAACCTTCGGCGCGGGCGACTTACAGGTGCCTGTGCTCAAAGGCTTAGATTTGAGCATTCAAGCCGGGGAGTTTGTCGCCATTATGGGGGCCTCCGGATCGGGCAAGTCCACCTTGATGAACATCCTTGGCTGCCTGGATGTGGCAAGCTCCGGGCACTATTTGTTTCAGGGCAAGGACGTGTCAGGGTTCAAGCGCGACGACCTGGCTCGTGCCCGCCGCGAATCCTTCGGGTTTATATTCCAGAGCTACAATCTGCTGCCCGGCATAAGCGCGTTAGACAACGTCGAAATACCGGCCATCTACGCCGGCCTTGGCAAAAAACAGCGCCGAGAGCGGTCTACCGACCTGCTTGAGGAGCTCGGATTAAGCGACAAATTGCTCAACACTTCAGCCCAGCTGTCGGGCGGGCAACAGCAGAGAGTGTCCATTGCCCGCGCCCTAATGAACGGTGGTCAGATTATACTGGCAGACGAACCGACCGGCGCCCTTGACAGCGTCAGCAGCAAAGACGTCATGCGGCTGCTGCAAAGCCTGTCAGACCGCGGTCACACCGTTATTCTGATTACCCACGACGCCAAAGTCGCTCAGGCAGCAGATCGCCGGATCACCATCGCCGACGGGCTGATTACCCACGATACCGGTGCCGTTCAGGACAGCGCTGCTGCGTCAGAAACGCCCTTGGCCGCGCAGTCCATGGCTAAAACAGCCGACGTCAGCGGCGCTTCCGGTTGGTTTGAGGCGCTAAAGAGCGCGGTGCATTCCCTCAGCACAAATCTGTTCCGTACGGCGTTGACCCTGCTGGGCATCGTGATTGGCGTCGCGTCGGTGATTACCATGCTGGCGATCGGTGAAGGTGCACGCCAAGACATTGTTGACAGAATCAGTGCCATGGGCAGCGACCTACTGCTGGTGCGCCCTGGTGGCCCCGACCAGAGAGGTGGACGTTGGAGCGTCACTACTTTGGTGCCGTCTGATTACCACGCTATTCGAAACATGCCCGGCATTCGTGCAGCGGTCCCGGAAGTCACCGGTGGTCAAACCCTGCGTTTCGGCAATCGCGCTCATCAAACCGAAGTTAATGGCACGGCCTACGAATTTCCCGTCGCACGGCAATGGCCCGTCGTCGCCGGTACTTTCTTTAACGAAGCTGATGAAAGCCGCTACGCCGCGGTGGCGGTGTTGGGCAAAACCGTAGCCGAATCCCTATTCCCCGAACAAAGCCCGTTGGGTCACTATCTAATGGTTAATAACGTTTTGTTTCAGGTTATTGGCGTAATGGATGAACGCGGGGCATCGCCCTGGGGTCGAGATCAAGACGACGTTGTGCTGGTGCCTTACACCACCGCCAATCTGCGCATATTTGGCCAAAGCCATCTGCGCAACATCACCGTTGCGGTGGCAGACTCCGCTGACATGAACGCGGTACAAGACCAAGTTCACAGCACGTTGCTCACGCGCCACGGCAGCGAAGATTTCCAAATTCGCAATATGGCGTCACTGATCGATACCGTGTCAGACACCCAAGATACCCTGACGTGGCTGTTAGGTTCCATCGCGGCGATTTCGCTGTTGGTGGGTGGCATCGGCGTGATGAATATCATGCTGGTGAGTGTGACCGAGCGCACCCGGGAAATTGGTATTCGCATGGCCACTGGCGCTCGCACCCGTAATATTCTTCAACAGTTCTTAACCGAGGCCTGGCTGGTGTCGGCCATTGGTGGTGTTATCGGCGTCCTCCTTGGCATAGCGGCAACCCAAATCGTAGGCTGGTTCGACACACCCGTTGTGGTCACCGTATTCCCCATGGTGTTGGCGTTTAGCTGCGCTTTCGGTACCGGGCTTCTGTTTGGCTATTTGCCCGCGCGCAAAGCCGCTCACCTGGATCCGGTCCAAGCCCTGGCCGCGGAGTAATCTTATGACCCATCGCTCACCACAGACACTGCGCCTGGCCGCATTGCCTAAACGGCGACTGGCATCGTGCGTGTGCACCTTAACGGCCGGCTTGGCCCTGTCAGGCTGTGCTACTCAAGGGGCCATACCGGCGGCCGTGACGATGAACGGCGCACCTCTGCATGCGTTGGCTTGGGCGCCAGAGCTGAACTCGACAGCTTTAAACGGCCCAGTCGTCACCGATCAACGATGGTGGCGGGCGTACGGTGATCCCAACCTCCTGGTACTGATTGAAAAAGCGCAGGCGGCCAACCCAGACCTGGCCATTCTGGCCGAGAACCTGGTGCAGGCCGATCTACAGCTGCAGAACGCCGGCGTCAGCCTGCTGCCGGGCATCGGTTTAAACGGCAGTATGGGCGAACAGACAAGGCGCCCAAGCGGCGGCGACTGGCTAAGCAGCGGGTCCACATCGGTCTCCACATCGATCAGTTACGAGGTGGATTTGTGGGGCAGGTTGGGCGCAGCAGAAGACGCCGCCGGCTTCCGCCGCGATGCCAGCACGTTTGATTTCGCTGCCGCGCGGCTCAGCCTTTCCGGCGCGGTGGCCAGTAACTGGTTTCAATTGTTGGAGTTACGCCAGCGCTTGAACGTTGCCCGGCAAAATCTGGAATTGGCAGAGCAAACCCTGCGCATTGTGGGTGTGCGTTACCGTAACGGCGTGGCTGATCGCTCTGAACTAGCTCGCCAACGCACCGCCGTGTTGGTGTTGCGCAACGCCTTGCCCACGCTGGCGTACGGCCTGCGCCAGAGCGAAGCGGCACTGCAGGTGCTAAGCGGCAAGCCGCCCTGGATGGTAAGCGCGGATGTGCCAGCGGGGGCCCTGGAACAACTCAGTATCCCAGACGTTAATGCAGGCTCGCCAGCAGAGCTGATCACCCGAAGGCCAGACCTTGCCGCCGTCGAAGCCCGCTTGCAGGCCGCCAACGCCGGCATCGCACAGGCCCGCGCCGCACTCTTGCCGGCGGTGTCACTAAGCGCGGCTCTGGGACTCTCTTCCGATGGGCTGCTCAGCCTATCCAATCCGCTGACAACTGCGAACGGTTTGCTCGCCCTTAGCCAAACCCTGTTCGACGGTGGCACTCGAAGCAATAATGTGGCGCTCAGCGAATCGCGCCAGGTTGCCTTGGTGCAAAGCTATCGTTCATCTTTGTTGAACGCGTTTTTAGAAGCGGGAGACGCCATGGCCCAGATTAATTTGTACCGGGAACAGGAACAGCGACTGGCAGAAATTGAACAGCAGGCAGAAGAAACCCTGCGCTTGAGTGAAGTTCGCTATCGCCAGGGCGCAGAAGACCTGATCACTTTGCTAAACAGCCAGCGCACGTTGTTCGACGCCAAAGCGCAGCGCAGCAAAGCGCGGCTGAATCATCTACTGGCAACCGTGGATTTGTACAAGGCGGTCGGCGGTGGTTTTTAAGCCACCGCCGAAACACAGAGGATATGCGGGAAGGGTAGCCGAACCTATCAGGCCGGTTCGAAGCGCTGCTTCAGCCAAGCCTTGATGTCGTTGGACTCGTACAGCCACTGGTGGCTGCCGTCCGCTTTTGCAATCCGCAAGCAGGGTACTTTCACGGCACCACCGCCGGCTAAAATTTCAGCCCGATTCTCAGTGTTATGCTGGGTGTCACGCAGTTCAATATTCAGACTCATGCGCTTGATTTCTTTACGAACCTTGACGCAAAAAGGGCAAGTTTTAAACTGATATAGCGCCAGATCCTGGCACGTTTTGTCTACTTTCTGTTGCTCCTGGACGCTACGCTGCACGGGTTTGCCACCTCCGATTTGCTCGTTAAGCAGTACAAACGGGGTCAGAATCAGCCGCAGAGTGCGGAAAAAATAACGAATGACAATTCTCATGAGGTAAGCCTTGGCGGTCAGTATAAAAAATAAGGTACTCGCAATTTTCTACGAGCGACTTTCAACTAAAGATTGTTAGGGTATCAGATTTTTTGCGCTCGGCGCAGAATCTTGTGACCATTCCAGAAATGACGAAGCAGAGTGATAAGCGCATGAACAGCCGCTGGCGGGTAGGCATTGATCTTGGTGGAACAAAAACCGAAGTCATTTTGTTAGACAGCGCCAACGAAACCCACTTTCGCGCGCGCATCGCAAGCCCTCAAGGAGACTACAAAGCCACCCTGAATGCCATCAAAGAACTGGTCGAAGCCGCTGAGTTACGGGTCGGCGAAGCCGCACTTCCCGTAGGTGTGGGCATTCCCGGCTCCGTGTCAGGTCTGACTGGCCTGGTCAAAAACGCTAACTCCACTTGGCTTAACGGCCAGCCTATGGCCGCTGATTTAACCCACTTGCTGCAACGCCCTGTGGGCTTGACGAACGACGCCAACTGCCTGGCCTTGTCTGAAGCCAGAGACGGCGCAGGGCAAGGCTACAAAGTTGTGTTCGCGGCCATTCTGGGTACCGGCTGCGGCGCTGGCATCACCGTCAGCGGCCAACTGCTCACAGGCCCGAACGGTCTTGCGGGCGAGTGGGGCCACAACCCACTGCCGTGGACACCACAAACAGAACTCAACCAGCGTCTGTGCTTCTGTGGCCGTTTTGGTTGCAATGAAACCTTCTTGTCTGGCACCGGGCTGACTTTAACCCATCGTTTGTTGTGGGAAGAGTCGTTGGATGCCCGAAACATCGTTGAGCGTTTTCAAAACGATCCCCGCGCTGCGCGCTCACTCGACGATTACGTAGACCACCTGGCCCGCGGCCTGGCAACAGTCATCAACGTGCTTGATCCGGACGTCATCGTACTGGGTGGTGGCATGTCAAACGTACTGACCCTTTACGATGAGCTGGCAACGCGTTTGCCAGCGTACGTCTTAGGGAGCGAGTGCGAAACACCCATACGCCGAGCGACACACGGCGATTCCAGTGGCGTCCGCGGCGCCGCTTGGCTAGCCCAAGACAGGTGACGGAGTTTAAATCCGTCCCCACTTTTTATCCGCGCTTAGCGCCGTTTTTTTCTTAGCGAAGTTCGAAGAGCCGAGCTGAGCACACCCCAGCGATTTACAATCAACGCCGCAAAGATCAAGCCGCAGCCGGACAGCTGAACTGGGGTCATAATTTCATCGAACCAGCCTGCTGCAAACAAAGACACCCAAACCGGTTCGATCACCAGAATAACGGCACCGTGGCTGTGCGTAGACAAGCTCTGCGCATAAGTTTGAGCAAGAAAGCGACCTGCTGTGCCTATAGTGGCACTGGCAAGAACCCACCAGATCAGAAGCGGTGGCGGGTCACTGAACGTTGGCTGCCAAGGTTCCGTAACCAGCGACTCCACCAACGTCACCAAACCGACGGTTAGCAGCGCAATCGCCGTCAGCGGCAGTGCTGGAATACGCTGTTTTGCGCGGGTGTTGCCATGCCGGTCAACGGCAGTGCGTTGATTTGCAGCGCGGGTATTCAATGTAAAATACAGCGCAAAAGTAGAAGCCGCCATCGCGAAAAAAATCTGCGCAGGCTCTGGCTGAAAACCGTTACCAAGTGACAGAAGTGCCAGTCCGGCTACCGCGACGGGAATGGCAAGCCAGGTGCTTGCAGGTTGTGCCTCTTTAAAAAGGAGGCGGGCTATGATCGGAACGATTACTACGCCCAGGCTGGTTATAAAAGCACCTTCACCCATGCTGGTGCCATGAAACAATCCCATCACCCAGAAACTCATGGCAAGGCCGAACACCAAGCCAACACCTACGCCGCGTTTAACCTGACCCCTACTCAAACGCGTCAGCGACCGGTAAGCGAAAGCCGCCAAAAAGCCACCTGCGAGCAAAAATCTCAGCGCCATAAATAACAACGGCGGCATCAGCAATATAGCTTCTTTAGAAAATATCCAGCTGGTGGCAGCAAGCAGCGTAACGCCAACCAGAATCAGGTCAGGTTTGTGTGCGTTAGTCATGGTCAGGCTCAGCGGTCAAAGGATAGGGGACAGGCTTAAAATCTGTCCCCGGCTTGCGAGCAATGTATAGTTTGCGAAGTAAAAAAGGAAGAAAACTTAAGACGGCGCTCGCCACTGGCTGGCAAACACGCGTGAACGGAGCGCTGCGTCAGTCCATGCCAGAGTATCGCTGAGCGGCAGATTGACAAGAGAATAAGGGGCAGATTTCCAATCTGTTCCTTATTCTAGAAACTCGTCCCGTCCGCCACCGCCTCAGAACAGCACACGCGATTACGCCCTAAAGCTTTGGCTTTATACAACGCTTTATCGGCTCGATTGACGGCGTTCTTCACCGATTCTATGGTGGCATCCACTTCTGCAACGCCTATGCTCACGGTAACACGCACGTCGAACCCATCGCCGGTATCAACAGTATGCCTTTCAACGCCCCTACGAATACGTTCGGCACAACTCTGAGCTTCTGCACGGTCAGCACCGGGCAAAAGGACCACAAACTCCTCGCCGCCAAACCGGGCGATCAGATCCCTGTCCCGGCTGTGTTGTCGAAAAATGACGGCTATGTCCACCAATACCGAGTCACCAAATTGATGGCCGTGTTCATCATTCACCGCTTTGAAATGGTCAATATCAAGCGCGATAACAGACAAAGGCTCCCCGGTAGCTCTCGCCTTTTCAACCATATACTCACCCTCAGACACAAAATGTCGGCGGTTATAAAGTTGAGTGAGCGGGTCGGTCGCCGCCTGCTGTTTGAATTCATTCTGTTTGGAGCGGATATCCTCCAGCGTTTTTATCCGGTACGAGATGATGAACGCCAGCGTTAGTGCTTCCAGCACAATGCCAATCCCGACGCCGTGGCTGTTTATATAATTCGGTTCCACCAGGCCCTTGTAATACAGCACGGCAATTCCACTGAATACCACAAAGAAAGTATGGCCGAGAAGAAAGAACGCTACTAAGGGGTGTCCTTTACGCAACAACGAGATACCGACCGAAAGAGTCACCACCATTAACAGCGCCGCGAGGCTGGCTGCGGGTTTTATTGCTCCTACAGGATCAAACAGGCCATACACTAGCGCAATGACTAACAATGCCAACATGCCTTGCAACACGCGGTGTTCGGTGTGGTAGAACGCCCGCGTCTCGAAAATCGACATCATGAACAACAACAGAAAAATCGGCATGCTTAAAACCGCCAGATTCAACACGAAAACGACATCGCCGTAGACATTGAACGCTTTGCCAAGCAGCCCATAGGAGAATGCAATTCCCGTCAGGCCCGAGATCAGATATAAGGAATAGAAAATGTTCTCGCTGTTACTGGTGGCGAAGTACAAAAGGACATTGTACAAAACCATTGCCAACATCATGCCCACCAGCAGCGCGATGTCCAGATGACCACCAACGAGTGCTTGGCGAGATCGCTTATCGTCGTAAATTTCTAATGAGAACCATTGATACGAATACACATGGCTGCGGACGTAAACAACCACGGTTTCTCCCAGCGGCACCGCGAACGGATAGACCACCGTTCCCCGGTACATCAGGGGGTGATCACTGGCATCGCTAAGGTTAACCGACGCTTGGTCAATCAGACTCTGAGAGCGCTCCTGAAAGATATCGATTGAACGCAAGTGATAAGCCTTAGGCAAGTGCAAAAAAAGAGCCCTCGCCTTCAGGCTCGAATTGCGCAAAGTAAACCGGAACCAGGTCACGGTCGCCCGGGTGCCAAGCGAAGTGTTGTTGGGCGTTTCCTGAAAGGTCTGCTTACGAATTTCTTCGTAGCTCAGCGACTGCGAACTGTCAGTGAAATACTCAACGTGAAAATCCGTTAACTGAATCGCTTCCTGGCCGATATCCAGAGTCGGCGACGCCTGAGCGGCAAAACTCAAGATGAACAGCAACAAGAAGCTCAAAATTGTTTGGTAGGGGGCCATTTAAGGAATTCTCACACCTGCAAAAGGGGGAAGCTTAGCACCTGTGAAACAATTCCCCCATCTTTCCATATCAGCCTAACTGCTCAATGTCAGACTGGCTTTGGCAGGGTTGAATCCGATTTTAATGCCCTTATTGCGCATACAGTGAGTGCGAGAGGCAAATTAAGGTAACTTGGCGCCTTTCTCGAACTTGCGCGGCACAGATGGTGTTGATCTGCTCGGATTGCACAGTGGGCTTGCGCTCTAAGTAACCTGTCTTAAAATGAATAACGGTAGAGCCAGGCAGATGTGAACCGCCGACCTTCGCCATGTCAAAGTGATTTCTTGATTCTGATAACCGTTTTAAAATCATGCCCATAGATTAGATCGAAACGCAGTTCTTGCAGGGTTTACAGCTGAGCGCAGGCAATGGTTTAGGACCTGTATATGACAGCGGCGATCGATCCAGTCAGCACGTTTTACACCCTTCCCATCGCGGTTCCGGTTCGGGTGTCGTAATGAATCGGCGAGCTGTCGGTGTAAAGTATTTGGCTGCTCGCGTTTGGCGATGCGCCGGTGGTGGCGCCGCCGTTTTCATAATTTACGGTGCCGGTATCAGAGCCCAGGTCGGTGCCTGCTTTTATCAGCGGTTCAACCTCTTGCTTTTGGATTGCTGTGGGGTCTCTGGGCACAAAGACCCCCGCCGGCGCGAGGTTTTTAGAGTCAATATTCAAAGCACGAAATTCATATCAGGCGGCGCTCTACTGCAACTTTCAAGCGCTTTATGGCTTGCTTTATTGTGATTTGGCGATAGGCTAGCGTTGACATTAAAACACCAGAATCTCTTGCGCAAGGAGCTCTTAATGGCCAGCTATATTGAATCTTCACTATCCCGAGATGAGTCTGTGAAAGAAATTTTCACCCTACACTGGTTCGCGTGGATGCCTGTGATTACTTGGGCGATACTAGGTTTGCCAACGCTTGGGCTAACTTTGATTATCGCAATTTATCAGGGGCTGTCACTCAAGTATCTTGAGCAAGGCCTGACGAATAAACGCGTGATCCTAAAGAAAGGTATCGTCAGTAGACGCACCGATGAGATTAAGCTGAGATCAATTGAAACCGTCGAAATTGACCAAGGAATTCTTGGCCGCATTTTCGGGTTTGGAACCGTCAAGGTCACCGGCCGTGGCACAAGCCGTCTTGATTTCAAAAACATTGACGACCCGATGCGCGTAAAAAGAGAAATCGAGAGCGTTAGCAGCCCAATCGAGTGACAGATAGGGTGCGGTAAATGTCTTGCAGGAGATTGCTCTGCCGCATCCTTGCAGCGGCTCTGGCACCGAACGCAGATGTTCCAGAACCTTTGCCTGAATCCCTGAGCGGCAGAGTCCCCGGCTTGCTGATGATCACCCTGGGCCGACCATTCACAGTTGTACTGCGCCAACAGTGGTTCACCGATGGAGGGAAGGGCAGTTCTTGACGTCATTGGTGTGCTCAATCAAATGGAAGGCCCTTTCTTCTGCTAAGCTAAAAATGTGGTGTAAACTACCTTTAAAAAAGGAAAGTCTTATGGCCAGTACACACGATTCCAGTGAACGTATAGCTGCCGACATCCTCATAGCAGCAATGTCAAACGTAAGAAATTTGGACGCTGTAGCTTCAATCACGAACCCAAGGGATATCCCCGAGCACTATCAGAAAATCTTTGAAGCTGTTTTTAACGCCCAAACTAAGGCGCTCGATAACACTTAACTGAATCCAGCCTTGGTTGCCCTGCTGAATCGAGGCCAAGGCTTATTTGAAATCCTTCGCCGCCGTCTGCTTTGAAGTTTCTGTGATCTGTTTTTTCACTTTTGGTTTTTAGCTTTGGTTTACATCTGGAAGGATTGACGCGGGAACCAACCCGTTACACGCCTCCGACCTTCATGGGAGCCTTACCAGATGCTGACTCGTTTCGTGGGTCACTCGGCGCGTCACCAGGACAAGCAAGCTGCCACCATTCAGGGAAGTCGAGCTGGCGGCAGGAGCCAGGCAAACGGAAGTGATCGAGAGCCACGGCACCAAGCTGCGGTTTTCAAAGGCAACCGCATGGATCCCGTCGTGCCAAACGGCACCTTTGTGGGCGCGGACACTGGCGATACGGCTGTTCGAGATGGCGAGATCTACGCGATCGACCACGATGGCATGCTGCGAGTGAAGTACCTGTGTAGTGGTCAACTAATTCCGGACAGTATGTTAAGTTTTTCTTCAGCCATAACCGGCGATATCCCGCCATTGAACGTGTGAGGCCGCTGTCGGTTGTAGTAATCCATTAGATAAATACCAACATCT
>Ga0307979_1000205_pt1 | contig 39575 bp, 30 predicted proteins | sample OrgLakmetage1058_FD_201833 | JGI IMG/M metagenome (GOLD analysis project Ga0307979, IMG submission 201833) | Saline water microbial communities from Organic Lake, Antarctica - #1058 | ecosystem: Environmental > Aquatic > Non-marine Saline and Alkaline > Saline | place: Antarctica: Organic Lake...
GATGTAAGCTCCAAACACTCTGGCGTCAAACACGCTTCGGGCCGCTTTCACTAACTTTTGCTTCGCGACCTGTGCGTCGGCCAGTTGTGGAAAACCCCCAACCCGGCAGTCGACCACCACGCTGCCCGCGCGCACCCCCGCAAGCCGCACGCGAGACACGTCTGGCCACACGCCTGCGGCGCTGGCCACCGCCGCGCAGAAGCGCTCCTGGAGGGGGGCGTCAAATTTGGCCAGGGAAAGCTCCATCAAGAACACGGTGAGTTCCACCCACGCTAGAGCGTCTACGGAGATTGGCAATGGAGCTGATGTAGGAGCCATAGCTGCTGCTGTTGTTGTCACTGTAGAAGAAGGCAACGCCACTGTCGTATTTGTGGAGCTGGGTGGCATTGGTGCTTCGGCGGTGGCTACTGGGAGGATTTCACCTCCATTAGGAGGTGGGTCTGCAACGGCTTCCAAAGCTGCGTTGAGGGACGAACGAGCGGGAGAATGCTGAGCGCTGCTGCTGCCACTGCTGCTACTGCCGCTGTCACTGCTGCTGCCTTTCTTCCTGCCTTTGTCGGGCGTGTGCCGGGCAGACAGGATGGCAGCTGCGTACGTGGACGGAACATCAACAGATGCCGCATGTTTCGATGACGCAGTGCTACTGCTACTGCTACTGCTGCTGCCTGAGCTCTTGACGGACTCGGTCTCAGATTCAGGCGGTGGCACTGGCAGGTGTGCGTCCTGCCCGCCACCAATACCTGGAGACTTCTTGGCCTCCCACACCAGCGACTGGTCCAAATCCAGGGCCTCCCCCGAAGGTTCTTGCAAGGTCATTTTGAGCACCAGTGGATCCAAAGCCCGGTGCTTCATCATGTCGCGCACCGACTTGCACGGTTGCCCATTCACTGCGACTACGAGACTCCCCACCGTAACGCCCAGTTTATCTGCCTGATCGCCAGCTCCCACGGCCTGCACTAGCAAAGACCCGGGCGCTAACGTTAGGCCAATGGGCTTGGTACGGCTGAACTCCACTATCCTTGACGATCGACCACTTGCGCTTTTGCTCGCACTCATGCCTCCGCTGGCAACGCTCTTGTTGTCATGGCTGGGGGCTGGCGAGGCAAGTGGCGTGATCACTTTAGAAGCGACCTCTGGTAGAGTTGCGGCTGCTGCTGCTGCCGCTGAGCCTGCAGGCTCTGAAGTTAGAGGTGCCACCGACGCTTCGACGGGACTAGCATGCGATGCTGCAGGTGCTGTTGACTCATTTACCGCCAGATCCAGCTCCCAACGCCCGCGTGGGTGGTTGGGCACGCGCTGAGCCGCCATGATCCAGGGGTGCTGCAGGAGGGAAGCGGCGGAGGGGCGTTGAGAAGCCTTCACCGTGAGAGCGGAGCCCACCCAGGCTTTGGCGCTTGCGCTCACCCCCTGCCACGACGGCAGGTCAAAGGAGTACGCCCCCGCGCGCACCGCGGCCACTACCCTGGCGGGAGCGGTGTTGGGGTCAACCTGACCGTTTGGAGCACCACCAGCAGCACCGGCGGCGGTAGTGCTAGCGTCGTCGTCCTCTGTGGTGTCCGACTCGAAGAAAGGAGGGTGGCCGCACAGGAGCACGTACACCACTACGCCTAGCGCCCAAACGTCCCCCGGCGGGCCGTAAGACGGAGGCTCCGGCGGCAGGAGCTCCGGCGCCATGTACTCCACGGTGCCGAACCTCAGGGTGGCCAGATCTTTGGCTTCTTCCGGATCGTCGAAACGCGCTGCGAAGCCGAAATCGGCGAGCCGAATGGTGACGTGGTCGCTGAAAGACTCCAAGAGGACGTTCTCCGGCTAAGAAAAAGGTTATGATGGTGGAAGTGGTGTTGGGACAAAGTTGAGGACAAAGAAAGAATGGCGCAGCAGCTCAAGCGATAATAGGTGAATATTTATAATACCGTACCGTACATATTTTAGAACAGCGCGCAATACTAAACATCAAGCAGAATCATCAAGGAGAGCAAGAGTACAAGCGTAAACAAACTCTCATGATTCACTTGTAATTGTGGCCTTTCTTACCTTTAAGTCACGGTGGACTACGCCAAGATCGCGAAGGTGTTTCAGCACGGAGGCTAATTGCCGGGCAACTGCTAAGGCTTCAGGCTCGGGATATTTGCCTCGGCTCACCTGCATAAGGTGAGGAAGGGACAGAATTGTATAAGGCCTCCATTGACATTGTCGAGACGGCGCAACAGTAAAAAAGAAAAGAAGGTAATTGAACTGTCGTTTTTATCATTGGCTATCACGAAAATAGTGAAGCCTTCTCTACTTCATTTCCCAACTACATCTCTTACCACTCGGTCAAACAAGTCGCCGCCTCCGAGCAATTCCGTCACCAAATAATGCCGTTGCAACTCCGACACCACTCCACTGCCGACACTGCCTCCATTATATGGGTCCTGATAGTCCTCAAACAGGCTTAAGACCCCAGGATGAGCACTGCAGCGCAGCAAACACGCTACTTCGCGCACGAACGCGAGCTCATCGTGGGGCCGCAACTGCCGGCGGTCTACCACCTAATATGATACAACATGTGGCAAAGGCATAGGCGCGGTGTGAATGAAAATTGCGTCAACTTCATCATTCAGGGCAAAACATAGACACACGCGCGCACGTGCGAATTCTATACATTCGTATTATTTTCAGCTGCACAAATTTCACTGTAAACTCAAGCTCACCTTCACGGCCACAGAAGTCGAGGACGCTTCTACGACAGCGCGGTACGTTTGGCTGAAGCCTCCTTGGCCCAGCAGCTCTTGGAAGCGAAACCCTGCTAGCGATGGGGGTGGCAGCTGCCTTTCAGCAGTAGCGGCGAGTGCTTGTTGCGCTGCTTTCTCCTCTTCCTTTGCAACTTTTGCTATTCGTGCAGCCTCCGCTGCTGCTACTGCTGCGGCTGCAGCTTCCTCTGCTTTTTGCTTCTCAGCAACCGCTTGCACTCTAGCTCTTTCTTCCTCTTCTTCTTTCTTTCTGGCTTTTGCCTGGGCCACTTGTTCTTGTGCTCTTGCCTGAGCTTCTGCTGCCGCTGCGCGCTCTCGAGCTGCCTCTGCCGCTGCCACTCTTGCGGCTTCTTCTTTCGCCTGCAAGCGCTCTGCCTGCGCCCGAGCTGCTGCTTGCTCTTGCCGCGCCAGTTGCTCGCGTTCTGCGGTGGCCAGCGCTGCTGCTGCTCGAGCCCTGGCATCGGCTTCCGCGACCCGCTTCTGAGCTGCAGCATGCTCGGCAGCAGCAATGGCCGCCGCAGCCCGCTCCTGAGCGTCCTCTTCGGCTCCGCTGGTGGTGATTGTTGTTGAAGCCACTGGCCCAGGCAGATGCGAAGAAGACTGCGCACTGCTGTCTGGAAACGGAAAATGGCTGCCGGTATTTGCATTAGCTGGAGTGGTTACAGACGACGTGGACAAAGGAGGTGACGAGGTTGTGCTTCCTCCAGGAAGATACAGGGGGGAATTGAGAGGTGATAAGCCGCCAACTGGGTTCTCACTGCCTCCACCTTCAGGAGAAGCTGCGGGACCTGCAGCAGTCGCACTATCGCCCAAGACGTTGTCACCCGAAGAAGCCAGGAGCATGCCTACGAACTGCAAGCGACGGCTTGACGTTGGAGCTTCAACTGATGACGGTAGAGGTGGCTGTGGAGATGATGCATTCTCGTAGGTCTTGTTTCCACTCCTGATTCTGCTCTTCACTTCTCCACTGCCTAGCTGTCTTTCAACTCCTTTCTTGCCTGCGTCTAACTCACGAGGAGTTCTTCTTTGGTGGTGCCGCTCTCGAAGATGTTGGCCTGCGCTCGCGTAGTCCCCGTCGCTCGCTGCCGCAGTAGCATAGCCTTCGTCAGCATCGTCGTCATCAAAACTGCGGTCTCCGGGGTAGTCGCTGTCGCCACCTGCGGCCGTTTCGTATCCTCCATCGCTGCGAGGGTAGGCTGTTTCATACCCCGACTCGTAATCGCCGTCGGTCAAAACAACGTCGCCAGCTTTGGCAGCAGAGAATTTCATTGGTTCACCGCTGTTTGTTGCTGGCTCCACTTTTGAATCTTCAAACGTCACGCCCTGCTGCTGCTGCGGCAGCTGCAGTGGTGGTGGGCCGGTGACACGGTCAGGAAGAGGAGTCGGCGGAGCACCACGAGGGCCGGCACGGTCCGCAGGGGAGGTGCGGTGGTCCCACGGAAACGAGAAGCGGTAGTGCGCGTCTGGGCTGAAGAGCGAGTCATTGGCTGCAGCCTCATCAGAAGAGGAGGATCCAATGTTTGGGTTTTCCACGGTGGTGCCAGAGCCTCGTAGTAATGTTGGTGCGTCGGAAGCAACGCGCGACCGCGGCGGCAGCGGCGGCGGCAAATGTGCGAATGAAGTACCTTTGAAACTAGCCCCTAAACTTTCACTGCCGCTATTGCTGCTGCTATTGCTGCCGGTGTTGGGGTGAGTGTTTTGGTTGCCGCTCAACCCCTCAGTTGAATAAAAGCCTTCGAGTTTTGCTTGCACTTCCAGGAGCCGCGCCGCAGCGGCTGAGCTCATCGGAGACGCACTCCCTCCGCTGTTGCCCCTACTTGCGCTGTCGCTGGCTGCCCCTGACGAGCGCGCTGGCGAAGTCGCGTGGGACCCCGCTTGAGACCCGGCAGCAGATCCAGCTTGGGAGACGGCGGGAGAAGAGCCTCCGTGCTGCGAGCTTGGCACGGAACTGCTACTCGCAAAGGCGCTGTTGTGGCCCCCACTACTGCCGCTGTTGGGAGCGCGAAGGGCGGAAGAAGCCGACGACAAGTAAGCCAAGCGGACGGCGGGCGTCTCATTGCTTGCTGCTGTGTTGTACGAAGAATCCGGGGCAGCAGCAGCTGCAGTGCTTGGCGTGGCGCGGAGTGCATTTTCGGCCGAGCGGCGCAGTGGTGTGCTGCTGTTGGAGCTTGAGTTACCACTGCTACTGCTGGTGGTATTGCTGAAGCGCGAGGACGGAGGTGCCGAAGGAATGACGTCATTCGCAGCCAGCAGTGGTTTCGACCCCATAACACTATTGCTACTGCTAGTGCTAGTGCCGCCATTCCCACTGCCACTGCTGCTACTGCTACTGTTGCTGCTGTCGCCGCCAGGGGGCTTCGAGAAGTACGGAGAGTAGTAAGGGTTGCGCACTGAGGGTGCGTCAGCTGATGAATCCGCCGTTTGGTTAAGCGCTAGAGAAGCGCCACTGCGCAAGCCAAATCGGTCAGCACGCGGCGAGCCATCTTCGTTGTAAGCCCGCGGCGGCACCCATGTTCGCGGCTGCTCGCTCGACCGCGGCTTTGGCGCACTCACTGCTCTCCCCCCAACGCCTGCGCCGCCGCCGCCGCCCGTGCTGGTCAGCTTCGGAGGGGGCTTGGTGAGCCGAGCAATGGTGCTCACGAACTCGCCAGAAGGGCTGTCGCCTGCGATGGAGCCTGGGAAGCCACCGGTGCTCCTTAACTCACTAGTGGCAGAGCGAGTGGGCGAAGGCGCTAGCGAAGTGGATAGCGGCCGCTCAGGTGGGGTACTCTCCATCTCACCGCCTCCTAGGCTTCTAGATGCTGCAGTAAGGGAACCTGGCGTCGCAACAGCTGCATCAGGCACTGGTGCTTCAGAGGAGGAGGCTGACGTGGCACTTCCGTCAGTGGTTGGTTCGGCACTGGAGTCTAGCGCAAGGTGCGATGCCCACCCGCGGGTTGGCTCACGCTCTCGAATCAACTGTGCCAAAGCCTCCGCCGATGGCAGTCCTGCTGCACCAGCATCGGTCTCGCTACCACCATTGCCCCTTCCAGCGGCACCGTAGCTGTCAACATCAGTGACTGCGGCTGTTGAAGCTGCTGCACTAGGTCTCCTTGAAACTTGGTGGCAAACTTCAACGGGTGCCCGGCTTTTCAGCGACGAGGGATGGTACACAAACGCCCAGCCGCAGAAAGTGCCGCTTCGCTCCACGCGCAGGTACATTTGCGATTGGCCGCCGCTAGGGCTCTCGGCTACAGACCGTGTGTCCGTCACATTAAATTCGTCGCCCGCTTCGAGCACTTCAAACTGGCCAGGGTCCGCTCCGACGAGCTCCGAACGCGCCGAGGGCTCCATCCGCAGCCTGAGTAACCGTGTTGTGGATTGAATGGGTTCAAGACATCATGATAATGTTTAGAAGCGTGGGTCATTTCGACATTAGAATCGGATCAGATTTATGGTAGCATTGAGGCTGAAATCGCCGTGAACATATTTAATCTAAATTAAGATAAGCATAATTCGTAAGTTCTCTTTTACAGGCCCATCTCTAATGGTAGACCACGCATGTTTTTGTTCATCACAACGCACCGAAGCCGAAAGCCTGCTTTGACTTTCCATGGAATTGGGGCTTGATCCGAAGGACGCGGGGGTAAATCTTCAGGGGATTGATCGGACATCAATCTCAAATGGCCAAAGAAGCCACTCAGCTAGAAGCGCGCCTCGTCCAAGGCCCACACCTCCAGTTCGTTCTACGAGATTTTTGAGTTTTGAGTTTTGAGAGGCACGACGCGACGGCACGACAGTTGACATTTGAAAAATAAGCCGTGGGTTTACAAATTCAAATTGTTGGGGTTTGTTCAGGCAGGTTATTAGGGTGTCCCCCCTGTTTCAGGCAAAAAAAGGTGGGTCGCATCGTCGCGTCATCAGGAGCCATCAGGAGCAGTGTTGTACTCAAGGGCTTAGTACTAAGGCTTTGAGCCCTCCAAAAGACGCACCTGACCTTTGACTCTATACTAAGGTTCTCTAATATTGACGTGGAAAATACACGCGCCCAAAGTATGAACAAGCATGCGGAGATGAAGCTATACAAGGTGTTCATGTCTTCCCATAGGCGCACACGCGCGTTATTGAAAGGGCAGACCGGCCCATAATGATTCGATTCAAATCAATGTATTGAATTTAATTTTCGAGCGACGATGAGGCGCAGTCTTCGAACCCTTGGGCGAGCGCAATCGAATCGCCGTTGCATCTGTGTCAACAACCGTGTTCTCAAAGCTAGACTGCGATTTGCGTTGGCCTATTTAAAAACTCTAGACGGCACCGAGGCTTAGACCATTCAAAGCATGCTCGACTCTTGAAGAAAAAATGTTGTGTAGTGGAAAGCAGTGTGCCCACTCATGCTATACGAGGAGCTCGCCGGCGTGAACAAGCATGCAGTCAAGCACCGTTCGACACACTTTTTTTCTGTACCTTAGTGTTACCTTAGTACTCAGATATTATATTAGTCTAAGGTCCGTTGGACCTTTGAACCTTTGACCTTTGAGTACAACACTGATCAGGAGATCAGGAGTGTATGTAGTCGTCTCAGAAGTCAGTCGTCTAAAGACGTCAACCGTCGAGTTGTCAACTGGTCGGTCAATCGGTCAACAGGTCAAGAAATCCGAAATATGGCCGAACTGACTCATATACCTCGAACCTCGTGCCTCTAACAACTACTGTGCGTAGTATATCATAAGCCATAAGCCCTAGACTTGGTTCACACTTAAATTTCGGCAGCTTGATCGAGACTTTTGTAATAGAAGTCCAAGGGTCAGCACTTCAAGCGTATGGTTAGGATACAGTGCTTGAATGTGGTGGCACTCACTCTGTTTGGTCTATTGCAATGGCGAGTGGGATCCGTAGTGTTGCTTACCACCATGGAAGACGTTCCAAATATGGAAACAATCCATTCGGCTACCTCGCCAGACGTTGATCATGCGCTTGAAGCCCTTATCGTGCTGGCGGCCAATCTGGCTAACCAATCGATACGCCGCGTTCGTGTGCTCCTCGACGCTTCACCACGAAATGCGTCTAAGCATGAACTGAACGCAAAGCTTCGTTCTGCAGTCTGGGCGGCTCAGGAACATTTCAATGCTGTGCCAACTGCAAGCCGCTTAGAATTGGAACGCAAGTTGAGTTGCGAGGGTTTCGGCCAGCAGCCAACTTATGCCGATATGTTGCGTTATGCGAACGCTCAATGGCCTAGCGGTTCCTTGGTAGCTGTGGCAAATGCAGACGTCATGTTGCGAGGGGCTGACCTCCTCGACCAAAATAGCTTTGCAGCTGTTCCCCTAATTAGCGACAGCTCTTCATTCGAGGCACAACGTATAAAACCGTTGGCACTAGTATTATCTGTTTCGTTACCGCCATCAGACAGCCTCATCTCAGGCAGTAGCCGAGATGCCTGCGGCATTGATCAATGCAACTCGGTAGGCAAAGGATATTCGTGGGACGTGCATGTCTTTGAGACACCCTTGGCTCCTACAGTAAACTTCTCTCTGCTCGAAGCTGTCGAGCCGCAGCCCGTGTACATGAATTCGATGGGCGCCGAAAACCGCGTGGGTTGGATGCTACACAAGGCTGGGTATGAGCTCAGGAACCCGTGCATCGACATCCGAGCTGAGCACTGGCACTGCGCGGCTAAGACCCATGCTAAGCATATTCTAAAGGAACGAAGAATCGATCGTAGTATCTATGAAAATGCTAGCATGGTCGAGGGCTTAAGATTGAGTGGTGCAGGCCGAAGGTCGGGCCATGGGCATGGGCAAGCTGAAACAAGTCGCGTGGATGCTTTGCTAGTGGACGAGAGGGAGGTCGCTGATATAATAGAACGGCTGCACTTGGTAGGATATCACATCAAAGGAAATACCACATCAATGCGCTTTTTCTGGGTGCCTCGTGCAGAGCCTGGTGATGGCCGTGGGGTGCGTAGCATTGGTCGTAGCAGCGGCCTTGACATGAAGGCGAATGCAAAAGTTAATGTGACAACCCTAGCAGCACCAACTATAAGCAGCACTTTTGAGAGAAGTAATGAAATCACTTACTTCGAGGATAATTCCCTAAAAGAAACATTATTTCGACAACAAAACAAAGAAATTGCTGCTGCCAATGGAGTCCTATCTCGTCGGCAGATAGCACGGCAGGAAAGAAACAAACGACGCGGAATTTCAGGCAGTTAGTCGAAAGAGTGCTGTTATACTTGGGGTACATCACAGGAAGTAAGCAGGCATGCGTGTTTCGGAGTAGCATGTAGCATATGAGGTGCTTTCTCTCATGATTGAGGTGCAATTCAGGTGCGACGCACACGTCTGCGCCCACGAGCTCACTTAGCGTTTCCTCTCCCGTCACTCTCTTTAAGCACAGAGCACATCCATATGATATTTGTAGGTTAAGTGGGGGGTTGCTGAACAATAGAGGTACAAGTTACAAGTTAATGCGTCTGTATTTCATTTCTGGCGTATCGAAGTTGCTAAATAATTGTTTCCCGCCGCGCAGTCGCACACCACCAAATAGCTGACAACACCACGGGCACAACTTCACAACACAAGGACGCGCACACGCACACGGCGCTAGGGATAAAAGTGGAGCCTCACTTCCACTTTCTTCTTTAGCATTCAGCATGGTACTTTCATCTTTAGCACTTAGCATGGTGAGCAACCAGGCACGTGGCTTTACAATATAATTTCTATGTGCTTTCATGTGTGGAGTATATACAGTAGATATGGATATGGAAAGGGCTTATGCCTCCTTCCGAGAATTGAAAATTGACCCTGTGGGATTCATGAGAGTAAAGATGAACATTGCATTGCGCAAAAGGATACTCAGCCCATTCAGACTTGTTCTGGAGGATTCACCAAAACGCAGTTTTATGATATTTGTTGTTTTTCTTTGCAATTGAGGAGCATAATCTAATCTAATCTAATCTAATCTAATCTGAAGGACAATGAACGACAAACAAACCATAAGCAATTCTTTTTAGAGGCGGGGGAGGAGGTGGAAAGATCAGGAGATTAGCCCTGCCCTCGTACACTTCCTCTTCAAGATTTTTACTTGTGCTTATGCTTATCAAAATTGTGTCAGTGGCATGATTATGAAGCCGATGGTTGGTGGCATGACTGCGAATTGACGCCCTTAAGAGAACTTCGCCAGTAACTGCTCTCGTGCTTGATGATATTGATGAAAGAATTGTTAGATGCAATACTGCTATGCGCTCATTCCTCCTTGCATGGACTCTAGCGAGAGTATATCGCATCAATAGTACATAAGCACGTAAAAGAAAAAAAAACAGTGGCCAAAAATAGAGGGCTGGCACGCAGAAGTGTAGGCTGAAAATGCTGTCACAAGGAATATGGCCATAACTAATTGAAATATTTCTGGCAGAATTTTATTAACACATTGATAATAACATGCCAATGCGGCCATAAAAGGGAAGACAACGATCCTCGTAAATTTGATGACCACTTGTTGATGAAATCCTATCTTTGCAGTCGGTACTACTGTGCATGACTTTAAAGACATCAAATTTGATCTTATCGACATCTTTCCAAAATTTCTACTATAGAATCTTCTTCACCTTGCCGAATAGTCGAATTTGGATAAATCCTAGGACGTCCTAGTTTCCATATGTTTCGTCCAGGATTAGAAGAGTGCTAGTTTCCTAAGTAGAAATAGCGAAATTGCATCAGTGCATATAATATGATTGATTCGATTGTTCATGAAATAATAATGGTGATCATAAGTTTCTATGCCTTTTGGTTGATTATGCATCTCTCTTAGCGCAAGATCCCATAACTGTCTGTCTACGATATACCGTACTCGACTTTACTGAGAAGCACCTCATTTTTGATTATCGAAATATCTACTAGTATGCACTCTCACTAATTTAAGTATATGTCAAGATGTCGAGCAAGCACAAACTTTGCATTTCAATCGAATAATGAAAAGTTTCACTTGTTACACGTCGCCATTATTGTTCAAAAGATAAGAATCTCCACAGGACAAAGCATTTCAAAGAATGGCTCAAAACAACAAACCTAAAAGTGAACATTGTTCAAATTACGTGAAGTGGCTCGAGCGAACACATGGCGAAGCGCTCGAAGCGTCATCTTGGCCGTATGTTCTACGTCAAGCACGCATTAAAGTGTTGCATCAAATCGACCAAGTGATTCAAAAGAAGGTCAACGTTCGAATTCCAATCGCAGTCAAACTCATCACCGAATATCTCCCCGAGACAATAATTGATGATACTGCGCTTGGATTGATGAGATTAGCGAGCGAGACTAGGAAGATTCAGTGCAGGCAATTCATAAGTACAACACTCATGCCCATGCTTGAAAGAAGAGCTCTTGATGGACATTATTATCCCGTAACGAATACTTTGACGAGTGGAACAAATGGAATCAATGATGCACAACACACTGAGCCGTTCCTCAGAAGTTGTCAATTGTGGTATACTGATCAAGATGTACAAGGTGAACTCGAGGAGAGGGGCTTCATGTTAGTAGTGATGCGCGATAAAATGGTGAAGGTATCTTTCGAGTAAATTACTATTCAGATGAAGAACGAGATTTCTTTTGATTGAGCTTATGTTGGTATAATTGAGGAAAAGCGATGGCAAAATGATGATAAATCGGCGTTTGGAATCAAGGGCACTAAATTGTTGAATACATCGTATTTCCGCATCGTTTAAACGCTACGAATAGGAATAGGGCCCTCGGTAGTCTATTAATGTATATGACCTACTGACCTACCTGCTGCATCCCGCCGTGCGAGTAATTATTCTCTTTTTGAGTTTGAGTATGCAAGATTAGATTAGATTATACTCCCCCAGTGTAAAGATAGACAAGGGCAGAAATAGCACGCTCTCAAAGGTGATTTACATTTTTGCACATGTGGCATGTATCTGCGCGTTCCAGAAGGCTCTATCTGGCGTCTTTCCTCCAATCAAGTCGGCGGGGTCTGAGTGCCCAATGCGTTTCCGTCCCAGTTACATGAGGCATTTCTCCGGGCTATTTTTTTTTGCCCCAGCGAGGCACCGGCTTAATGTTCTTGTCAGGCGGCGGGCGCCAGCCGCTCTCAGCATCGCCAGTCCTCATTCTTGCTGCATGGGGCCAATTATGGATCACATCGCCATATGGTGCGGCTACATGCCGCCTACCATCGGTGATTGTTTCTCCAGCCCCGTGCATCAGTACATCACGAGTTCGAGTTCGTTCAAAGAGTCGATTGTGTTCAGGCTCGGACTCACATGTATCCGAGTTCGGTGGGGGGTTTTCACGCTCATCTTGAAGTTGAAGCCATATTTCTCCAAAAGCACCAACGACGCTGCTCCATTAGTCCTTCCACCGGAGTTATAGGCTACTGTGGGGTGTCACTAATCGCTATTGGAGCTCATCATAATCCCTGTCGCGTGGTAGTAATTTTCACAACCAGCGGGCATCAGTATCAGGAGCTGTCAGGAGGAAGAAAGTTTTATTGAAATTAAATTGCCTAGTATATCTTCGCATATCCACGAAAGCAAGCGCCGTACATGTACATGTTAACATGTATGAAGACTCAAAAAAGATTTACTCCTGAGTTCCTTTTCAGCCATGAAGCTCCAGGAAGAGGTTTGGAATTGGACTTATACTACTCTCCTCACAATCAACCTGCCTTACAAAAAAAGGAGAAGACGACGTTGAAAGTACCTAGCTTACGTTTACTCAGCCCTCTAAATTTGGCATTTGATTTTGTTTTTCATGCAGTTTCCAGAAATGCCACCGATCTTCTAGTGGAATCCTCTTCTTTACGAGATATTGCTGAACTAGTTGTGTCGGAGAATGGCCACTTCTCAAACCCTAACTGCCGTCCAATCCTAAGAAGCAATCAAAGAGATCTCAGTATTTGAAGCACATCAAAGAGAGATGTGCATAGCATCATTCAAACGCTCACCGGGAGAATAATTGGAATGCGAGCACGATCGCGACCAAAGTCAAGACCACTGCCAGCATATGGATGGCCGATTTAACAACAAATTCCTCGCTATCTGCCTCGCGGCTTTGCCATCCATCGATGCGGGATATTCGAGCCGGTGTAGTGCTGGATGCGCCAATGCTATGATTCATATTCCTTTCTTGGGCAGTTCGGACTTCACTAGGATTTCAAATAATTGAGTGGCTTAGAGTTGTACAAATGAGCGTAAACAAGGTACTTAGGCTGGACTCACGAAGTGTCGTTGGTTAATTGCTAGGATTTTGATCCATTCATTAGGCTGCCGCCGTGGCGCCGTCGAGTCAAGTCCGCCGAAGGTCCGAGGATGGGATGCGATGATGCGATGATGGGATGATGATATATATTATGATCTTGATATATCTCCTTGATGCCTTGATGTCTTGGATGTACAACAAAACGTCATATTCTCACGTATTATATTGGCACGAGTTTGATCTGCCTCAAAATCTTTTCAGCTCACATTGTCACTGAGATTCTGATGAGGGGTGGCGAGAAAAAATGGGGCCTCTATCACACTTGCTTAACAATTTCTAGGCATTGATTCGAACGTGATATGCTCTAAGGCTAAGTTTATCCTTAAGTTTTCAGAAAGTAAGCCGTCAACAGCTTCGGAAGACTCCCTGCTCTTAGGACTATGAATCGCCTCAAAGAAATAATTCTTCAAAAAGAGAAAGCGAATACTGGTAATAAGAAGGTAAAAGCAAAACCACAGAGAGTGTCTCAGTCAGACCCCTCTGATGGCGCTCTCGAAACTCCAATATCTATGGACCCAACTTTCAACGAAGCAGGCATCCGCACTGCTCCTGATGCCGAAAATGGTAAGGCGCCGGACGACGCCCCGTCTTCTACGCTTCCATTAGAGGTCTCACCAACCGACCAAAGGGACGAATCATCCGCTGTGAAGGATACTTCGAGGAACTCCAACGATGTCTTAGATGCCGACAATGACTCCTCAGCTTCTTCTTCCAGTGCACTTTCTGCTACTGCACACGGTGATGCCTCGACTATCACACCGGACTCAACTCCCGAATCAGGTCCACTTCCTGATGTGGCTATTTCTATGCCAGATGCGAACACTGCCTCCACAAAGGCAAATGCAAGTGATGCATCACCAACCACGCCAAGCTCAATTGCGGCGGTCGCTGTACCACCCCCCAGTGGACGGTTGACCTCGTCCCTGAAATTCGAATGGGAAGCGGCCTGGGTGGCGGAGCAGCGGCGGCGCGGCGACTACGAAAAGAAGTTGCAATCGAACGAAGCTTGGTGGCCCGCTGCTCTGGTAGGGTTTTTGGGCACAAGTGAACATAAGCTATAGCACCTGACACTGGTGTCGAATTCATAGCATTTTTTAAAACCAGAAGCAGTGTGTGGTCTAAGATTGCTCACTAGCGCGGTGCCCGTGTGTACTGTTTTTGCACCTGTTTTTAGGCAGTGATGGCGGACGCGGAGAAAGAAAACGACGTGCTCCTGAAAGTGTTGTCGATGCGCCTCAAGCTTGAACTGACCCAGGCCGAAGGTCTCGCTGACATCGCCATTTCGGCAGGATTAGGTGACGCTTATGCGCCTGGCAGTGGCTTGAGCAAAAGTGGCGGTGGCGGGGCCACTGCAGCTGGTGGGCCCAACAGTGCTGCAGCCGGCGGCAACGCAAGCAAACACGCCTGGCTTCCTGGCAGTTCCTCCAGCACAGCAGCCGAGGCCAACAAGAAAGATCCCGTCAGTGACCCGGAGCGCGCGCGCATTGCGGTAGCTGCCGCGGCTGCGAGTTCGGCATGCGACTTGGCCCCAGGCCGAGTGTTGGCTCTGCTAGGCGCCGAACAGGCCGCCGAAGCTCTGCGGCGAAGGCGAGTCGCGGTCGCGTGCCGGGACGCCTTGCTCAAGGACCGGTTGGAGCCGATGCGCCGCGACTTTTCCGACGTGATCGCAGGCACGGCGCGCGCGGGGGAAGACGTGGTGTCGAGCGGCCGGAGGAGCCACGACTCGGTGCGGACCACCTTCGAAGCCTACGACCGTGCCGCGCGGCTGCTCCTGAAAGCGTGCCACGCACCCGCCAGCGAACCTGCGCGGGCCCTGCTGTCGCGCTGCGCCGAGGCCCAAGCCGTGGAGGCGGCTGCAGCCCAGGCCCAAGCGAAGCGGGTTGCAGCGGACGCAGCAGCCCAAGCATCCGCATTACCTGCTGCGATGGCGGGGCCAACAGCAAGCGGCAGCGGCGGCAGCGGCGGTGGCAGTGGAGACAGCAGGCAAGCACCACGCGCAGTGGAAGTACGACGCGCCGCCAACGCTGCTGCTGCCGCCGAAGCGCAACGCATCGCGGCCGCCCTCGCCGCCACAGTAGACGACGCCGGCACCAGCGGCCACGACAGCAGCGTTGGCACCATGAGCACCGTGGCGCAGCAAGAAGCGGCGGCGTTTGCCAACCCGCTGCAGGACGACGCGTGGCTGTGCGCTTTGCAGTGGCGGCTCGCAGCCGCGCACCAAAACTCGCTGTGGCGCGAGACCACCAAGCGGCTGCGGCTCAAGTACGAGTCCCTGCACAAGGCCGAGCACAACCGCCGGGTGGTGTGGGCCCGCACGCTGGAGGCCTGGAAAGTGGGGGTGGCGCGCTCCCAAACCAACGAAACGGGGAGCGGGCTCTTGGCGCCCTTCAGCGATGCGCTGGGCCACCAAGTGGGAGCCGCGGCGGCGTCTCCCCAGCGCACGCATGGGGAGCTTATGGCGGCGATTCGGAAGCGCGTGCCCATTGGCCTCACCGACCTCGCGGAACGGATGCACCCTCCTCCCTCGGATCGAAATGGCACTACAAATCAACCGGAGCAACACGAACCACTACCACATCAAGAACCCTCAAAAACCCCAGCAGATGATGTCAAGCCAGGAGATGGCAGTAGTAATAATTTCGGCAGTGGTGGTGGTCAAGGGGCTCATTCGGCAGCAGAAGCGAAGGCCGCAGCAGCGAAAGCGCTTGCGGACAAGACCGCAGCCTTGGCACAAACCGCCAGCGGCAACGGCGACAACAACAACAGTGATAGTCCAAGTAGCATTGAAGCAGCTGCGCTTGAAGCTTCGGATGGAGCAGACATTGCGGCCGCGCTTGACGTTGTCGGCGCTGCTGAAGGAGGAGGACAGCAACCTCAGCCAGAGGTCGCGGTGAAAAGTGACAGCGGCATGAAGGTGGTCACTGGAGGGAAGCTAGGTGCTCCTCCAAGTCATACTACCGCCAACACCAACCCCAGCACCGAGAACCAAAGCAGAAATAAAACGGCTGGTCGGCTCCCCAGCTCAGGGTCCGCTGAAGACCTTGGTAGCTCAGGGACTCGGCGCGGTGGCGTGCTGGAAGGGGGTGGGTGGCCGTTGGCGCTTGGGCATCACGCCGACTTCCTGGAAGGCAACCCTCTAGTGGTGAAGTTTGCCTTGCTCGAGCTGCACACCCACGGGATCGTCATGTCGTCGTGGGTTCATGTTGTAGCGGTGCTCACGGTGCAGGGGCACTTGCTGCTGCTGCCCGCGCCCAAGCAAGCACTCGCCGCGGCCTCACGTCGCTTTGCGTATGCGCACCCAAACGCGAGCAACAAGAGTGGTAGCAGCCATGCACAACCTTTGGGCTTCCACACTACCTCACAGGCCGCTGGTGGCTCTTCTTCTTCTCTGCCGCCCCCGACCTGGGCATTCGCGGAAGCCCTGGCGTTGCTTGACCCTGTGAGCCCACCGGTAGCTCCGGGGGCCACCCGTGCAGCTGAAGTCGCCGCGCAAGCGCGTGCAGAAGCGGCCTCGCGGGCGGGGCCCATGCCAACTCTGCAATCCCCGGCGGTGGTCCCATCCGCAGCCCTTGTGCTCGCCACTTGCGCGGTGGAGTGGGCCCCCAAAGTGTCGACTTGCGGCTGCGCCTTCGAAGTCACGGAACACTTCGGGAGCGACCGGAGCAGCAGCACTAGCAGCAGTGGTCTGTCATGGAATTACTTGTTACCGGCTGCGTGGGGGCAGAGCAAAGGACAGACCGTGGAGCTGAAGGCTACCTCGCAAGCGGAGTGCTTCGAATGGATTTCTGTCTTGCGCCGCTTGAGCCGCAGCTATAATTAAGCTCTGATTGTACGAAGTGCGCGTGTGTTTGTTTTGTGTAGGATTTATCAAAGGCTTGAGCCATTTGAATACAACCCCAATGGCCACCAATTATCCATTACGGCGACAATTAACTACAGCTACAGGCATCATAATTAGTAATAGACAACGAAGCGAAGCTGATCATTTGGAGCCGATTTATAATGTGGAGAACAAAATTCTAGTTGCTTTGTTTTTGTTTTTAGGAAGCCTTCTGAAGCCTTCGTCCAGGGAGCAGTGTGTTGTACATGTGGGCCGTGTCCGTTGTTAATTCTTAGCTATAGACCATGGAGCTATCGCTATATGGCAAATGGAGAGGAGAGGGGAGTGGAGTGTGCAGTCTGCACTTCTGCACACTGTGCGGTTTAATTTTACATCCACATTGCGATTCCATTGTATGGGCTCCTTTCGATGTATAAACGCTTTTGTTTCTTGCGTAACTAAAGTGCGATAATGAACGATAAATGGAACTCGGATTTGTGCCTGTTATAACATTTTCCGCTTGCTCTTGCTCTTCTCTCTTCTTTTTTGTTGTTCACTTCGCTCTTCCACTTCCTTATTCTTGAGGGCTTGGAGATTTCTTCTTCTCAAGAAGTAAGGCGAACGAAACGGGAATAATTCACCCCAATCACCAGCACAGTAAGCACTAAGAATCCACCGAGGGCTGTAAGCAGCGTCACGAAGCCCTCGTACTCTGCTACCATGCCAGCCACGGCGGGCAAGACAATCCGCCCAAACGAGCCCGCCGACGCAAACCACCCCTGTAAGTAGCCTTGAGAGGACTGAGTGGACAGCTTGGAAAACCACGTCAGCACCGCGGTGTGGCCCAAGGGGTAGCCTGAGGCGTACATGGCGAAGATGGCGGCCAGGTACACGGCGCTGCTGGTGCTGGGGGACATCAGAAGGCTGCAGCTGATCGCCATGACGGAGACGCCAACGGCCATGAGCATCGCGTCGCTGTGCTTTGAAGACAGCGGCTTCATGCCGTACGCCAGTAGAGCGGTGCCCAGAGCCCCACAGCCGCTGACGCTGTAGCCTGCCACCGCGGCGCTGACCCCAAAACGGTGCTTGGCTACGGGAATTCCTACGGTTTCAAACACCCCCACGGACCCTTTGGTGGCGACGTTGAGCGCGAGGCCCGCAAACAAGCACCAGTCCACTTCGGACCATGATTTGATGCCGCAGGTAGTGCTGGCATTGTCATCATTTGATGCGCCGTCTGACTCCGCTGCTGATGCTGCTACTTGTACGCTAGTGCTGTCTTTGGGAGCAGCATCCGCCGCAGGCGCCACCGGTTTAACAGGTTTCTTGGGCCGGTCTCTCGCTGGCACGTAATCGACAAAGACAGTCTGCAAGCACACGAAGAGCACTAGCGCAATAATTGTCAAGGTATACGAGGCCAGCGTAAACGAGGTGACCCATAGGGGCCCCACCCAAAACGCTCCGTCGCCTAACACGTGGGCGTAGAACGCACCCACAAAGGGAGTCACCGTAAAGCCCGCGTATTGCACGGCGGTGAGCCGCGCCAGTTTCCAGGTTTTCGCACTGCCAAAGGTGCGCTCCGTGACATAGGAGCGCGTTACTCCGAGCGTGCCACTGCCCACGCCCGTCAACACTTGGGCGGCAATCAGAACCCCGCACGAGGGCGCGTAGGCATTGAGCAGCGTGCCAGCAATCACCACCAGCGAGGCTAAACTCAAGATGTGAGCCGAGCCTTTGGTCTCTGACCAGGCGCCCAAGTAGGGGCTGGAAGCTACTCGACCAAGCGAGAACGCTGCCACAGTGAGGCCTTGAGTGAACTTGTTGCCACCGAGCTGTTTTTTAGCGCAAAATGTAAGGTGAAAATGATGTGGAAAATAACAAGAAAAATGGACGAGGCATTAAAGGTGACTACTCTAGGGTGAAGTGATGTTCACAAAATGATAGATGGCTGGACAGACGTTGTGCAAGATATGTATTCGAAAATGATGCAAAACGATTCACCACCCATTCTAGGTTTGACTGCAGCGTGGGGAAGGATTTCTAACCTCGATAACGCGCCCATAGAGCGTCGGAAATAGGATTCCACGCGCAGTGTCCCCCATGAAGATTGCGAGGCAGATAACTTTGAAGCTCGTGTCTACTTCTAGTTTCACGCCTTGCTCACTTTCTGAAGACCCATAAACCTTTTCGCACAAGCATTCAGCCGGCGGCGTAAGACAAAAAAATATTGGGAAATGAGCTCAATTTGCAAGAGCTAAAAAGGCACGTCATCATTCTGGAGTGCAAAACATAGGTGCCAATTAGTGCGCATGTTAAATCAGCCATTACCTGGATTTCGACGCGTTCGGGGCGTTTTTGTTGCCCTGGTAGAAGGCGAATGCCTTCAGATGAACTGGCCATGCTTTCTTTATCTTTTTGGATGAATGTAAAGCAATATCAAAACTTCCCTAGAACTCACTCCGCGTGCAAATAGAAGAAGTACGTCCTCCGAATATGTTGTAAGCCGAATCTATGCTTGAGGTCGGCGACAGAGTGTCTTTGCTACGCTGCGAACATTTTGACGCCCATTTCGGTTCCCACCCTTCTTGTGACTCGTGAGCTCGTGAGTGCTTACCTACGTACTTACTTACGAGACAAAACAGTGTGTGCAGTGTACAGTACTGTACCGGTCGGTGCGAATTTCCGGTTGAGTGGGTGGTCCTCGTGGTCTCGTCGGTTACAGGGTGTTAAGGGCGCAAGTGGCGGGAAACGGAAGCTCGAACTCGAACGCTCGAAGCTGAAGCAGGGAGACTTCGAGCTGCCACGTGGATTCTAAAGCTTTTAGTGTTCTTAACCCATAAATCCTCTGGCGGTGCGAGTCATAAAATATAAGGAATTGGAATATAAGAATATAGCGAGCACGTAGCACGGGCATGGGAAATCGGGAGGGAGAGGGGGAGTAGGAAGGGGCTGCCATTGTTCGTACGGTTCTTCAGAAGCTCAGCCTTAAACGAATACTTATGGGTGGGCGATGGCGCGATGGCAGATGGTTCTTGCCATTCAGCGATTAGTCGCCTTCGCTGGGATAGCGAACTCCAGGTTCAGCGATTAGTAGATACACCAGAACGGGGTCTTTGGCCGCCAGGTTGGAATCATAGATCATAGCGGAATCTCTGTTCGGAAGAAGCCGAAGTCCGTGGAAGCGTCTTGAACGACTCCCAATTCGCAATTCCAATCGCAGAATATAAAAATATAGCACGTAAGGAGTAAGTAGACGACGAAGGGAGCCTCTACCGCGGCGAGGGCACTCGAATGCGCTTCGGGCACTCATATCCCTGGTGCAAGTCCATATACGATCGGCGCACGCGTGCGCCACAGCCGTTAGCGCACACGCAAGTGTACATAGGGCACTCGTTGTTTTCGTGCTGGTGCTGCTGGCCGAAGGTAATGCTGAGCCCACAGGCGTGGCGGCACGTGGCAGGACGGTTCAAGCAGTGTTTCTCGTGCGCGTCGATGGCTTGAACGATGGCGTTGCTCCCAGACTTGACCTGTGCAAGTTCAGTGTAAGCATTCGGAGGAGACATATTTGAGACATGCACGAATTTCGTTCGAAAACACTGGTAATGACAAAAAATGAAGTAATTTTTCATCCATAATCTCCGGATGCGCGCAGACGCATGTGACTGATGCAAGAAATATCACACTGCAGGATAAATGGACAAGTCAATAACAAAGCTGCGTTGGGCCTTGATAACAATTCTAGGTATAACTCAAAATTTGAGTAATGAACTACAGCGCAAACGAGATTGGGGTATATTTACCGCGTGCTCTCGCGCAGTCAAGTCGTCGTCCGTATCTTTCATATGTAAGTGGTCGTAAGCGAGCCGCACCTTGTAGAATTTAGTTCGAAAAAAAACATCACAAATTGATAATCATTTAAGCACCGGAAGAAGCGTACATACTAATAGCTTTGTCGAACGAAGGACAACCGATCGCACTTTCTATACGTATCCGTAGCATATATCTTTTCAAGGACGTACACGAGTAAACAAAGACGCACCGGTAAAAGGGTAGCGCACTGCAGAATGGCTTCCACGCTTCTTATTTCTCGTGCTTCAGCGGCTGCAATCAGAGCCGTGGCGCCGTCTTCAGGTCGCCTCTGCATCAAATTGACCCGGTAATCGCGGTACAGTTTCAAGACCAGAGTGTGGTGGCCGTTCGCGGCAGCCGCGCAGAGTGGCAGTTCGCCCTCGTCGTCAGGCTCGTTAACGCTCAGCCCTACGAGATCGATTAACGCTTGTGCTTGCGGCCAGTTTCCCGTGGCGCACATTTCGCAGAGCATCATCATGTTGCGCTTTTTGGTGGCGCCCGCGGGAACGTCGTCGGCCTCGTCGTGCTCGGCAGCGGCCACTGCAGCGCTCAGCTTAGGCTGCGGCCGCATCGAAGCTGGTAAGTAGTAATACCAGCCAAGAGTGTTTTTCATAAAGAGCTTCTTTTTGTAGTCGGAAGTCGCTTCTTTGCCATTCGGGTCGATTTCCTTCACCTTCTTTTCTTTGGGCTCCGGCCGTAATGTGAGACGTGTCAAGTCGTGCACTGCTTCCATGCGCCTCTGCGAACTAGTGGCAGAGAAGTGTGCATCTAAAGTGTCTGGCGGCGCCTTGATCACCGGACGGGGAGCAACGGGCTCGACTTTCTTCTTCTTTGAGTGGCTTGCCCCCATGCTTAATTTCTTGGAGCAATCTACAGTCGTCCGTTCTTATAAATAACTAGGCCTTAGCTTTCACAACGTTCAAAAGGAAAGCAGCCTGGAGGCTATAAAAAGAATGATCGGCAAATCTGGCTATACATTCTTAAATGGACGCGTACGTGTCTATCAGCCGTAGCACAGCTAGCACAACGACGCCTAACTAGCGTTGTGTGTTTTGCGTTTTGCCTTTCATCTGATGACATCTGACATCTGACCTTCTTCTTCGTTGCTTCGTTTCGTCAACGACTTCCGTTACAGGGAGGAAAGAACATCTTTCCTGCTGTTCAAACAAAGAGCCAACAGCCCAAACGACTCTTCCAAAAAATGGCACAGCGGCCTGGGCTAAATGATGAGCTTACGCCAGGCAAATACGTGCAGAAGATCAGGAAACCAAAGAGCTGTTCGTCGCGGTGCAAGCAGACGTGTCGAGAGCTAGCAAACTGGCTGTCCTGCCTTTTCTGCCGCTGCGAGAGTCACAGCGACGTAAGATCCCACGCCCCATTCTACTAACCTCTGGCTTACTTTTGCTTAGAGGAGTATCGTTGATGACTGGCGTATCTAGCGAGTCATATCTTTGCTTTGAGCTACTGACGATGCCTATAGAATGATTATTCAATAAACTTCGTCATTATGTGTGCGTGCCTTGTGTGGCGTTCCCTATCTCGCGGCGGTTGGCGCGTGGGATATCTATTGTTGGACCATCCTTCAATGAAACTACAGCGAGGCCATGCGATGTCCGCTCTGCTCTTTTCCGTGGTCCCAGTGCTCGTGTCACTAGTGGTGCAGCAGACTCCATCGATGCTTACAACCCATCGCGTCGAAGGTACAGGCATTTGAGCATGCTCGTTAGGAAGCTATCTTATCATGCACTATTCACGATGTCAACTTCTAAGCCCTTTATCAAACTAGCCCTCTTTTAAAAAAACAACGTACTAGTCTTGCCGTATTAATATTGTACGATTGTATCTTGTTTAACGCATGTACATTTTCGTGTCAATATCAACAGAGCTAGCGCTTTTGTTGTGGGGGGGTTGGAGCATCGGCGCGATTGGTGGAGCTTTCTCAGCCTACCAAACTCACCTGTCGTGGAGGTTTGCGCATTACGAATATTTTTGCAGTATACTAGAATACTGCAGCTAATGGCGATTATACCTCGGGCTAGATTATGCATAAGCATAAGCTTGTTTTGCCACTATTATTGTTCGACTGTTGTAGGAGCATCATTGAGTGCATACACTGACACGGCAACACTTTAGTTGGCCTGCACAACTCTTTTCCTTCCGGTCTTATGCCTCCTCGATCTTTCGTCATCACGTGTTTTATATTTGCGGCCCTTTTTGACCTCCAAAGGCGAGGGTCAGCAGTGCAGCCAGCGGACGTGGTGTGCTTAGAGCTCCTGTTTGCAGCCGCCGTGCTAGTGCTCGTTCCCCGCTGCCGCAGCGCCAACTTAGCGAGCTTATGCTGTGGGCTGCTGGCGATGTCGTCGGTAAATATTCATTGATGAGATTCGGACTATTTGCCACATGTTTCGCTGGTTTGCTTTTAAAAATTGAATCGTTGTGAAGAGCTTTACATCAGATTGTCGAATTGCTGCATTACCTATGTACATTTCTCGTTTATAATACCACATAAGGTGGTGGTGGAGCTGGGCCGTAGCCGCGTCTTGCACGACGCGTTGAGCCTGCCTCGCCATGCCGAAGCCAGCGCTGCGTACCGCCGCGGTGCGAAGCCACCCATCGCTCTCGTGGCGGCTGTGGGCTTCGCGAGGCACTCGGTAATCGTTGACGCTTTCATGAAAAGGATTGAATAGCGCAGTTGCAAAGCCGCTGCACAACGCTTTGCAGATGAAGCTCCTCATCCTTTATTCTTTTGAATGAGTTATGTCTTTTTCCTCTATGATTCATAGGTGCTGGTGGACATTGCGGCCGGCTTTTTGAGTGCTCTTGGCTGCCTGAGCGCGGCTGGCGTGCGAGCGCTGGTCACCGGAAATTGGGCTCAAGTAAGGGACTATGAAAAGAGATTGAGTTTGTCTCCAAGGCCTTGTACTTCCTTGTTTAAAGCAACACCCTTTTTCACCGCGCATTCCTTACGTGTGTTTCTTCCCTATTTGTGTGGTGGTGTCCTTTTAAAATATTTGTGTGGTGGTGTCCTTTTAAAATGCTTTTTTTTTTGCCCCTCTCACTCAATTCGTAGGATCTGGATGCCGTTGCTTTGGACGGCACTTTGCCGGACCTGACCCCCTGTTTCTTAACTGCTGCCTGCCTGGCCCTCTTAGCATCCGCACACTTTGCCCTTGTGCGGTACCAAGATTACGCCCTGGCCAAGGTGTGTGTGTGTTGTAGTGGCTTTGATGAATGCACTCTCTTATATTCTGTTCCTGTTTCTCTCTGGGTATCTCTTTTTATTCTCTCCCTCTCCCCCCCCCTCTCTCTCTCTCTCTCTCTCTTTCTCTGATTTTCGTGTACAAATGAAAGCGTTCGATTTTTGAAAACTGCTTTAATGCATGTTTTTCTGTTTCTGCAGGCAACTACGGATGCCAATAGTGCTCCTTCCCTTCTTCCCGTTGAGGCTGCTGCTAATGCAACCGCGCCTGCGCTTGCGAAGGGAGCTGCTAGGAGTGGCGAGCTCGGCACTGACGGCGATGGGGAATTGAGTGACGAAGACGATAGCAACAACAGCAGCAGCAGCGGGCATCAGAGGAAGCAAAAAGCGAAGCGCAGCAATCGAAAAGTCGTAAATGGGAATGCACCGGCAGCAGCAGTAGCTGCTACAACAGCAACAGCTAGGGTTGATAACAAGCCCCAAAATCCTACTTCTCCCAACGATAATGCTCGTGTGGAACAACCAAAGCTTCATGTGGTAAGAGTGAAACCATATTTTAGAAGGTTGTAGGAGTGGATATTTTCTCGGTGAAAATTGGGTGCTTCTTCGTTTTTGATGTTTCCTGAATGCGTTTTCCTTTACCTGAATGAAAAGATGATATTCCTTGCCTTAAACATGAATTCTGAGTTTCCTTTGCATGTATGTTTCCTCCTCATCACCATCTATCAGGTGCGAGGCAAATGGCTGGCGTTACAAGCAGCCTTCAGCCTTAGTTTCCTATATGGAGGCCGGCTCCTTGCCACTTCCCTGTTTGCGTCGTTTTACGTAGCCTTACCCACTTATTCCCACCACAATTTGGGCTTGGGCTCAGACGGAGGTAGCACTAGTAGCTCTAGCAGCAGTAGTGATTTAGGCGAGCAGGTAGCTAACAGCCGTCATGCCGCAGTAGAAGCCGCGGTGTGTCTGTGGGCGACGAGCTTAGTGGGAGCGCTGATGGCGTCGAATGTGGTGAGACTTAATGCTGAAAGGAAAGAGGGAGGAGAAGAAAGGGTGGAAACGCTGCATTCTTCATAAAAGATAAAATTCGTAATACAGAGGAAATCAAAGAACCTGAGAGCTTTTCTGATTCCAGCACGTCAGTTATCGACGAGCTCTTGGACTCATGGCATAATCGTTACATGTGCTCGCGCTCCTACTCTCCTAAAGGTGAGCCGGTGGACGCTAGGGCGCCGCAGCCGGGCCAATGATTTGGCGCTCACCAGAATAGGGCTCTGCGCGCTCGGGGGCACGAGCTTAGGCCCGCTCGTCCTTGCGTTGAGCACCAGTCGGGCGGTGGCGTGGATCTGCTTGGCGTCGTATGGTGGATTCAACGGTGAGGACAGCAGAAGACACCTTTGGTTCCCTTGACAATTCACTCCCTTTCTTTGCTCTTTTTCATCCTATTTCATCTATGGTCTTCTTGTGTTCTTCTCTCTTAAAAATCTTTTTCTTTCGTCACGAATCTTCCTAAGTCCTTGTCTCCACTTATGTCCTGCTTTTTCTCTCTCTTCTTCTTCTTCTTCTTCTTCTTCTTCTTCTTCCTCTCCCCTATCAACTAACAGGCTTCGCCAGTGTAGTTTGCCTCGCCCTCTACACGCGCCGCTTACCGGTGACGCAAGCCATTCGTGTCTCCGTGGTGAAAGCAGCGGCGAACGGGTTTAGCGGGATCCTTCCCTGTATTTGCGCGCTGCTGTGGACCGCGGGCTACCACCCCACCGCTGACGGAACTGCGGCTGGAGCCTACCACCCGTATTCGGCGTCCACCAACAAGCGCGCCCTTATGCTGGTGCGTCAAATTAGAATGAAATGAATGCATTTATACCGGAAAGACAAGATAGACTTGCGAGTTTAATCTAAGAACGTTTTTGAGGACATCTCGTTGGTGAATCTTGCTTTTGTGCCTTCGCATCCATCTGTTTTGTTTGCACCTATTTTTTTTTCGCATTTTGATGCTGTTCATTACCTACTTGCTCAATCCCTTACCCGTTTCTCGTTTCTTTTGACTGCGGCAAACACAGATGCTTGCGGCTACGGGTCTCTTGCCGCTCTGCACCTTGGTTCTCATCTACCGCCGACAGCGCAGCGCCAAAGATGACGCCAGCAACACTGCTTACTCCAAAGTCTTATCCAACGACCACTACCACGAGCCGTCAAATTCAGCCACCTCGTCTTCCTCCTCAATAGGCACTTCAGAGCGAGGAGGAGGGCGCAGCAGTAGGAGAGGCAATAGGCATAGCGGCAGCGGTGGTAGCAGTGAAAAGGCAGGTAGGACGGGTGGTTCATCCTCCGATGAAGAGAACAACGGCGAAGAGAAGTACGTGCAAGACGGGGAATTAGACCTCGAAAGCTATTTCATGGACTACCGCTTGAAGCAAATGCAGGTGAATATCTACGAAACAACACATGCACTGAGACGTTATTTGAGCGAATACGCCATTTTTGTCATCGAAATCATCAAATGTTGAAGACACACGCATTTGCTTGATCTTCAAGTCTTCAAATTAACCTTGGTTATATTTGCTCTTTACAGGAAAAGCTCGCAGTAGCTGCGCGCGAGATCGAAGACCAGATGGAAGAGTATGACTTCGGGTCAGATGACGAGAACGACGATGACGACGATGAGAACCCGTTTGGTGATCGAGAAGAAGCCACAGGCCTTCTTGCAGACGTTTGATTGGTTAAAATTGATGGTTTTGGTTTTCCGTTCGCGGTGCCGCCTGAGAAGAGGCAAAAGAAATCGGAGAGAGGGCGGGTAAGGATTTCAGTGGGTTTTATTGAAAAGCGCTGTTTCTGCTTCTGCTTTATGCTCGTAGCTCATATCCTTCCCTAGTTCGCTTGGCAAGTGGAGTGCGTATTGCGTATTTATCTAACTCCAATATTGATATCAAACATTAAACCTTCAAAATAAAAAATGTTCTAAAATACTACCATCAGGCTCGAGCATATGCATCCATACCATCCCTCATTCTTTTCGGGGCGGAATCTAGAATTCCTGGCGCCTTCGATTTCGAATTTAAGACTCATGTAGATAAAGACCTCTATCTTATGCACTCCTATTCCTATTGATTTGTAATGCGCGCGGTGCCAACTGTTTTTTATATTTGGCCGAATTAAATCGTTATGTACAAAAAGATACGGAAACAAGCCAAAGCAAAAATGTGTGTGTTATGTTCTGCAATAGAATGGTGCTTATATTTGAGCTGCACATGAATCTGCTGCCGATGTGCGCTTCGTTTATCATGCGGCGCATGTTGCACCACAACCACTGGTAGAGTGTGCCAGATGGGGCACTTCTCTAGAACTCCAACCGAAAAAGGCTCTGAGAAGCGTCGCGCTGTTGCGCCGCTGCGAGGACTTTGCGCTGCTCTGGGTCGCCGCGGCGCGCGCTCTGCACACCTCGCAAGAGCGCCACGCTGCGCGCATACACACTGCTACTGATACTGCTGCCGGAATGGCTCCCGAGATGCGGGCTAGTAGCGACTGCGTGCGCTTGCGCTACAATGAAATCGATGGGCATGCTCCAGTGCCCACTCGAAGAAGAAGACGACGAAGACGAGAGGTGCCGCCGGCCTGAGCCAAAAATGCTGCCGCGGCTGTTGCTGGCAGCTTCGCTCAAGGAATGCTCCAGCAGGGTAGATTCTACGCAGGATCGTAGTGCTGCAGATTTGGCCTCGAATGGAGAAGTCATCTCATCGAGACCCTCCTCTGAAGAATACGCCGTAGCAGCACCGAAATTGTCCTGAGGGTTGGCAACTAGGACCGGGCTCGGGGCGCGGTGCCGGCCGCCTCCATTGCTGCTGCTGGCTCGAGAGGTGCCGCTGAGGTCAAATTCCGCGGCAAAGTCGTCGGCATGCTGGCGAGCCGCGCGTGCGTCGCAGCGTTCCGCCGCATTCCGCCACGCCGCCCAAGTAGCGCCGTGCCGCTGCTGCGCGACTTCAAACGACTCGTGCCGGGCTTCGTTGCCTAAGTTGTAGTACTCTTCGGGGGCTACTGCCAAGCACACCACCCCTTTGTAACGGCTCAGGAGCTCGGCTTCGTCCCACCCGGCCAAGCCTAGCAGCTGTTCCCACTCCGCGTCGCTCGACAAGTACGCCCGCGAGTCTAAAATGCCACGGTCGCACACCACGGCGCAAGGTGGGAGCGAGGCAGCGCTATCGCCTTCAAGCACAGTGGTCACTCGAGCAGCGCTGGCTGCGTGAGCAGCATTCTCGAGGCTAATCTTCAACTCAATCAACCACGCTTCCCACAATAAATTTCGGTCTAACGGTGAATATTCACCGCTCAAGTCTGCATCCGTGCCAAAGGGCAGAGAGCCTCCTCGCTCGAAATACAGCGTTGCGGCCTCGGGCACTTTCAAAAGATCGAAGCCTCCTAGCGTGGGTGGCAGCGCGTTGATGGCTGATGTCTTTCCGCTGCATGGACCACCTTTAATGAATAGGAATCACACGAGTACAACACGAAAGAGAAACATTGTGATAGTTAATACTTGCATCGCCTGCGCAAATAATTACCGAGCCGCGTGCGGCGAAAGAAAAAGTAATGGTATGATGGGGGAATCGCACCTGTGACAACTATCGTTGGAGCGCTAAGGTGGTGCAAAGATAGGCCGCTTGCGTAGCTCAAATACAAAAACTGAACTAAGATCTTAGAGGCAGGGCGGTGAGACATGATACTAAGAGGGGTGCGCGTTATTTGATGCCCACCCCTAACTCCTTCGTTTAGTTCGTTCTAGTCTATGCCCACCCTCCGTCGCTGACTCGAAGTTCAATGAATGCACCACCACGCCAAAGGAAAGAAATTATTGCAGAGGAGGAGTGTGTTTGTTTGGTACAGAAGCGATGTTGCACATTTCTCCCCCAAAGCGGGGCTGGGCTTCAGAATCGTTGAAATGATGCGTCTCACTCTCTGCGCTCTCTGCGCTCTGCTCTTCATCGTGTGACAGTGACAGCAAAACAACAACAAGCTAACATGCAACCCGCTGGGTTCGATGTTCAATCTGAGCTTCATTGTTTCATTAGCGGCTGTCTAGCGTCATGCTACTTGCAACCAGCTTTGCGATTAGGCTGCAGTGACTAGCATATTATTGGGAGCTGAAATTCTATGTACCAGCATTCGAGCTACCTGAGGCTGACTCTGTTTGCTTTGAGCACCTTCTCTGAAGGAACCGTCGGCTTCACAGCGAGTTCCGTGATGCCTCGGACAGCCCTTGCTGCGTCGGTGGCAAGGCGCATGCCAACACGGGCCCTTTCGAGTTCGTTGAAGTCAGCTAGCCTAAGCCAAGACGTTCGCGTCGAGGAGCTGTCAGCGGTGCCGAAGCGAGAGAATCACTTGTTAAACCGGCTTGGGAACCCCCGCTTCGTTGCTGCACCAATGGTGCGTTCAAGAGCGATACATCTCGCTGAAATGAAAAATCTATTCTCAAGATCTTTTGAAGCATTTTGTAAGCTCCAACCTAGCTCGATCTGATCCACAGGCATCCAACTTGAGGTGTGTGTCTTACCCAAACACCTTAGTATTATTTCACCATGGTTAATTTTTCTTGTTAGGTCGGGCAAAGTGACTTAGCGTTTCGTTTACTGTGCCGGCACCACGGCACGGAACTGTGCTACACGCAAATGATTCACTCCAAAAATTTCTTGTCGGTGGCGAAACACCGCAAAGAATCGTGGGACCCGCTCGCTGAAAGTTTGGCGATCAGCGGTGTCCCTCTGCCGACTTGGCTCAACGGCCAGGACTCATCCGGTTATGCTACTGCTGAAGGCCCCTTGATTGCTCAATTTTGCGGCGACGACCCATCGAAAGTGTCTGCAGCGGCTCGCTACGTCATTGAGAATGGGGTGGACGGTGTTGATTTGAACTTGGGTTGCCCTCAAGCGATTGCTCGCAAAGGCCATTACGGCGCTTACTTGCTTCGAGAGCCGGAGCTCGTGCAGAAAATTGTTTCAGGTGATTGTTTTATCGTCCCTAAAAAGTGCTTTCAAATTGGTTACACGCACATGCTAATCTTTGAACCATTCTATTGCTATGCTGTAGCTGATCTGAATACCGACGTTTACAATTTTCCCTCTTTTTGTTTTACCCTCCGTTCTGAAAGGCATGGTGCAGGAGCTCCAGGGCACGCCTGTCACGGTGAAGATTCGCGTCCTGGAGTCTGGGCCCGAAGCCACCGTCGAGTTTGCGAAAATGCTGGAAGCTTGTGGCGCGTCAGCAGTTTGCGTTCACGGCCGAACCGTGCACCAAAACAAACAGCTGTGCGGGGCCTCTAACGGCGATGTGGCCCGGCAGGTACTCAAGGGCTTGGATCTTCCTTTCTCTCTCTCCTTCTTTTTTTGTCCCTCTCTTCCTCTCTTTTCTTTTTCTCCTTTTCTGCTTTACATAATTTCTTTCCACTTTCAGTGTTGAAGTTAGGCTAACATTGAAGTATGTATTCGCATAAATCAACTAAGATTTTGTGTCTACATTTTTTTTCCCTTCTCGTTGGATTTTGTCTCGTGTCCAAAAGGTCAATGCAGCGCTGTCCATTCCTGTGATTGCCAACGGCGGGATAAGCTCCGCTGCAGATGCTTTAGCACTCTTGCAGTCCACAGGCTGTGCGGCCGTGATGTCCTCCGAAGCGTTGCTTGAAAACCCCGCGCTCTTTTCGCCTCACAGCGTGGCAGCGGCGGCGGCGGCGGCAGCTGGTGGTGGCAGCGGCGGTAACGCTCATCTAGGAGCCAACGAGGTAGTTACAGATTCAGCCCTAGCAGTAGCAATGGAAGCACAGCGGGTCACGGCACAACAGCTAGCGTTTGCAAGGGAGTATTTAGAGCTCTCCGTGTGTGTGCCCCCAGCTATGGATGGGACTCACAAGGCGTTGTATGGCAGCACATTAAAAGCTCATTTCTTCAAGTTTTTGCACCAAATCTTCACCGCTCATCCAGAATTACGAGACATTCTTTTAAGGGCTAACAGCCCTAGCGATGTAAGAAAAAAATCTTTAGCATGAGTGTATTTTCATGCTTTGACTTTTTCAACCGCTCATATTCTGCCTCTTTCTCGTATTTATTCGTTCGCTTGGTCAACTCATTGCATCACAATTTTTCTTTCACCATCAAATATTGCGAATCACAATCACTCACTTCGCTTTGCACCATGTCTACCAAAATTTTCAGATCGAGTCCCTTTTGGACACCATCGCAGTGAGATACGCGCTCCCAACCATAGAGGAAGCGCCATTACCGGACATGCTTCGAAATGCGCACCTCGAGTCCAAATGGCAAACCAAGCTGATGGACCTCGTGGCCCATCGAAGCGGAGACGATGCAAGACAATCCGTTGTTTTAGGGGAACGTAGCTGGTATCGCCGCAATTGGCGACTTTTTGGCGACAAGTCAACAAGCACGGAATGAAGAAGAGATTCAAGCACGATCAGACTTATGTATAACAGGTGCGATCATGTTCTTTGATTACTTCTCTCTCAAATCACACCTACACACTCTGGAGTCTGTTGAAATGCGCAACTTAAGAGTCTACTCTTTTCGAAGTATAGTGAAAAAATCAATTGAAAAAAAGCTCGGGTATGAGAAGCCTGCATGCGGCACTTTTTCATTTGAGAAGTCTCCTACCGCTGCCAGGCTATTCACCCAATTTGAGCGAAAGAAAACTTGGTTGCTTGTTGCGAAAAGTGCTTTGCCTCGAGCTCAATCGGCAAAAATGCGGCACTACTTGACGGCACCCACATGTATTCAGTGAGCTATCGCCACGCAAAGCAATCGTGTTCTGTTTCTGTTGCGCCATGCGTATACATTTCCCGTTCTCACAACCTTTTATCGTTTCCTTTTCACCAGGTTTGGTCTCTACTCCACTTGAACGAAGTGGAGTTGTCACCGGCTTTATCGACAACCCTGTTCAACCCTTAATGTTTTTAGGGCCACGGCAACTTTTTGGTGCGTTCCCTAGCTCGAAAATAGAGCTCATCGCCCTCCCGGAATAATGCCGTTTTGGCTACTGTAGTTGTACTGTAGGTGCATCGTGATATACTGATATACTAGATAGCAAAAGGGCCATACCTAGCTTATTTATTTCGCGATTCAAATCACTAGGCGGATATAATTAGATAAGCGAAGTACTAAGATAGTACCAAGCAGAGCTCTTCAATTCTTCAGAACCGTTTTTCTATCTTCCGAAGCTGAAGCCATAAGTATTAGCGAAAGGACAAGGGAAAGGGAAATTCTCTATTATCCTTAATACCTCTCTCAGGCGCCCCATTTGTATTTGTCTCTGCCTCTGAATAAGTTTCGAACTGAAGTAGGCCAGTACCTACCCATCCCCCGAGTAAGGACTTGGTCGGCGCCCTGTTGCGCTGGTTACTAAGCACAAAACAGGCTTTCCTTGCTTGGCCCAGACAGAGGAGCTTGTCGCATTTCAAGTTTCAGCGTACTGCATGGCCGTGTCACCGACCCGCATTCGTCTTGACTCCGAGGACGATGTTGCCCCACGGCGTCGCAAAGCCGCAGGACTCGCACCTCCCATCTTTCGGCACTAGTTTGGTGCGCGGCTCTTTGTTGTGCGCCAGCGACGCGAGGGCCAAACAACATAAGTGGCTGGAGGCATTACAGGGCGGCGGGCAGCGCCACACTTTCTCTACACCCCCCAGCGGCGCGCTACACGTAGAGCAGTCGTGCTTCTGGGCTGCAGTAGCGGCCGTACGATTCCTCCTCACGTTGCTGCTGCTGCTGCTGCTATTCATGCTATCAAGTTTATTTTCCTTGTCCACGCTACGGCTATTTTCACTGCCTGTATGGCCATCTTCGTCTTTGTCTTCTTCGTCTTCCTCGTCGTCGTCTTGTCCTCCTGTTGAATCAAGTTCGCCGAGAAGCGGCCATTCAGAAATTGGGCCAACCTAAGTAGAGTATTTGAAATCAATGTTGAGGAATTGCTGCCAGAAAGGGAGGAGCAAGCAAACGTCCTTGTCGACTCATTTGAGCAAAACACACCGTAAATAAAGAAGAGCAGTCATAAAATTTTCAGAAATTACGTAGGTACCGTGTACGGCACGGAAATGTCCGAGCAGAGTGCGGCTGACGACGCAAGGGCGAACCGCACATCAAGGGCCTGGGCGTCAAAGGGCGGCTGCTGCAAGAGTAAGCGAGCCAAGTGAAGCTTCGCTTTGAAGCCGCAGCTCCGGCCCAGGCTAGGGTGAGCTCGCAGCGGCATGCGAAGCTTCAGAGAGTCCCGCGGGTGCTGCCAGTGCCACTCAAACCTGCGTCAGCAGCATGGAGGGGAATATGGTGCCGTAGCATGCAAATGGTTGAGAGAAACATCAGTGAGCTGGGTTCAAACGATAAAAAAGGCAGAATCAGACTAGTGCAGCGAGCTCACAAACACACAGAAAGCAAGAAGCATTGCTCTGATACCCCCCTTCAGGACAAACCACCTCACAGTGATTCATTACATTAAAGCGTGGTGTTTGGACGGAAACCCGTGCAAGACACACACAAACTCCCAGGGCCGGCACTTATGCGTTCGCTTCGCCCCCGCGCTCAGCTCGCCGTTATGCTGTCGGAGCCGGCGGTTGGGATTCACGGTGAACCCAATGTAGGTCACGTACGGGTGAGCCGGCGATTTGGACCGCAACAAGTAGCAAAACCAGTGCCGCTTGCGCTGTGGAGGAAGCGGTGCACTTGAATTGCTAGGATAAGCTTGTGAGGTCTGAGTCGCAGTATTACATGAGTTGTCTCTGGTTGGCAGTGGAGCCAGGGGCTGTCGAGTCGGCAGCGGTAGCAGAGGTGAAGGCTGCGGCGGTTGAGCTACTGTAGGAGCGACAGTATCCTGAAGCTCCTCAGTCTGCTGTTGCGATGGAAATGGGCAGTAAAATTCGTCGTCGTCATCGTCGGAGTTCGAGTCGATTGCTACATCAACTCGTGAGTTCAGGTGCTCTAAGGGCTCAATAAACATCACCTCATTATCTGAATCACTCATCCTGGTTCAGTCTAGCTAGAAAGCAACCACCCGAAGATATTTGCTCCAATTCAACTGAATAGCGGCGACTTCTTTGTTACTTCCAGAGAATTTAATCAAGTACTGCAAATAATGACGAGATTAGGTTCAACGCTTAAGGAGTACTGCCGCGTCGCACTGACTTCAAAAAACGTTATCTTCGTTCAGATTATTTATTTAACAAAGTTATCTTGAGTTTATACAGCGCCTCCTCGTGACAATAATTCCTTTTGAAAATCACTGGGCAAAGATAATTGCAAGCCCGCAGTAGGTGCGTTGTTCTTTCGCGGCTATCTTCTTGTTCGAACTAGCCCAATGTATAACTGTCCGTCACATCTCGTCATAGTCACTGCAGCGTGAAGAGTGAAGAGTGAAGATGTGAAGATGCGATGAAATAATATAGGTGCAGAACAAACGCCCATACGGGGTAACACAAAAAGCGCCCGTACGGGGTAGCTTCATTTTCAATTTTCAAAGATGCCCATACGCCATACGGGGTGGTTTGGTGGTTTCACAAAAAGAAATAATGCGTTGACACTTTAATTAAAATTAACTCCGTGTCCTATGCTCCTCGGCATAAATGGAATCCCAAAGGGGGAAGTATAGATTTCTCCAAGTCGGCCCCAAGGAGGACCCTTTGGCCGCCAAAGATCCCAAATTTAAACCGTGCTGCGAGATGCGAACGGAAGGGGATAGGGGGTGATTTAGACATTCCGGCGCTTTCGCTTTATATGGGTTTCTCATAGTATAATTCATCAAGAAGCGCATTCACAGATACCAGATAGCATAGAAGCGAATCAAAAAAGTGAGTACACAAGAAAAGCATGGTTCATTCGATAGCGGTTATGCATATCGACTGCCCTTCGCGCTTCAATAATTTCACCCATTCCGTGTTTCCTAATTCTAGTACTTCAGTACCGGCGGCGCGTCTCTTCAAGCTCTTCGAGGGCTTGGAGCATGGCATCCATGTCCATGTCTTCGAGTAATGAAGCGGCAGGACTAGAGGCGTCGCGAGGGCATTGCCCAGGAGCTGCAACGGGGGCACTATCGCTAAAAGAGCTGGATGGCGCCTGAACTGCAACTGGACAAACTCCTTGTGGTTGGCTGGATGCAAGCTCTTCTGCTGGCAAGTTGGCGTACTTTTCCACCCTGAATGAACAAAAAAAAGCAACATATTAACGCAATACTCGATCGCACATCGCACAAGGAAGATGATTCAATGCCTGGAAACATCCAACTCCATCACACTGACACTGCAAACGAACAAAAGCTAAGTAGTGTTGAAGACCATTGCTTTCTCTCCTTCCTAATTTAGTATACTTCGAAAGCAATCACACTCACAGCTGGCGCGCGGTGTTGAATAATTCGTTGGTTTTGCGGTCTACTTTGTGCTCGGCTAAGCCCGACCAGTCCCGGCTGACGAGCATGTCCTGCAGGGCGCTGGGCCCCACCCCCGCCAATGTTTCTTCGTTTTGCTGGTACACGAGTCCTGTTGGGATACTCCGTTGGGCAATGCGCACCTTTTGGATAGAGGACGGGAACACGACTTCGATTACATGGGAAAGCGTTTACACATATGTACGTTTCGCGCGCCACACGAGTATTTGCAAACGCAACTAGACGCACGAAAAGCAATATCAACCACAATTGAATGCTGGCAATACAGCTCAATTTGAATCTCAAGCGCGCCAACAGGACTACGGAGAATGCACTCTTAAAATACTAATAAAAGACCAAGCGCAACTGCACCTGCGGCGTGCGCAAAATGTTGATCATGGGAAAGGGCGAGCGGCGCGCAAAGTTGCCCGCGGTGTCTCCGCCTACCCTTGACGCCCCGTCCCGAAAAGTCCACTGCGGGTGGAAAAACACGAGTTGAATAGTGGCTTCCAGCTGCAGGGACTCCAGCGGGTTGGTTAAGGTATCGCTGAAAGCCATGAACGCTTCGGCGTTGGACAAGCCAAAGTTAGGGGTGATCAACAGCGTGGTGCTGAGGCTGCGAGGCGGCGCGGACTCCAGCAGAGCCACTTGGTGCCAGTAGGACGCATACATCTGAGACAAAAGATAATGAGAAGAGAAAAAAGACATTCGAGAGAGCAGTACGAAAAAAGGAACGAAGAGAAGATAAAGCAAAACAAAGATGAGAAAGGAAAATGGACAGAGAGAGAAAGACGCATTGAATCTAAGATGATACATTGCAGGGATATAGGGACGATGCAGTTACAGTTCTAATTTCACGATATATCACCCACACCTGCTCGGCGGTGCCCGCTTGGGTGACGGGGTAATGCACGGTCCCGACGGGTAGGCCAGCTTTTTCCGAGGATGTGGTGAACGGGCACACCCCCATGTCCGCGATCATTGCAGCTACCCAATCCTTGGAGATGGACACCTAGGAGGAGGAAGTGATGCATGGGTGATGACGACGAAAATGACACTGAAATGGTGCCAAGGATGATAGTCATTGAATAAAATCAGTGAAGTCGTCAAAAGAGGCGCACCAGTTCGTGTTCGTCGTCTGGGACATTGTTCAAGCTAGTGAGCTCTTCAGTGGACAGCCCTTCCACACTCAGCTCGTTGGCTGTATCTGTAATTTGATTACAAAAAAGAAAATAAAGAGGCGTGGTTTGCGCTAAAAAGCAATTAAGAATGCCACAAGAAAGCTTGAACTGAAGAAGCAGGCAAGATCCAAACAGAGTACCTCATACTTCTGTAAATATTACTCAACCACCTACACTTGTAAAACCTACACGGGCATCCATCGACACATGTACCTCCCCAATGCGTGTCTCCACTTCCGCAACTGTCCACTATAAAAGGCTACTGATTCTCCCTCTCCTTCCTCCTCATTCCCCCGCTTATTTCTTATGCCATTCCAATTACCTAGCCGCGCTGCTTCAAGCACCGCTGGGTCAACATCCCAATCGTCGTCCCATTCGTCGTTCCAGTCATTCAAAGCGCGCTCTTTGGAAGCCCCGTACACTTTCAGCCTCAAGCCAGCAGCAGGGCCATGCATTGGGTGGCCTTTGGGGGCACGCGGATCAATCGCGAAAGGCATCACCTGTTGGGAAGGGGGGCAACGTGACACGACAGGTATTTGTCATTATGAGTAAAGCAGCCAGCGATGTGTGTTGTTAGAATGCGCGTATACACGAACACAATAGTGATAGATTTAATAAACGTGGTTTGCAAACAGTATTTCGCTAGCCTAGACTTTCCGCTTCCGTGTTTGTAGTAACCTTTCTGGCTAGCCCTCATCGTAACAAATCTTCCAAGAATGATACCAACAGAATTAACTCAGCCCGTACTTCACTCACACAGCACCTCCTCGCTGCCTTACCGTCGCTCCGAAACGTTCGCAGACGTCTTTGCAAGTCTCCAGATGGTCCATTAACTTCTCCAAGGTGCCCGGTGCTGCTAGCGCCTCACACGTTGGGAACAGCAGCATTGTTTCCACGCCTGGTTGTGCGTCCCCTCCGGCTAACTTCGATATCGCATCCCAAGTTTGAGCCAAGACACCCGGTAAAGTTGTAGCTGTCGATACTACGAGTCTTTCGGTAGATTGCTCTATTTGGTCACTTGCATCGGCTTGGGCTCCATAAGAAGCTTCGTGCCAATCCACAAGATGTTGTGGTGCTGGGACAATGACGCCGTAATTGAGCACTAAATCATCGATAGCCACCCCTGCTGTTGAGTGCTGCAGTACATTCGAGCATAAAGCTCGGGTCATTGGACGATAGATTTCACTAGGCCATCTCCAGGCGTAGAATGCACCAACTGGGGAGGCAACCATTGCTATGGCAAGAACAACGCCTTGACGAATCATGTTCTTATCAACCTATCTTCGAGATTGAATGAAGGTTGACTGGAGCTTTTATAGACGCCCAATAGAAATATTAAACGCTAAATCTCAAATGTATTGCACCAACGATTCCCCAGGTTCTAGCTAGCTTGAGCTCCTTACAGCAATGCAGGTATGCAGATAGATGCAGCGATGCAGCACAAACATCAACGAACGGCAACATCAAGAAAATCGAAGAAAATTATTTTTGTTGCTCTTCTGACATCGTCGTATTTTTGAATTTTACGATGGTGTCGTAAGCTAGGCTAGCTAGCGTTCTGGCTACAGTAGACTGACTCCACTATAGCACCAAGGGTATACCCTTGATAGCACTGCAGCTGTACATCTAAGTACCGTCTAGCTAGCTCACGACTACAGAAGAGCCGAGCTAAGCTCAATTGCGTTATAAGCTATTCTCCATAGTGTTACCAACGATAAGTAGATTCACTCTTGCTGTGATGATAACTTGAGCTATCTAGGCTACCATAACCACCTAAAAGCTGATGTGCTAAGTCTAACCAGGCACGCTGCTGGGTCATGTGGATTTAGCAGACCAAGCATCTGCCAAGTGGCCGAATCGAACTCTAGCCATTAAAATTGCTGCCAACGATTATGCTAAGATTTCAGCAGCCCTCGTCAAGTTCAAGGAATTTCGACAGAGATAATTCAAAGGTATGATATCAAACCTGCCAGTGCTATAGGATAAGAACTCGTAGCATCTTTGTAGGATGCATGACCTCATTAACAGTTCGAATGATATCTCCTAGGATCTCCGCCGTCACCGATCGGCTTTAGGGTGGTCCTATGCAGGTTTTGGTTTACTCCTATGCAGTGCGGCGATTTACATTTGGCTCGGCAGCATGGCTAGCCATGGTGCTACTACACAATCAGCTGAAATGAATCACTTTGCTACTACGATTGCCGATCAAAAGCCACAGCCAGTAGATTTACCGCAAGCTAGCAGCATGGTGTACATAGGGCCACAGCGAAGCGAAGAAGGCCGAGCGACAGACGACGCGAACGACTTAGGTATGGTCGACGGCGGACTGGGAGGCTGTGACGACGTCGCCTTCGCTGTCGACGCTGCGTCGGGCCTAGCGTATGCCACCACTCCAGGTGATGCCTCGAAAACAGAGTCGCTTGGCAGTAAGAGCAACATGAAAAGCAAATCGAGAGCTCTACGAAACAACGCTAGCGTGAGCGGAACAGTGCCAATCAACCAGTACCACTACTACCAAGTGTGCGTACCGATTCACCCGCTGCAGCACACTTCAGTCAGCCTGCACCTCAGCACACCCATGGTGGGCCACGAAGCAGGCCATGCTACATCGGTAGGCAGTGTTTTGGCCTTAACCTTTGTAGCTGTGATCGGAGTTCTCATCCACATCTCCATTCTGGGAACTTGAATCTGAAAACCACTTTGTTTAGAAAACCATAGCATATGCTCACAAAGGAGGACGAGAATAATTAAGCAATTGTATGCTGTGCGTAGCATTGATCTGAATGAGATTCGAATTGCCATTCGTATCGTTGTTGTCTCCGACAGGCATCGTCTTACAATGGAGATTTGTACATCTCAACGGATGACCCTCGGCCAACCTTCGATCATGCTACCTGGATCTCAGCAGATGTTGGGCCCGAAGTATGGATTTCTGTATTAAGTGATTCATCGTTTTTACTCGTTCAGCCCTCTTATTTGGAGAATACAATGATTCATTTCCTGTTGGAATCAAGCCTCTAATCCATCCAATATCCTTCATCACTCTCTGTTCCATCCCCTTGTACTTACCCCTTACCCCTATCTTAGGATAGCATCGAAGTGGCCACTTACCTGGAAGACTTCATGCGCGCCCCTGCTACA
>Ga0307979_1000206_pt1 | contig 39567 bp, 31 predicted proteins | sample OrgLakmetage1058_FD_201833 | JGI IMG/M metagenome (GOLD analysis project Ga0307979, IMG submission 201833) | Saline water microbial communities from Organic Lake, Antarctica - #1058 | ecosystem: Environmental > Aquatic > Non-marine Saline and Alkaline > Saline | place: Antarctica: Organic Lake...
GCGCGCTATCGGAGTTTGAAATTACCGGCCTGCCCACCGTGATCCCTTTTCACCGGGCCATTGTTGAAGATCCTGCTTTTTCTAGCCCCGAAGAAAAAGACTTTGCCGTTCACACCCGGTGGATAGAAACCGAATTTGCCAGCGTAATCGAACCCTGGGATGGCGCAATTGACGAAGGCTTTGACCAAGAAGACCTCTATCGAACCGTCGTCGTTGAGGTGGAGGGCAGGCGCCTCAAAGTTGGTGTCCCCTCGGGTATCTTTGCAGCCGGGCAAAATGCGAAATTAGGCAAAGCTCCCAAGCGCACCGCTCCGGGCTTCATCACCGGAGGAGCCGCCGGTGGAACGATTTCTTCCCCCATGCAGGCCACCGTGGTGCGGGTAATGGTGGGTGCTGGGGCAACCGTCGTTAAGGGTGACACTCTGTGCGTCTTAGAGGCAATGAAAATGGAGCAACCCATCATCGCCCACCGAGATGGCACCGTCATTGCGGTGGGTGTCGCCGTTGGTGACTCAGTCTCGGGGGGTCAGACCCTGCTCACCATTGAATAAAGGTAAACTTCATTCGACCACAGATGTGTGCCACAGGGCAGACTAGGGCTCGCAGAGCGAGAACACTCACCTGAAAGGCGGGATCAACCCCCCTCGGTTTAATGGAGACTTTGGTTAGGTGATCTCCGCCACTTCTTTTGGCCGATTGGCCCCAGCATCGAACGTTGCTTCGACCTGTGTGGGTGGAACATCACCCAGGTGTCCGTGGAGGTGTCGGGTGTGACGCCAGTGAACCCAGGGCGGTTCACCTGGTCGATCAGTTACTTTTCCTAAAAGCGAGGTTTAGTATCTGGGACCATCGAGCAAAACATTGCTCTTGGAGTCCCTATTGAAGAAGCTGATCACTCCGCGCTCTGGGACGCAATTACGGCAGTGAAAATGACTGAACTCGTGGCTTCCCTTCCAGACAGAGTCGAGTCATCTCGTGGCAAGCAATCTGATTCGCGCAGTGGCGGACAAATTCAGCGTCTTGGTACAGCCAGAGCCCCTTACACAAGACCTCGCCTCCTTGCGCTGGACGAGGCCACGAGTGCCCTTGATGCGGAGACGGAAGCAGCCATTTCTGAGAGCTTGGCGTTGCTGAAAGGCCAGACCACGCTCATTGTTGTTGTCCACCGCCTCTCCACGGCTCAAAGGGCCGATGTGATCCACGTCCTAGACGAAGGCCGCAGTATTGCCTCGGGAACATTCCAAGAGCTACGAAGAGGTAGCCCTTTGGTGAAGAAATGCCTTCAGTTGATGTCATTTGACGATTAGACGTTTCTCAAAGCCCTGTAGCTTTGAGAGGTCTAATCAGTGGCTATGACGAAGCGCTCGGCTGGAAAGTTAGAGAGCCATCGTGGAAGCTTTCGTGCAGGCCGGCGAGTTCATCAGGGTGACGTTGTGCTGAGGAGAGTCTCCAAATGAGTTCGTGGTTGCTTTTTAGCAGCTGGTCATCGCTCGAGTAGAGGACCTCGTGGAGTTTTTCTCCAGGGCGTAAGCCCGTGTAGCTGATGTCTGCGGACTTACCGGACATCTCGATCATCCGCTCGGCGATATCCAATATCCTCACTGGCTGCCCCATGTCCAAGACAAAGATGGAGCTCTTTTCCCTCTCGGTGCCAGCCTGGAGAACAAGCTGGCATGCTTCAGCAATCGTCATGAAGTAGCGGGTGGCATCTGGATGGGTAATGGTGACGGGTTCACCATTTTCAATCAAATACGCGAGCGTGGGAACCAATGATCCCCTAGAGCCCAAGACGTTTCCAAACCTCACCGATAGGTACTCGCCCTCACCTTGGAGTGAAGCCCATGCGGTGAGTTCCTCTGCCAAACGTTTTGACCGCCCGAGCACACTCGAAGGGTCAGCCGCTTTATCGGTAGAGATATTAACAAACGTTTTCACTCCAGCGTGGCGTGAAGCCATCAAAACATTAAGCGTGCCCTGGACGTTAGTTTTCCATGCTTCGGAGGGAAAGTTTTCCAACACCGGTAGGTGTTTAAGAGCAGCCGCATGAAAAACAACGTCAGGCTTGTGGTGGGCGAGAATGCCGTGAATCGCCTCAGAGTCACGTATATCGGCAAGAACCAGGTTGGGTGTATCGAGGAGACCACTTTTGTACGTAACAAGCTGGGCTTGTTGGAGCCCCGTTTCATCCCTGTCCAAAAAGATAAGCTGAAGGGGGCCAAAAGCTGCAACCTGCTTGCACAGCTCAAGCCCAATAGAGCCGCCAGCCCCCGTAACCAAGACGGTCTTGCCAGAAATCATAGAACTCACCTGGGGAGAGTCGATAGTGACGGCCCGGCGGCCCACCAAGTCTTCAATACCCAACTCACGCAAAACAATGTCACGGCCAGCGGAGCCTAATATTTCGCTGAAGCTTGGGAGCACCAGGATCTCAAGTCCCAAGGGGGAGGCGACTTCATTAATTCTTGCCAAAACATCCGAGTTCGCGCGGGGAATCGCAACAATGAGGGTCTCTGCACCCGTGTTGTTGACAATCAATTCAAGATCATCGAAAGAGCCCAGCATCTTGACCCCAGTAATCCACCGATTGGATTGCTGAGGATCATCATCCAGGAGCCCGACGGGAACATATCGAGACTGGGGGTCCTGGAGCAACTGTGGAATCAGGTTGTCTGCCATCTGGCCGGCGCCATAGACCAGCGCGCGTTTGGCCCCCAGAGACTCGTGTCTGGTCGCACGATAAAATCTCCTCAGTGTGCGGGCAGCCCCACTTGCCAAGAGAAAGAGCGGTGTGGCGATAAAGACAACACTGCGAGGAATTCCCCACTCGGCGCCAAAGAGATACACCGCTATGGCGAAGGGCACACTGGTCAACGCGGTGGAAATCAGTAACGCGACGAGTTCATCAAACGATGCCGTCTTATGTCGCGATCGGTACAGGCTGACTATTTTTCCAAAGACAAAACTGACAATGGCCAAAGACGCCCCCAGGATGCTGAAGGCCACCACCTCAATCGCACTGAGGTCAAATTCGTACCGAAATGCTCCCGCAAGAAAAACCGCCCCAAACCAGGAGAACGAATCAAAGAGAGCCTGGCCTCCCATCTTTCGGCGAACCCACCCAAAGACCACTCGGTCCACCTTTTTCATGTCTCTCTCACTTTACCCCCCCCCTGGTGTAGTGGGAGCCTCCCGCGAAACAGCAATTGCGAAATACCTTCGCACGAGCCCGTGTGCTTTTTCCTCTGCCCTCTCCACTTTAGGAGCTAGTTCCCTCGCATTATTCACCCAAGGGCGCCCGAAAATGAGATGTTTTTCTAGTTCTAGCCCGACCCTGAGCCGGCAGCGGGGCTGGAACCCCCAAAAGGTTCCATCACTTCAGCTCCCTGGGGATTTACGCCTCGACCAAGGAAAACCACCACCAAAGACTTGAGGAGAATGCCAACATCACAAGTAAAGGAATACGTGTCCACGTATTGCGCGTCAAGCTCCAACCTTTCAGCCCAAGTGAGGGTGTTCCTGCCATTCACCTGAGCTAACCCCGTGAGTCCGGGCCTCACGTTATGTCTTGTGGCCTGTCGGGAATCGTAAAGTGGCAAATATTGCGCCAAAAGAGGCCGTGGGCCCACCAGGCTCATGTCACTTCGGACCACATTCCATAGCTGTGGCAATTCATCAAGGCTCAACTTGCGGAGAAACCGCCCCAGAGGGGTCAGGCGATTTGCGTCAGCTTGGGAGGGCAGGAGCCCTGTTTCGGTTTCCATCGTTCGAAATTTGAATAAATTGAAAGGTGCGCCCAGCAGCCCGGGCCGAGTTTGGATAAAAAGGACAGGCCGCCCCTGCGCAATAAGCGCAACGACCGCAACGACCGCCATCACTGGGCTAAGCAGGACGAGAAAGACAACAGCAAAGAGAACGTCCAACATTCTTTTTACCGGTACAAACAATTTACGGCTCACGACAGAAATTTCCTAGTCCTTCGACCTAAGAAATTCTTTAACAGCACCTTCGATTCGGTCCCACTGGTCGTCTGCAAGATTTGAACCACTGGGGAGCGCGACACCCGTGTGGAAGAGGCTCTCCGATGACCCGTCGAGATAGGCTTCGCAGTGCTCATAAAGAGGTTGAAGATGCATGGGTTTCCACAGAGGCCGCGATTCAATGTTCTTTCCTTCAAGATATTCGGACAACTCTTCAGCCCTCCATGGAAGCTGCTCAGACACAACCGCCGAGCTTAGCCAGCAGTTGTCCTCGTCATCATTTCCGCCAAACACTTCGACGCCGTCGACCCTTCTAAACAGCTCTCGATACTTACGGCGGTTTTCGCGGCGGCGCTCAATCATTTCGGGGAGGCGTTGGATCTGTGCCCTGCCAAGGGCCGCCAATACATTACTCAACCGATAGTTATATCCAAGCTCTCGGTGTTCGTAATGAACGACCGGCTCCCGCGCCTGGGTCGCTAAAAACCGAACCCTCTTCGCCATCGTTTCGTCATCGGTGAGGACCATTCCCCCACCCGACGTCGTCGCAATCTTGTTTCCATTAAAAGACACAATCGAGGCAGCCCCAAAACTCCCTGCCGGCTTGCCCTGGTGGAAAGCGCCGAGTGACTCGGCAGCATCCGCAAGCACTGGAACTCTATATTTTTCACAGAGCGAAATGATGGCTGTGTAGTCCGCTACTTTGCCTAAAAAATCCACAGGTAAAACCGCCCCGATGTTTCGGCCTGAGGACGATACCGCGGCAAGGGCTTTCTCAAGCAACGGAAGCGAAAGGTTGCCGGTCTCAGGAGCTGAATCAACAAAAACAGGGACAGCGCCCACATACGAGATTGCATTCGCTGTGGCTACAAACGTCATGGTCGCACAGATAACTACGTCTCCGGGCTTCACCCCCAACGCCTTCAACGCCAATTGAAGGCCTGCCGTTCCTGAGGCCACACCCACAGTGTGCGCCCTGCCACAAAGTTGTGCGACCTCAAACTCAAACGCGTCGAGATCCGGCCCAGCAGGCGCAGCCCAACCCGAATCGAGCGCTTCCGAAACGAACTTTTTTTCGAGGCTGCCAACATCGGGCGGTGATAAAAATATTCTGGGTTCGGTCACAATTCAAGATTTTAGCCGAGATTTAGCGGCCCGGGGTTTAGGGCCGTCTGATATTTCCACCGTATGGCCGTGTTCAAGGGAACTGTGATGGATAACCCGAAGGAAAGACCCATTCCACGTCACTATTCGATGATTTCCCGTCAAGAAGTGTCCGAATGTGTCGACGCTTACCCCAAAGTAGGCCAGTGTCACGCTGGCACCCTCAGGCCCGTTTTTTGAACGGAAGTGGCCGACTTGGAAGGTGGTTGTTTTCGGGATATTCACCGAGAGAAGGGTTGGGGGTGCGGCCGATAGATCGCCGGCATTTCACCATCCGAGACCGCGTCGAGACTGAACCACTCCTCGGTTCTAGCCATTCCCAAACGATGATCTCCCCAAAAGTGGGTCATTCTCGTTCCATGATTTGTCAGGAAACCAGTCGCAGGCTCTGTGCGCCACGGGTTCGCGCGAACCCACGCACGTTATTGGCCAACAAACTCAACACCTCCCCGCCACATTGGAGAATCTGTCTCGCCTATTCAACCCAACACCGCGGCAATAAAGGCGAAAACCGCTCCGTCAGCCCCATCGAATGAAACGCGACCGACCGGTGGATAATTTGCTCTGTAGGTCATCTGGCGGGAGGACACCGGAAGAATTCACTGGTTAGCTCCCATGAGGTTTCCTGACTCACCGGCATGCGAGCGAGGGGGGGAAACCCTGTATTCGCGGATGTATGGCCCGGGCAGGCAAGAGCATCACCGTTGGCAACACTTGCCGCTTTGGCATGGGAAAAACAGAAAACGACCCTGAAGCAGAATGCGTGTGGACCGGATTGAATTGCATGTCCCAACTCAGGAGCCCCCGAGGGAAATATTCTCCATGGCGCCGGTTGCGCGTTATCAATCAGACAGCATCGTCGGTGCAAGTGTCCTGGTGAAATGAAGACCAGGAGGGAACACAAAGCCCACCATTTGTGGGCTCCTCGGATTCCCGCGGTCCCGGCCTTACGGACGGCGGTAGCGCGGTGGGAACTCTTTTGCCCCCTACCCGCCCGCGCGCTGTCGTCCATCACGTCGGACAACGAGCCGGAGTTTACGTCTCATCAGAAAGTTGCGGAAGCCGTTGAGGTTCCGGCCTGACGTCATGATCGATGCGTGGCATATCTGCTGGGGGCCTAAGAAGAGCCGAATGGACGCGTCCAACGCTGTCTGCCTGAAATGCGTCGATGATGTCCTCCAGGACCAGCAACTGGAGTGTATGACCCGCATCAACAGCGGGCTCCAGAAAGTTGCGGATTGGGGACCCCCGCGGGAGTATTTGAAGAACCACGCTCGAAGGGGGCAATCACCTGGAGGTGTTGCTTTACGGCCTGGAACGGGGACCGGTGATGAACTCGGGAACGGTGATTGTGGCCGGGCCCTACCTCTAGAATTTGAAGATGCGGGTCATTCTTTTGCCCTACAACATTGCGGGGACAGCATCGTCCCTAGCTTTTGCCCTCAGAAAACGTGGCCATTCCGCTGAGGCCTGGGTGTACGCTCTCGATTGGCTGAACATCGGGGCTGACCGGGTGTTAGTCCGGTCACATCACAAGAGTAGCTTTTTCCTGCAATTGGCCATTCAGATGCGAAAGTGGAGGATGCTTTCTTATCTCTGGAAAGCTGATGTCGTCGTATATTGCTTTGGGGCGACAGTGTTTTACCCTGCGAGAGGAAGTTTCCCCAAATGGGCGTATCCCTTTTGGGTCGCCTACAACTTGGTGAACATGGGGATACAGCTCATTGAACTCGCGGTCGCGAAGGCCAGAAAAATAAGAATCGTCGTACTTTTTCAAGGGAACGATGCTCGCAGACGTGATTACGCGATTAAGAACTTCGAGATAAATTTTGCCCGGGAAGCAGATGGGATTTACTCAAGTGCCGGCGACTTTGTCAAACGGTGCCAATCATGGCTATTTGATCATTTGGCGGACGAAATTCTCTTTATGAACCCAGATTTGGGACATGTTCTACCGCCCAGGTCAAAATTCATGCCATACCCGAGTGTCGCCGCTGGAGACTTCAACTTTGCGGGAGTCACGCAGACCCGGGGTCCCCTCGTGATTGGTCACGCTCCGACGTCGAGGAAAATCAAGGGAACCGAGCTCGTGATAGCTGCTGTGCAGAATCTCAGAGCCAGTGGAATTGACGTCGAACTAAAGCTTTTCGAGAATATTAGGCGGGACGAGGCCCTTAAGCTCTACGCGCATGTTGATGTTTTTGTCGATCAACTTTTTGCTGGTTGGTATGGTGCTGTCGCAGTTGAACTAATGGCCATGGGTAAGCCCGTTATCGCATACGTTCGAGAAGATGATTTGGTTCATGTCGATCCGAGCTTCGCAAAAGACCTTCCTATCTTGAGCTGCAAGCCTGACGAGCTGGAGCAAACTATTCTGCGTTTAACACAAACAAGTCGTGCGGAGCTGAACCAAATGGGCCGAAACGCGAGGAACTTCGTGGAAAAATGGCACAACCCAGTTCTCATATCTGAACACATCATCCGTTGAAACAGCTGCCCATCGTCACACGATTTTGTTCTTTGTCGGCCTCAAGATGGCTATCTCGTGTTCTCACAGGTTTCTTGGGGCTCCGCCGCTATCAAGCTATCCCCTAGTGAGCACGGCACATTCTGTTTGGGACAGTACAAAGTTACTGTTCCTACAGCGACGTCGGTCACGGTTTTCCCAGTTTGTGGACAACCAGCGGTGTTTGCATGTAGCCCACGATGCTGCGGCTGCTCCGCGCTGAAAATAAACAAATCCTGCACCAGACCCGAAGTCCGAATTAGTTTCTAAGGTGGCAAGGTAAAATAGAATTCACGGGTTGTGAGTGGAGAAAAAGCCTCACTCCATTACGCTATTCCGATATCGTGGACTTAACAATCCCATCGGGGAATGAGGGTTTTTTGTTCAGGCAGGTTTTTGAAGTTCTTTCTTTATTGCCAACTCGGCAGAGGTCAATCTACTACTGGCTCTTGGTGTTTCGTGCGTCTCTATCTTTGATGGACTTGGTTGTCTTGGCTGCTTTGGGAGCATTTTTCTCTCTACTGACCGCGGAAGTCCAGGGCGGTGAAGCGATTTACCTGGGTCTGAATTTTGGCTCAAGCTTCCAAGACTACGGTGTGGTTTTATTGGCGTCCGTAGGCATACTTTTCGTTGGCAAGAGCGTATTGGCTTCATGGGCCATGTGGGCGATGGCTCGCTTCATCGGCCGGATCGAGACGTCTGCGGCTTCTCGGATCGCAGAGTTTCTGTTTTCCGGAGATAGGGAACGGCTTAGTAATTTTTCTCACGCGGAGATTCTTTGGGCTTCAGGAAGCTCAACCTCGGCCGCCTTCAGCCAGCGCCTCACGAATTTTTCGAATTTTGTTGCCGAGAGCACCATGGTCGCCTCGATCAGCCTCTTCTTGTTTTTTGCAGATCCTCAGCTGGCAGTTGTTGTCCTCGTCTACTTCGCGGCGTTCGTTGCTTTTTTTTCTTTGTTTGTCAATCGTTGGATTGCTGCTTTAAGCATTCGAGTTGCGGAGGGTGGAGTCCGTTCGACGACCGCGATGACTCAATTACTGGGGCTTTATAGAGAGCTCAAGGTCGTTAGCCAAACAGATTTCTTTCTGGGGGAATATAGAAGCTCCAGGGGAAACATGGCGAACGCCTCGGCGCTGCAAGGCTTCGCTGCAGGTATACCCCGAATGGGACTTGAGGTTGCCCTTTACGCAGGAGCAGTGGGTTTCTTAGCCTTCGTCGTAGTGTCTGACAGAGGAGTTGACGCCTTAGTTGGTTTTATGATCATTATGGTCGGCGCTTCGAGGATTGTTGTCGGATTAGTCCCTCTGCAGCGGGCGGTCAGCGATTTGCGATCAGACACAGCTGTCGCTGAGATGTCTTTGAAGCTACTCACTCAAGCATCTGGCGTTGCAGGAAATGACAGCGCCTCGCTCGCCGTTGTTCGGGAAAGGTCGAATACCTATGTACCCGTGAGAATAAGTTTCTCGGATGTGGGCTTCAGCTATCCCCATTCTCAACATGAAACACTCTCAGATGTCACTTTCGAAGTTCGTGCCGGTCAGTTTGCAGCCTTTATCGGCCCATCGGGAGGGGGTAAGTCCACAATCGTTGATCTAATGTTGGGGTTCCTTGCGGCTGATCGTGGGCGAGTGGAAATAGAAGGTGTATCTCCGCCAGATTTTTTGCAAGCTCACCCTGGCAGAGTCGGTTTTGTGCCCCAGAAGCCGGGGGTAGTTGCGGGTACGCTTGCCGACAATGTAGTTCTGGGAAATTTCAGGCGCGATGAAGGCCGGCTCCTTCAAGTTCTGTCGCAGGCGCGACTCGAGGACTTGATCTCGGCGCGGCCCGAAGGAGTCGAGTTTGATTTAGGAAAACAGCTGGACACATTGAGTGGGGGACAATTGCAGAGGCTGAGTTTGGCAAGAGCGCTTTACCTAGAACCGGACTTGTTAGTCTTGGATGAAGCCACAAGCTCCTTGGACGTGTTGACTGAATCTGAGGTTTTTAAGAATGTGCTAAAGCCCAACGCAGGGAGGACCACCGTAGTAGTTGCGCACAGGCTTGCAACGGTCGTCAAGGCAGATGTCGTTTTTCTTGTGGATCGCGGAAAGATTACTGACTTTGGAACCTTCTCGGACTTGAAGCGTCGCAGTCCAATGGTTGCGGAATTCGCTGAGCTTTCCTCTATAGAACAGAAGGGCCCCAGCTCCGATGAAGAGCGTTGATACCCGCGAACCAATTCATGGGTTCAGCGACACTGAGGAGGCGCCGCTAAACCAGAGGTTTCCCGGCGGTGGAGAAAGCCAACGTCTGGTTGGCTTGCTTTTCGAGATGGTTTCGTCATGAGGGTTGCTGTGCTTGGGCGTTCCGCGTTACTTTATCGCACTGCAGAGAGGATCCTTAAAGAGAACCATCAGATTGTGGGGATTGTTTCGGCGAAAGAGAGCCCGGAGGACACCCGAACAGTCGAGGATTTCGAGGTTTTAGCGGGCCGCCTGAATGTCCCTTTTCTTCGCGCTTCGAAACTAAAAGATTATCATCATGAGCTAACGTCCTGGAGGGCCGACATAGGTGTCAGCATAAATTTCCCAACGGTCCTCTCAGAACCCACTTTGAGCGTCTTTGCTTTCGGTGTCCTCAACGTGCATGGAGGGAACCTTCCTCGATACCGCGGCAACGCGTGCCAGGCCTGGGCGATTATCAATGGCGAAAGCGAAGTGGGTCTCTGCGTCCACAAGATGGAGGGGGATAGCCTGGACTCCGGTGACATAATTTCACGGGCCACCAGGAAAATAGACCTTCGAACCAAAGTTACAGAAATTCTTGAGTGGGTGGCTGACTGTGCTCCCGATTTAATTTCGACCGCCCTTGTGAGGCTCAATGAAAATCCGGAATTTATCCTTGAGAAGCAGAGCAAATTGCCCCAAGACGCATTGCGGTGTTACCCGCGGCTTCCCGAGGATGGAAAAATCCTCTGGACGGATTCCGCGGTTACTATCTTGCGGCTCATTAATGCACACAATCACCCGTATTCTGGAGCCTACGCCGATTTCAGCGGTTCCGATGTCACGATTTGGGATGCTGATTTGGAAGAAGACGGTGAGGTCTTCTTGGCTGTTCCGGGTCAGGTTCTCAAAATCCTGGCAGACTCGGTCGTCGTCGCCTGTGGTGAGGGCAAACTTAGGATCCGCGAGATTGCCGTTGGTTCCAAACTGATGAATCCAGCAAGTCTCGTCAAGTCCCCTCGCCAAAGATTCCGATGAACCCTTACCTTGGCCTAGAATTAGGGGCCATAAGATTTGGGTTTAGGCACATCAAAATATTTTGAGTGGGGATTCGTGGTTATGTCGAAGCTTTTGCGTCGTGGGACGGTGTCCTTACTTCTCGTCAGATCGGCAGTCATACTCATTGCCAGATGGGTCGGGTATGTGTCAGTTCTGGTTCCGTGGATCCTCATCAATGCTTGGTTTGTGAGAATATCAACCGGCCAAAGGCGGTTTTTAAGGTTGGTTTGGGGCAGCACGCCGATTCACAACCTCGCCTTATGGTCGAGAGCAATGAGAGCAGGGGGGTGGGAGTCCGAAACATTTACGCACCCTCACTTCTCGATGCACCAGCGGGAGGATTGGGACAAAATCCTCACAGAGGAGTTCCCGGGGCGTTCTCAGTACTTGGCTTCGCACCTGGCATTTGTGAAATCTCTTTGGGCTTACGATGTCTTTTTTATTCCCCTTAATGGTTTTTTTCTAGGCTTCGAGTCGAGCAAGCATTCCCCCAATATCCTTCGAAGGTTCCATGGGAACCTTCTGAAGTTCGCGCGAAAGAAGGTCGTCCTGCTCCCCTACGGTGCAGACGCTTACGTCTACCGGAGAATCCGCTCTGTTGCCCTAACCCATGGCTTAATGACCTCCTATCCGATTCCTGCCCGAAAGCAGAGGGCGATTGCGAAAGATGTTGATTTTTGGACTGACATAGCCGATGCCGTAATTCCCGGAGTTATGGGGCGAGATGGGATTGGTCGCTGGGACTTGCTTGTTCCCAGCGCCGCCTGTGTCGACCTAGAATTTTGGCGACCGTCGAATCGCACCAACCGGTCTGATGGCCGGTCCGGGCAAGTAGTCGTTGCACACGCACCGAATCATCGTGGTTTCAAAGGGACCGAATTTGTTATTCGGTCCGTCCGACAGCTCCAGGAAGAGGGACTGTCGGTCGAACTTCGTCTAATTGAGGGTTTGAGCTTGCGGGAGGTTAGGGACGTTCTCTCGTCCGACGTGGATATTCTTGTCGAGCAGCTCGTTACTTTTGGTCATGGACTTAACGGCGTAGAGGGAATGGCCTCATCTCTTCCAGTCGTCTCGAACCTAGAAGATCAGGAATTTCGGGACTTTCTGGATTCCTACACGTTCTTTGGGGAGTGCCCGATTGTGTCAGCTAACCCAGGCAAATTGACCAGCGCGCTCAGGGACTTAGTGGTCAATCCCGAGAAAAGGAACCGACTTGGGCACGCAGGAAGGGACTACGTAGAGCGTTGGCATTCCCCCACAGAATCAGAGCGGGCATTTCGAGCCATCATTCGCTTCATTGAAGGGGATGAATTTGCTCTAAAAAACTTTTACCACCCTCTCGCCGGAGAGATTCCGCCCGAGAAGAGGTAGAGAATATCGCCCCTAGTTTCTTGACAATTGGGAGTCTTCTACCACTCGCGCCAAACCTTCGAGCAGTCCAATCTTTGGTTTGTGCAGTTCTGCTCGCATTCGTGACGCATCTGCGATGAGATTATGCGGCAATGCGCGTCCGGACGGTATTACGTTCGCGGGCGTACCCGCCAACCTGCCAATTGCGCGAGCGATATCGCCGATAGCCCATTCTTCGCTTCCCGCGATGTTGACGGTCCCAGAAAAACCCTTTGCTGCCGCCACCGTCGCTTGGGCAGCGTCATCTACGAAGATCGGCGAGACCAAGGTTCCATTCTCACCATCAACAGTAATTGGCTCACCGGCAAGGACTCTATTGACCAACCTTGGGATTAACATTGTTTCTGCCTGGCCAGGACCGTAGATGAAAAAGTACCTCAGAATTGCGATTTCCATCAGCTCGTCGTAGGTCCTCGCGAATGCTTCAGCGGCGAATTTGGTAGCTAAGTAGAAATTCAGGGATCCAGGAGGCGCTAACACCGAATCCTCGTGGAGCATTCGACCGGACGGTCGATAGACCCCTCCAGTGGAAGCGAGGAGAAAACTTTTACTGCTTGCTGCGTGCGCAGAGGCGAGCAAGTCCACCGTAGACCGAAGGTTCACATCAAATATTTCTACGGCTCTATTCGGAAACTCCTGATAGTGCCGAGACTGAGAAAGGTGGACCACTGTTTCAGGAATTCTTATGCCGCTGGTGGTGAAAGTGTTTTTTGAAAAATCCGCCTCGACCTCAATCACCTTCCCCCTAGCAAAACCCGGCATGGACCTGCCAATCGAAGATACGTCCTCATTTTGTTCGAGAAGAATTTCGACCACTTTTTTCCCAAGCAGACCCGAGGTTCCAGAAACAAGAAAGCCTGAGCCGCTCACTGTCGAACCATCTGTCCGCTGGTCAATGTCCCCCAGTACCCATTATCAAAAGGATCCCGCCGCGATTTGTCCACCCCTAGGAAATCAAAAACCGCCTTTTCGATGTCCGCCAGTACGAGAGGCGAGTGGTGCCTTTGCACCCACTCTCGGTACCGTTTTGCGTGGTCAATCAGAACCTCTTCCCGGCCTCTCTCTTCAATATCGCTTATTACGCAGGAGGTTTGTGTAACGATCTCGTCTGCTGAGGCCGCCGCGTACCATGGCTCCCGGCTACCCACTAGCTCCACGCCCAAAGAATCCAACCCCCGGCTCACGTGAGGAACGCCTTGCTCCAACATGCGGAGATCGAATGCACCAATCGCGCAGTACGCAAATTGGTTCCAAGAAACGTCACACGCTCCTCCGAGCCTTTGCAGTCCACGTCGCGGCTGAGGGAGCCGCCACTGGACATAATCGCTGAGCCCATGCTGAGAAAAAAAAGTCCTAGACTCGGTCACCTGCAGACCCCAGTCCAAAGTCACCAGCCCCACACGAATCCCTTTTTCTCTCAATTTTCGAAAAGCTTCGAGCGCAGAATACGTTCCCTTATCGTGCAGGGCCGACCAGTTGTGGCTTGCTCCAAGAAATATCAAGAAATCACTCTCGGTACTAAGCAGAAGCTCCTTTCGAAGCTCCGAATCAGTTACGTATGGAGTCTCAGGGTTTGGAATATATGGGTGTGGAACCGCTGCCCAGTTGTCGCCCCACAACTGCCTGACGGCCTTAATGGATTCAGGGTCGATATTGGTAACCAACGCAAATTCACACTTCCGGATTTCCCGACGGTAAAGCCTCTTTATGAATCTCTCGACCCAGTCGGCGGACGCAGACAATGCCCATCGAGCCGTGCCGTGCTCGAGCGCTATCAGCATCACTTTTCTCCTCCGCGGGAGCCGAACTTTGAGTAGGAAATTCGCGCCGTAAACGATAGTGGCGTTCCCGGGAATGTCCCGCGGCCGAAAGCGCGGCGGCCTTGCCCCCGCCAGGACCAAAACCAAAACAGCTGCGATACGAATACTCCGGCGTGTTCGAGCGTTTGCTCTCCTCCATATTGGCTGAAGGCCCTTCCACAGAAAGCTCCCTTTGAATGTCCTTCGAATTCGAACCATCCAAGAGGCCGGGAACTGCAGCAGGGCAGAGTTGGCGGTATCCGCATTTGGTATATCTTCCCACGAAGGAGTGTTAACCCACTCCAAGCTCGGAACCTCAAAGTCGACCTCTTCCCAAGCCGGCGCGGACATGGCGTGAGTGAGGCCAAATTCGATAATCTTGCTACTGCTAGGAATCCCCAGTTCTGACTCCAAGGTAATCGCGTTGTAATACGCGTTATTTGCAGTGTTCCCCAGGTGTGTGACGTGGCTAACTGTCCGTGCAACGCTTGTGTCCATCACCTCAGTTTAGGCCAAGCCATGTCCTAAAGTGTGAGGCTCCGGCTCGATACCGTCCCTTAGTCACATGCAACGCAGGTTACGTCCCTGGGAGTGGTGTAATTTCCGGCTGCTGAGCGTCGCTGTTGCGATGTGAAGAGCCACCGTGTGATGGTCAGTGAGAACCGATCAAAGTTACTCACGCGAAGGACACCACACGATGGCTCTTGACCAGTCTGCCCTGCTTGATCTGCTTGCCCAACTGAAACTCACCGATGTCACCGACCGTATTCGCGTCGCGACCGAGAAGCTCTATCAGGAGCTGATCGATGCTGAAGCGTCGGCGTTCATCGGCGCCACCCCGTTCGAGCGCACCACCGAGCGCAGCACCCACCGCAATGGCGCCACGCTCAGAACGTTGACAACGACTGCCGGGGATTTGGAGCTGTCGATCCCGAAGCTTCGGCAGGGAACCTTCTTCCCCGCTTTGCTGGAGCGTCGCCGCCGAGTCGACCAGGCCCTATTCGCTGTCGTGATGGAGGCCTACCTTCACGGGGTCTCCACGCGCAAGGTTGACGATCTGGTGAAGGCTCTCGGCGCTGATTCAGTGATTTCGAAGTCGGAGGGGTCGAGAATCTGCGCGGGTCTCGACGAGGAGGTCGCCCAGTTCCGCGACCGGGATCTGGCCGCGCTGGGCTTCCCGTATGTGTTCCTCGACGCCACCTATTGCAAAGCGCGCGTGAATCATCGGATCGTGTCCCAAGCGGTCGTCGTCACTGTTGGTGCTGCCGCCGACGGGCGCCGCGAAGTGCTTGGCTTCGACGTCGGAGACACCGAGAATGAGGCCTTCTGGACGGGGTTTCTGCGGTCGTTGAAAACTCGCGAGCTGGGCGGGGTGGCATTGGTGATGTCTGATGCGCACTCGGGGCTGAAGAAAGCCATCAACACCGTCTTTCAGGACGCGAGTTGGCAACGCTGCCGAGTGCACTTCATGCGCAACGTCCTCGCGGTGGTCCCCAAGGGCAGCCAAGACATGGTCGCCTCGGTAATCCGCACGGTCTCTGCTCAACCCGACGGGCACCACATCAGCAAGCAGTTCTCCAAAGTCGTTGCGATGTTGGGCCGCTCCCACCCCAAGGTTGCGATCATGCTCGACGATGCCCGAGACGACCTGCTCACGTTCGCCGCTTTCCCGCAACGGCATCGGCGACAGATTTGGTCAACGAATCCGCTGGAACGCGTCAACAAAGAGATCAAACGCCGCACCGATGTTGTGGGCGTGTTCCCGAACCCAGCCGCCCTGTTGCGCCTCGCAGGCTCTGACCTGATCGAGCAACACGACGAATGGGAAGCTGGCGACCGACGCTACTTCTCCGCAGCCTCGATGCTCGAGCTCAAGGCCATGAACGTCAGCACCGAGACGATTGAGGAGGTGAACCTCATCCCAGAACTCACCGCCGCCTAAGCTGAATCCACTGGCCCGCACGGCGATAAGAAAATACACCACTCGGCGGGACGTGACCTGCGACGCAGGACCTTGCAAGACTGCGGAACCCCTGTGGCCGACAGTACGACTCTTCGGCTCTGCGCTGACAACACAAAAAGGGACACAGGCTGTGCCTCCTGCTTTTATAGGCGCGACTGAAAGCCCCGCTACCTCAACATCCCGCCGAGGAGAGCGAGAGCAAGACCAATCGGCACGCTAGTGTAGCGACATGGAAACATCCCCACTTGAAACGTGCTGACTGCAACAGGGCATTAGGAAATCTACGAGACCTTCCGAGATCCGGTGCCCGAAATTCCCAAGTGGAAAATCCAAAGGATTTCGAATTTGTGCCCGCATGGGGGACTGGTCCGTCAGACTAAATGGAACAAAGTCGAGGCGGGCCCCGCAAATTCTGAGGTGTGCGCGAGCCTAGGCCCGGAAGTGGCCGCAGCATGGAGTGAACCTCGATCGCAACCTTCGCTACGCCAACGGCGCCGCCAGAATTGAGATAACAGCCAACCCCGCTCCCGAGATAATTTCCAGGACAATCTCCGGAAAGTGATTTTTTCCCAAAACACTGTCTGCGACGCGCCGGAAATATGAGCCTTCAATTCTGCCAACGCATCTCCCTCCTGCAGTTAGCCAGCTTTGTCGGGCTCTGCATATGTCCGTCTAAGCAGATCGTCTGCTTTCGAAGGGCGGCTCTGAATGGCTAACCCCAGTTTCGAATCAGTGGAAAGTGCATTCCATAAACGGGGACATTGGATCGGAAGGATTGTCTTCGGAGGCTCATGATCTCAAATAATCCCGAATTTCACGCGACGTTAGCGGGCCCATTGTTCAATCTGTTCATAAGCATCTTCGATGATTTGACTTTGGAAGAAGATACCCTTCTCTGGCTTCGAACCGAGAGAGAGAATGTTGTGAGGAGTGAGCTCATCGACGAGTTGAGCTTCGGAAGTAGCCTTACGGTTCGCCGCTAGAGATGGCAGCGGATACCCGCGACCAAGCTCGATTGCTTTGATGAACGCTACTTCGGCCTCTCCAATACCTATTGGGACAAGAAATTCATCAAAAACGCGCTGAATTGCAATTTCCTCAGTCAAGATATCCCCCGTTGGGTCCATGAGCTCGACTGTCAGCGGGAATACACCATCTCCAGCCATCTCCGGACAGAAGCTGGAATAGTTGGTTACCCTGTGGACCCGGTGTCCGGGCGTATGGTCAACCACGTAGTGTAAATCTCGGAGAACGTCGGGTTTCTCTAGTAGCCCGAGGTGGACCAGCCACGTGGTCAAGGGCCTCTCCGGACGCACTTCGGAACTACTTAAACCTGGGTCCAAGTTGGTCGGGAGCATTTCAATAAGGCCCTTGCGCGCAGCGGTCCAAACTAGCAGTTCGGAGTTAACCTCATGAGTCCCAGTTGGGCTCGCAATCCGAACTCCCGATAAAGCGCCCCTCGTGAAGCTAAGACTCTCAATTTTGGAGCTAGTGCTAAAAACGACTCCCCGCGATTTGAGCCAAGACACAGCACCATCCACCCACATTTGCATTCCCCCCGCTCGAGGGTAAAAGGACTTCTTTCCTGACGAGTATTTATCCGGCAAGGTGCGCTGGTTCGGCCACCCCAGAACTGACCGCCACTTTTCCTCACTGTATTTTCTCCTAGTTTCAGTTTCGTCGAGAGCAACGTACCTTTCCATGGCGGAAATTTTGCATGCAAGCACACTGAGATCCTCGGCCGGGCGTGCATACTTTTGCTCAAGCCTCCGGAGGTAAGGAGCCGAAGCAACCGGGCCGAACCGATTCCGGAGGTAGGCGGAAGCGGAATCGTCTGAACTAGCAAGAGAATCCCCTGTGGGCTCAACACTTTCTACATGTTCAAAGAATGCTTGGGACAATTTATTGCTCTCCGCTGCCTCGCGTCGAAGGTCAACGTAAAAGGACTCATGGTGCACCAAACCATGCCGAATGTAGCCGCCAAGGTCGCGCTGACTGCCTTCGAGCACATTCCATTCTTCTTTTCCTAGCACACCAAGCAACAGCGAATCTATCTCCGCCACACCGGTCTCCTGAATGTTATGCGTACCGTAGTCGAAAGGGCCAAATTGACCGAAGTGCCGAGACCTCAAAAGACCTCCCGGTTCGTCGCCAGCTTCAACTACGAGGGTGTCCTCGCCAAAACCCCTTTGGGTGAGTAGCAGGGCGGAAAACAAGCCGGAAAACCCCGAGCCAAAAATTATGTGCTTGCTGTTCGCCATTACTCTCTCTCAATCTCGCTGTCAGGTATCAGGTAAAAAAAGTCATAATGAGCCAGAGCCCCATGCAAAACAGAGGGCCGGTCTCTCCAGGCGGGGGTTATCCAGGTCTGATACCGATAGGGAAGGTCAGAGGCCCCCCATCTCGACTTGAAGCGGTACACACCGCTTTGACTCCTCCAGGTCCCGCCCCAATTCCATGATGAGAACCCTCGGGAAGCCGCGTGGCGCATCGCGTGAAAACAAAGCCCATAAATGGCCTGCCGAAGCCGCCCCGAATCATTCGCAGCTGGCAAGTAGTATTCGCAAACCGATCCAAAATATAGAACCAGGAGCGAGGCACACGGAGTCCCGTCCTTCTCCTCCGCAACCCAAATCTCGTAGTCTACGTGCCGTTCAAAACTCGATCCAAATAGCTGGAAGAAGCCAGCGGGCTTATGTCGACCGCCAATTCTAGACATGTTCTCCAAGTGGAGCGTTTCGAGAACCTCGACAGCATCATCTCGATAACTCGAAAAACCCAAATCCCCATTTTGTGACCTGCGGATAGAGGTTCTTGTATTCTTATGCACCATTCGGAACAGTCCATCTTCGCCATCAGCAATCAGAGGTTCTAGAGAAGAAACCTGGCCGATTCGGAAGTCCTCTAATGAGTCCGGCAAGTCGACGTGATATTCCGAAAAGGGGTCCTCCACGACGGTAAAGGAGGTGACTTGATTGTCAAGCAATAATTCTTCAAGCCCTTGGTTCATTTCCTCAACAGCCGTTGAATCCGAAGAAACGATGTCTCCATGGCCTCCAAAAAAAGGTAGTGAATTCCAGACCTTTCCAACCGGTCCCTCCGCTTCGAGGACCGGGAGGAACGCTCTCTCGGTGGAGTCTTTTCCGAGAACTGAAATGCTCCGGTCGCGCGAATTTGTCACCCTTCGCACAAAGTCCACGTACCTAGGGGACTGCCAAAAAGACCCCAGTCCGGGCAAAAAGAGCTTCGTCTCGGCTCCCCCAGAAGCTGGCTGATTGTTGTTACCTCCGCGCACCTCAATCATCAGCAGCCCCCGATGGCTCTCCCCGAAATAAATGTAAGCAATACTCATACGGGAGGTACGAGGCGTCCACCTTGAAGTAACGGGTCAGTGATTTCTCCGCAAATTCCAACAGTGACTCAAGGTTTTGATGGTGAGCCTCTGGCTGGCGAAAATCCACCCGAGTCCTCATAAAATCGACCACGAGCTCGACTTGGGCGATGTCGAACAATTTCGACAAAAGAGAAAAAATATATCCTTCATTCCTCTCTTCGTCGTCAATGTACCGCAGATTAAAGGCACCAGACACGAAGACATGATCGAAGCTAGAAGCGCGGAGAAAGAAATCAGAATCACACGAAAAATTCTGCGTCGGATACCTAAACTTTGCCTCCTGGATAAACTCCGGAACTATGTCAACGCCCAGGTAATCAATCTGAAGGCCGGGTCTCGACGCCGCAACGAAGGCGCTCATGTCCCCAAACCCGCAACCAAAATCAAGAATTGAAACCGAACCGCTTGTTGGGAGATTCTCACAGAGCACCCCAAACCTTAGGTTTTGGCGTCCTTTGGGACAAAACAACGCGGCCGGGACAGCCCCATGTTTGGCGAACGCTTGCCTGTATTGAGAGACAATTTTATCCTGATTTTCCGGAATTTCCTGACCGTCGAACTTCAACCTCTGGCCTACCTTTCAATTCAAATCTGCCCCTCCTCTCGTTTTAGAGACAAGAAACAGTGACCAAAGTGTTCCCGGACCTTCTCTTGAAGAACCACCTACAACAAAACTATCTAAATTTAGCATAGCTACTGAGATACACCCGTCGAGGTGGGACAGTCCGACACTTTCCACGCCGGTTATTGATCCGTTCCTCGTCCTCTGCAATGCTCTTCCTGGATGACTCCATCGAACCTGATGCATTTCGACAGCCAGCGTTCCGTAAGATTGCCTTTTGTTAGCCGCAGACGTGCCAAATAGGGTTGGTGCCATGGGTTAAAGTCTTCAGTCACATTGGGGAGTGTTCTGAAGCACGAACCAGTTGCGGCTATATGCGACCGAGACGTGAACAATTCCCCCCAAGGACCACGAGTAGCTCCACTTCTAAAGATCGAAAGTGGTCTAAATCGAAAGGACGGTGGTTGCGTCCCGGGAGGTGGTGTAATTTCCCGGGTTTCGAGCGTCGGATCGTCGACGTGAGGAGCCACCGTGGCATGGTCAGTGAGAACCGTTCAAAGTAACTCACTAAAAAGGACACACACCACGATGGCTCTTGACCAGTCTGCACTGCTCGAACTTCTTGCTCAACTGAAACTCACCGATGTCACCGATCGGATCCGGTCCGCGACCGAGACGCTCTACCAAGAGCTGATCGATGCGGAAGCGACTGCGGTGATTGGCGCGTCCCTGTTCGAGCGCACAAGTGACCGCACCACCCACCGCAACGGGGCCCGCGACCGAACCTTGACCACCACGGCGGGGGACCTGGGGTTGAGAATTCCGAAGTTACGGCAGGGCTCCTTCTTCCCAGCCTTGCTGGAGCGCCGCCGCCGCGTCGACCAGGCATTGTTCGCGGTCGTGATGGATGCCTACGTCCATGGCGTCTCCACCCGAAAGGTCGATGATCACGTCAAAGCACTCGGTGCGGACACCGGGATATCTAAGTCCGAAGTATCCCGCATCTGCGCGGGCCTGGATGCGGAAGTGGCCGAGTTTCGTGACCGCACTCTTGCCGCCCAGGACTTCCCCTACGTCTTCCTCGACGCGACCTACTGCAAAGCCAGGGTGGGACACCGCATCGTGTCCCAAGCGATCGTTGTCGCTGTCGGAGTGGCCGCCGATGGGCGCCGGGAAGTGCTCGGTTTCGACGTCGGAGACAGCGAGAACGAGGGTTTCTGGACCGGCTTTCTCCGGTCATTGAAGACCCGAGGCCTTGATGGGGTGAAGCTGGTCATCTCTGACGCCCATACGGGGCTAAAGAAAGCCATCAACACCGTATTCCAGGGTGCCAGCTGGCAGCGCTGCCGAGTTCACTTCATGCGAAACGTCCTCGCGGTCGTTCCGAAGGGATCTCAGGAAATGGTGGCCTCGATCATTCGCACCATCTTCGCCCAACCCGATGTGGAACACATTCAGAAGCAGTTCGCCGAAGTCACCACCATGCTCGCCCGGTCCCACCCGAAAGTCGCCGTAATGCTCACCGACGCCGAAGCCGACCTCCTCGCCTTTGCCGCGTTTCCCCGCCGCCACTGGCGCCAAATTTGGTCGACGAACCCGCTCGAACGGGTCAACAAGGAGATCAAACGTCGCACCGACGTCGTCGGCGTGTTCCCCAACCCGGCAGCCTTGCTGCGTCTTTCCGGGTCGGTCCTGATCGAGCAACACGACGAATGGGAAGCAGCCGAACGCCGCTACTTCTCTGAAGCGTCCATGCTCGAACTGACCACCATGAACAAACCGATCGAGGTTCTCAACGAGGCGGTGATGCTCCCCGAACTCGCCGCCGCCTAAGCTAGAACAACTGACCCGCACGGTGTTGAGAAACCACCCCACTCAGCGGGACGTGACCAGGACGGTTGTATGATCCCTAGCCCGCCGAGTCTCTCCTTAATGATCGCGCTGGGGTTTTATGTGGCTCCGTTTCAGATTCCGGGATCGCAGTAAGAGCGGACTGGCAAAGTATAGTGAAGGACCGGTGACTGCAATATGTGACGAAGGAAAGCATTTGAAAATCTCAGATATCCGTGCCGAAAACTATTCGAGTTGGGCAGAGTCGTTTCTCACCTTTGACTTGGATTGGTGCCACGACGAAATTCTCGCGCACACGCTGGAAATCCTAGACAGCTACGAGGTCGACACAACCTGGTTCATTACCCACGAGACCTCCCACTTGGAAGCTATGCGTAGCAACCTAAAAATTGAGCTTGGGGTGCATCCAAACTTTCTCCCACTTCTAAACTCCGATCCACTCAGCATTTCTGCAGAAGAAACCATCAATCAGCTAGTTCGACTAGTGCCTGAAGCTCGCGTGGTTCGTTCTCACTCCCTAGTTTCGAGCTCCCGCCTTACGGAGCTGTTGGCGAAACGTGGCATGACGCACGAATCAGGTGTATTCATTCCCGCAGGGTCAGCTAACGCGATAGCACCGTGGAATCACCCTTCTGGGTTAGTTCAGGTACCCTTCGGCTGGGCGGACGACGTGGCGTTGTACACTAATCAACCCGAGCCTGAAGCACTCTGTGTTCAACAGGGATCCTTGTCTGTCTTTGACTTTCACCCCATCCATGTATTTCTTAACACCGAGAGTATGGACAGGTACGAAAGCACTCGCCCCTTGCATCAGAAGCCGGGGGAACTAGCAGCCCTCAGATTCGAGGGCTATGGAACGCGTGACCGTCTCATCAATTTGCTGAGAACTATGAGCCCTCCGTAAGCCTTTTTTTCTTCTCCTCATCCCCAGACGGATGAACCCTTCCGCCTGCGCTTAGTCCTGACCTCAGCTAAACCAGGATTGTGCAATCAGGGTAATAATTTTTAGCTAGAGCCATTTCTTCAGCCACAATTCAATATTGATTAAAGACCACACCAGGAGCCTACGGTTTCGAAAACCTCCCAAGTGTTCCTCCATCAACCTCTCAATCACAGTGGGGCTCAGGATTCTGCCGAGCATTGAGCCCGAGGAAGTAACCGTCTTCCTCACAAAATCGACACTTTCCCCCCGGAACCAACTCGAGTCCGGCGACGAAAAGCCCTGCTTCTCTGCCTGAGTTGTTGAGAGCGGAACATGCCGCGTCATGACGTCTCTGAGAAGTTGCTTCCCATCTTTTGATTTCTGAAAATGTCGAGATTTTTTCTCCATGGCATCGTTTTCATTGAGCTTCACCACTTCGCTAAGGTTATTGACCTTCAGGCTCACAGGAACCGTCATGGCAAAATCGACTAAGTCGTTATCTAAAAAAGGGACCCTGGACTCTAGACCGTGGGCCATGGATACTTTGTCTTCGACGACGAGTAGACCGTGGAGAAACGTTTTTGCCTCAAAGTAGAGCGAATGATTGATGTAATCCTCGGGCTTTGCAAGCTGATTCTCATGATTTCTGAATACGTCTCGGAAAATATCTCTAGTAGATACGTCATGAACTTCTTGCCAAACAGGAGCAAAAAGCTCTTTTAGCTCGGTGTTGTTTACAAGTCTCTGCCAATACAAGTAGTAGGAGTCGATGTAGTCCTCAAAACTTGAGCTGTTGACTCCCCGGTAATAACGCCATGGGTAGCCGCCAAAAAGTTCATCCCCTCCGGCTCCAGAGAGGACCACTTTGACGAAACGGCTTGCAAGCTTTGCGGCATAGAAGTTGGGATAACTTTGCCCAACACGGGGCTCCTCTAAGCTCCAAACCAAATCCTCAAGGCAACGTTCCATGTCGCCCGCCTTCAAGACCATTTCGTAATGTTCAGTGCGAAATGCTGCAGACATGGCTTCTGCCTGAGCCCGCTCATCGAAAGCCAGCTCGATACCGGACGCTGAGCTCAAGTCAAACCCTACGGTGAAGGTCTTAAGGTTGGGGAAGTTCTTTGCCGCTATCGAAGTAATCGATCCGGAATCCATTCCCCCCGAGAGGTAGGCGCCGAGCTCAACATCTCCCACAAGTTGACGGTTCACCGCCTGAGAAAATAGTCGGTCGAGCTCTTCTACATACTCCTTGGGATCTGCAGATTTCTCCGGTTCTCTGAAATCAAAGTCCCAATACTGAGTCCTTACAATCTGTGGATTGGAAGTTCCGTCGATTATAACCTGGAGAAAATTACCCGGTTCCAGGAGACTAACCTCCTCAAGTAGCGTTTGATTCGTAAATATATTCTGGAAGGTAAAATATTCAAGCAAGGCGCGTTTGTTAAGCTCGCTCGAAAAATATGGCTGGGCAGTGATGGCCTTTTGCTCCGAGCCAAAAGCGAAATGGTTGCCCTGAAGAGAGTAATATAGCGGCTTTATTCCATAACGGTCTCGTGCCAAGGTAAGAGTATTTGTTTCTCGGTCCCAAAAAGATATGGCGAACATACCGTTAAATTTCAAGAATGCATCAGTCCCCCATTCAACAAAGGCATTCAGTGCCACCTCACTGTCAGTGTTGCTCACGAACTGGTGGCCGAGTCTTTCCAATTCGGTGCGCAGCTCTCGGTAGTTGTAAATTTCTCCGTTATAACTCAAAACAAAGCGGTTGCGGCGGTCCACCATAGGTTGGTGGCCCGCAGGGCTCAGATCAATGATTGACAACCGACGGTGGCCAATCCCTACGTTGCGCTCAATCCACTGGCCCTCGCCATCCGGGCCACGGTGAGCCAATGCGTCTGTCATACCCTTGAGAACGACGGGTGAAACCGGCGCACCTTTTAGGTTAATTACTCCTGCTATGCCACACATCAAAAATAACCCTTCTGCACTTCCCCAATGACACGGTCTTGCTCGCCCTCCTCCATGCCGTGAAAGAGGGGAAGGGAGATGCTGCAGTCATTCGCGACAAATGCGCTCGGAAAGTCTTCAGCGGCGAGCCCATAGTGGTTCCCGTAGTAGGACAACATGTGGACGGCGTGCGTCGCGGGTCGAGTGGAAATGCCGGCACGATGCAGCCTTTCCATCCACGCGTTTCTTTCTTGATTTAGAGCCGCAATTTTCTGCGTGTCCCTGCTTTCTGCCGCACTTATAGCCTCGGCCGGTTTAAACAGACACGCGTAACTTTGGTATCCGTGGCCAAGGCCATCGAGTCGGGCTGGGGTTTGTAGCCATTGCAAGTCATCGAATTCCTCGTCGTATCGTTTGGCTAAGGTTCTCCTCTCAGCCACGATTTCCTTTGCTCTATTCATTTGCGTAGACCCCAGTGCAGCTTGAATATCCGTCATCCGTTGGTTGAGGCCTGCCTCAGGAAAGTCCGGCAGGAGAAAGGGTTTCGCGCTGAGATGCCGTTGGAGATCAGTCGCCTCAGCACCGTGATCTCTCAGCTGTCGGAGTTTAACGGCGAAATCCTCATCATCCGTCGTAACCATTCCCCCTTCTCCGGTGGTGATGGCCTTTCGTGGATGAAAACTGAAGCTTCCTGCAGTTCCAAATGTTCCAACGTGCTGGTCGAAGTAGGTGCTCCCGAAACCGCACGCCGCGTCCTCAATGACCGAAAGTTGATACTTCTCAGCAATCGCCATCAACGGCTTCATATCCGCGGCCAAACCAAAGAGGTGGACAGGCAAGATGGCTCTCGTCCGAGGAGTTACCTTCCCCTCCAATTGAGAAACATCAATGTTGAAAGTTAGAAGGTCAATATCGACAAAGACGACCTTCGCTCCCACTCTCTCCACCACGTTCGCCGTAGAAACCCAAGTAAAGGCCGGAACGATAACTTCGTCACCTGGACCAATTCCGAGTGCTAACAGGGACAAGTGCAAGGCGGAAGTGCACGAGGTGACCGCAACGGAATGTTTCGCACCGGTGAACTGTGACCACTTTTCTTCAAACTCGTGGACATGTGGGCCCTGCACCAACCACCCCGAGCGAAGAGGCCCAAGCACGCTCTGGATTTCTTCCTCGGTGAGGGAGGTTCGAGCGATGGGAATTCTTTGTTCCGCCGCTTCAGCAAATTTCTCCACCTATTTTTTATCCCTCCACAAAATTAGTTCTCTCAGACCATTTTCCAAGTCGTCCTTGTAGCGGAATCCAAGCTGAGCTTCAGCTTTGTCAATTGAACCGATTCGATTTTGAACGAACTGTCGGACGTCTTCTTCGGAATACGGTTTGTAGGTGACACTCAAGTTTGACTCGCGTAAGGTGAGAATCAGATCGCATAATTCTCTGATAGACGTCTGAATACCAGTCCCAACGTTATAAAATTCATCAGATACTTCCGATTTCAATGCGGCGATGTTGCACCGAGCCACATCACGGGCAGTAATGAAATCGTAGGCTTGGGATCCATCGCCGTTTATTTCAGGCGTCTCATTCGCATCAATTTTGTTTAACATGATGGGAATCACCCCGGTGTAAGCAGCCGTTTGGTCTTGGTGGGGCCCGTAAACGTTCATGTAGCGTAAGCCCACAAAACTCAAGCCATAACGATCGTGAAAAGCGCGGGCCATCGCTTCGCCCGCAATCTTGGTCGCACCATAGAAATTTCGATTGTTGAACGGATGACTTTCAGTCATTGGGACCTCAACGGCATCGCCGTAGACACTTGCGGAGCTGGAATACACCAGTCGTTCCACATCGTTATTGACGCAAGCTTCCAATACGTTGAATGTCCCCTGAACATTTACATCAAACGCTGTCCTTGGGTATTCTTTCGAGTGGAGTAACCACATAGCCGCGAGATGGATCACCGCGTCCGCCCCCTTAAGCGCACTGTTCAAAACATCAGTGTCTCGGATGTCCCCCCCGTCGGAGAAAAAAGAACATCTTTCATCGGCAAGCGCTCCTTCCAGGTTGCTGGTTTTGCCGCGGGTGAGGTTGTCGTATATTGACACCGAGCCAATATCAGTGGATAGCAGCTCTCTCACAACGTGACTGCCAATGAAGCCTGCGCCCCCGATTACCACAACTTTTTTTCCGGAAATTTCCAAAACTTAAGCCCTCCACTCGAATTCACACTCTTTCTAGAATACTGGTCTTAGGATACTTCACATCCAGTTAGGCCCGCATTAAGGGAGAGGAATCGTCAGTGGTAGATAAAAGTGCCATTGTTATCGGTGGGGGAATAGTGGGCCTGGCGATTGCTCTGGAGCTCGCTCTCAAAGGCGTCGCGGTGACAGTCCTCGAAAAGGAGGAAGCGGTCGCTACACACCAAACCGGGCGTAACTCAGGGGTGATTCATGCTGGTCCTTACTACGCCCCTGGGTCTCTCAAAGCAAGGCTTTGCGGTGAAGGAAACCGCTTGCTCGTAAACTTTGCTTTAGAACACAATATTGCTCACGAAATCACCGGGAAGCTTTTATTGGCCACCTCCTCAAACGAGTTGGATCGCCTTGCGTCGATAGCAAATAAGGCACAAAGCAATGGTGTCGCTTCGGAAATGATTGACGGAAAGAGAATCAGAGAAATAGAACCCTATGCGGCCGGGATAGCCGCGTTACACGTGAAAAGTACCGGAATCATCGATTACGGAGCTGTCGCAGCCAAGTTCGCAAGCTTAGCAAAACAACACGGGGCTGACGTCGTCCTCGGAGCAGAAGTGACCCACGTGACTTCCGGCGAAAAGGAGGTGGCTATCGAGCACACGAAGGGGTCGCACAAAGCCGAGCTGCTAATTAACGCGGCCGGGCTTCATAGTGACAGGGTCGCCGTTTTGGCGGGCGTTACGCCGGAGATCAGAATTGTGCCTTTCCGTGGAGAATATTTCGAACTATCGGCCAGAGTTAGCCACATGGTTAGGGGGCTAATTTATCCGGTCCCGGACCCACGCCTCCCTTTTCTCGGAGTTCACCTCACCAAGATGGTCGGTGGTGGGATTCATGCCGGGCCCAACGCTGTCCTCGCGTTCGCGCGGGAGGGCTACACATGGCGAGACATCAACCTGAAGGATGTCTGGTCTACTCTCAGCTATCCAGGTTTTTCAAGACTCGCGTTGAAGAATCTGCCCACTGGGGCGAGGGAGATTGTGAGGTCCCTCTCGCCGTCGATTTTCGCGAGAGACCTGAGCAGATTAGTGCCTGGCATCGAAAAACATGATCTAGTTCCGAGCAAGTCCGGCGTCAGAGCGCAGGCAATTAATAAGCAAGGACGACTGGTCGACGACTTTGTGATCCAAAGGACTGGAAACCAGGTTCACATTCTCAACGCGCCGTCCCCAGCAGCGACAGCATCAATTGCAATCGCAAAGTATGTTCTGTCTTCACTGTACGGCGACAAACACCCGTAACTCCGCTAAGCCATCTCAGCCTAGAAGTCTGAAATGACGGGGCAGAATAAAATCTTGGCGCAATGCCACAGTCGCGGGGTGACTACCTAACCAGGGAGCAAAATATACCCACCAGATGACCCGCGCCTGACCTACCGGGTACCGCCGGAGCGCTTCGTTGAGTCTCGCTTCTATCTAGCACTCGAGTGCAGCTGGACGGCCGGAATCTTGTTGATCGTTACGATCGTTTCCTGAAAGTCTAGGCCTAGAGCGTCAAGATACCATCTAATGTTTTGATAACGAGGCTGGTTTTCGTCCTGAACCATTTTCAAAGCCGCCGCTCTGGTAATGTCGCCTTCTCTGATCTGATTGCTCCGAAAAGTGTCGTGCTCAGTGAAACCAGCAACCCGAGCGTAAATATAATTGTAAAACCCAGCAGTTCCGTCGCCGATTCTCCACGTAGTGCTCGTATCTTCGGCGGTCTCCCATGAGTACTGGTTCAAAGCTGAGTCAATTTCCTTCTCGTCCCACCGCATGTAATCAAAGAGGTGATAGTAATCAGTCTTTGCCTGGGCGCTGCGGTAATACTCTCCAGACAACGTGTCCCACAGAGACGTGTTGAAGTACCCAGGGCTTTGGAGCATCGCACCCAACCGGCGGGAATGGTAGCGAACTTGTTTTGAAACGCCACTCGAGTAGACAGACTGCTCTTCAAAGTCCGGGGGTATCCCCAAAAATCCAGACTTAAAGTGCGTAACTTCTAGAGGATTGATGGACCATAAATTTAGATTAATACCGGTCTGTTTTTTTACAGTCTCAACGTGTTTGAAAAAGTGTTTGTCTCCAGCAGTGAGGATGCTCACCATTCCTAAGTGCGGTGATTTGAGCCATGCCTCGAGGTTCTTCCTTATATTCCTGCGCTTTTTCTCGATATCCGCCGCGACAATTATGTTTTCGACACCTAAAGCTGCACACATGCGAGAAATGTTTCTTCGACCAAGATCAGTAACCATGCCCCAGTCATAGGTGTAAGCGATGGGTTTTAAGCCCAGCACCTCGACAGCGACGTGCAACCCAAATGAACTATCTCGGCCACCAGAAAAAGGCAATATGGTGTCTCTCTCACCGTGCCTTTTGTAGTTCTGGAGAATGTCTTGTAATTCTGCCAACGGTCGGGAAGCATTTCGCGGCACGTAGGCGTGACAGTAGTTGCATATTCCTGAATCATCAAACGAAATGAAGGGCATCGTCTCCGGAAGAATACAGCGCGAACATCGCCGCATTTCGCGTTCTGGAAAGGATAAAAGCGCCTCTTCGGAGCTTCGAACCGGAAGAGGGGGGACTAAGTTTAACCTCTCTAGCCGAAAATCTGTCACTCGAATCTTTTGCTGGACGACTGGAATATCCAGAACAACGGGCTCTTCTACCTGCCTGATGTTGATACAACCGATATCGGAGAGCGGGTACATTTCGGAAGAAAACAAAACGTTACCGTTCTTTTCTCCAACGTAAAGGCTGCCATTGTTGGAGAACAGCAGCAGCTTCCCGTGTCGCGGGATGAACATCGCACAGTTGACAGTGCCTTCGCATAAATCCCAAATTCTTGCGGGAATATCGGCTACCTGACCATTCGCTCCCAGCACATCTGCCGCAATTGCGGGCAACACTTCGGTGTCAATGGCCAGTCTCGGCTGGCTGTGAATTGCAGACCAAACTGAATCTGTGTTCAAAATGATACCGTTGTGAATCACAGCAATGTCATCACGAATCACCGGCTGGTTATCTTGAAGGCCGTGAGTGACCAGTCTGCTATGCCCAGCGACCACTCGAGACGGGGATGGATTCAGCCGCCGTCTCAGCTGTTGGATATCAAAATCCGCACGATAAGCGTGAAATCGTCCAACATCAGAAAAGATAAGTCCAGATGAGTCAGTCCCTCGTTGGCGAGCGTGACGGCTGAGACGCATAATATCGCTAAGGAGGCCGGGACCATCTCCTACTCCACCGAAAATCCCGCACATTCTCAAATCTTACCTCCCCGAGTGGGAGCGGCTCGTAACACTTGATCTGAGAATTGGCCGCGAGATTACAGACCCCGAGTGCCGTGGCGCCGACCTACTAGGAAAGCGAACCCAGTATTGCGAGGTAATCTCGCGCCAAAGTCCGGTAACTTCGGTGAGCACGAATCCAATCTCGGCCCCTAACGCCCATCTGTTCAAGGTCCAACCGGGGTAAATCTCGAAATTTGAGGAGTGCTGCTTCGAGGGCCTTCCCATCATCGAGAGGGACAAACACTCCGCATTCCGCCTCATCAATCATGGAAGGGTAACCTGAAAATGCGGCAATTACGGGGCGCCCGAGGGCCATGTACTCGACTAACTTATTAAGCGACTGCCCTGCTCTCCAGACCGGGGAATCGTTGGTTGCAAGGAAAAATACGTGCGCTTTTGTGGCCTCAGCGTGCAGCGCCTCGCGTGATAATCGACCGTGAAATTTGATATGTATATCGCTGGCGTACTCTCGTTTAAATTTATCCAGCAAATCTCCGCCCCCCCACAATTCAAATTCGATTCCTTTCAGTGGCCCAATCTTCCTTGCCGTCTCAAGAAAAATTTCCAGCGAATTGGTAAGTCCAATACTGCCCGCGTATCCGACAATTAAACTTTCTGATGGTGGGGGAGGCGAATATTCTGAGGACAGTGTTTCAAGATCCGTATCAATTCCCAAACCCACCGTCTCGACTCGAACCGCTGCAGAGCACACCTCAAGGACATGTTCGACCAGATTTGGCATAGTCCCCACAACTACAGCAGATCTCTCATAGCCGAATTTCTCAATCGCGCTCAACACGCGAATAACAACGTTTGACGGCCGAAGACCTAATTCTGCCTCTAGTGTGAGTGGCCATATATCTCTAACCTCGAAGATTAAATGTGCCCTCATTTTTTTTGCCAGCCGATACCCGTTCAACACGGACAACAGAGACAGGCTTGACACAATGATATGAGTGGGCCGGGCAAGGCGACTGACGGGCAGGCGCAACAAACCCCATTCAAAGTTCAGCCACGAAATAATTCGAGCAAGTGAAACCGTCTTTCTGTATCGAAGTGTGCGGTGCAACAACATTGTCGCCCCAAGGAAGTGGGCGTAATCAAAACCCCTACCGAAGGACTGCCAGTCGTCGGCTACAATAACGGCCCCGTGATTCGAATGTGAACTAATCACGATTGTTTTGTGTCCAAGTTCAACAAACTTCTGGGCGAGACTGATCCCTCGCTGACCTCCCAAAGATCCGGGGGGAGAGGCGTACTTGCTGATGTACCAAACAGTCATTCCCATGGAAAACAAAACTACTTCAGACCCTCCGTTTTTTTGGCGGATCGAATTCGCGCCGTGATGGTGGTTCCATGCCAGTAGAAATCGTGTGTGGCTCGATGCAGCATTGCGCCGAGTGGCTAAAGGTTAATCCGTTGGCCACTAACTCCGGATTCCATAATGGCCTCCGCCACTCGAAGGACCTGCAGACCCTCAGCGAACGTCACGTAATCACTACCACCATGAGCGACCGCATCTCGGAATCCTTCCAATTCGGCAAGGAGAGGCTCCTTTTTGGGAAATGAAAAGCGTGTGACGTCGCCTTCGGTGACACCTCTGAAGCTTGCAAAAGATTCCCACTCAATTAACTCGGCCCCATTTTCATGAAGAGTCAAGTCACCCGTGACCGTATCGGCAATAAATGTCCCCTTGTCACCAGTCACGGTGACCATCCTCTCTTTCATGGGGCTTAACCAGTTCACCACGTGGTTGACGAGTACCCCACTTTCAAGCCGTCCCGTCGCAAGAATCATGTCTTCATGCAAGCGCCCACTCTTATGCGCCGCCTGCCCATAAACGTGCTGATAACCCGAGCCCAAAACCCAGGAGGTTAAATCTATGTCGTGGGTTGCCAGATCCTTAGCGACCCCGACATCACCAATTCTGTGGGGGAATGAACCTTGGCGTCGGGTTGCAATTTGGTACACCTCACCGATCTCTCCCAGAGCAAGTCGACGTCGAAGTTCGCGAATTGCCGGATTAAACCTCTCTATGTGGCCCACTGCCCCGACTAAGCCCAGTCGTTCAAACTCGCTTGCCATTCTTCCAGCCGCTGCGGGGCTGTGAGCGACAGGTTTTTCCACAAGAACACTAATCCCCATTCCAGCTAGTTCAAGACTTAGTGGTTCATGGGTGATTGTCGGGGTCGCAACTACTGCGGCCGTAACGCCTAGATTGGGAAGTCCGCTCAGACTAGGAACGATGACGACAGAGCCAGGAAAACGCTGTTGTACCTCCTGGGTTTCAACAATCGCAACAAACTCGATGCCCGCTAAACCAGAGAGTACTCGCGCGTGATTCTGGCCCATGACTCCGGCCCCCACGAGCGCAAAACGTTCGGTCATCTTTATCCTCCGGCTTTGGCCAACGTGTTCACGGCCTTCACGATTTTAGCGAGTTGTCGGTTCGTAAGAAACGGGTGAACCGGTAAGGAGAGAACTTCCCGGGCGGCTCTGTCTGTATGGATGAGGGGGGCATCACCCGCAAAACGTCTGAGGGAGGGGAGCTTGTGGTTAGGAATGGGGTAATACACTCCACATCCCACCCCATATTCCTCCTTGAGAGCCTTTGCGAAACCATCCCGGTCTTCTTCCACTCGAATGGTGTACTGGTGATACACATGCCGGAAACCGGGCTTCTCGTTCGGCGTAATGACACCACGCAGTCGGCTAGAAAGGAACCCAGCGTTTGCCCTGCGCTTCTGGGTCCAGGCGCCCAGTCGTCTCAGCTGAACCCGACCAATGGCAGCGTGAATGTCTGTCATCCGGTTGTTGTAGCCCACAACCTCGTTTTCATACTGGGTTTCCATCCCTTGATTCCTGAGCAACCTTATGCCTCGCGCAACCTCCCCATCCGCGCAGGCAACCATTCCGCCTTCACCACTCGTCATATTCTTGGTCGGGTACAGGCTAAACATGCCGAAGACCCCAAACGTCCCGACTTTTTGACCATAAGCTTCAGCACCGTGCGCTTGGGCCGCGTCCTCGAAAATGGCAATCCCCTTAGTTTCGGCGACGCGAACCAACTCAGGCATATCAACCGCATGTCCAAAAAGATGAACCGGCATGACAGCTTTAGTCCGAGGGGTGATTAGTTCATTCACCATCGTCGGGTCCAAACAGAAAGTGACGGGATCGATATCACAGAAAACCGGTGTCGCCCCGGTCAAGGCCACAGCGTTGGCCGTGGCAGCGAAAGTGAATGAGGGGACGATGACCTCATCTCCCGGGCCGATTCCCGCAGCGAGCAGCCCCAGGTGTTGACCCGAGGTGCCAGAATTTACCGCTACTACGGGTCGACCATCCGCAAGTTCGGCGGAAAACTCTTCCTCAAACACTTTTACTTCGGGTCCTTGGGCAAGAGAACCAGACCGGAGTACCCGGTCAACAGCTCTTCTCTCCCGCAACCCAATCCACGGCTTTGCAACAGGTATCAACGTTCAGCCACCTTCACCATAACGAGCGCGCCATCTTCCTCCCGATACTCTTCGCCCGTCTGAGGGCATCGATATAGGCCCTCTGCAGACACGAGTGGATGGCCAGAGCGCCTCACCCAACCCACATGGTGAGCGGGAACTCCACGCACCAAAGAGAAAGATTTGACGTCTTTAGTGACGACCGCACCCGCTGCCACCATTGCCCAAGAGCCAACCCTTACGGGCGCAACACAGACCGCTCCAGCCCCAATCGACGCGCCGGCGTCGATGACTACGCCGACAGAATCCCAATCCGTGGCAGATTTCACTCTGCCGTTGGGATTGATTGCGCGCGGAAACAAGTCGTTAGTGAGCGTGGCACCCGGACCAATGAATACACCATCCCCAAGAATTGCTGGCTCGTAAACGAGCGCATTATTTTGGATTTTGCAATTGTCACCCATGATCACTCCCGGTCCGATGTAGGAACTCCGGCCTACGACACAGGACTCCCCAATAATGGCTCCTTGTCGGATGTGCGCAAGCCCCCAGACCTTTGTACCGCTTCCAAGAGTTACGTTGTCATCAATCATGGCATCCTGCGCCACAAATATCTGATCTACACCTTGAGTTGCCACAGTGGCCTCTCCTCCGATTCAGAACACCAGTAAATGTTTAGGTACTAGAATTTTTTTTCTGGACAGCTACTACAAATTTACGTTCTACATCAGAACCTAACGCTACTGGGAAGCCCACAATCATGAAAATCGCCGTCATCGGGATGGGCAAAATTGGCCTGCCACTCGCGGCTCAATTTGCCTCCAAAGGTCATTCCGTGGTGGGCGTTGACATCAATAGTCACACTGTCGATTTGATTAATTCTGGTTGGGAGCCTTTCCCCGGGGAGGCTGGCCTGCTCGCTGCGCTAGGGGCTACGGTTGCCCAAGGCCACCTTAGAGCAACAACAGCCTACGAAGATGCAATTCCAGACGCCGACGTTGTCGTTGTCGTGGTCCCCCTATTCGTGGATGAAAATGACCTGCCCGAGTTTGGCTGGATGGATTCAGCAACGGAATCCATCGGTTCGTATTTGACCAAAGAAACCCTCGTAATTTATGAAACGACGCTCCCTATCGGAACGACAAGAGGGCGGTGGAAACCACAACTCGAGATGATTTCTGGCCTGGTGGAGGGGGTGGATTTTCACCTCGTTTTCTCTCCTGAACGGGTGCTTACCGGGCGAGTATTCGAAGACCTCAAGAAGTATCCAAAATTGATTGGGGGGCTGAGTCAGCTGGGGGCTCGCATTGCCCAAGATTTTTATGAGGCCGTCCTCGATTTTGATCTTCGGGATGACCTGAGCACAAAAAATGGGGTCTGGGATTTAGGCAGCGCGGAGGCTGCCGAAATGGCAAAACTTGCGGAAACGACCTATAGAGATGTCAATATCGGCTTGGCCAACCAGTTCGCTCTTCACGCCGACGAATTAGGCGTCGACGTCTACAAGGTCATTGAGGCTTGTAATTCACAGCCCTACTCACACATTCACAACCCGGGAATTTCCGTCGGGGGTCACTGTATTCCTGTCTATCCGCGACTATACCTGTCGACAGATTCGCGCCCGGGCGTTGTCCAGGCGGCGAGAGATTTGAACGCAGAGATGCCGGCCATAATGGTGGCGCGGCTGAATGAGGCTCTTGACCCGTTGACTCAGACGACAGTGCTCATCTTGGGAATCGCCTACCGCGCAGGAGTCAAAGAGGATGCATTCTCTGGGGTCCACACTCTGGACCGTGAGCTCAGGAAGCTTGGCGCGACACCCCAAGCTGTGGATCCTTACTACTCGGATGAAGAAATCGTTTCTCTCGGTCTATCTCCTAGCGCCGATTTTGGCTCTGTAGAGGCGATTATTTTGCACACGGACCACCCCGAATTTCGTAGGTATTCAGCCGCAGATTTTCCCCGTCTCAGATGTGTAGTGGATGGCAGGAATTTTCTCGATCCCAAAGATTGGGGCGCAGCGACCTTCATTCCCCTCGGGAAACCCTAAGGATTCAACATTTTCCACGGTGCAGGAACCAAACGCCTTCAACTCGGGTCCTCCGTAACAAACTTTGTTCTCATCCTTGGGTAACCTTGAGAAATGACGAAGCCCGACAGTCTCGATTACTCGATCAGCGCTCAAGCGGCAGCAAAGACCATCGTCGAAAAAACACAAGTCGTCCACCACGACATCGCCCTGACTCTCGGCAGCGGATGGGCTAAAGCGGCGAACCTGATTGGCGAAACGATCGCCGAAGTGTCAGCTGATGAGGTTCCCGGATTCTCGAATTCTGGCGTCCCAGGACACGCGGGGACGATTCGTTCCATCCTGATGCCCAACGGCAAGCATGCTTTGGTTATTGGCGCTCGTACCCACTTTTATGAAGGCAAAGGAGTGCGCGCGGTCGTGCACTCTGTTCGCACTGCAGCGGCCTGCGGGGCAAAGGTCATGGTGCTAACCAACGGTGCGGGGGGCATAAGAGAGTCGTGGACCCCTGGAACACCGGTGCTGATATCTGACCACATCAACCTGACAGCGAGCTCGCCCCTGGAAGGGGCGACGTTCATCGATCTCACCGACCTCTACTCGTCTCGCCTCCGCGACATTGCCCGCACGGTTGACTCGTCTCTGGATGAGGGCGTGTACGTGCAGTTCAGGGGCCCGCACTATGAAACTCCAGCAGAAGTTCAGATGGCCAAAGCCATCGGTGGCCACATCGTGGGGATGTCGACAGCCCTAGAAGCCATCGCTGCCAGGGAAGCGGGAATGGAAGTCCTAGGTCTTTCTCTCATTACCAACCTGGCGGCAGGTATTTCACCCCACCCCCTCAGCCACCAAGAGGTGATTGAGTCAGGAAAGGCTGCAGAGCCGGTGATTAGCCGGCTCCTCGCGGACATCGTGGCGAAACTATGACCTGGATGGACTCCTCCTTGAAAGACACGGTGGAGCGCTGGATTTCTGAGGATCCTGACCCAAAAACTCAAGCAGAGCTCAAGCAATTGTTGGAGCAATATTCTGAGGGTGACGCGGCATCACGCATCACCCTAGAAGGGTTGTTTGTTGACCGGCTACGTTTTGGAACGGCTGGTATTCGGGGCCCTCTTCAGCCCGGCCCCGCCGGAATGAACCGCGTTGTCATTGCCCAAACCACAGCAGGTTTGGCTCAGTACCTCCTAGAAAAGTACTCCGTTGACGGTAGCGGTCGTCTTCGCGCCGTCGTGGGGTGCGATGCGAGGACGAACTCCGCTGTTTTCGCCGAGGACACTGCGGCCATCTTTGCGGGTTACGGCATTGAAGCCATCTTGCTGCCGGAAGAACTCCCCACTCCTGTTCTCGCTTTCGCCGTTCGCTACCTCGAGGCAGATGTTGGGGTGATGGTGACAGCGAGCCATAACCCGCCCCAGGACAACGGTTACAAGGTCTATCTCGGGGGCGCCGATGACGGATCCCAGATTGTGCCCCCTGTGGACGCCGAGATTGAGGCTCACATCACTCGCGTTGCACACACCCTGAGCTGGACTGAGATTCCCCAGGCACCAAAGGACGTGGTCAGCGCACCAAAAGACATTGTCCATCGCTACATCGACGCCACCGTGCACTCAGTTGCCAGTAGCTCTGCGCCGGACACCGCCATCCCTGTCGTCTATACCGCGATGCACGGTGTCGGGGCGGGAACATTTTTTGACACGGTCGAGGCTGCGGGTTTTCCCCCTGTGCACGCGGTGCCGGAACAAACGAAACCTGATCCAGCTTTCCCAACCGTTTCCTTTCCTAACCCGGAGGAAGAGGGGGCTCTCGACCTCAGTTTTGCCACGGCGCGAAGCGTGGGAGCGGCGCTCATCATCGCCCACGATCCTGATGCCGATCGCTTGGCCCTTGCCCTGCCCTGGGAGAATCAGTACCTGAGACTGACCGGGAACCAGGTGGGTGCGATACTGGGCTGGCACTGCGCTTCCCGAGCGCGACAACGAGGCAGCAGTGGAGCCCTGGCCAACTCTCTTGTCAGCTCACCTGTGCTCGGAAAAATCGCGCATCATTTCGAGCTTGAGCACGTGGAGACGCTCACGGGCTTCAAATATGTTTCCCGTGTCCCCGACCTTCTTTTTGGTTTTGAGGAGGCGCTGGGGTATTTAGTGTCCCCCGATGTGGTCAGAGACAAAGATGGTATTTCGGCTGGCTTGATGGCATTGGATATTGCCTACACTTTGGCTGCAGAGGGAAAAACCTTCTGGGATTACCTGGCCGATATCGAGCGCGCGGTCGGCGGTTTTGCCTCCGGCCAAATCACCCTTCGGCTCAGTGAATCTGAGACTCAGGCGCCACTGTCGACTCTGTTGCGAGAAAAACCCCCGAGGGCACTAGGCCAGCACGCGGTGATTCACCAAGATGATTTCCTCGAAGGGGTCGACGGTTTCCCCCAAGAAGACATCCTGCGCTACTACCTGGACGATGACTCCAGGGTCATCGTCCGCCCCAGTGGAACTGAACCTAAACTCAAGGTCTACTTAGACACCTCGGGTGACACGGGTACCGATGCCCAAGCCGGGCTAACGGTCCTCAACACCGCTGTTCGAGAGCTCCTGGAAACTCTTTCCTAAAGGTCGTAGGCCTCGACAAGCCGATCGAGCAAAGCTTCTTTGTCTTCAAAGGACATGAACGCGGCTTGGGCAGCGTTAAGTTGGAAGTTCATCAGATCATCGAGGTCATACCCAAACGCTTCACAGAGCAAGCTGAGTTCTTTGGTCAGTGTGGTGGAGCTCATGAGACGATTATCCGTATTCACGGTCACCCCAAACCCCAAACGGTAGAGAGCATCGAAGGGGTGGTCTGCTATTTCTGTGCCCCAGGCTGCAACAGCACCGGTTTGCAAGTTAGAAGACGGGCTTAGCTCCAACGGAATCTCACGATCCAGAACCCAGCGCGCTACTTCATCCAGTCCGGCCGTGGAAGCGTCGTCTGCTGCGAGGTCGTGGATGGCTTCGGCGATGCGAACACCGTGGCCCAGGCGAAGCGCGTGGCCATCAACAAGTGCGCCCCTAATGCTCTCGATGCCATCGGCCTCACCAGCGTGAATTGTGACCGGAAACATGTGAGAGGCAAGCAGGTCAAAGGCCTTTGCGAACCGGCGTGGCGGGAACCCGGCTTCAGGGCCTGCGATGTCAAAGCCCACCGCGCCTTTGGCGCGGTGGCGAAGCGCTAATTCGGCAATCTCTGTCCCACGATCGTTGTGGCGCATGGCACTGATCAACTGACCCACCTGGATGTCATAGCCGTTATCTGCTGCAGCCTGGACAGCCTCGTCTAGGCCTGCTTGCACGGCCTCGACAGCACCATCGAGAGTGAGGCCCTTCTCGAGGTGTTGTTCTGGTGCCCACCGCACTTCTCCATAAATGACGCCGTCATCAATGAGGTCTTCGACAAACTCCGTGGCAATGCGGTGCAGGCCTTCAGCAGTCTGCATTACCGCAAGTGTCACGTCAAAGGTTTTAAGGTATTCCACCAGCGACCCCGAGTCTGCTTGGTCAGCAAACCACTGGCCAAGGCGGTCCCCTGAATCAATGGGTGCTCCCGTCTCTGGATCGTGGGGGAGCTCGACAGATTCTTGTGTGGCAAGCTCCAGGATGGTGTGTGGGCGAAGCCCGCCATCCAGGTGGTCGTGCAGGGAGATTTTGGGCAGCTTCTGAATATCGATATCAGTTCCTGGAATGTTGTAGGTGCTCACGATCCGTACTCCTCTAGTTGGCGGGGCCCAAAAGCATCGGGTAATACTTGATCAATTGTT